>Ga0256405_10000271_pt1 | contig 172231 bp, 153 predicted proteins | sample RumenRJG_02DNA_FD_189096 | JGI IMG/M metagenome (GOLD analysis project Ga0256405, IMG submission 189096) | Bovine rumen microbial communities from Lethbridge, Alberta, Canada - RJG_02 | ecosystem: Host-associated > Mammals > Digestive system > Stomach > Rumen | place: Canada: Alberta...
TTACAATCATCAACGTATTCAACTCAAAACAAAACTGACTCCGCTCGAATTGCGAAGCCAGTTCGTAGCTTAATTTAATTTGCTATAGGGGCTTTTTTGTGCTGTACGCACAATTTGGGGCGGTTCACTAAGGGGGACTTTCTTTATTGTTTTTCTGAACTGACATGAAACTTCGCATTTGAGATCCCACAGGAGCCCGTTTTCACAAATGCCTATAAATAGCCAATGCAACCGTGCTTAACAGGATTGTTAACGTCCGTTGACGGATTTCCAGCCACAGTTGGTAGACTTATACGAGCAAAAATGATACTATGGATTCATCAAAGGAACTATCGCTCAGCGATAGAGGGAGGAATCATTTATGAAAAAAAGTATCGTATTGAACCAAAGCTCGGTTGGTCAGAAAAACATCGGAGCATTAAAAACATTCTTAAAAAATATCAGTCCTTTCAATAACAGAACTGATATGCCGTCGGTACTGCTGGTACTGAAAAAAGTGTTCGCTTTCTACCTTTGCTATTGGACAGGTATATTTCTTGCAGAGGGACTCGTTATCGGCGGACTCTTTGCCTGCGGCAAAAACTTTTTACACGGAGAGATGTTCAGCGACGACATAATGATGCTCATTAAGCTCTACGGCATGATAGTTGTTATCGCCGCAAGCGTCCTCTACTGGAAGCTGATAGAAAAAAGAAAGCTCTCCGAAATGGGCGTCACCAAGAATATCAGCGGCTGGTTCATAGGCGCAGTCGTGGGTATACTGTTGCTTATTGTCTCGGTTTCTGCTATAATGGTAACAGGTACTATAAAGTTCGACGGTGTTTCAACGGATCTCGATATAACAATGCCGCTCATGTTCGGCGGATATGCCGTACAGGGTGCGGCTGAGGAGTTCCTTTCCCGAGGAGTGGTCTTCCACGGACTTAAAGACAGGGTATCACTCCCCGCAGCTGTCGGTGCAAACGCCATCGTTTTCACTCTTCCCCACCTCAGCACACTTGGCGGTTCGGAGCCGCAGTTTATCATCTCAGGAGTGATAAATTTAGCAGTTATTTCATGCTTGTTCTCGTTCATTACACTCCGCACCAAGAGCATATGGGCAGCCTGCGGACTTCATTCGCTGTGGAATTTCTGCCTGAGCTGCGTTCTCGGACTTAACCTCAGCGGCAGCGAGGGTTCAACATCTGTCATCAATATGCACACAGAGGGAGCAAATCTCCTTAACGGCGGCATATACGGCATAGAAGCAAGCATTATCACCAACGCAGCAATAGCTGCTGGAGCTGTACTGCTGTGGTATTCATATAAAAAAGGCAATACAGAAAGGCAGGCGTGAATTATGGAATTCAATAACAAGCTTTATGAGCTCAGAAAGCAAAAGGGCTTTTCACAGGAGGAGCTCGCCAACCGTCTGAACGTATCGCGTCAGACCGTATCAAAATGGGAAGTCGGCGATTCTACGCCCGATATGGAGAAGCTCGTCGCTATCAGTGACCTTTTCGGCATATCCCTTGACGAGCTTGTTCTGGACAAGGCTCCCGAGCCTGCTCCTGCCCATCAGACTGCAAAGTCGGAGCTGTATACCGATATAAAAGAGAAAGTCCTTACGGACAAAAACAGAAAAAAAGCCAAAAAAGGCTTGAAAATAGGCGCAATTGCTCTTGGAATATTCCTTGCGATAGATTTGATATCATTCATAATATACGTCGCTCTGAACGGTTTCCCGAAGTAAGCATACAACTTAATAATAAAGCTGAGCCCCTGCAAGTCGCAGGGGCTTTCATATTGATATCCCAAACCTATGCTTTTCTTTTTCTGCTCAAAGCAGAAACCGTCGCTGTGCACTAATCGGAGCAGCCTGTTTTGTCTGATATGCCGAAAAATTAACTGCCGTGCAGCAATTCTGCCGTTTTCTGACACTTATTAAGTACAAACCCACGCAAAGGAACTGCGTGTTCTTAGTGCTAAGTTACCGAATTTTAATTTAATTGTTATGATATATTCGTTGACTCAGTATAAAAAAAGTGGTATGATATATAAAAACCACGAAAAAAGGAGGAATCTTCCATGAAAAAAGCACTATTAGCAGCCGCTCTCGCAAGCACTCTCCTGCTTTCAGCCTGCGGCAGCAAGGCAGAAAACAATACAATATCAGCACTCGACAGAGCTCCGCGCAACGCCGAGGCAGGCGAATACTACAAGAGCGACGACAATGCCGAGCTTGAGACCAATGCTCCGTCCGAGCTTGAAGAGCCTGAGCTTCTCAACGTAGATTACAAGCAGTCCGACGTCAAGGTAATCAACACACAAATGCTGGTCTACTCCTGCAATATGAGCATTGACGTTCTCGACTTCAATAAGGCAGTTGACCAGATACACGAATATATCAAAAGCTACGGCGGTTTTATTGAAAACGAGAGCTACTCAGACGGCGGCGACACAAGCCAGTGGCTCTACAACGACGAGCAGAAATGGAAGAACTTCCATGCTACAATAAGAGTCCCCAGTGCGAAATACGATGATTTCTGCAAATCTGCCGAATCTGTAGGCGATATGCGAAAGAAAAACGCCTCTGTAGATAATCTTACCACGGAATACTCAGACCTCAAAACTACTCTCAGCATTTATGAAGCAAAAGAGGACCGCTACCTCGAAATGCTCAAAGAGATAAAGGACCAGAACAAAGCTATATCCGTCGAGGAGGAGCTCACCAACATACAGATAGAGATAGCAAGGATAAAAACTCGCATGAACAACATCGAAAACGACGTTGCTTACTCTTATGTAGACCTCACCCTTAACGAAGTCCGCGAGTACACCGATAAGCCTGTTGTGAAAAAGACCGATACCTTCGGTCAGAGACTTAGCAACACCCTTTCAAGCACATGGAGCACCTTCCTCAGCTTCCTTGAGGACGCACTTTTTGTAATTATCAGGATACTGCCGTATCTGCTTCTCATCGGTATAATCACATTCATCATCGTGAAGATAGTGAAGCTCATCGTAAAGGCAAGCGAAAAGTCCAAGAAAAAGCGCTATGAGGAAATGGTAAAGAGCGGCAAAATAAGCAGCGCTCCCCTCTTCCCAAACGGAAACAATATGCCTATGCAGGGCAATCCGCCTGCTCCAATACCGCCTGCACCTATGCCGAACAATCAGCCGATGCAGAGCGGCGCACCAGCGGCAAATCAGCCTGTGAAGCCAAACAATGCTCCGTCGGCAGCTCCAAACAGCGCACCAAATAATGCTCCTGCGCAGAACAATAACCCCAACCCCAACGAAAACAAGAAATAAATACTGAAAAAGGCGTGACAAAGGGGAGCCCCCTTTGGCGGATTCGCAGGTTACCAAATATGAGCCGTTACTTTACGACTCGGTAGCCCACTTTTTTCCGCTAAGGAGAGCAGCCTAAAATCACGCCTTTTTGCATTATTTCGATAAAAGCTCCTTAACCTTGCCAAGGAGGAATTCCTGTATCCTGAGAGCGTCATTTGATGTGATACCCTCTGTGGACTTATCAACGTCGCCGTTTATCCAGCCCTGCTCTGTAATAGCCTTTTCATCTGTTCCGCCTATGCCGTATTTATTCGGATTAGCCAGAGCCTGCATGATAAGAACTACGTCAGACATATCAACATTTCCGTCGTTGTTAGCGTCGCCTGCCTTTGTAACTGTAGGCTGCGGAGCTGTTGTAGTAGTGGTCTCGGGAGTTGTTGTCGCTGTTGATGTAGTAGTCGATGTTGTGGAAGTAGTGGTAGGAGTCGTAGTCGTTGTGGTGCTTGTTGTAGTTGTGGTTGTTGTGGTAGTTGTTGTTGTCGTTGTAGTAGTGGTAGTTGTAGTGGTCGTAACTACAGGTGCAGAAGCAGCAACATACTTGTCGATAGTATCTGCCCAGAATGCGCCCATTTTCTTATAGCCTGTTCCATTGGGGTGGAGCTTGTCGCTACCGATATCATTCATGCCGTCGAGACAGCCGTGAACGTCCGCAAACTTGACATTCTTGCCCTGACTTGCATAGGACTCAGCCACTTTCTTGACTGTGCTGTTATAGTTTGCAGTTCTTGTGGGATTTCCGCCGTATTCTGTAAACTCAGGGATAGAGCCCATGAACACCACGCTGCCCTCGGGGATATCGTTAAGGATATAATCCATGAGAGTGTGGAGGTCCTTCTCGCAGTCGCTCATAGAACGGTTAGCCGTCATATCGTTTGTTCCGATGATAAGAAGAACGATGTCAGGCTGAGCCTTTTTAACAGCGTCCAGATTCTTGAGCTTTTCATAAAGTCCGCTGTCGTTGCTCCAGCTGTTGGGCTGCTGCTTGATAGTAAAGCCGCTGTAGCCTGCGTTATTGTCATCATAGGACATACCGTTGAAGTTAGCGCTGTTCTGTCCCTGAGGACCTACCATGTCTATCTTGGTGTAGCCCTTCTGCTTGAGGTCGTTGTACAGGTACTTTCTGTAGCCGCCTGTTTCGCCCATGCCAAAGGTGATAGAATCGCCGATAGGCATTATCTTTATGGTATCGGTCTTTGAAAGGCTCTTTCCGCCTATGCTTGGAGTATCGGTGTATACAATCTTATCAGTAACCGTACCCTGTCCCGTTACAACAGCAGAGCTCTTACCTTTCTTTGATACCTGAACTGCGTCGATATAGAAATCGCAGAATTCATCTGAACCCTCGGGAGTTTCGATATAAAGCAGCATATCGCCGCTGTTGTCGGGGATAGTGAACTCAGTATTTTCCAGCTTTGTCCACTCGCCGCTCTTTGCGGTGCAGTCGGCTATCTTAGTGTAGGCAGCACTGTTTCCGTCGCCTTGCTGGAGCGACATTTGCATAGTAACATCATGTCCCGATTTCTGAAGCACAGCCGTACTGAAGCTATATGTAGCGCCGGGTGCAAATGCGGCTGTATCAAGTAAGATACCACAGCCATGCCAATCATTCGCTCTCTCCGAAACATAAAGCGACTTGCTGCCTTCATAGAAGTCTGTAGAAACTATTTCAGCAGAATTTGAACCTCTTGATCCCCAGCCGCCTGCGCCGTTCTCAAATGTGCTTGTTAAGTAATCTCCGTTCTGATCGGGCTCTACAGTCTTAACAGGAGTAGTATCGCCTGTCTGCTCACTTGGATCAAACATTCTTCCGTCGGCGTATACTCTTACGCTCTTTACGTTAGCCGAGCCGTTTGACCTGTAGCCCTCGATATTGAGGGATACCTCATAAAGAGTTCCGCTCATGTCAAGACCTGCGTTTGACCATGCGTCAAAGTGCCTGCCGACATGGACAGTACCCTTCATATTATTCTGAGTATTGTTCCTCGAACCGCTGGTCTGACGGACGCTCCAGTACTGCGGGAAGGTCTTTGTACCGTCAAGTGACGGCTGATTGTAGCGCATACTCTTGCAGATATCATACTTATTGCCGTCAAGAGTAACTGTTCCCTTTGACTCTACGCCGTTATTTCCCGGCGGACGCCAGTCGCCCCAGCCCTCTACTATGTAGTACTCCATGAGAGGATTCCTTGTCCAGCCGTAAACGCACATATAGGAATTGCCTCTTGGGGTATACTCAACGTCATAGGTCAGAGTTATATCCTCTCCTATCTGCTTGTACCTCTTTTTCTGGCTGTCATAGTTCTTGCCCATACGAGCGAGAAAGTTCTCGATGTTGCTCCACGAGCAGGTAAAGGAACCTGCCGACGGCTTCATGGACACCTGTCCCTGACCGTTCTGGTTCCACATCTCGTAATCATAGCCGCCTATGTTGCCGCGCTCCTGAGCGTCGGCAGCATTTACAGCAGGAACCGAGGGTACGCCTGCTGCCAGCAGCATCGCCGAGATAGTCGTGCTGATAACACGTTTGAAGCCTTTTAAGCCCATTGTATCACTCCTTGCTTGATTTTTATGCCTATTTTTGTTTTGGTTCGGTCTCACAGTGCAGGAGACCTTTCTGCCTATTATGTCGCCTGCCGAATGTTTACAATTATAATATACACCATTTGCAAAGATTTGTAAAGATTATACAGCAAAAAAGTTGAAAAAACCGCATAATAAAACAAAATGCAAGCGCTCCCGATATCACGGAAGCGCTCACACAGGTTTTACACTTATTTGATCCGCATAGATCACTTATAATTAATCGCAGGATCGGGATAAACTCGGTATGCAGGGCCGTTTTCGCACTTATAGCCGTCTCCTGCCCATATCTCCACCTTGGATGGATCATCGAGCCTATAGACTACCAGCCAGCGTATCAGCTTCAGGCTGCCGCCGTCCTCACGCTTACGGTAAGGCATTTTGACCGGAAAATCGCCATCATTCTTCAAACCCATTTTCATATTAAGATCTTTGCACATTGCATCTACAAAGGTCTTGTATCTCCGGTCAGAATAATTCCATGTTCTGAAAACATTAGTTATGTCATGAGGATTGCTCCAGTCGCCGCCTGTATCATGATTGTAGCCGTCAACTCGTGCAACCACGGTAAAGCGATAATTTCCTTCCTGCTCAAGGGGAGATTTGAGATTTGTTATTTTCTTTGAATATGTACTTGAAACGCCTTTGTACTCAGTAGTTGTATTCACTATACAACCGTCCTCAGTAGCTTCGTATGCCACCCAGTTGTTCTGCGGAGTATAGAACGACTCCCATGCAGCTTCGTCGGTAGTCAGTGCAAGCATTGCCGACATATAGATAGTTTTTCCGTTCTGAACTGTAGCTTTCTTCTTTGCATTTTCGACATATCCCATTAAAGAAGGTAAGAGCATGGCACCAAGAACGCCGATTATTGCCAGAATAACTATTAATTCTATCAATGTAAAGCCTTTTCTTTTCATCATACTCTTCACCTCCTTTAACAGTTGATCGATTCCGATCTATCAAGTGCCTTTTCGCCCGGCACCTGAATCACTTTCAGATCTATCCTTTTCTATAGTTATATAATACCACAATTTTCAACAAAAATGATGTATATTTTATGAACATTCAACTGTGAAGGTGCTATTTCGGAGTTTTAAACAATCAGAAGCATTACTATTTGTAAAACATAACAAGTGCCACAGCATATGTTTTATACATATTGGAATGATATTTCAGCTATAAAAATTATGTATAAATATGCTTGACAGGAAAAACTCTTATCTGCATTGCATCAGCTGTTAAGCATATCATAAAGCTCTCCGTAGTGCCTGCCCTCAAACTGTTGAACGTTATCAATACGCCAGTCATTAAATTCAGGATCAAGTATAAGCTTTACTTCCATGCAGACGCAGTTTTCAAAATTATCGACTTCAATATACCACTCAGGAAAATATGCAGTACATGATGTCTCGGTTTTATCAGCGATTATAACAGGATAACTGTCGGAAAAAACGACAGGCAGCTTTCCCCAGCCTCCGTATGGACAATATTGATACAGCTTTCCTCTGTATTCTATCCATTGTTTCATATGCTCCTTGTCTAAAACTTCGTTTTGTTCCAGCTCGTCAAAGCCCGAAGCCATTGAATCTCCAAACAGCCGTTCATAGAGTCCTTCAGACAATACAGACCGCAGATAGCGCCTGATATCCTCAAGGCAGCTGAATCGGCTGTCGGTAACATGAATATAATATGCTATACCTTTTTCTCCTTGATGAGTATCATAACAAGTGCTCCAGATCTCTACTTCGGGATCGGCAGCGAATCTAAGACCGTCTTGGGTATCGACTTCAACGCCCGCTGCGTTTCGCAGCAGATCTATTTCGTCATATTCTTTGAACAGTTCAAGGGCTATATCCCCCAGCTCATTGTCAACATATATATCCTCCGCCGCAGGTGCAACAAACGGCACTGTAGTATACAGCGTAGTTTCAGCAGTTGTCTCTGTTGTCGTCTGGGTTGTCGAAGCTGTATTTGTCACGGAAGTACCTGTGGCTGTTGTCGTGATTTCCGTTGTATCGGCAGTTGTTGCCGTTACCGCAGGCTGGTCCACACCGCTGCCGTTTCCGCTTTTTGCCTGCCTGTTCAGCATTATTACGCTGCCCAGAACTATCCCTGCCACAAGAACTACCGAAGCCGCTGTTGCTATGGGCGTCAGCCATGCAGGGCGCCTTACGCGCTCAACTCCGCTGACCTCGTTTTCGGACATAGTTATATCATTATCTTTCTCTGCTCTGTCTTTATCTTTCTTTTTCATTTTGTATTTCCTTTCTGTCACCGCAAGGAGCCTGTCAAGCTCTGCGTCTGTAATCTCGGGACACATATCGGTAAGAATATCCATAGTATCGTCCTCTGCATTGACAAGCTTGTCAAAAATCTCTTTTTCTTTCACAGCTGCTCCCCCTTTCACTCAGTAATACCTATCTCGGCAAGCTTCACTCGAAGCTTTTCCATAGCCCTTGTACATCTCGACCTCACCGACGAAGCCGTCATGGAGACATTTCCGGCTATTTCCTCCGATTTCAGGTTATAATAGTATTTCTGTATCAGGATAGTGGCGTCAGGCTCGCCCAGCTCCCGTATCTTGCTCAGGATCAGCCTGCGGAGTTCTGAACCCTCGGCATGAGCCTCAACGCTGATATCCGAAGCAAGCCTCTCCATATCCTCATCATCTGTGCTTATAACGTGCTTCTGTGCGGCAGTAAGGCTTCGGAATCTGTCGATAGCGGTGCGCTTTGCCACAGTGCCTATGAGAGCCTTTATGTCGCCCTCCATAAGCTCATTGTCGTCCAGCTTTATGAATATATCGGCAAAAACGTCGCTGAAGCATTCCTCTATATCCTCACGGGTGCCGCAGAGCCTGAGCTTATTGAAAACGATAGAATAGACATATCTGCCGTATTCCTGCATGAGCGCCCTGTGACAGTCTGAAACAGAGGCGTTGTAAAGCGCTTTAAGCTCGCTGCCGTTCATGTTCATTCCCCCTTTGGTTTATGTGATAAGATCGACCTTTCATAAACAACATTCGTGACAGAAAGCGAAAGTGCTGCAAGGTCTGAGAAAATTTTTTCATTTACTATAATATTACCACATTTTTCATTATCCGCCAAGTCCCTATAAAAGTAAAAACGGCTGAAATTTCAGCCGTTTTACCATGAACACACTTTCTTATATTTCCTTTTCAATCGTAACCTGTTTTAATGCAGACGATATTAATATTCATCAGCCGTTTGCCATTTGAATAATATATTCGTCCATTGTGAGCGGAACTGACTTTATCTTGCCAAGTATGTACTTTCTGAGTACGAGCACGTCAGCAGATGTTACAGCGCCGTCTTTAAGGATATCCGCACTTTCAAGCTGGAGGTCATTGAGCTTAACCTTGCCTGCCAGATACTTGTTGATAGTAATAAGGTCAAAGGAATTTATCTCCTGATCGCCGTTTATATCGCCTGTATCCACGGGCTTGGTCTTATATCTTTCGGGGATATACTCGCCTGAGAGGACTCCGCTCCTGCCGCCGTCGATAGTTACGAAGAGCTGACACCAGTAATACTTATACTGTGTATTGTCATCATAACCGCCGCCAACGCCTATGTGTGTATATTCAGGATTCATTATTGCAGCCCAGTGTGCCGGAGAATTTTTCCACTGTGCAAATGTCTCTTCCGCAGTCGGGAAACCGCCTGCCAGATTCTCGCCAACAACAGCATACGGTACAAGATTGTCGTCTATGATAGTAGCGAAGATGTTATCATTATCGTCAGGCTTGCCGTCCCATCTCGGACGCCAGTGGCTGAACTTAGTCATAGCTTCTCTTGCACGCTCACGCGCCTTGTCATTAAGGTAAGGGAGCGCTGTCATAGGCTCAAGACCTTCTTCCGCTCTTGCTTCATTAACAAGAACTATTATCCTGTCGGATACTTCCTTGATCTCATCGTCTGATAATCTTTTTGCGGCATGAGCTCTGCCAGGATAGCTAAGCAAAGAGCAGCATACCATGACTGCAGCAAGCAATACAGCTGTCAGTTCACACCAGAATTTCTTAACATTACTCATACCTGTACCCCCTTTAAAATGGATTTCTTCTGTAATTATATTTTAGCACAAGTAAATATAAATTTAAAGGGGTTTTAGGGCAAATTAGCAAATTTCACAATGAAATTCTACGTTTTGTACAGCAAAAATTATACCGCTCGTATTTTTAGTCTTTGCTTATCCGAAAAATAATTAAGTTTTTTGGCTATATAGCGTTAATCTTTATAAATGTTCGCAATTACTTAGCAATTTTATCAGCTATCTGTCCGTAATATTTATCAGTTGCAAGGATATTTATCTTGAGATACTCCTCGATGAGCTCGCATACATCGTCCTTTTTGATGATAGCATTTGTGAGCACGTCAATGTGTCCCTCGGGCTCAACGAACATCTTGCAGGCAAAATTTGCAGGATCGGCGTTGAAGTCGTTTACTAACTTATAAATGTCGGGATCGCCCTGTATAAATGTAGCGATACCTGTGAGAGCAAGGCTGAGTGCTCCGTTCTCCTCTTTGTAATGGATAATGACATAAGGAGTAACTCCCTCAAAGCTCGGGAGCTGTGTGCGGAATCTTATCATATTTCCGTCGTTCTGGTTAAGGTCGTAAGATATTCCGCGCTTGTCAAGTATTTCGCGGAAAGCTGCAATTGCCTTGTTTGTGATCTCGATATTGTTTTCCATGGTTATTTCCTCCAATCATGCATTTTTTGTTTAAAATGCTATAATTTATTATAACATATATTTTCAAAAATAGCAAGGAACGCGGCAAAAAACTATAATTTATTTTTTTATTTTCACGCGAAAAAGGCGGCGCGGGCTCCGCGCTTATATCATAAAAATACTGAAAAAGCAACATACGCGGAGAAATCTTTCCTTTTGTACGTATAACAGCGCGAAAAAGGGTGCGGCGGCTCGCCGCTTATAACATATATTTTCAAAAACAGCAAGGAACGCGGCAAAAAACTACAATTTTTTTATTTTCACGCGAAAAAGGCGGCGCGGGCTCCGCGCTTATATCATAAAAATACTGAAAAAGCAACATACGCGGAGAAATCTTTCCTTTTGTACGTATAACAGCGCAAAAAAGGGTGCGGCGGCTCGCCGCTTATAACATATATTTTCAAAAACAGCAAGGAACGCGGCAAAAAACTACAATTTTTTTTATTTTCACGCTAAAAAGTATCCTGAAAAGGGAAAAAGCGCCCGAATCCGAGCGCTTTGACCTTTAGGGTGGTTTATATGAAAAATGAAGATGTCTTGAACACTATTTTTTCCCTTTTCTGCTGTCCTGACTGTATTATAGAATATGGATATGTGCGTTTTGTGATAGAAAGCTGAATTAAAGAAAAAAACCTCACGGAAAACCAGTGAGATTATGCTTCTGCCATATTATGCTGTAGGGGCTGATGCCCACATCAGCCCGTTAAATCTCTCCAAGACCACGCGGTGCGATGTAGACATCGCACCCTGCACAATAAATTCCATGAGCCGCCAATTCTCAATAAAAAAAGCGCACAGTGTGCGCTTTTTTCACTCCAGTCCTGAAACGGAGAAATTTACTTCTACATTTTTCCACTCCGAGAAATCGTCTCTGCTGACTATCTGTGCGGAGTAGCCGCCGTCGTTTATATCGCTAGGAGAGGCATTGTTCCCGTCCTTGAAGAGAGCTCCCTCGGCACATTTTGCGTCCGCAGGCAGACCGTCGTCGCTTACCCATTCGTTGAAGATATTGGCGCGTACAGAGCCGCTTTCCGTGTTAGTGTAGCTCTTCTTTTTCAGCTCGATATCCTTGCCGTCCACCTTGATACCCTTGACAGTGATAACTGCGTTGGGCATGGTCTTTTCCGCGTCGTCGATGATGACAGCCGCAAAGCCAAGTCCCTTAACGACAAATTCGCCGTTTATATCGCCTGTTGTATCATATCTGAAGCCGTTGGTATCTGCGGTAACGCTTACGGTGTAGTCGCCGTTGCCCTTGATATGGGCGATACCTGCGTCATATGAGAGCTGATTGCTCTTGTTGTCATCCTTGTCGCCGAGATACTGCACGGTGAAGCCCTCGTCTGCTATAGCAAGATAGGCGTCTCCCGATACAGCGTCCACAGCGTCGTTGGCGTCAACACCCTCAACGGACTCCGAAACAGTTTCGGAAGCCGCTTTCGGAGTGTTATTAGTGCTGCTTTTCTTTTCCTCTGAGCTGCATGAGGCTGCCGTGCAGAGCATTGCGAATGCCGCCGCAGCAGCCGTTATTTTTCTGATATCCATGTTTTTCCCCTTCGTATATCATCAGGACAGCTCAAACATTCCCGTGTAGAGCTGATAGTACTTTCCGTGCTGAGCAATGAGCTCGTTGTGGTTTCCGCGCTCGATTATCCTGCCGTGCTCCAGAACCATGATAGCGTGTGAATTGCGTACCGTGGACAGTCTGTGAGCGATAACGAATACCGTTCTGCCCTCCATAAGGGAGTCCATACCCTTTTCGATAAGAGCCTCTGTACGGGTGTCGATAGAGCTTGTAGCCTCGTCAAGAATGAGCACGGGCGGATCTGCGACTGCCGCTCTTGCAATAGCAAGGAGCTGTCTCTGTCCCTGCGAGAGATTTGCACCGTCGGCGGTGAGCATGGTGTCATAGCCGTTTTCAAGGTGCTTTATGAAGCTGTCTGCGTTAGCCAGCTTAGCTGCTGCGTAGACCTCCTCGTCGGTAGCGTCCAGTTTACCGTAGCGGATATTGTCCATAACCGTACCTGTAAACAGGTGGGTATCCTGCAATACTATGGACTGTGAACGGCGCAGGTCGTCCTTCTTTATCTTGTTGATGTTTATGCCGTCGTAGCGTATCTTGCCCTCGGGCACATCGTAGAATCGGTTGATAAGATTGATGATAGTGGTCTTTCCCGCACCTGTGGAGCCTACAAAGGCTATCTTCTGTCCCGAATGAGCGTAAAGTGATATGCCGTTGAGAACGGTCTTGTTGGGCTCATAGCCGAATACAACGTCGTCGAACTCCACATTGCCGCGGACTTCCGTATAGGTAACAGTACCGTCAGCCTTGTGTGGGTGTCTCCATGCCCAGCGGCCTGTGCGCTTGTCGGTCTCCTTTATCTTGCCGTTGCGTGATATCTCCGCATTTACAAGAGTTACATAGCCCTCGTCGGACTCGGGCTCCTCGTCAATGACCTTGAAGATACGCTCTGCACCTGCAAGAGCAGTGAGGACTGAGTTGAACTGCTGTGAAACAGTGGTTATCGGGTGGGAGAATGAACGTGTGAACTGCAAATATGATACCACAGTACCTACGGTCATGCCGCCTATGCCCTTTACCGCCATGATACCGCCTGCAATAGCCGTAGCGGCATAGTGGATATAGGACAGGTTGTTCATAATAGGCATGAGAATGTTTGCAAAGGTATTGGCGTGGGTAGCCGCTTTGCAGAGCTCCTCATTGAGAGCGTCGAACTCCTCGTTTGCCTTGTCCTCGTGGCAGAAGACCTTGACGACCTTCTGTCCGTCTATCATTTCCTCGATGTAGCCGTTTACACTGCCGAGAGCTCTCTGCTGAGCGATGAAGCCCTTGCCGCTCCTTGAGCCTACAAAGCCGATAACTCTGAATATTATGAACAGCATGACTACCACAAGGATAGTGAGTCTCCAGCTGTAGATGACCATGGCGATGAACACGCCGATTATGGTTATAGCGGAGCTTATGAACTGTGAGATACTGTTGCTGAGCATTTCGCGGATAGCGTCGGTATCGTTGGTGTAAAGGCTCATGAGCTCGCCGTGAGTGTGCTTGTCAAAGAAGCGTATAGGAAGCATTTCCATTTTGCAGAAAAGGTCGTTTCTTATACGCATGAGTGTAGTGGTGGATATCTTCATCATCAGGCGCATATACAGGAACGATGACAGCGCACCGCAGGCGTATATGATGACCATTGTCATGAGTATGCCGATGAATTTTCCGTACTTCCAGTCCCCTGTTTTAAGGGCGTCCTCGATGTTGTCGATTATGGGCTTCAGCAGGTAGTTTCCTGCGATGCCTGCTCCCGAGCTGATAAGAATAGCTATGACCACAAATACGAACTGTACCCTGAAGCCGTGCATATAGCTGAATATGCGCTTCAGCGTACCGAAGGTATCCTGCGGCTTAGCCATTGGTCTCTGCGATCCTTTAGGCGGCATTATTCATCAGCTCCTTTCTGCTGTGAGTCATATACCTCACGGTATATCTCACTTTTCACCATGAGCTCGTCATGTGTGCCCACATCTGTTATCTTTCCGCCGTCCATTACGATAATGCGGTCAGCGTCCATAACAGAGGAGATACGCTGAGCGATGATAATTGTGGTGGTATCGGCAAGATTTTCGCGGAATGCCTTGCGGATACTGCTGTCTGTAGCCGTATCGACAGCGCTTGTAGAGTCGTCGAGAATGATTATCTTAGGCTTTTTCAGAAGAGCTCTTGCGATACAGAGTCTCTGCTTCTGACCACCCGAAACATTTACGCCGCCCTGACCTAAGTCAGTGTCATAGCCGTCGGGGAAGCTCATGATAAAATCATGAGCACAGGCTGATTTACAAGCCTTGATTATCTCCTCGTCAGTCGCGTTTTCATCGCCCCAGCGAAGATTATCCCTGATAGTGCCCGAAAAGAGCACGTTCTTCTGCAAAACCATAGCTACCTGATCACGGAGAGTTTTCAGCGGATAGCTCTTTACGTCTCGTCCGCCTACAAGGACTCTTCCTGCCGTTGCGTCGTAAAGACGTGGGATAAGCTGTACCAGCGAGGTCTTTGACGAGCCCGTACCGCCGATGATACCGATAGTCTCGCCTGACTCGATGCTGAGATTTATGTTGTCGAGGGCGAGGTTGTTCATATCGTCATAGTAGCTGAAGCTTACGTCCTCGAAGATTATAGAGCCGTCATTTGCGGATACCTCGGAATCGTCATTGTCCTTTATGGCAGGCTCTTCAACCAGCACCTCATGGATACGCTGTATGGAAGCTCTCGAAACCACGAACATGATAAAGAGCATCGAAAGCATCATAAGCGACATAAGTATCTGTGTTACATAGGAGATGAAGCTTGAAAGCTGACCTGTAGCGATATCGTGGTTTACAGCCATATTTCCTCCGAAATAGAGGATAGCCGCAATGCTGATGTACATTACCAGCTGCATGATAGGCATACCCATGATGACCAGCTTTTCAGCGGCAAACTGAGCCTTGCGGACTGCCTCGGTGTTCTCCTCGAAGCGCTTCTTCTCGTATTCCTCACGGGCAAAAGCCTTTACTACGCGGATACCTACGAGGTTTTCCTGCACCTTGCCGTTCATGGCGTCGTACTGCTTGAGCATTTTCTCAAAGCGCGGATGTGCCTTTGAGATTATGAATATTATCGACGCGCCCAGAACAGGTATGGCAAACAGGAACACTATGGAGAGCTTTGCGTTCTGCTTTACCGCCATAATAGTGGCGCAGACCAGCATTATGGGTGAACGGAAAGCCATTCGTATGAACATCATGAATGCGTTCTGTACATTTGTAACGTCTGTTGTAAGTCTCGTTGTCAGCGAAGCCGTTGAGAACTTATCCACATTTGCAAAGGAAAAGTCCTGTACTCTGCGGAAAAGTGCGCTTCTGAGATTCTTCGCAAAGCCCATAGCCGCAACTGCGCTGAAACGCGCCGCAAGAGCTCCGAAGCAAAGGGAAAATACGGACATAAGCACCATAAGTCCGCCCATTTTCGCAACATAGCCGATATCTCCCTTTTTGATACCGTTGTCGATTATCAGAGCCATGACCGCAGGTATAAGTACCTCCATAGCGACCTCTCCGATAATGGTCACAGGGCATAATATTGCCTGTTTCTTGTACTTTCCGACGTGTGACAAAACTGTTTTATACATCGGCATTACCCCTTTCTTTCCTTTAAAAATAATCCAACTTCAATTATATCATCTCTGCCATGCCGTGTCAAATGAGAAGACAGCGAAAATAACGGTATTTCCGCCGATTTTTTTAGTTGTTTTTCATACGCCGAGCCTGCACTTTATCCGAAACGAGTCCGCTCAATACTCCCGTGAAACAGGAGCCTTCATTCTCCATCCCAAATTAAAGATCAGGCACTTGACAACAATAAGTTACTATAGTAAAATTAATAACGGAGGTGTTCAAAATGCTGAATTACAGACCTAAGATGTTCGACGAAGCCTCAAAATCCCACGCTTCAAAGAATATCTTCATAATTATCCTTATTTTTATAGCAGTTTTTATCATTATAGCCATTCTCGAATCTATAATCCCCGCAGTCGTGAGCGTCAAGCCCCTGCTTGAGGAAATTGCCAAGTCCGACCTTGAAGATACTTCCTCACTGCTTGATCCGTCTGCTACCATGGAATTAGCTACAAAGGTAGCCTCAAAGCCTGCAGTAATGATACCTACCATGTATTCAACAGTGCTCGGCACTATCTGCTCGCTGATATACTGCCGCTGTATCGAGGTAAGAAAAGTAAGCTCCATGGGCGTAAAAAAGGCTAAGTTCTTCCAGAATTATCTCCCAGGAGTCGCTATCGGTCTCGTTCTTATGACCGCCGCTGTGCTTCTCGGAGCATTATTCGGAATCCACACCGTCAAGCTCTCAGACAACATCAATATCGGATTTATAGTCCTTTATTTCATCGGATACATCATACAGGGAATGAGCGAAGAATTCATCTTCCGCGGCTATTTCATGACGACAATAGGCGGAAGCGGCAAGCATACTCTTGTGGCTGTGGTTATAAGCTCCGTGGCGTTTTCACTTGCACACGCAACAAATCCCGGCTTCGGACCTCTGCCGTTCTTCAATATCGCTCTTTTCGGAGCATTTGCTGCTCTTTATATGATATTATTCGACAATATCTGGGGAGTATGTGCTATACACTCCATATGGAACTTCATGCAGGGCAATTTCTACGGTATCAGCGTCAGCGGAACAGGCGATACTACGTCGATTTTCCGCACTACAGCAAAGAGCTCATCTTCATTCCTCACTGGAGGTAAGTTCGGTATCGAGGGCAGTATCCTCACAACTATAGTCCTGCTTATTGCTACGGCAGTCGTAGTTTACGGCATATCCAAAAAATCAGCCGCTCAGCAGTCAGAAGCAGCGGTCAGTGAATAAGTAGGGGGCGATGCCCACATCGCCCCGCAATTTTTATCGGGCTGATGTAGACATCAGCCCCTACAATTTTAACCGTTAACAGCTAAAAACATTTAACCGTTAACAGCTAAAAACAGGCGTGATAAGATCACGCCTGTTTTTTCTAATCACTAACCACTAATAACTAAAAATTCTTACTCCTTTGTAGTCAATATAAGCAGCACCAGATATATAAGCTGTGCCGAAAATGCAATTATTATTCCCACCGATGTCTTCGCAATGGCGATGCCGCGTCTGGACTGGGCAGGTGTTGAAACAGGCAGCTTACAGCCCTTTCTGAACATCAGCAGCATTACAAAGCCGATTATGCCGAATGCGATTATCAGAAGCGAAAGCATTCCCATTACCACTTCGTTTTCATTGAATGCAGATATCACAGACACCATAGTGTTTATGAAGATATGCACCACTACCGACGGCACTATGGAGTTGTGCTTCATGTCGATATGTCCCATGAATACGCCGATAAGGAAGGCAAGCATGAACTGCGGAAGATTTCCGTGGGCAAGTCCGAAGAAAACTGCCGAAGCCACAATACCGAATCGCTGATTGGATTTCGAGAATATCTTCATAAGTGCGCCGCGGAAGAAAAATTCCTCGGTGACAGGCGCGATAATACAGGTGTAAATGGTCAGTATCGCAAATCCGAGCCCCGTTTTGCCGTAATCGTCGTCCATGACCTCAGTCGTGAAGCCGTACTGCGAAACGATGTCCTCAATACCTGTGGAAATATAACCCGCAGTCACCCATATGAACAGTCCTGCGAGACAGTACATGACCGCGTCCGAGAAGTGATAATCCCGAGTCTTTATAAGTGACGAGGGCTTTATTTTCGCCCATTTCAGTCCGATAAAGCCGAAGCCCACATTTGCTGTGAGAAAAGTGAGCATATTTATCGCTACAAATATAGCGCCCTTGGTCATATAATGTGAGATAGCTCCCGAGGAAACGCCCGTGTTCATACCGCTTAGAATAGCGGTCATCAGCAGTATCAGCAGAGCTGCCAGCACATTTGAGCCGAGAAACTGGAACAGAGCCGTAAAGCCGCCGATGTTGTAGAACTTCCTGATAGTGTTCTTTTCCACCTTTGCAGGCTCGAAAGGCACTGAAAACTCGGGCATCGTTATCCACGGCAGTATCTCCGAGTAGTCGTCCCTGTACCAGCGGAATTCCGTAGGATTATCAAAGGGATCGTAGCTGTCCGTCTTTGTGGACTCCCTGAACTCCCGCTCCTTTGCTTCAAGCTGCTTGGTGAGGTTATATATTTCATGGTTGAGCGCGGCATATTCCGCACTGTAGCCCTGTGTTTCGTTCATAAAGGTTTGTTATCCCTGCCTTTCCGAGTATACTTTCCTATTATTTTACCACAAAACTGCCTGAAAGTAAAGAGAAAAGCACAATATTTCATCAGACGGACAAAATAGCCAAGCCCTGAGCACTTTCGGCGGTATAGGGCTTATCCGTACCCGTAACAGAAAGTTTTATCTGTTTTCCGCTGCGTACAGCCTTTATTTCCGCTTCAGCAGCGCCGTTTCTGCCGTATACCACAGTCTCTGCGGTGCAGCCGTCCTCGATGCCATATATAACTATCTTCATGCCGTCGGCGTAGTCGTAGTCCGCAGTATCTCTGAATCTGCCGAAAACTATGACGGAATTGGGCTTTGCATAGAGAGGCAGCCCGAAGTAATCGTACTTTTTCGTGTACCAGCTTCCGCCTGTAAGGCTCTCCCCTGTCTGTATATCCGTCCATGAGCCGCCTGTGGGCAGATAGAAGCTGCACTCGCCGTCCTCGCTGAAAACAGGAGCCACAAGGAGAGAGTCTCCCAGCATATACTGAGTATCCACGGTAAGGGCGCTGCGGTCATAGCCGAAGTCCACAGCCATAGCCCTCATCACGGGGACTCCCGTAAGGTGAGCCTTTACTGCATTTGCCCAGATATAGGGCATGAGCCTGCCCTTGAGCTCCACGAAATGCTTTGCCACATCACAGCTCTCCTCGTCGAAATGCCACGGTACGCGGTAGGAAGAGTTGCCGTGATAGCGCGAATGAGTGGACATAAGTCCGAATGCCGTCCAGCGCTTGTACAGGTCGGGAGTTCCCGTCGCTTCAAAACCGCTGATATCGTGGGAGAAAAAGCCGAAGCCCGACATACATAGGGACAGTCCGCCGCGGAGAGTCTCTCCCATGGATTCATATGAGGAGAAGCAGTCTCCGCCCCAGTGTACGGGGAACTGCTGACAGCCTGCCGTTGCCGCACGGGCAAAGAGACAAGCACTGCCGTTGGCAGCTTTAAGAGCCTCAAAAACCGTCTTATTGTAGATATAGGCGTAGTAATTGTGCATTTTATATGGATCGGAGCCGTCGAAATACTTCACATCTGTGGGGATACGCTCGCCGAAGTCTGTTTTTATGGCGTCCACGCCCATTTTTGCAAGGTGCTGTATCTTATCCGCGAACCAGCTTCGCGCCTTGGGATTTGTGAAGTCGATTATGCCCATGCCCGGCTGCCACATATCGCACTGGAACACCGAGCCGTCCTTATTTTTCAGCAGATAGCCCCTGTCAAGGCACTCCCTGAACGCAGGTGAACGCTGTCCGATATAAGGGTTTATCCAAACGCATATCCTTACGCCCTTGGCTTTCAGACGCTCTATCATTGCCTTGGGCTCGGCGAATTTCCTGTCGTCCCATTCAAAGCCGCACCACTGGAATTCCTTCATCCAGAAGCAGTCGAAATGGAAAACGTCAAGTGGGATATTTCTCTGCTTCATCTCGTCAATGAAGAAGCTGACTGTCTTTTCGTCATATTCCGTGGTGAACGACGTGGACAGCCACAGTCCGAATGACCACGGGGGCGGCAGAGCAGGTCTGCCTGTGATGGCAGTGTACCGCTCGATGACCTCCGCTATGGACTCGCCGCCGAAGAGGAAGTATTCAAGACGCTCGCCCTGTACCGAAAAGGCTGTTTTCGACACAGTCTCGCTGCCTACCTCGAAGCTGACGCGCTCGGGGTGATTGACAAAAACGCCGTAATTGCGCGACGAAACAAAGAACGGAACGGACTTGTAGCTCTGCTCGGTGCAGGTGCCGCCGTCGTTGTTCCAGACCTCAACGGTCTGCCCGTTTTTCACAAATGAGGTGAACTTTTCGCCGAAGCCGTAGATGTACTCCCCTACTGCAAGGTTGAGCATTTCGCGGATATAGGTATTGCCGCCGTTGTCCCACTTATCGAAGAAACGGCGGTCAGCCTCTGCGGACTCACGGGCTTTTCTGTGCCACCGCTCCTCCTCGATGATAGAGGTGGTGCGCCAGCCCGACTTGGTGAGGAGCCTGTCCCCGTAATGGTAGGAGATGTCCCACTCCTTTTTGCTTTTGCCGATACGCACAGATGTTTTGCCCGAGATAAGCTCCCATCCGCTGCGGTGCTTCTTTATCACGGGCTTGAAGCCCTTGTCCTCGTTGAGAGCGAAGGCAGGGCTGCTCTTTCTTTCGCCGCTGAAATGCTCTATAGTGACCTTTATGCTGTTTTCGAGAGTAGATGTGAACCTGACCGTAAAAACAGGACCGCCCAGCGTCATGCCTCTGTTTGCGATAAACTGGGACGAAGCATAGACCGTTATGGAGCCCTCATCGGCTTCCGTGTCGTAAATCTGCACCGCCCAGTGGACATTGTAGCCCGTCTTACTGAGCCAGTATCCGTCGGATATCTTCATTCTCTCAGCTCCTTTGTTGATGTTGTACTAATCATAACATTTTTTTCGTTCAATTTCAATGGAAATCAGTTTTTATATTCAAAAAATCCACCTGTTCGTTTTTCTACAAATGGTAATTCGAAAATTATATTTTCCAGTGCGGATATGACTGTTTATGCTATAAATCGTCATTTTTGACTATAGCCTTAAATTTGCGGAAATACAGGGAATATCCGCAATTCTCCGTAAAAGTTGTTATGTCTTAGTATGCATTTAATATAACATATTATGCAAAATAATACAAATTTCAGGCAGTTGTGGTTTTATGCTAAAAATAGTAACTTGTTTACCGCAATTTTAAGAAAGTGCGCAATTTTTGGGCATTTCCTGCGTTTTGTACACCTAATCGTTATTTTTTAGGTTGCAATCTTTAATATATTAGGGTACAATGGGAGTAACAGCATAAAATGATATAAAATATATCATGACGTTGAACGAAAATATACATTATTAATGAGGAGGAGAATGTAAATGAAAGTAAAAAAACTGGTTGCAAGCCTGACGGCTGCAAGCTGCCTTTCAGGGGTATTGTCCGTAATGCCTGACGTAGTGATGCACACTTATGCTGCAGAGATCGTTGCAAATGATTTCGAGTGCAGCTACGAAGGCTGGTACAATGAAGCTGATTACACTGACCTTATCGCAGAGGTCGGGGGCGGCGTTGATTCTTCACGAGGCATGAAGATCACAGGCCGTCTCAACAAGGAGGACGGTGTAGCCTCTTCAAAGGGACTTTACCTCTTCGGCGGCGATAAGTACACCTACAGTGTTAAGGTATACAGTGAGACCACTCAGAAGTTCCACTTCACACTTCTTACTATCGACGATAAAACAGGCGAAGAAAGAACTGTTGAACTGGATTCCAAGAAGGTAAAGGCAGGCGAGTGGACCGAGCTCAAGGGTACTGACACAGCTTCCGAGGCAAGCTACGAGTACAAGCTCAGGATCTATACAGATTCTACTGACGACTTCTGTTTCGATGATTTCCTTATCACAGGCGACAAGGCAGCTAATGAGGCACACGCTGCTCCTGCTGGCAAGGGACTCAAGGACGAATTCGGCGCATATTTCCGCGTAGGTAATATCCTCAACGGCGGTACTGTAAAAAACAGCGGTATCACAGGTATTATCCTGAAGGATCACAACGCTATCGAGTGCGAGAACGAGACAAAGCCTGATGCTACTATCGTTCAGAACGGCTCAACAGATACAAACGTTAAGGTTTCTCTCAGCCGCTGCGCTGCTATCTGTGACTTTGCTTCAAAGAACAACATCGCATTCAGAGGTCATACTCTCGTATGGCACAGCCAGACTCCTGACTGGTTCTTCAAGACAAACTTCAACAACAACGGTTCATGGGTAAATTCTTCAACCATGGATCAGCGTATGGAAAGCTACATCAAGAATATGTTTGCAGCTTACAAGTCGCAGTATCCTCAGCTCAACCTCTTTGCATACGACGTTTGTAACGAGGTAATCAACGACGGTACTGCTAACCAGGGCGGCGTAAGACCTTCAAACGGAAACGGAAGCTCAAAGTGGGCAATGGTTTACGGCGGCAACAGCTTCGTTGAGAAGGCTTTCACATATGCAAGAAAGTACGCTCCCGAGGGCTGTCAGCTCTTCTACAACGACTATAACGAGTTCGCTAACGACAAGCAGAACTGTATCATCAATACTATCCTCAAACCTCTCAAGGCTAAGGGACTCATCGACGGTATGGGTATGCAGTCTCACCTCAACTGTGCTGCAAGCAACGCATGGGGCGATACAAACTCTTACCTCGCTGCTATGGATAAGTACCTCAACCTCGGTCTCGATGTTCAGGTAACAGAGCTCGACCTCTCAACTGAGGGCGGCAAGTACTCAATGGCAGACCAGGCTAACAAGTACAAGGCTATCTTCAAGCACGCTATGGACTGGAATAAAAACCATCCAAACGGACCTTTCGTATCACTCGTTCAGGTCTGGGGACCAAACGACAACAACTCATGGGTCGGTACAGATAAGTCAAGCGGCAGAAGCAACGCTCCTCTCCTGTACAACGGAAGCAACCAGCCTAAGGAAGCTTACAGCGCTATAACAAGCCTCGTTTCCGACAGCCAGTGGACAACAGGTATCCCATACACAGGTCCAAGAGCTAACGGCGGCGGCACATATACTCCACCACCTCCGCCGGAGAAGGACTCTAACGGCTACTGGTTCCACAGCACATTCGAGGGCAGCACAGACAGCTGGAACGGCAGAGGTTCAGCTTCAGTTGATACAAGCAGCTCTGCTAAGTACGCAGGCAGCAAGTCACTCTACTGCTCAGGCCGTGAGGCTTCATGGAACGGTGCTTCATATTCACTTGATTCAAGCATATTTGAGCCAGGCAAGTCTTACAGCTTCTCTGTAAACGCTATGACTCAGGAGGGCGACTCTACAACAGAGTTCAAGTTCACTCTCCAGTATTCAGACGGTTCTGAAACAAAGTATTCAGAGATCGCTACAGGTACAGCTCCTAAGGGCGAGTGGGTACAGCTTGCAAATACAAGCTACACTATCCCATCAGGCGCTTCTGATATGCAGATCTATGTTGAAACTACAGACGAGAACAACACTGTAAGCTTCTTCGTTGACGAGGCTATCGGTGCTGACGGCGGTACAAAGCTCCCGGGCGCAGGACAGCCTGAGCTCCCAAACAACGGTCAGAATACAAATCCTGACACACCTACATCCAATACAGTTCGTCAGGGCGACATCAACTTTGACGGCGTTATCAACTCTTTCGACCTCGTTGCAGCAAGAAAGGGCCTCATCGCTGGCGGATTCAACGATTCAAAGGTTCAGAAGGCAGCAGACGTAGACCAGAGCACAGCTTTTGAAATGGCTGACCTCGTTCTCCTTCAGAATTTCGTTATCGGCAAGATCAGCGAATTCCCTGTAAACAAGCCTGCAGTTCCTACACTCGATACTTCAAAGTATGAGGGCAAGTTCAGCGGTCTTTCACTGGCAGAAAGCTTCAAGAAGGAAAGCGAGAACAATCCGCTTTACACTCAGCGTTTCGGCGCAGATCCTGGCTGGCTCGTATATGACGGCAGACTTTACGTTTATACAACAGCCGATCAGTTTGCATACAAGAATAACCAGATGATCGAAAACGATTATTCTTCAGGCTATATCAACTGCTTATCATCAGCAGACCTCGTAAACTGGACAGACCACGGTCAGATCCCTGTTGCAAAGACAAGAGTAAACGGCACACCTATTGCAAAATGGGCTAACAACGCTTGGGCTCCTGATGCTGCATGGAAGAAGATCAACGGAAAGGATCAGTTCTTCCTTTACTTCGCAAACAATGGTTCAGGTATCGGCGTTATCACAGCTGATGACCCGACATTCACAAAGAATGTAAAGGATCCTCTCGGACACGAAATCATTTCAAGAAATACACCTAACAGTAACGTAACATGGCTCTTCGATCCAGGCGTTTACTATGATCCTGATACAGACACAGGTATCATCGCATACGGCGGCGGTGTTCCAAACGGACAGGCTGCTCAGACAAAGCAGGGACGTATCGCTAAGCTCGGCTCTGACATGATCTCTATCTCAGGTACACCTATCGATCCCGGTACACCTTACCTCTTTGAGGACTCAAGCATGATCAAGATCGGCAACACATGGTATTACTCATTCTGCCACAACTGGAATGTTCCGGGCGGCACAAGTGTAAACGGTCAGTCATTCAGCAATGCTGATATCGGTTACATGACATCAACAGATCCGCTCAAGAACTACACATACCAGGGTGTTGTATTCAAGAACACAGGTACACAGAGACTTGATAACGGCGGTAACAACCACCACTCAATTATCGAATTCAAGGGCAGCTACTATGTACTTTATCACTCACGTCAGCTTGAAATGCGTATGGGCGTTAACGGCGGCAAGGGCCTTAACTACAGATCACCCTGTATCGATAAGGCAACTTTAAGCAACGGAAAGATCACATGTAACGGTTCACAGAAGGGTGTAAGCCAGATCGAGAACCTCAACGCATACGAGACTGTACAGGCTGAGACAATGTCTAACCAGTCCAAGAACATAAGCATAAGCGGCGTTGGCAACACAACTGTCAAGGCTAAGAAGGGCGATTGGATCAAGGTTAGCGGCGTTGACCTCAGCAATGGCGTATCTTCTATCACAGTCAAGGGCAGCGGCAACGCAGTAGTTAAGTTCTGTGTAGGTTCTGCTACAGGTACTTGCATCGGTTACGGCGAGCTCAACGGCAGCGAGAACGAACTCGCAGCTGCAGAGAACAACGTATCAGGCGTTAAGGATATCTACATGGTATTCAGCGGCGACTGCGAATTTGATTACTGGAAGTTCTCATAATCATAATTCTTTTCGATGTTGATCTGTGCGGTGCTTCTGCACAAATGCGCCGCACAGATTGATATAATTCCAAAACTTTATTGTAAGGGACAAATCAGAACAGGAAAGCCGTGCTTAGGCAGCACGGCTTTCTTGTTGCTATATGAAAAAAGTGACGTTGTCCCATACAGCTATGAACAATGCGGACTGCCAAAGGCAGCCCCTACAAATGGACATTAAAGGCTCGGGACGTCGAGGACGCCGTCCCCTACAATGGGACAACGTAATTTCATCATAACTCTCGGGAGCCCGTGGGCGGGCTCCCCTACAAGCTAACGGCTGAAAAAAGGAGACCAAAGGTCTCCTTTTTTCATAGTATAAAGCAGATAAGTCCCGAACAGCCCTCGTTTATCACACGTTCAAGAGTCTCCTGAAGCTTCATTCGCGCGTCCACAGGCATTTTGAACAGCTTGCTGTGAAGCCCCTCGTTGACCAGCTCGTGGAGAGACTTCCCGAAAATATTGCTCTCCCATATCTTCTTGGGATCGTCGTCAAAGCCGTCCAGCAGATACATCACCAGCTCCTCGGACTGGCGCTCCGTACCGACGATAGGACTGATAGTGGTATTGATGTTGGCTTTCATCAGGTGTATGGACGGCGCGGAGGCTTTCAGCTTTACCCCATATTTGCCGCCCTGACGGATAATTTTCGGCTCCTCAAGGGACATTTCCTCAAGCTCGGGCATTACGATACCGTAGCCCGTGGCTTCCACCTCGGCAAGGGCAGGCTCTATGCGCTTGTACTTGCGGCGTATCTCGTTGAGCTCCGACAGCAGGGGCATGAGGTCGCTTTCGCTCTCTATCTCGATACCCGTGGTCTCCCCGAGAATCTTGTAGAACAGGCTGTTGTCCAGCTCCGCGGTGATAGTCACCGAGCCCTTTCCCAAGTCTATGGAGGTTATCTCCGCCTTTACCACGTTGGGACACTCCCCCATTGCCGCGGCAGCCTCCTCAGCTTCGCGGACCAGCCGTATATCCTTTGCGGCATTTCGTATGCAGTCCAGTATCTCACTTTTCAGCCAGTGCCCCTTGTCAAGGGTGTTTATCCAGCGAGCGGTACGGATATTTATCTCCTTTATAGGGAACGAGAAGAGTATCTCCCGCATTATTCCGCGGATATCCTCCTCTGTAAGGTCAAGGCAGTTCACGGGTATGACCTTTGCGTCATAGCGCTCCGTGAGCTGCTCCGCAAGCGCTCTTGCCTCGGGAGAGCTTGGATCGACGGTGTTGAGTATGACAACGAATGGCTTGCCCAGCTCCCGAAGCTCGCGGATAACGCGCTCCTCGCACTCGGCGTACTCCTCACGGGGGATATCCGTGACCGTACCGTCAGTGGTGATGACAAGCCCTATGGTGGAATGCTCCGTAATGACCTTCTGCGTGCCTATCTCAGCCGCCATATTGAAGGGTATCTCCTCGTCGAACCACGATGTCATCACCATTCGGGGCTGTTCGTTCTCGATATAGCCAAGGGAGCTCGGGACGATGTAGCCCACGCAGTCTATCATACGGACATTGAATGCCGCTCCGTCGCCAAGGTCTATGCGGACTGCCTCCTCGGGGATAAACTTTGGCTCGGTAGTCATAATAGTCTTGCCTGCGGCGGACTGTGGCAGCTCGTCGATAGCCCGTTCGCGCTTGAACTCGCTGGCGATATTGGGTATCACAAGGGACTCCATAAAACGCTTGATAAAGGTGGATTTGCCCGTGCGCACAGGTCCCACCACGCCTATGTAGATATCGCCACCCGTGCGCTGGGCGATATTGGTGTATATATCTTTAGTCATAAATTACTCCTTTTTTATCAGAACTAAGACCTAAGATCTAAGAACTAAGATATGTAAACTGATATTTCTTAGTTCTAATTCTTAGCTCTTAGTTCTTAATTCTTAGCTCTAATCTTTAAGATACTATAGGGATAAGCAGCATTCCGCCGTTTTCAAGGCGCTCGCCGCTGAGCTCGTTCTCCTCCATGATAGCCCCAACGCTGGTGCTGTAGCGCTTGGCGATATCCCAGACGTTCTCATTCTCGATACCGAAATACAGCTTTATTGCGTAGTCGCCGTCACGCTCCTTTTTTGCGGAGTCATCAATAACGATATTTGTCACCGCCTTTATGCTGTCCGAGCTGTAAACTGACAGCTTCACGGCAATATCAGCCCTTGCGTTGAGAATACCCTCTGCGGAGATATCATAGGCGGTCTCCTTTACGCTTACCTCAGCCGAGACATAAGCTCCGCTGATATCATCGGGAAGCCCGATAGTTTCCTCAAAAGCTTCGTCACGGTCAGGCATGACTATCATTCCTGCGTTATCCTTAGCCGCCATTGAATAGGACAGCATACCGCTGATGACTACGGAGCGCCCGTCGTCGCCGATACGGGTGTTGATGTTCTTAGGCTCGCTCCACATGGCATAGATAGTCTGGGGCACAGCGTCGCCCTCCGCAAGCCTTGCACTGTGGCGGAAGCTCTCGTCGTATACCGAGGGTATCTGCTCGGCTTTTATCTCCGACATTTCAACATTGCATGGGTAGACTGTTGAAAAGGCGTCCTCGGCTATCATGGCAGTGGCAGTCTTTACCGCACGGCAGCCCAGTCTTATCTCGGTCTCACAGCGTAGTATCCTGTTATTGCCGTCGCCGTCCGCAGCCGCCGTAACATTGCAGCTGACCACCTCGGGCATAACTGCGCACTCAAAGCTGTCGTCGATACCCTCCACGTCGATTATCTGGCTGTAGCTGAGTGAGAAGCTCATATGCTCCACAGCGCCCTCGCTGCCCGAGTAAAGAAGCTCAGTCTGCACCTCGCCCTTGGCAAGGAGCTTTCCCGAGATAAGCTTTATCTCGCAGTCCCCTGCCCTGCACCGACAGCTCAGTACACTGGATATATCTGGCTGTGCAGGTGTGAGCTCCATGTCCTCCTCGATACGGACGTTTTTCACGGCGTTTATCCTCTGCGCCGCAAACTTTACGGGAGCCTTTTTCAGCTGGATATTCATGCCGAATGCGTCGGATATGACCTCCTGCTCCTGCTGTCCCGTCACGTTTATCTTAACGGAGACTGCTCCACGCAGATCGAGCCTGCGCTTATTCACGGCGCGGTAGTTCACATGATCGGTCTTGGGTACAAGCCTTACCTCGGCGGAATCCGCCGTCCTGCCAAGCTCCACCGTCCGCGTAAAGCTCCTGTGCTGGTCAACGGACTGCACCGCCGAGCCCTCCTCGCCGCAGTAGAGTATATGTATATCGCACATCAGCTCATAGGTGAGCCTGTCACCGCTTATCGACCAGTCGGTGATAACTGGAGTGGTGTCACAGCGGATAAGCCTGAAAATGTCAGGGCAGTAATCGGGAAGAATGTAATCCATTTCGAGAGCCTGCTCCTGTACGCCGTCGTATATAGTTTCCGCCGCAGGAACGGTCTCTCTGTTGAGTTTTAATTCCATAAGGTCGACCTCCTTGAAGTTTTGCTTTGTGTAATATATATTCACGGGCAAGTACAAGTATTCCTGCATTTTTATTTTTGAAAAAAGGGCTAAAGCTCCCTGATTGTGCAAAATTGATAAAAATCACAAAAAATCTTTCTATAGAGTTGCTTTATTATAAAAAATATGATATAATAGTATCAACAATACAAAAGCAGAGCTTAGCCTGCTTTTATTCTGCCCGAAATATGGGGCAAGAAAGGATAATATATGCTTCACGAGAAATCATGCGGCGCGATTGTCTACAGGAAATACCACGGCAATACGGAAATTCTGCTGATAAAGCATATCAACAGCGGTCACTGGTCCTTCCCAAAGGGACACGTTGAAAAGGGCGAGACCGAGGTCGAGACTGCTCGTCGTGAGATAATGGAAGAAACGTCTATCGACGTGATAATTGATCCGACATTCAGAGAAACTGTGACCTATTCACCGAAAAAAGACACCGTCAAGGTTGTCGTATATTTTCTTGCAAAGGCAAAAAACGTGGATTTTACACCGCAGGCAGGCGAAATAGCCGAGATACGCTGGGTGGACATATCCTACGCAGGCAATATCCTGTCCTATGAAAACGACAGGACTATCGTTGCCAAGGCAAAGACCGCTATCAAGGAGAATCACTGAAAAAACTCCCTCACATATGTGAGGGAGTTTTTTTAGCCGTTAGCTGTAGGGGCGCACAGTGTGCGCCCGTTAGTAAGCAGAAAAGGCGGTCATTGACCGCCTTTGTGTTTGCGCATTAAAGCGTAACAGGCAGTCCGTTTATCTCGATAGTGGGATCGTCAATGTCGATAAGGAGGCATCTTCTGCCCTCGACTACGCTGGTGCGGACCTTATCAGCCGCGGAGGGCTTGATATTCACGGTTATGCCCGGAGAAGTCAGCACGGTCTTGGTCTCAACAAGATTAGCCGCCGTAAGAGGCGCATTGCCGCAGACCTTTTCGTATACGGGCTCAACCATGTTCACGCGCTCCTCGGGAAGTCCCACATCAACGAGGATATCCTTGAGCCTTGCGTTGTCGATAACGACTCTGTCGGTGTCCTCCTTGTTGTCCTCAACGACCTCCTGAATCTTCTCGTTTACGGTCTTGATGAGCATATAGTCAAGGTCATCGCCTACGACGTTCTTGAGTATGCTCTGGAAGCTGTTCTTCTCGCTCTCGGCAGACATAACAAAGGTACAGCCGAGAACGTTCTCAACAACGGAAACATTAGGCGACTTGATGTTCTTGGTGTAGTACATAACGTGGTTGATATCGGAGCTCCTGTTGCTGAAAACAGGGTAAAGGAAGCCGTCCGACGGTGCCTTGCTGATAATGAGCTCGGTGTTGACCTTTTTGGTTATCTCGTTATTGAAACTGTCGAACACAAAGCCGTCCTTGCTTGTATTTACGGGACAGATAGCCGTGAGGATATAACGGTACATCTCGTCCTCGCCCTCTGCAAACTCGTCGTTCTTGTCCTTTTTGCGGATAGTGTATGTACAGTAAGCTGTAATTACAGCAAAAGGTCCTGTATACGCGATATTATTTGCGATATGGTTGAGGAAGTCCTCGCAGGCGGTCTCGTCTTTCAGCTCGGAAGTGAGAAGTGTATAGAGGATATTCTGCGGCTGTCCCTCATCGTAAGCCTCGTTCGGGAACTCGTACTCCACAAAAGCCTTGCCCACATTGGTGTTGAGGACCTTTTTCAGCGTCTCGTCGTATACGTCGTGCTCCTCAACAGGCATGGTGAGACATGAGCTGACATTATGGTAGCGGAGGTTCTTCTCTGCGTCGATAAATGCTGTGAGAACGCGCTCCATAATGAAAAAGCCGCTCTTATCGGAAAAATTCTTCTTTATTTCTGCTGTTTCTTTTTTATTCATTGTGTTTTCCCTTTCCTGTGTAAAATGGAGCTGTGACTAACATCACAGCTCCTTGTGTATTATCATCTAACAGTGATAGTACCGCCTGTCATATGGGTAAAGGCGTATTTCTCAAATGCAAGGTCTACCTCAAGGTCGCGGAACATATCAGATGCATTCTCATCAGACTTATAATAAAATCCCAATTTATACACCGTACCTATCTTGGCATCATCAGGAACTTTAATGAAAAATGTAGCTATATCTCCATCTCCGCCCTTAGTATCCATAAATACAGTCGTAAAAAAGAAGGAACACTGATGCTCTCTGACAAGCTCCTCGTCGAGATTCTCACGCCAGTCCATAGCAATAAAAGCTGAATTACCGGCAACAGCATCGCCAAGCTCATACTTTATACTATTATTTTCTGCATTTTCCAATTGGCATTCCAATACCTCAGGATAGGTAACATGAATACCGCAAGTATTCCATTTGTCCTTAGCGCCATTTACCGATACAGTCACCTTGGCGATCTCGCCCGGCTTTGCGTAGGTATCACTTATTTTAAACTCAGGACCGCTTGTAAGGTCCGGAACGTCCGCATATTTCAGCTTTATGAGCTCAATGCTCTCGGAGACGAACTCGCCATTGGGCGTAGAGTCATTCCCTGCGGCTGAAGTAGTCACGGCAGTTTCTGTGCTTTTATTCGAGGAAGAGGGCTGCTTTTTCTCCATACAGCCCGTAAGACCTGCGGCAGCCATAGCAGCAGCCATAACAGCCGCAGTAAACTTATGCTTCATTTTTTGCTTTCTCCTTTCTGCCCTTAACGACAAGCTCGCCGTCCTTGGCAGATATCTCTATCTTTCCTATCTCGGAAGCCTTTTCGATGATGATATCGGCTACCTTATCCTCAATTTCCTGACGGATAACACGGCGGATATCTCTTGCGCCGTAGGGCTTTCCGAAGGACTTCTCGGCAATGAGCTCCAGAGCAGCGTCTGAATAGCTGAGGGTGATGTCCTTCTCTGCAAGAGGCTCCTTCATCTCGTCAAGGTTGAGAGCAGCTATCTTAGCATAGTCCTCCTTGGTGAGGTCCTTGAATACAACTATCTCGTCGATACGGCTGATGAACTCGGGGCGCAGGAAATCGCGGAGTCCCTTCATAGCCTTATCCTTGGTTATATCGTTGGCGGTACGGTTGAAGCCCACACCTATGCTCTTGTCTGTAGAGCCTGCATTAGAGGTCATACAGATTATGGTATTTGCGAAGTTTACGGCTCTGCCGTGGGCGTCGTCCACCTTGCCCTCGTCAAGTATCTGCATAAGGATATTCATAACGTCGGGGTGAGCCTTTTCTATCTCGTCGAAGAGTATTACGGAGTATGGCTTGCGGCGCACCTTTTCGGTGAGCTGTCCTGCCTCCTCATAGCCTACATAGCCGGGAGGCGAGCCTATCATACGTGCAACGGAGTGCTTCTCCATATACTCGGTCATGTCAAGTCTGATAAGCGGATCGGGTGAATCGAAAAGCTCCTCTGAGAGTACCTTTACCAGCTCTGTCTTACCTACGCCTGTAGGTCCTACGAATATGAACGATGCAGGTCTGCGGCGCTTGCTGAGCTGTACTCTTGTGCGCTTGATAGCCTTTGTGAGTACGCCTACAGCCTCGTCCTGACCGATAACGCGCTTTTTGAGGGACTCCTCAAGTCTTGCTATCTTCAGGAACTCGTTCTCGGCTATCTTGCTTGCAGGGATACCCGTCCAGCGCTCGATGACCTTTGTAACATCGGATTCCTCGACATTTACATTGTCAGCCTTTTCTTTCAGCTCCGCCTCTTTTTCACGGGCGTGAATGAGCTTGCCCTTTATCTCGGCAAGAGCCTGATAGTCTATCTCCTCCTGCTCGGATATGGACGTTTCCATATCCTCCATTACCTTTATTTCCTTTTTGAACTTCTCATACTCGCCTATCTCGGGTGAGCGTATAGAAGCATATGCACAGCTTTCGTCCAGCAGGTCTATAGCCTTATCGGGCAGGAAACGGTCTGTGATGTATCTCTCTGAGAGTACAGCACATACCCTTACCAGATAGTCGGAGATATGAACTCTGTGGAATTCCTCATAGTATTTCTTGATTCCTACAAGGACATTCACTGTGTCCTCGATAGTTGGCTCGTTTACGGTAACGGGCTGGAAACGGCGCTCCAGTGCTGAGTCCTTTTCGATATACTTGCGGTATTCGCCGAAGGTAGTAGCGCCTATGACCTGTACCTCGCCTCTTGAAAGGGCAGGCTTCAGGATATTAGCGGCGTTCATCGAGCCCTCGGAGTCTCCTGCACCCACGAGATTATGAACCTCGTCGATGAAGAGTATGATATTGCCCTCGCGCTTTACCTCGTCAACGAGTCCCTTTACACGGCTCTCGAACTGTCCGCGGAACTGAGTTCCCGCAACAAGAGCGGTAAGGTCAAGGAGGTATATCTTCTTATCCGCAAGGTTGAAGGGCACATTGCCCTCGTTTATGCGCAGAGCTATGCCCTCTGCGATAGCTGTCTTACCTACACCGGGTTCACCGATAAGGCATGGATTGTTCTTTGTACGTCTTGAAAGTATCTGGATAACTCTTGCTATCTCGTCATCTCTGCCGATGATAGCGTCCAGCTTGCCGTCAGCGGCTTTCTGAGAAAGATTGGTGCAGTAGCTTCCGAGGAACTTGGGTTCCTTTGGCTTTTTGTCCTTTTTTCCGAAGATACTGCTCTTTTTGTCCTTGCTGCCCGATGACTTATCATCATCTGAACTGCCGCGCGGACTGCCGAAAAAGCTTCTCGGATCAAATCCGCCCTTGCTTGCGTCGTCACCTGAGCTGTCTCCGTCATTTCCCCCGAACATATTAGTGATAAAATCAGGAAGTACGCCTGAACCGCCCATTTCAAAGCTGTCGCCGTCCAGCATACCCATCATCTGGTCTGAGAGCTGATCCAGCTCTTCGTCGGTTATACCCAGCTTATCCATGTATTCCTTTATCTGAGGGATATTCTGCGATCTTGCACATGAAAGGCAGAGTCCCTCGTTTTTCTTTTCGCTTCCCTGAACAGAGGTGATGAACACCACCGCAGGCCTTTTTTTGCATTTACTGCACATTATCATCAGGCAGTTCCTCCTGTAAGTTATTCAATGATAGTCCACCCCCCAAGGCAGACCTTTCAGGGCTTATCAGAGCCCTGAGATAAACTCATAGAAATACTTGAATACATAAGTATTTTCTATAGCCTCGTGATTGAAGAACAACATCTTGTTGCTTCCCATCACTACATACAAACGTATCATCAATGCTATGAATATGATGATAGTTACGCTTATCGCGATACCAAGGATACCGCTTATAACAGCTTCTACAAATCCGCCCATAGGACCGTGCTTGCGTCCTGTGTAAATACTTACGGCAACTGTTATTATAGCTCCCACTGCGAAAATGAGGACCATTGCCAAAAGCTTGGTCTGCGTCATATACGGCTTTTTGAGGAAATTATCGGTCAGATACTGCGCCGCAGGACGCTTTGTATCCAGATCGTCAAGAAGTTTCGAGAACTCATACGCCTTTTCGGGGTGCTTTCTCATTTCCTCTGCGGCACATTCAGCAGAATATGCATTCATTCTCTTTGCAACATAATTGCTGATAATAACAGCATAGCTTTCGTGGAGCTTATTGATAAAGATGCTTTCTTCATCGACCTTCTTATTATTTATATTATTGACGTATTTGTATATTTTCTGTTCGGGCTCTATTTCATCATATAAGGCTTCTCTCAGCTCGTTGTCATCTATTCTGATATTATAGCCGAGATTTTCAAGCTGATTTCCAAGGTCGTCGACAAAGTCTACAGTTTCCAGAGTAAGATCGAATTTTTTGATATTGCTGCCTTTTTCCGACTGTTCATACATAAGCTCTGCAATAGGACCGCCTGCTGAAAAGGCGATGACCGCAGACAGAACAAAACCTGTCAAAGCAGCGATTGTTTTGATAAGTCCCTTGCGGACCGAAAGGAAAATGCTGACGAGTATCACAGCAACTGCGATAACATCGTAAAACCACCAGAATTGTACACCCATACTAATTGCGCCTGTCAAGAGGACGGCGCAGCCTCCCTTCGAGAATTAGAATATTCACAGTGCAAGGTCAGCTTTCATAGTCTATACGGTCTATTTTATTATAGCCCTTCAGGAAAATATGCTCTTCATTACGAACAAAGCCTGTATAGGAATCGCTTACCTCCGCAATAGAGCGCAGTCCGCCATTGAAGTCATAGGCTTTGATATTTCCCTGACACATTACATATGCAAGGTCCTCGTATATGGCAACATCTACCGAAGGCTCGCTGAGCTCTACGATAAGGGGTTCAGAATCACAACCCGTGAACAACGCCATAACATACTTTCTTCTGTCCTCGTTGTTTACGATGACTGCTGAGTTTCCGTTTTCGCTGGCACCTGCAACAAGCTCGCCGTCATATGAGTAAAACGAGCTTATCTGACCGCTTTTGTCAACATATCCGCAGGCGTCTGCGCCAAAGACGAAAGCTCCGCTGCCGAAGCCGTAAACGTCAAGACCGACAGTATTCAAACCGGGAGAGGTCCAATGCTCTCCTTTTTCGGTGAAGCCAATTTCCTGAACATTTGTAACGAGCTGACCGTTTTCAGCTGAGATATAACTCAGCACGCAGCCTTTGCTTCCGTTTATGAAGCTAAGGTCGCTGACCTTTTCGATACACTGTCTTTTGTATATGCCATTTCCCCTTTTGTCATATACCTCCAGCTCACAGCTGTAGTTCTCCGAAGTGGTGACTACGGCTGTATAGCCTTCGTCGCTGATCCTGACAAACAGGATCTGCTTGTCGGCGAAAGTCTTAGTGTAGAGGACCTTTTCCTCGTCCTCAACGCTGAATTCATTTCCGCCCTGTTCATACAGCAGAGCCTTTCCGCCTGCTGCACGAAGCACCGTATTGGTGTAAGTATGCTGACGGCGCTTCAATAGATTTCCGTCAGTATCATAAAAGTAGGTGTATGTATCGCTGAGTACGATCATCTTCTTGCCTGATGAGACAAGCTGATAATCTCCACCGCCGCTGACCTCTATCGGGAAGTTTCCCTCTGCCAGCTGACCTGTGTTTACAATAGTCCTGTACTGTTCACCTATTCCCCTTAACTTATTATACCACTTGTCACGGGTAAAATAAAGCCCCGTTCCAAGAGCTGCTGCCAGCAGTATCGTCAAAAACCGTTTCAGCCTTTTCCGCCGCCTTTTCCGATTCTTCTGATCGACAATGTCGTCGGCGTCGTACATTTTAGGCACTCTCGGCACCTCCTTATCCTTGTTCCTTTTTATTTATCTTTCAGAAGCTCCTCCTCGCTGTAGAACACGCGGTTCAGATACAGCCCGTGAGCCATTGCAGTTCTGCCTGCTTTAAGGCGGTCTCTTGCCTCAAGGATAGCAGGTATATCATCGGGAGCGATACGCTTCTCGCTGACATCTAAAAGAGTGCCTGCCATTATCCTAATCATATTATACAAAAAACCGTTGCCTTTTACAAGCATTATCACAGAATCTCCACTATTTTCTATTCTGAAGGAATAAATCGTCCTCACAGTGGTTGAAACATTTGTGCAGTCGGCACAAAACGAAGAGAAATCATGTGTTCCCACAAAATACTGAGAAGCTCTTCTTGCAGCCTCTATATCGAATTTTCTCCTGTAATGCAGCATAAGGTCTGCTGCAAAGGGATTTTTCGACTCGCTGCAATGTATCTTATAGACATACTCCTTTCCTTTGCAGTCGAACCGCGCATGGAAATCAAGAGGCACGTCCTCGCAGCTGAGAATGGATATATCGTCGGGAAGCTCGCCGTTTACGCCCCTGCAAAAGCCGAGACAGTTTATTTTGCTGCTGGTTTTTACATTAAAGCAGAACATATTGGCGTGGACTCCCGTATCCGTCCGCGAGCAGCCTGTTATGGTCACAGGCTCGTTGAGCACCTTTGAAAGCTTGGCTTCGAGAGTTTCCTGCACGGTCACGGCATTGCTCTGCCGCTGAAAACCGTGGTACTTAGTGCCTCTGTAGGCTATCATCACTTTCAGATTGCGCATTATCCGCCTCCTTTTCAGCCGTTTCGCTGCCGTCATAGAGCACTACCTCGGAATCCTCAACCCGTCCGATAATATCCATAGGATCGGGGATACCAAGCTGGTCATAGATAGCAGCTCCCTGCCTGTAGGGATTTTCCTCCTGCTCTGCTGCTGCCTGAGCCGCCGCAGCTTCCGCTGCCAGCGCCTGTCGGCGTATCCTGCGTCTGCGGTCACAGATGATACAGAATACGAACAGCACAAAGCTGAGTAAAGATATAGTAACACCCAGAGGGAAGCCCTCGGGAGTATACTTCAGTTCGATATCGTGCCTGCCTGCGGGGACTCTTACGCCCAGCACAGCCTGCAAAAGCTTGAAGGTCTCTGCCTTTTTGCCGTCGATATATACGCTCCAGCCCTTTTCATAGGGTATCGACAGGAACATTATCCCGTCACGCTTTGCCTCAACAGAGCCCAGTATATCGGTATCCTTGAAGCGCTTTATGCGGAGCTGTTCATCTGCAACAGCACAGTAGGCTTTTTCAAAGGTGTCCTGACTCAAAGCGTATACCATTATCTTGAAATTGCCCGACTTATGCTTCTCGTTGGAAATTATCTTAACTGTGGAGCTCTCGCCGCCCTGTCCGTTTCCCATCGGGAAAACTATGGGGTAGCTGTCAATGAGCTTGCCCGAGTCTATGAGGACGTCGCCGCACTTTATCTCAAGCGAGTCGCAGGTGCCTCCCGTACCGTTTGCATAGCCGTAGAGGTAGCTGCCGTCGATACAGTCAAAGGTATAGGTGGCACTGCCTGTAGGCTGGTCGCTGTCATTCTGGAAGGTGTAGTTTCCGTAGCCGTTTTTGGTGATATCAAGTCCGTCATACTCTGCAAGAGCAACGGGCTGAGCTACGAAAAGCTTTTCCTCAACGCCCGTAGCGCATCTGATAAGCTCGTTCTGGTACTCAAAGGGATTGGCGCCGCTGTTATCCACCATATTGAGGATATTCTCGTCCACCATGAATCCCAGCGACAGCGGATAGCGGTTCTCATAGAGATTCGTTGTGTCCGCAGTCTGTATCTTTTCGAGCACCCATTCCTCGGAATTGAGCTCGCCGTCCTTTTTGATGATGTATTTTATTCCCATAAGGGAATTCACCACGGGAGTTGACGTTCTGTAGTAGTATCTGTTGCCAGCCTCGGAAGCGTAAAGTCCCAAGCGCTTGCACAGGGTGGTAACGGAAACGTTAGCCGACGATGAGAACTGCGACAGACCGCGGTACCCGTAAAGTGCGCTGTCATTGAGGGTGTAGGTCTGGGACATCTCGGTGCGATAGAACAGAGACTTGTCCGTTTTTCTCGTACATTCGAGAAGCTCCTCTACCTCCTCATATCTTGTAGGATAATCGTTATAGCTTGTATTATCAACAGTTTTTGCGCCTATCTGCGCATTGCTTACAAACTCGCTGAATACTGCCGCCGCAAGTGCCAGCGTCATCATGGCGTTGCGCATTTTCGGCGTCTTGAAGGGGAATATCTTCGCCGCTATGAATATGAGCCAGAATGCTCCCGTTATGATAATGGAGCTTCTCAGTGCACCGTCAAACTCGAATTTCTTCCCTGCTGCGTAGTAATTGAGCACGACAACTGCCGCAGGAGCTATGACCATAAGCACAAGCTGATATATCTTTATGCCCCTTGAAAGTATGATGTCATAGGCTCTGAATGCCGCCGCCGCCAGCACAAAGCTGAATATAAAGGCGAATCGGTATGGTATCTGGTTGGTGAAGTGAAAACCGTGCCAGATAAAGTTGAGGATATTCATATTGCAGCTCACGGCGATTATCGCCAGCATGAGCAGTGAAGAAACCTTTTCCCTTATCTTTATGCCGAAGGAGAACAGGAATACTCCGAAAAGGAGCACCGCTAACATTCCGCAGGCAAAGTTCGGAAGTCCGTCCACCTTTGTGGGCGCGTCATAGGAGAGAAGATGTGCGAATATCTTTCTCCAGTCCTCGTAAAAGGATATATCCCTCGGCATGGTGTTGTTGGCGCTGTAGGTCAGCTTCAGACCGAAGTACGCAGGCAGCAGCATGAAGCCGCCGAGACCTACTCCGATGATAGATGAGCGTATCATCAGCAAAAGCTTTCTGAACCAGTCCTTTATGCCCTTACACTCTATTATGCTCGCAGAAGCAAACATAAATACCGAGAAAATACAGGTGAAATAGCCGATGTAGTAATTAGCCACCAACGAAAGCATGAGCGCTAAGGTGAAGACCTTCCACTTTCCCTCGCGGCAGAGCGCTACGATACCCAGCATTACCAGCGGGAAAAGCGCCACTGTGTCGAACCACATAACGTTCCAGTAATAGCCCAGAGTATAGCTGCAAAGGGCATACATCACCGAGAACATACATATTGAAAAATCCTTGCGCTTGTAGGTATACCGCAGGAATGTGCTGAAAAACGCTCCTGCGAAGCCTATCTTGCAGCTCAGGATAAATGTCATTGCGTCGCGGACGTGGTCGTCGTCAAAGAATACCGACAGCCAGTTCAGCGGACTTGCTGCATAGTACGAAATAAGGGAAAGGAAATTAGTGCCCAGTCCGTTTTCCCATGAGTAGAAGAACGAACCGCCGTTTATCAGCTTTTCGCGCACTACGCGAAAAAACGGGTAATACTGATGCCACAGGTCAACTACAAGTATCTGTCTGTCTCCGAAGGGGTGTATCCCGTAGCTCCCGAAAGCATACCAGAGTATGCTGAAAGGGATAAGGAATGACAGAATAAAATACAGTATGCCTTTTTCATATAGTATTTCGTAGAATTTTCCCTTTCTGAACCTCTCCCAGCGCATTCGGGAAGAGATCCTTTTTTCTTTTTGTTTCATTTCTAACCTTTCTTGTTTTTATCTGTGATATATTCTCAAAAGCTGTTAATCCAGTATCTTTCCTATAACTATCACTCCTGCAAGGAAAAGAATGGTTATGGCAAGCGCGATATAGTCTCTCGGAGCAGATTTGAGCTGTCTCAGTCTTGTTCTGCCCTCACCGCCGTGGTAGCAGCGGCACTCCATAGCTGTGGCAAGCTCGTCCGCACGTCTGAATGCGGATATGAACAAAGGCACAAGTATGGATATGAGGTTCTTTGCTCTCGTGGTGAAGCTTCCTGTGTCTATTTCGGCTCCGCGGGCTTTCTGTGCGGACATTATCTTGTCAGTTTCCTCGATGAGCGTTGGTATGAATCTGAGCGCAATGGACATCATCATAGCCAGCTCATGTACAGGGAATTTTATCTTTCTCAGCGGCGAGAGCAGCCGCTCGATAGCGTCAGTAAGTGTTATAGGGGACGTTGTATAGGTCAGCAGGGAGCTTCCCATAATGAGGAGCACTATCCTGATTACCATGAATACGCTGGTATTCAGTCCGTTTTCGGTTATTTTAAGGAATTTCCACTGCCAAAGCACCTCTCCCGTACCCATGAGCAGCAGATTCAGCGCTGCTGTTATAAGCAGGAATGGCAAAAGGGGCTTCACGCTCTTCCAGAACATCTTCATCGGTATACCCGAAAGGAGTATAGCTCCGAAGGTATACACAGCTCCTATAAGGAGACAGATGTAGTGTCCTCCCGAAAAGAGCATGATGATGTAGAGCAGGGTGATCACTATCTTGAATCGGGGATCAAGCCTGTGGATAATGCTGTTCCCCGGGAAGTACTGTCCTATGGTGATATCTCTCAGCATCAGCGTACCTCCCTGTCCTTCAGATGCTTCAGAAGCAGGTCGCGGGCATAGCCCACGGTGTAGACCTCTTTGCCGAAGTCCAGACCTCTGCGTCTCAGCTCTCCGAAGACCTTTGTTATCTGCGGTACGTCAAGACCGATATCTGATATCTCATCGGCTCTTGCAAAGACATTTACAGTCTCGTCGTAGCAGAAGAGCTTAGCCTTGCTCATGACAAGTATCTTGTCCGCAAATGTGGCAATGTCCTCCATGCTGTGAGAAACTATGAGTATTGTATTCTTGGTGCGCTCGTGATAGCGCCTGATGTGGTCGAGTATCTTGTCTCGTCCCGCAGGATCAAGACCTGCGGTGGGCTCGTCCAGTATGAGCACCTTGGGCTCCATAGCCATTACGCCTGCGATAGCAACGCGGCGCTTCTGACCGCCCGAGAGCTCAAAGGGTGAGCGTTCGAGGAGTTCCTCTTTGAGACCGATATCATGGGCTGTCTCATATACGCGGCGCTTTATCTCGGCTTCATCAAGTCCCATATTCTTCGGACCGAAGGCGATGTCCTTGTAGACGGTCTCCTCGAATATCTGATACTCGGGGTACTGGAAAACAAGTCCCACCTTGAAGCGGACGTCACGTATCTTTTCCTTGTCAGCCCAGATATCCTTGCCCTCAAGGAGCACCTTGCCCGACGTGGGCTTGAGAAGTCCGTTGAAATGCTGTATAAGCGTGGATTTGCCTGAGCCTGTGTGCCCCATGACGCCTACCATTTCGCCCTCTTCTATTTTAAGGCTCACATGGTCTACAGCGGTCTTTTCAAAGGGTGTACCCACGCTGTAGGTGTATGTAAGCTCCTGTGTTTCAAGGATAGCCAATTCTATTCTCCTTTTCTTTCCTGTGCGAGTACCATGTACTCAGTTGCCAAACAGCTTTTCTATCGCCGCAACGCAGTCCTTTTCCGTGATTATCTCGGGAGAGATATCACAGCCTGCCTTGCGGAGCTCCCAGACAAGCTCGGTTACCTGCGGTACGTCAAGCCCGATAGCCTTGAGCTTTTCCACCTGTGAGAAGACCTTCTCAGGAACGTTGTCAAGAACTACCTGTCCCTTGTCCATGACCACAACGCGATCGCAGTCCGCAGCCTCGTCCATATAGTGTGTGATGAGGACTATGGTTATGCCCTGCTCGCGGTTCATGCGGTGTATGGTGGCAAGGACTTCCTTGCGTCCCTGCGGATCCAGCATAGCAGTGGGCTCGTCGAGGATTATGCACTTAGGCTGCATGGCGATTATGCCTGCGATAGCCACTCGCTGCTTCTGTCCGCCCGAGAGCTGACTTGGCGAGTGGAGCCTGTAATCGTACATACCCACGGCTTTAAGGCTCTCGTCCACTCGCCGGCGCATCTCCTCATAGGGTACGCCGAGGTTTTCAAGGGCAAATGCCACGTCCTCCTCAACAACAGACGAAACTATCTGGTTGTCGGGATTCTGGAACACCATTCCTGCCCTCTGACGGAGCTCGAAAAGCTTGTCCTCGTCCTTTGTGTCTATGCCGTCCACTATGACAGTTCCCTCGGTGGGGAGCAGTATAGCGTTCAGATGTTTGGCAAGGGTGGATTTTCCGCAGCCGTTGTGCCCGAGCACCGCTACGAACTCCCCCTGCTTTATGTCAAGGTCTATGCCCTTGAGGACTTCGACGGACTTCTTTTCCTCGTCGTCGGCGTCATAGGCAAAGTGCAGACCTTTTATTTCGATTATATTTTCCATATTTTCCCTTTATTTCTTCAATGCTTTTATCTCGTCAGGGGACGAGACCACAGGTTTGCCGTCCTTGTCAAGCATTACCGTAAGACCGCCTGTATTTGCCCATGCGTGATACATATAATTTACCCCTGTTACAGTATCAACAAGTATTTCGGTCGATCTTAATGCGGTTCTCTGACTGTATATCCTTACAAATCTTTCTTCTTTTCCCATTTTTTCTCCTATATCATAAAGACATTGTTTCGGACGCCCAATATTCGTCCCTACAATTGATACATAATATCATTTCATCATTCTCGGGAGCCCGAGGGCGGGCTCCCCTACAGTTGGTCATTTAAAATTACATCGTTACTCTCGGGCGAACACTGTTCGCCCCTACATATCATTAAGTGCTGTAAGCGATGTAAGATCATCGTTTTTTATAACAGTAAGCGAGTTTACGAGCGTCAACGTGGAAGCGGTCAAGCTGGCTCAGCTTGCCAGATGGCGGTGGAGCCGCAGGGCAAGGTCATTCCCGTTGACTTTACGGGAAGTCCTATCTCGTCGAAGCTTACGCTTCCGCCGAATCTGTCCGTGAGGACTGTTCCCAGTATATAGCCCATTACCGAGGGTGAAAGTCCAGTGGTATAGCTGTTTATCAGGAAGAAAAGCGGATCGTCGGAGAGAACTCCCGAGCATAGCTTCACAAGGTCGTAAACGCAGTTTTCAAGCTTCCAGACCTCGCCTCCCGGACCTCTGCCGTAGCTTGGAGGATCCATGACGACCGCGTCGTACTTTCTGCCGCGGCGTATCTCACGGGCGATGAACTTCTCGCAGTCGTCCACTATCCAGCGGATAGGCTTTTCGGTAAGTCCCGAAGCCGCCGCGTTGTCACGCGCCCACTGCACCATGCCCTTTGAAGCGTCAACATGGCATACGGAAGCTCCTGCTGCTGCACAGGCAAGGGTAGCTCCCCCTGTGTAAGCGAACAGGTTCAGCACGTTTATCTCGCGGCCTGCATTCCTTATCTTATCCGCCATGAAATCCCAGTTCACAGCCTGCTCTGGGAAAAGTCCCGTATGCTTGAAGCCTGTGGGACGGATATTGAAGGTCAGGTCGCCGTAGCTTATATTCCAAGACTCGGACAGCCTTTTGCGGAACTCCCACTTGCCGCCGCCCTGATTTGAGCGGTGATAGTGTCCGTCGGCTGTTTTCCACAGGGGATCGGTGCGCTCGGTCTTCCAGATTATCTGGGGATCGGGGCGCACAAGGCTTACGCCGCCCCATGTTTCCAGCTTTTCGCCGTCCGATGTATCTAATATCTTATAGTCCTTCCAGTTATTTGCTGTTCTCAAAATAAATGCTCCTTATATTTCATCGCGCTCATGCTCTGAACGCGCAGCTTTCCTTTATACGCTGAGCTATCTCAACTGCCATGTCGTTTATGCGCCCGAAGTCTTTCCCCTCGGTCATTATGCGGACTATTGGCTCTTTTCCGCTTTCGCGCACCAGTATCCTGCCCTCGCTGCCAAGCTCCTGTTCGTACTCCTCAATGAGGTCGGTAACAGTCTTTTCGTTTTTCCAGAGCTCCTTGTAGTGCGTGGGTATCTTGACGTTGAGCTTCACCTGCGGATATGCAGGCATATCTCCTGCAAGCTCGCTGAGCTTCATGCCGCTTTGCTTCATTATGCTCAGCAAACGAGCTCCTGCCAGCTGTCCGTCACCTGTGCCTGCGTCGTCAAGGAAGATGATATGTCCGTTGGGCTCGCCGCCCAGCTTGTAGCCGCCCTCCAGCATACGCTCCAGCACGTAGCGGATACCTGCTCCCGAGCTGACCAGCCTTATGTCGTTGGCTGCGGCGTATTTCCGCAGTCCGAGACAGCTCATGGGCGTAACTACCGCCGCATTATTGTCAAGCTTGTCATGGGCTTTCATGCTTCGGGCGAATATGGCGATAAGCCTGTCGCCGTCTATCATGAGTCCCTGCTCGTCAACGGCTATACAGCGGTCTGCGTCGCCGTCAAAGGCAAGTCCGCAGTCGCAGCCCTTTTCCGCAACATACTCCATAAGGTGATGTACGTGGGTACTGCCGCAGTCCTTATTTATGTTGTGACCGTCGGGCTTGTCGGCTATGACAAGAACCTCTGCTCCAAGAGCGGTAAACAGCTTCTCGGCGGTATACGCCGCACAGCCGTTTGCACAGTCCAGAGCAACTTTAAATCCGCTGAGGTCGTCGGAGATTATCTCCTTTATATGGCTTATGTATTCGCCTATGGCGTTTACACAGTGTATAACTCTGCCCACATCTTCATGGGAGCTGAGCTTTATCTCTTCGGGAGCATAAAGCACAAGGCGCTCTATCTCGTCCTCAGCCTCCTCCATAATCTTATGTCCCTTTGAGGAAAATATCTTTATGCCGTTGAATTCGGCACTGTTATGGCTGCCCGATATCATAATGCCGCCATCTGCCTCGTGGGTGCCTATGAGGTAAGCCACAGCAGGGGTAGGCACTACGCCTAAAAGCTCGGCGTCAGCACCGACGGAGCATATCCCTGCACAGACAGCCGCTTCAAGGGCGTCTGAGGATAGTCTCGTATCCTTGCCGATGAGTATTTTAGTTTTTCCGCCGCCCTTTTTCGCAAGCACCAGTGCAGCGGCTCTTCCCGTCTGCATGGCAAGCTCGCAGGTGAGGTCGGTCACCGCAATACCTCTCGGACCGTCGGTCCCGAACAATTTTGCCATTGAATAGTCTCCTTATTTTATCTTGTATATGGCTATCGGAGGACGCTTTCCTGCTATTTCCTCCACATTTGCGCATAAATACGTGGTATCCACGTTGTTGTAGCGGTTATAGACCTTTATTCCCCCTGCGGTCTTTACGCAGAACACCGTGTGGATAGACGACAGAAAGGGCTGCTTTGTCCAGAAAGTGATTATGAACGCCTCTGCGCCGTCAATGCTCTTTATACGTGGACACAGCGCCTCGAAATGCGCCAGAGCCCTGCCCAGCATATACACATTGCAGCCGAAAAAGCCCATGAGCAGGCGGAAACGCTCCATATAGAAGGCTACCTCCGTAAGCTTCTGCGGCATATTCAGGTAAACCAGAGCATTATGCACGGCTATGACCTCACAGCCGTTGAAGCTCATGGGACAAATGCCGTAGCGGAGCTTTGAGACCAGCCCCATGCCCTGTCCGTTTATCATTTTTCCGAATTCGGGCTGCTGTACCCGTTCTGTATTGTATTTCAGATTGTATTTCCATGAAGCCAGACCAAACATAAATACTCATCTCCCCAAATGAGAGAAGCCTCAGAAGCTCATCTGCCCCTCATCGGCAGCCGCAGTCTGCTCGGGAGCCGCTATGCCAAGGTGCTCATAAGCAAGACGGGTAGCAACTCTGCCGCGGGGAGTTCTCCCTAAGAATCCCAGCTGCATGAGGAAAGGCTCGCATATATCCTCAAGGGTAACGCTTTCCTCGTTTATTGCCGAAGCGAGAGTTTCAAGTCCGACAGGTCCGCCGCCGTAGCCCTTGATTATCATTTCAAGCATACGCCTGTCAAGACCGTCAAGCCCCAATGCGTCGATATCCAGTCGGCTGAGAGCTATAGAAGCTATCTCCTGTGTTATCTGTCCGTTGCCCATTACATCTGCAAAGTCCCTGACTCTTTTGAGAAGTCGGTTCGCTATACGCGGCGTACCTCTCGCCCTGCCTGCTATCTCTGCCGCACCGTCAGCGGTACAGGGTATACCCAGTATCATGGAGCTCCTGCGGACGATATCCGTGAGCTGCTCCTTGGTATACAGCTCCAAGCGCTGTATAACGCCGAAACGGTCACGGAGAGGCGCCGAGAGCTGTCCTGCTCTGGTGGTAGCTCCGATAAGGGTAAAGGGTTTCAGGTCCATACGTATTGAACGTGCGGAGGGACCTTTGCCGATGATTATATCTATTACTCTGTCCTCCAGTGCAGGGTAGAGTATCTCCTCTACCGCACGGGACAGTCTGTGTATCTCGTCTATGAATAGTACGTCGTTGTCGGAAAGGCTGGTGAGAAGCGATACCAGGTCTCCAGGCTTTTCAATGGCAGGACCTGTGGTAACGCGGAGGTTTACTCCCAGCTCATGTGCGATTATTGAGGAAAGAGTAGTCTTTCCCAGTCCCGGAGGTCCGTACAGCAGCACATGGTCAAGAGGCTCGCTCCTGCGCTTTGCAGCCTCGATGTATATAGCGAGGTTTTCCTTGACCTTGTCCTGACCGATATACTCGTGGAGAGTCTGCGGTCTGAGACTTATCTCGACGTCGCTGTCCTCCGTGGTATTCTCGGGAGTTATTATCCTCGGAGCGAACTCCATATCCTCTGTCTGTATCAAAAAAACACCTCTGAATTATTTCTCGAAAAATCTCTTCTTGCGGACATAGAAGGGCTCTACGGTCTCAGCCGCCTTCTTGCCCATGTCCTGCTCATAGCTGATGAAGCACAGATGCTCGTTAGCCTTTACGGTCTTGGAAAGGTACTTTGACAGCGGCACGAAGAGCTTTCTTGTGCTGCCCATCATATCAAGCACCATGAGTATCTGGGGCTTTTCGCAGCCCTTTATCATCTCCATGATGAATGCGCGGTCAACGTTAGGCTGCTTGGAAAGGAACTTGCTTGCAGCCCTTGTGATATGGCTTACGGAATGCTCTACGGGACGGTAGCTGATTATATCCGCCTCGTTGTAGGAGATAGCCTTTATCTTGAGGTTTCGGGCTATCATCAGTATGCTCTTTATCTCCTGTGACGAGAACTCCTTGCCGTAGGAATTGGGGTTGAGAACTGCCGATACGGACTGTATCAGGTCGAAAAGTCTCAGGCAGTTTATCTTGTAGCAGTCAACGTAGCGCTTTGCAAACTGCTGGAGCGCACGATAGCTTGTGAAAAACGGGATAAATATATCTCCGTCGGGATTCTGAGTGGTTATAAGTTCCAGCTGGATACCGCCCTCAGCTCTGTCGCGCTCCTGCTTTACGGGATTCTTGCAGATGACATAGACATCGCTTTTTATCAGCGTCTGTAAGAACAGCGAGCGCTGTGAGGGATCCTTTATTGCCGCTTTCAGCAATTCGTCAAGATTCATCATAACAATAACCTTCCTTGCTTATATATTTAGCGCATATTTTTTGCCGCCATGAGTCTTAGTGTTTCCTTAATGAGGTCCTGTGTGCTCAGGGACTGGTCGAGCTTGCTGAGTATAGGTGCCGCCTCGCCCTGAGAATAGCCAAGCACCATAAGTGCTTCGAGAGCCTCTGCTACAGATGAGGAGGCTGCTCCTGCCGCGATATGCGAGAGCTCCGCAGCGTCATTGCTTATGCTGCCGCTTATGGATTCAGAGGATATCTTGTCCTTTAGCTCAAGCACAAGACGCTGAGCTGTCTTGGCACCTATGCCCTTGGTCTTGGTGAAAGCCTTGCTGTCTCCCGAAGCTACCAGCAGAGCGAATCTCTCGGGAGTAACGTCTGAGAGGATAGCCGTTGCCGCCTTCGGACCTACGCCCGATACGGATATGAGCAGCTTGAAGCAGCTCAGCTCCTGCAATGTGGCAAAGCCGAAAAGCTCCACCACGTCCTCTCTCACGTAGAGGTAGGTGTACAGCATAGCCTCGCTGCCCAGCTCTCCCAGCTGTGATACCGTATTGTAGGAGGTCTTGCAGCCGTAGCCAACGCCGCCGCATTCTATTACCGCAAAGCCCAGTTCTTTCACTATGAGCTTGCCTTTTACACTGTATATCATTGTCCTGTTTCCTTTATCTGAAATCAAATCTGGTGCTGTGCCCGTGGCAGATAGCTATCGCAAGAGCGTCCGCCGCATCGTCGGGCTTGGGTATCTGCGCAAGTCCGAGAAGCTGCTTGGTCATCTCCATGACCTGCTTCTTTTCAGCCTTTCCGTAGCCTACTACGGACTGCTTCACCTGCAATGGAGTATACTCCGAAACGGGAATATTCCTCATTGCCGCCGATAATACGGTGATTCCGCGAGCCTGCGCAACGTCTATCGCCGTTTTCTGATTGGTGGTGAAGTAGAGCCGCTCTATCGCCATGCAGTCGGGGGAAAACTTGTTGAATATGAACTCGATGTCCTCGTGAATGGCTCTGAGACGCTCGGGAAAGGGCGTTCCTGCCTCGGTGAGCACTGCTCCGTATTCAATGGGGGTGAACCTTACGCCGTCATAATCCAGAACTCCGAATCCGACTATGGCATAACCGGGGTCTATCCCCAATATTCTGACTTTTTTCAATGCTTTTTACCTTAAAAATTGTTAAAAGTTTCGTATGGTCATAGTTACTCACTATATACTGTATTATTATAACATAAAACAAGTAGCCATTGCAATATATTTATCCGTTTTTTATTGATTTCTACAAAAATAAATGCTATAATATGTGAGGTATATCAATGAGCCTTTAGCCATTAGCTGTCAGCCTTTAGCCGCTAATCGCTAATGGCTAAGGGCTCACGGCTAAAAACGGAGGTATTTTTTATATGGATCTTAAACAGCTTCGCGACGGGATAGATGACATCGACAGCGAGATACTTGCGCTCTTTATGAAGCGTATGGAGCTCTGCAAGGGCGTTGCAGACTACAAGAAGGAGCACAAAATGCCTGTATTTCAGGGCGGACGCGAGCAGGAGATAATCAACCGTATCAAGGCTCTTACCAATAACCCAAAGCTTGAAAACGGCACATCTGCTCTCTTCACCAATATCATGGATATCAGCAAGATACTCCAGAACCGCACTATTCTTACGGATTCCCATGATTACAGCTATACTGCTCCCGATTTCGCAGGCGCAAAGAAAATAGGCTGTCAGGGCACATCAGGCGCCAATTCCGAGGCTGCTGCCGAAAAAGTCTTCGGCAAGAGAGAGTTCACATTCTATCCCTCATTCGAGGAGGTATTCAGGGCTGTACAGGCAGGAGAGGTGGACTACGGCGTTCTTCCAGTTCAGAACTCCACCGCGGGCTCTGTGGACAGCACCTACGACCTTATGGCGAATTATCCGTTCTACATCGTGAAAATGGTGACTCTGGAGATAGACCACTGTCTCGCCGCTAAAAAAGGCACTAAATTAGAGGATATCACCTGTGTTTACTCACACAGACAGGCTCTTTCACAGTGCGAGGTGTTCCTCAGCAGGACCAAGCTCAAAAAGCATGAGTACAGCAATACCGCTACGGCTGCGGAAAAGGTGCTGAGAAGCAACGAGCCTATCGCCGCTATCTGCTCCACATCATGCGCAGAAAAGCTGGGACTTGAGATAATCGCCCGTGATATCGCTGACTGCACCATAAACCGCACCCAGTTCATCATTATTTCCAAGGACTTACAGGTAGCCGAGGATTCGGACGCAGTTTCCGTAATGCTCACTATCCCTCACACTGAGGGTAGTCTTTACCGTCTGCTTACAAAATTCTACGTAAACGGCATGAACCTGCTGAGGATTGAGAGCCGTCCTATCCGCGACGGAAGCTTCGACGTCATGTTCTTTCTGGATTTCAGCGGAAAGCTCTCGGACGACAGCGTTAAGGCAGTCCTCCGCGACCTTGAGGAAAATCTCAGCAACTTCCGCTGCATAGGCACATTCAAATCCGAATAAAAGGAGATAAATATGTCCCAAAAATTCTATTCCCTGCTTGAAAACAACAGCTTCGTGTTCCTTGACGGCGGAATGGGTACGATGTTACAGGCTCACGGCATCAAGACCGAGCACGTACCCGAGCTGCTGAACATCTCCGATCCCGAGGCTATTATGAAGATACACCGCCTGTACGTCGAAAGCGGCGCTGATATCATCTACGCCAACACCTTCGGTGCAAACCGCTTCAAGCTGGCAAAAAGCGGTCATACCGTTGAGGAGGTCGTATCCGCAGGCGTTGCCAACGCTAAAAAGGCTGCCGCAGGACGCGCTCTTGTAGCTCTCGATATGGGACCTATAGGTCAGCTTCTCGAACCTGCAGGCACTCTGAAATTTGAAGAAGCCTACGACGTTTATCAGGAGCTTGTCCTCGCAGGCAGGGACGCCGATGTTATCGTCATCGAGACCATGACCGACCTTTACGAGGTAAAAGCCGCTGTTCTCGCCGCAAAGGAGAACTCCGACAAGCCTGTTCTCGTCACTATGACCTTTGAGGAGAATATGCGAACCTTTACGGGCGTTTCTCCCGAATGTATGGTAGCTGTTCTGGAAGGTCTCGGCGCGGACGCTATCGGCGTAAACTGTTCTCTCGGTCCCGAGGAGCTCTTCCCTGTTCTTGACAGGATTTGCGCACTTACCACTCTCCCCGTTATCGCAAAGCCCAACGCAGGACTTCCCGATCCTGTTACCAATGAATATAACGTCGATCCCGATGATTTCGCCGCAAGCGCAGTAAAGCTGGCAAACGCAGGCGTTACCGTATTCGGCGGCTGCTGCGGAACTACTCCACAGCATATTTCGGCTATGATAGAGGCTCTTTCGGGCATGGAGCGCCAGACGCGAAAGATAGTCCGCGCAAGCATAGCCTGCTCCGCGGTGAACTGCGTTACCATAAATCAGCCCCGAGTTATCGGCGAGCGTATCAACCCAACAGGTAAAAAGCGCTTCAAGGAGGCTCTCCTCGCCCATGATGTGGACTATATCCTCGGACAGGCTGTCGAGCAGATACACGCAGGCGCTGAAATTCTGGACGTAAACGTGGGACTCCCAGGTATCGACGAAAAGGAAATGATGATAACCGCTGTAAAGGCTATCCAGAGCGTATGCGACACGCCGTTGCAGCTGGATTCCACTATACCCGAGGTGCTTGAAGCAGGTCTGCGAGTTTACAACGGCAAGCCTATCGTAAACTCCGTAAACGGCGAGGACGAGTCCTTAGAAGCTATACTCCCCCTCGTAAAGAAGTACGGCGCGGCTGTTGTGGGACTTGCTCTCGACAAGGGCGGCATACCCAAGACTGCCGACGGACGTTTTGCCATTGCGGAGAAGATACTCCGCCGCGCTATGGAATACGGCATACCCAAGGAGGACGTTTTCATCGACTGCCTTACACTGACGGCTTCTGCCGAGCAGGACGGCGTTATGGAAACGCTGAACGCTCTCCACAGGGTAAAGGTGGAGCTGGGACTCAACACAGTTCTCGGCGTATCGAATATCTCATTCGGTCTGCCCAACCGTGAGCTCATAACCCGCACATTCCTTACTATGGCGCTCCACAGCGGACTTACCCTGCCTATCATAAACCCCAATATCGAGGGAATAATCGGAGCTGTCCGCGCTTATCGTCTCCTTGCAGGCATTGACCGAAATTCCGCTGATTTCATCAGCATATACGCACAGGACGACAGCGCTCCCAAAGCCCCTGCTCCTGCGCAGGACAAGGGAGCTCCCGATATAATGTACGCAGTTGAAAACGGACTGAAAAATCAAGCTGTAAAGGCTGCCGAGGAGCTCATGTACACCGTTGAGCCTATGGAGATAATCAACGGCTACCTCATACCTGCTCTTGACAACGCAGGCGCTAAATTTGAAAAGGGCAAGATATTCCTGCCGCAGCTCATACTCACCGCAGAAGCGGCTCAGGCTTGCTTCGAGGTCATAAAGACAAGGCTCTCCGCCGCAAACAGCGAGAGCGTATCAAAGGGCAAGGTGGTTCTTGCCACGGTACACGGAGATATCCACGATATCGGCAAGAATATCGTCAAGGTGCTCCTTGACAGCTACGGCTTCACGGTCATAGACCTCGGCAAGGACGTACCGCCTGAGACTATAGTCAATGCCGCTATCGAAAACAAGGTGAGCCTTGTGGGACTTTCCGCACTGATGACCACTACTCTCGGCGCTATGGCTGAGACAATCAGACAGCTCAACGAGAAGTACCCCGAGTGCAAGACAGTCGTGGGCGGAGCTGTTCTCACGGCTTCCTACGCCGAGCAGATAAATGCTACTTACTACGCAAAGGACGCTAAACAGACCGTGGATATAGCTTCAAAGGTCTACGGTGCTTGAGTACTATCCGCCCGAAAATCAACATTTCTGCCCTTTTATGAGGATAATATCATGGAAAAGATAACACTAATCGAACTAAAAATGCACTCACGAAAGGAAATCCTCACATTTCTGAAAAAGCTCTGGAACGGCGAAAGCGCTCCATGCCCGCTATGCGAAAATTCTCTTGAACTGCTCCATAAAAAGGCAAAAAAGAGCGACTGCGACTGGCAGTGCAAGACCTGCGATAAAGTGTTCAGGACGCTTGACCTGCTGAACGAGTTAAACGAAAAAATGCCGTAAAACCACAAAAAGCAGCCCATTCGGGCTGCTTTTCCTGCGTTATAGGGTTGTTTTCTCAAATTTTGGACGCCGAGTACGTCGTCCCCTACAATTGGCTAACGGCTCTTTTCCCTGCCGTAAAGCCTGCCGATAAGGAATGCCGCTATATCTGCAAATACCGAAGCTATTCGCATTACCAGCACAAACAGCACTATCCTGTCCGCAAACTGGTCTCCGCATACGAAGAGCATTACTCCCTCACGTATGCCGATACCTCCCGGAGCTCCGGGGGTGACGAAGCCGATTATCCACGCAAAGAGGAAGGCTCCCGTAAGAGCGGCAAGCTCTTTCGCATCAGCCTGCGGCACCATAAGCGCCAGACAGCTCATGTACATTGCCGCCGATACGCAGTTATGAACAAAATAGTAGAATATACCGCAAAGGAGCTGCTTTCGGTTTTCCTTTTCAAACGCCTTTGAATAGCGCGAAAGATATTCCTTTACCCTGTCGCGGAACTTCAGCCTGAGAGCTATGAATACCGCTGCAAGGAAAAGCACTCCCACAGCGCCTACGATAAACAGATTCCTGCCGTATTTGCCGAGAAGCTCCGCTATCCTGCCGCCGAGGAGCAGCACTGATACGACGCCCGTCCAGAACACGCAGAAAAGCACGTCCAGAACCGTTGCGCAGGCAACGTCCACATGGCTTATCTTCATATCAGCAGCAAGCTGATTCCGTCCCACATACTGGAAAACATTTCCGGGGAGGTACTTGTAGATGTTGGAGCGTGTGAAAACAGGCATTGCCGCTGAATAGGGTATCTTCTGTCCCGAAAGTGACCGCGTGAACAGCAGCCACGACCAGCAGCCTATGAGTATCTGCGCGGTCTGTATCACGAAGCTTAACGCAAATGCCGCTATGACACGGGGCGAGCTGAGGTCGCTCAGCTTTATGTCCATGTCGATTATCTTTTTGACAACGAATGCAAGAGCCGCAATGACAACAAGATGTCCTGCAAGCTTCATCAGCTTTTTGAGATTTATCTTATCCTTCATGGCGCTTCGCCTTTTCGTAAAGCTCCTCGATATTATCCACCATAACGTCCCATGAACGCCTGTTTGCCTCGGCGCGGACGTAACCCGTCATCTCGTCGGCATTGCCCTCGCTGTAGAACTTCTTAACAGCCTCTGCAAGGGCGTGATGATCCTTAGGCGGTACGATATAGCCTGTTTTTCCCTCGTCGACTACCTCGGGGATCCCGCCTACATCGGTAACGATAACGGGCTTGTCAAAGCCGTATGCCATCTGCACGATACCGCTCTGTGTTGCGGACTCATAGGGCAGTACAACTATATCGCAGGAGGCGAAATATTTCTCTATCTCGTTATCGGGGATATAGCCGTCAACTATTTTGATATTGCTTTCTGCTCCGCCCTTTTTGATGAGCTCCATGTAGCTTTCCTTGTCGTCTCGGAATTCTCCCACTACCCAAAGCTCGATATTCGGATCGTACTTCACTATCTCGGGCATTGCATTGATGATATGGCGAAGTCCCTTATACTCGCGGACAAAGCCGAAAAAGAGCAGTATCTTCTTCTCGGGAGCTATGCCTGCCTGCTTTCTTCCCTCCTCCTTTGTAAGGTGGTGGAGATTGTACTGATTGTGTACGGGCAGGTCTGCCGCCTTGAATATGGGCTCGCTCTTTATCTGCTTGAGGTCCTCGGCGTCTGAGACTGAGTGGGTTATATAAGCCGAGCCGCGCTTGAGGGCGAACTTCGCAAGGAATCTCTGCATGGGGAAATGCTCGTGAGGGAATACATTATGGCATATGAATATGCGGGGTATCTTCCTGAGCATGAACGAAAGACAGCCGTAGCACGGTGCAAAATAGGGGTGCCACCAGTGTATCACTATGAAATCGGGACGCATTTTCTTTATTTTACGGGCTGTGGTTATCCAGTTGAATGGATTTGCGGTATTGATAAGGAACTGTGCGTCGTCAATCTTGAAAAGGCTGTTGCTGTAGTCCTTCTGCTCCTGATGAAAGAGTATCTTCGGGTACTGCATCTTATAGGAAACAGTCTTTACGTTGAAGCGCTTTTTGAGGCTGTTTATCATAGTTGCGCAATTATAGGCTATTCCGCCCTTATACGGGTAAACAGGACCTATCATCACGACCTTTTTTCTTTTCTTTTTCTCGCTCATTTGCTCTCCGCCCTTTCAGCTCCTGCGGCTTTTTCATCAGCTCGCTTTTCCTCGTCGCTCCTGCCGCACTCCATTTTTCTCACTCTGTACTGAACGTCCTCAAGGAGCTTTCTGTTTGACGAGATAGTGTCTCCAAGAAGTCCTATGGTTATGGTCTGGAAGCCCATCATAATGAGGATAGCCGTGAGGATAAGGGACTGGATATGTCCGTCGCCCTCGCCCATAGCCATAAGGATAAGGAATCTTACGCCCAGTACTCCGCCGATAAGAAGCAGTACAAGTCCGATAGTCATGAAGAATTTCAGCGGCTTGTACATTACGAATGAACGGGTGATGACCGTTGAGGAGCGCTTCATATAGCGCCACATACTCGAAAACAGACGGGACGGTCTGGTCTCGGGATTTGTTCTTATGGGAACAGAGGTCATGGCAGTTTTATTGTTTCCTGCCTGAATGATAGTTTCAAGGGTATATGTATATTCGTTTACAACGTTGAGTCTGAGAGCGGCGTCACGGGAATATGCTCTGAAGCCGCTGGGGGCGTCGGGGATATCGGTGCCCGAAGCTACGCGGACTACCCAGCTTCCAAGATGCTGGAACTTTTTCTTCTTCCATGAGAAATGCTCGGTCTGGTCGATAGGACGCTCTCCGATAACTATATCAGCCTTTTCATCGAGTATGGGGCGGACTATCTTCTCGATATCCGCGCCGCAGTACTGATTATCCGCGTCTGTATTGACGATGATATCAGCGCCGAGATGCAGGCAGGCGTCGATACCTGCCATAAAGCCCTTGGCAAGTCCCTTGTTGCGCTTGAAGGAAACTATATGATGAAATCCCAGCTCACGGGCACGGGCTACGGTATTGTCCTTGCTGCCGTCGTTGATGATAAGGTACTCTATGGTGTCGATACCTTCTATATGTCTGGGCAGGTCGTTATACGCCAGCTCCAGCGTTTTTTCCTCGTTATAGCATGGTATCTGAATGATAAGCTTCATATTTTCATATCCTTTCTTTATGCAGCCGACGAAAAGCGGACTGACTTTACAGGTACTCCCAGTTCACGTGTGTCAACAGGATTTGAAAGCGCCGCCTTCCAAAGCGGACAGCATATGGTCAGTATGTTCTCGCCTTCCCTGACCTGTTCCTCATCTGCGCTGAAATGGAGCGGCTGACCGTTGTTTTCAGCAGTTATCGTATCCGTGCCTATCTCCTTGCCGTTAAGGAGCATCGTTACCTTTACCTCGTTCACGCCCATTGCTTCAAGGGGCATTTCGCAGCCGAGCTCCAATGTTACATCATAATCGCCGGGGTAAAGTCCGCACTCTATCTGAGCCTCTTCGCTGTCTGTCCAGCAGAAATAAGTCTCAAGACCTGATACTCCGCTCATTTTCGCGTAATCTCCTGCGGCAGTGTACATGAATCTGTACTTGTCGTAGGAATATATCCTGATGTCGTCATCATAGGTGATGAAATGCTTTGAGAAAGGAACTATCCTGCCTCTGTGGTTGAGGTCGTCCTCTATGCTGTGCATTCTGTTTGAATACATTATTGAGAAGTCCTCGTCGTCCATCATTTTCTCGGTGAGCACAAGGACTCTGCCGTATCTTGCCGCAAGTCTGTCTATCTGACCTGCGTCGTTCTCGTCCTCGGGGACTACCTTTGCTCCTGTCATAGAGCGCACAGGCAGCCAGAGCTTCGTGGTGTACTTAGGAGATATCACGATACAATCGTTTTCTCCGCCGAAATCAGCGATATCCTCGAGTATGCTCCACTCTATGCGCGAATCGTCCTTGTGTCCCATAAGATATGCGTCAAAGGGGGCTATATAAAGCAGTCCCACAGCAGTTACGGGGATAAGCAGCTTTCCGCCGAAGCGGTCTGCCGCAGACGCGCAGAACAGCACCGCAACAGGTATGAAAGGTGCAAGATAACGTGAATAGTAGTAGTAATGCTGTATCTGATAGCGCAGGAACGCCGAATAAACAAGTATGCAGTAGAAGAACATTATGAACAGCACAAGTCTCTGCTGACGCTCGGCAAAATACTTTACGTTCACAAAGGCAAGTATCAGACCGAGAGGGAAAAGTATGAGTCCCGTACAGCCTGCAAAGCCCCACAGTGTGAGGTGATTGAGGTACTCCCAGCTGTCGAAGCTGAGCAGCGCTTTAACAGCTATAAATGCAGTGGGGATAATGAGCATTACCCTCAGAAGATTGCGGAAAAGCTTTGATTCCGAAGCCTTTCTTGTGAATCTTGCAGGATTGAAGTTCTGCTTGGTGCGCTTTTTTACTACAGCAATGAATATCAGAGAGATAACAATTGCCGCAGCAGAGCCGACCATTACGACTGTAGTTATGTCGTGTACTGTTATTCCGCCCACAAACAGCGGACTGTAATTGTTCATGGTATACATCGGCTGTACGTGTCTCATCATCAGGTAGCTTGCAAAGTATCCTGCTATGGTAACAGGCAGGAGCACTGCGAACTGGCGCTGACGGGTGAATACGTACATTCCGCCGTATATCATCACGAACATGGGTATCATGGTGTAAAGCGAAACGTGATAGCAGCCGAATACCGCTACAGGTATCACCGACAGCCATTTATGGTCGGGATAATCCTCGTCTGTCATAAAGTACAGGAACACCGCAGGGATAAGCGCAAGGAGCATTTCCGTAAGGGACGACTTTGCAACCCATATCACGACGGGAGCAAGCGCCGAGGCTGCGCATACGCAGGCGGCGGTAGTCTCCTTCAGCTTCATATTGCGGCTTATGAAGTACATCAGGAATATCAGGCACACATAGAGTATGGTCTCGAAATCCTGCATATGCTCCATTCCGAAAAGCTTGCCCCATGTGGCAAGAAGTGAGGAATATGTGGGGATACCGTGGATTATACCCGAAGCAGGTCCCTTGCTCCTGTCATACACGGTATCGGGGTAATCCTCGGGCTGTATATCAAAGCCTGCAAGGTGGTGCTTGGCGTTGTACGCAAAGGCTTCCCTTTCCTGTTCAGTGGTAAGGTCGTAGTACTCTTCAAGAGTTTTCTGGCGCTTGGTATCGCCGTTCATAAAGAGTATCGCCTGCGTCTGATAAACGCCCTCGTCCTGTCCCATGCCGAAGAAGTAATTCTTCTGTGACACAAAGGGTATCGCAAGAACGGCTATAATTATGGGTATGAGCATATCCTTTACGGAGAACTCATGACCAACGGTATGTCTTTTGCGGAAAAATTTACCCTTGTCAAGGAACAGCACCAGACCGAGGACAGCTCCGCAGATAAGCGCAGCTCCTGCGCCTGCTCGGGAAACAGTGTATCTGTCAATGACAAAGAGTCCCATGCTTGCGAATATATGAGCAAAGAACCACATTATCACGCCCATTGTCACAGCTTCTATGATGTTTTTCTTCTTAAACCAGATAACAGTGCTCAGTATGGCAAATACCATTCCCACCAAGCAGACCGCTGAAAATATCATTTATTACATTCACTCCTCACAGATATGGTTTATCATCTCACTGAAATTGCGCATTATGACTTCCCAGCGATAGTTGCTGTCGATGTAGGCTTTTGCATTTCTGCGCATTATGCCGTATTCCTCGGGGTGAGAGAAAACATAGTCCAGTACGCCCTCAAATTCAAAATAATTTGTATAGTAAAGTCCGCCGTTGCTCTTTACGCAGTGACCTTTCAGCACCTCGCACACGCCGTTTACGATAACGGGCACGGAAAGCGTCATAGCTTCAAGTACGGATATGGAAAGGCTCTCGAAAGCAGAGGGCAGCACAAGGCACTTCGCGCCTGATATGCCGCTGAATTTATCCTCCTCGCTGACAAAGCCCAGACTTATGATGTCCTTGTCCTTGGGTATCTCGCAGACGGGCTTGCCCATGAGGACAAGCTTGAGACCGCTGTCGGGACGGCGCTTTTTGTACTCCTGAAAGTACCTGAAAAGCTCGGGACAGCATTTGCCCTCGTCGATACGTCCCACGTATATGATGTAGTCGCCCTCTATGCCGTATTTGCTGCGGAAGCCTGCTTCATCGGGCTCGCAGGGCACCTCAACGCCCGTGCCCATTACGCGGCAGGGCTTGTCCTTACAGTCAAAAAGTCCCTGTACCAGCGCCTTTTCCTCGTCTGTGAGGAAAACGAAGGCTTTAGGGAGCTTGAAAAAGTTCTCATAGGTCTTGAAATGTATGAAGGGCTCCTCGTGGGCTGTGGGTATGAGTATGGACTTTTCAGCCACCTCGGGAAGTCCCTTTACGGTGAGGTAGTAGAGATAGGTCACGAAGATGAAAATGTCGTACTTATCCTTGTTTTCGCGGATATAGTTTATAGCCGCAGGGGCATAAGGTCCCTGCTTCTCGAACCACTTTTCCTCTGTCTCGGTATTGTAGTTTGCAACGCCAGAATTGAGGTACCTGCCGTTGAATTCGTTGAAATCCTTTGCGCGGAGCTTCTCAACAGGAAAACGTAGAACGTGTACTCCGTTTATGTCCTCCTCGTCGGCTTTGTAGTAATTCTCCCATGTGGTGTATTCCAGAGCCTTTGTGGTTATGACGTCCACCTCAAATTCAGAAGCAAGGCGCTCTGCGATAAGACGGGTATAATATTCCGAGCCGCCGTTTACTTCAAGTCCGTATCTCTGATTTACAAGCGCTATCCTTTTCATTCTTCTCCGATGACCTCTCTGAAAAACTTCCTGTACTTTTCAACTATAACGTCCCATGCGAAATTGCTGCGGACGTATTCTCCGCCGTTTATTCCCATTTGCTTTGCCTTGTCCCTGTTGGCAAGATACCAGTCGGTACAGCCCTCAAACTCGAAATAGTCCCCGAAATAAAGACCGCCGTTGGACTCGGATACGAAATTCCGCGTTACGGGACAGCCGCTGTGCACCAGCACGGGACGTCCGCAGAGCCAGCTCTCCATGATGACCAGCGAGAAGCTCTCGTTGCGTGAGGGCTGACAGAGAAACTCTGCCGCTCCCTGTCCGTTGTACTTGTCCTGCTTGTCCACGAAGCCAAGGTCTATTATGCGCTTCTGCTTCACCAGATCAGCAGGGAGCTCTATGCTTCCGCCGCCGATGAGGACAAGCTTTAAGTCGGTATCGCGGCGCTTGATGTACTCCGAGAAGTACTTCACAAGGGTGTGGACGTTCTTGCCCTCGTCCTTGCGTCCAGCGTATATGATAAAGGGGCTGTCAATGCCGAACTTCTTGCGGAAAGCCTCTCCGTCGGGAACTATCCCCGTATCCATGCCAATGCCCATGACTATGGTCTTAGTGCCGCTCTGTGAGAAGCCGAAAAGCCTCTCGGCAAGCTCCGCCTCGGGACGGGCATTGAATATCATGCCTGCGGTCTGAGGGAAGAGCTCCTTATAGCGGCTGATATAGGCGTAAGCCTCGTCGTGGAAGCAGGGTATGAACACCGACTTCTTCGGGAAGAGCTTAGCGCCGTTGTAGGCTGTACACAGCAGATATGGTATGAACACAAAGAGGGAGTACTCCTCGCTGTGCTCCTGCATATAGGCATAAAGCTGAGGGCAGTTCACCATTTCCGACAGAAAGATATCCTCCTCCGCAGGAGTAATGCGGTGTCCCTTCATAAGCTTTGCGTTCACTGCGTCAAAAGCCGCAGTATCGCGCTTTTCTACCTTGAAGCGCCTTACAGTGATGCCCTTTGAGGTCTTTTCCGCGCCCTCTTTGTTGTAATTCTCGCTCCAGTCCGAGCCTGCGTCCTTTATGCAGGTGGACAGTATCTCAAGGTCAACTCCCGCCGCATGGAGGTGGTCTGTGACCTCTCGGAGCTCCATTTCAGCTCCGCCCGGGATATTTTCTCCGTACCACGGGATAACAAATCCAATTTTTTTCATTTCAGTATCCTTATCAGGCAGCTTATTTGCCTTCAATAAAGGCTTTCAGCTTTGTCTCGAATATATTGCTGAGTCTCTCGTATGAAAAGTATTCCAGTCTCTTGCGCTGTCCCTCGATGACGCTCTCGCGGAGCTTGTCGTCGGTGAGCAGTCTGTCCATGACTGCCGCCGTGAATACGGGATCGTTATCGTCAAGAAGTATACCGCTGCCGCCGAGAGTCTCGCCGATAGCGCTGGTATTGTATGCGATTATGGGCACGCCGAAGAACATGGATTCAACCAGCGGTACGCACAGTCCCTCATGCTCGCTCATGCAGAGAAAAGCGTCGGCAATGTGGTAATACGCCAGTATCTCGCTGAACTTGATATGTCCCGTGAAGATAACATCGTCGCTGAGCCCGAGAGCCTTGACATACTTCACAAGGCGCTCGTTGTAGTTCTCCATGCCGTTTGCCGAGCCTACAAGTATAAGTCTCGAATTCGGGTTGAGCTTCCTGTAGCAGCAGTAAGCGCGTATAATGTTTTCCTGCTTCTTGTTGGGAGCTATTCTGCCCACGAATATGATGTTTTTCTTGCCGTCGCGGTACTTCTTCATGGTAGCCTCGTCGGGAGCCTGCTCATAGTCCTCAAACTTTGTCAGTGAGGGGCTTATGTCTATCTTGCAGGTATAGCCCATTCTGATGAGCTCCGACTTGTTGTACTCCGACACTGCAAGAACATAGTCCATTTTGTCGCGAAGGTACTCAACGCCCTTGTAGCCGTACTCCGTGAGCTGTGTAGCCGAAGCGCTGTATGGGCGGAAGAAATCGGGAGGAGTGATATTGTGGTATATCATCACCCTGCGGCACTTGTAATTGTCTATTTTAAAAGATAAGTCCGTACCTGTGGACTTGTGGTATATGAGCACGTCGTCCTTTTTCAGGTCGCGGAGCTTGTCAGCCTTTATAGCTGTGCCCTCGGGAAGTCTCTTGTCTATATTCTCGGCGTAGATGTCAGTGGAATAACCCATTTTGCCGATTATCTCTTTAAGTGCTATCGCGTCATTTCCTACGCCGTCGCCGAATGAAAGGGTAGGCAGTATCTGAACTACTCTCATTACTTGCTCTCTCCGTTAAGCCTGCTGCGGAGCTCCGCATTTTCGCGCTCCAGCTTGTCAAGACGTATCATGAGCTCCTTGTGGGCGAGCTCCATAGCCTCTACCTTGCTGCTCATATCAGCGGACTTGTTCTCTGTGAGAGACTTGATGACCGTAACTGCATTTGCGTTGAAGTCGTTCTGCTCGAATACGACGGGCTCTACGTAGAACTTCATAAGCTTGCGGAGGACTTTCTTGAAGAACACCTTTATGCCGTTTCCCTGAAGCTCCTTATAGGGCTGTATATAGTAATGTGTGCTGATATAGTCGAGAGCCTCTGAGGCAGAGCCGCTCTGAGCGTTCTTCTTGTAGGGAACGTCCTCAAAGCTGAGCATATCCGCAGTAAGTCCCTGCTCCTTTATCTTCTGCTTTATCTCAGCCATTATCTCTTCTATATTTATACTTCCGTTTTCCATGATTTATCCTTTCTTTACGGCTACTGCCGCGTAATCCTGACTTCCGAATATCATGTCGGATACGCGCTTCATCGCCTCATTGAATTCAGCCGTATTTTCTCCGTCTGCCAATTTCAGAGGAGGTATCTCAAAGGGCGGTCTGCTGCTTTCGGTATATATTATCTCGATATCCTTAAAGCCTGCCTTTTCAAGGTAATATTGCAGCGTCAAAGGGTGAACAGGCTTTATATGTGAGGGATCGATGTAGAATGCATTTGTATATATGGACAGCGATGTGGGGTTCGGCGTCTCCATGATGATACAGCCGCCGACTTCAAGGCGCTCATATGCAGTATTGCACAGGCGTATTATCTGATGAGGTTTAAGGTGCTCAACTACCTGTCCCACGAATATGCCGTCAACGCCCTCGGTCTTTTCGAGGAAGTCGCAGCCGTCGGCACAGGTGGCTTTCAGTCCCTTGGAATTGCAGTATTCGGTATATGGCTCATAGATATCCACGCCCTCGACAGCTATGCCGTTATCCTGCATGAGTGAGAGGAATTCTCCCCTGCCGCAGCCGATATCCACTACCTTTTTCTTGCCGCGGTAGTATTTGAGGTAGAACTCCTGAGACTTCTTGATGCTCTCGATAGAGCCACGGAAGTGGTTCTCGAAGTCGAAATAGTCGATATCATCGTAATCCGAGCCGCTGCTCTCTGCCGCAGGCTGTACGGTCTGTACAGCTCCCTCATTGCTCGTCTGCACGGGAGCTGCTTTCAGCTTCTTTTCCACAGAGCCAAGCTTGCTCTTGAGGAATTCCTCCTCGCTGATGAGCCTTTCTATGAGAGTATTGTTGTTACTGAGATTGACGCAGGCAGCCTCAAAGTCCTTTCTCAATTCATCACTTGTATGCACATTGGCGATATCTCTGTCTGCTGCCTCCAAGCCGGCAAAAAGCCAGCCGAAAAGCTTTCTTTTCAGCGCACCCTTGATACCCTTCTGATTTTTTACACTGTCTATAAACTGCGATATATTACTCATTTTTTACCTCTTGAGCTTCCATGTGTGTTCGATGCGGGAAACTCCCACATCGCCCATTGCCGATATCATCTGTATCCTGTATGCCTGACGGAAATAGTCAATTGGTATGCCTTCGCCCTGCTCTATGGCGATGTCGATATTGTACTCGCCTGCAAGGAGCTCAACGTTTTTCATCAGTATCTCCGCCGTACCGTTTTCGCTGATAGTTATGTCGGGCTGCTTGTCTATACGGGTATTGGTGCCGTAGCACTGTATACCGTTCATGTCAAAGACTCCGAAGCCGAATACCGCGTCCTTTACGGGCTTTTTCACGGTATAGTCGATACTGAGCCTTATGTCCTCGCCTGTGCGGAAGGTCTTCTGCTCGCTGCCGTCAGCCGCAAAGGAGCGCACCTTTTTTATACGCACCTCTCCGCTGCCCCAGCGCTTTCCTGTCTCCTCCTCGGAGACCTCCTCCGTATCGCTTTCGGACTTGTTCTTTTCCTGCATTTTTCTGCTCATATAATCAAGGTATTCAAGGTCTATCTCCTTGGGAGGTCCCTCTGCCTTGATAAGTCCCTCGTGTATCCATATAGCGCGGTCGCATATCTGCTCTATCTGTCCGAGGGCGTGGGATACTATTACTATAGTAGTGCCCTGCGCCTTTATCTCCTTTAGCTTGTTGAAGCACTTGGTCTGGAAATTGGCATCGCCCACGGCGAGTATCTCGTCGATAAGGAGCACGTCTGCGTCAACATTTATAGCTACCGAGAATGCCAGTCGCATATACATACCCGAGGAATAGGTGCGGACGGGGTTGTCGATGAACTCGGCAAGCTCCGAAAAGTCCACTATATCCTTGATACGGGCGTCTATTTCCTTTTTGGTGAGTCCGAATATAGCCGCATTGGTGTAGATATTCTCCCTGCCGCTCATATCGGGGTGAAAGCCTGCTCCCAGCTCGATAAGGCTGGAAACTCTGCCTTTCAGCTTTATAGTTCCCTCGTCGGGATACATTATCCTTGTAAGGAGCTTCAGCGTGGTGCTCTTGCCGCAGCCGTTGTGACCGATAAGTCCTATGGCTTCGCCTTTTTTTACGTCAAAGCTTATGCCGCGGAGCACCTTGCGCTCCTCATAGCGGCTGCGCTTGCGGAACAACAGGCGCTCTTTCAGCTGGGCACCCTTGTCGAGGTACACCTTGAAGCTCTTGGTCACGTTTCTGACCTCTATTGCGATATCATTTTCTGCCATCAGATTTCCTCCGCAAAATGCCTTTGAAGCTTGTTGAATACGAATGCGCCGAATACAAGGAAGAATACTCCCAGACCTGCCGCCCAGAGAAGCGCTGTCAGGTCGGGTACCTGCTTTTCATAGAGCACCGTCCTGTAGCAGTCGATGATATGCGTCATGGGGTTGAGATTGAACAGCGGCAGATACCTGTCGGGGACTATCTTCTTGGAGTAAACTACGGGAGTAAGATACATCCACGCCATTGCAATAATGCCGAGGATATGCTCCAAGTCCCTGAAATAGACCGTTACCGCCGAAGCTATCATCGCCATACCGAGGGCGAATATATACTCCACTATCATTATCACGGGCAAAGTCAGCAGCGCAAGGAAGTTCACGCCTGCTCCCGTTACTATTATCACCGCAAATATGACTATGAAGCACAGCAGCATATTCACAAAGCAGCTGGTCACATAGGATATGGGTATTACCATTCGCGGGAAGTATATCTTCTTAACGAGGTCTTTCTGCGATATAATGGACGCCGCTCCTACCGTTATGGAGGAGGAGAAGAATATCCACGGTATCAGCGCAACGAAGAGGTAAAGGTAATACCTCGGTATATCGTTGCGAAGTATCTTAGAGAAAACTATCGTGTAGACTATCAGCTGGAAAAGCGGATTGATGAACGTCCACAAAAAGCCCAGCACCGAGCCCTTGTAGCGTCCGCGGAGGTCCTTTTTCACAAGGCTGAATATCATCTGTCTGTAAGCATACAGCTCTTTGATCGTACTCATTAATTGCTCCTTGAAACGCGCAGAAACGGTCTTTACCGTCAACAGCGCATAAAATTCCATAGTATCTTTTAATTATATCACAACGCCTTTTGGCTGTCAAGTCCGCAGGATTCAGTGTTCAGTTTGTAGGGGACGCCGCCCTCGGCGTCCCGCAATTGCTCAATTTATCTAAAATAACTCCAAAACCAACGGCTAAAAAAGGACAGCCAAAGCTGTCCTTTTTATTTATGGTATTTTCCGCCCTCTGCGATCTGAAATGCGCGGTATATCTGCTCTAAAAGCATTACCCTTGCCAGCTGATGAGGAAAGGTCATCTTCGACATAGAGAGCTTCAGCGCTCCCATTGCCTTTATCTCGGGATCAAGTCCAAATGAACTGCCGATTATAAAGGTCACGGTGCTCTGACCGCTTACTCCTGCGGAGCTTATCTTCTCCGAGAGCTCGGGACTTGTGAGCTGCTTCCCCTCGATACACATAGGCACTATCATGCCCTTTGCATAGCGCTTTATCTGCTCCGCTTCCTTTTTCAGCGCAGTCGCTATCTCCTTATCCGAGGGCTCGTCGCTGAGTCTGCACTCGTCCAGCTCGTGGAGCTCGAAATTGCAGTATCTGCCCAGCCGCTTTATATATTCTGCACAGGCGCTGCGGAGATATTCCTCTTTCAGCTTGCCTATGACTATAAGATTTATATTCATCAGAAAATAACAGCTCCTCCCTGAGTTTCCACAGGAGCTACGCCCAAAAGGTAGTCCCTGCCCCTTGCGAAGCGTTCAAGGCTCCGCTGAACGGTGCTGTCCGCGATATTGGGACGGTTGTTGTCCTGACTGAGATGTCCCAGCAGGAAATGAGTAGTTCCGCGCTCTATGAGCTTTCCCACCTGCACGGCACAGTCGTCGTTGGAGAGGTGACCGTTCTGAGAGAGTATGCGCTCTTTCAGATAAAGCGGATACGGTCCCGTGCGCAGCATATAGTCGTCGTAGTTAGCTTCGATGAGCACCATTCGGCAGCCATTCAGCGCCTCGTCAACCTCGGGAGTAACGTGTCCCAAGTCCGTGCAAATGGCGCAGTACTTATCATCGGAGGTATGTATGCGGTAGCCGCAGCTCTGTATGGCGTCGTGAGGCGTATTGAAGCAGCTCACCTCGCTGCCGCCGCAGCTTATGGTCTTGCCTGTTATGTCGATGATGTGGGAGCTTGGCGCTATCCTGTTCGCGTCACAGAGCCGCTGCAATGTACGCTTCTGACCGTATACAGGCATTCCCGTTTTCTTGGTCAGCATAGCCAGTCCTGCAACGTGGTCCGAGTGCTCATGGGTGATGAATACGCCCTGTACAGCGCTCAGGGGAATGTGGTTGACTTCGAGGGCTTCGCTGAGCCGCTTGAAGCTAACGCCGCAGTCTATGAGTATGCCGCCCTTTTCTGTTCCGATAAAGGAGGAATTGCCCTTGCTGGAGCTGAAAAGGGGATAAAGTCTTGCCATTGGATATTCTCCGTTCTTCTTGATTATTATCTCTAATTAAAGAAGTTCTAAATCATAATTCACGCCAAAGTTGAGAGTTGAGAATTGAGAGTTGAAAGCTGCGGTATCGCCTTCGGCGATATTATTTAAATAATATGAGCGAAGCGAATACATTAACTCTCAACTCTTCACTTTCAACTCTAAACTTAATTAAGCTTATTTATCTCCGTGCCCTGTCTTGTTTCCTTGACCTCATAGCCCAAAGCTGCTATCTTGTCGCGGAGCTCGTCTGCCAGTGCGAAATTCTTGTCCTTACGTGCAGCCTTGCGCTGTTCGACCAGTTCAAGAACTTCGCTTGGGATATCAGCAGAAGCCGAACCTGCGTTTTCTGCAAGCTCCTTAGCATTTGCAATAAGGTCAAGTCCGAGAACTTCGTCGAACTTAGCGATAAGAGCAAGCTTTGTAGCCCCATTTGCCTTGGATTTCAGCACGTCGTATATAACTGTGATACCCATAGCGGTGTTGATATCGTTGTCAAGAGCGTCTGTGAAGTCCTTCATAAGACGGTCATACTCAGCCTTGTCGATATCGCCGCCGTTCTCCTTAGTAAGAGGAGCTATCTTCTCAATGAGCTTATTGTAGGCAACTACAGCATTGTCAAGGTTCTCCCATGAGAACACAAGTGACTTCCTGTAGTGTGAGAGCAGGCAGAAGAAACGGTATACCACAGGCTTGTAGCCTTTTTCTTCGAGGAGGGATACCGTCAGGAACTCGCCCTTGCTCTTGCTCATCTTGCCGCTGTTGGTATTGAGGTGGAGCACATGGAACCAGTAGTTGCACCACTTATGTCCGAGGTAAGCCTCAGACTGAGCTATCTCGTTGGTGTGGTGAGGGAAAGCATTGTCGATACCGCCGCAATGTATATCGAGGTACTCGCCGTTGTTCTTCATGCTTATGCATGAGCACTCGATGTGCCAGCCGGGGTAGCCGATACCCCACGGGCTGTCCCATTTGAGCTCCTGATCGTCGAACTTTGACTTTGTGAACCAGAGCACGAAGTCAGCCTTGTTTCTCTTGTTCTCGTCAGCCTCAACGCCCTCACGGACGCCTACTGCAAGGTCTTCCTCGTTGAAATCGTTGAAAACGTAGTACTTTTCAAGCTTTGAGGTATCGAAGTAGATATTTCCGCCAGCCTCGTAAGCGTAGCCCTTGTCCATAAGCACGCTGATAACGCGGATAAACTCGTCGATATAAGTAGTAGCAGGCACTACAACATCAGGCTTCTTTATGTTGAGCTTGTCGCAGTCGCCGAAGAAAGCGTCAGTGTAGAACTTGGCTATCTCCATAACGGTCTTGTGCTCACGCTTAGCGCCCTTGAGCATCTTATCGTCGCCTGTGTCGCCGTCGCTGGTGAGGTGACCAACGTCGGTGATGTTCATAACGCGGTTAACGTCGTATCCTGTGAAGCGGAGATATTTTTCGAGGATATCCTCCATGATGTAGCTTCTCAGGTTGCCTATGTGAGCGTAGTGGTACACCGTAGGTCCGCAGGTGTACATATTGACCTTGCCCTCAGCGTGGGGCACGAATTCTTCCTTTTTATGGGATAATGAATTGTATAACTGCATTTTTATTCCTCCAAATATATTTTTGTAGGGACGCGCATTGGGCGTCCGCCGATTTTTTTATATTTATCGGGCGCACACTGTGCGCCCTTACAAGCTAACGACTAAAACGCCCATATTTCAGGCGGTGGGTTCTTTATCTTCAGCTTTGAGAAATACCCGAACATCACCAGAAACTCAGGCAGTACGCGCAGTCCGTCGCGATAGTACGCGTCCATGCGCTCGCTGTCTGCGGCTATGCCCTTGTAATTGCGCGGACATGAGAATGTCCACTCTGCGGTCAGGCTGTCGAAGCTCAACCTGAAAAAGCCTGCGGGACTGAACTCGTCAAAGGCTTCAAGAAGCGCTATGTGGTCGCCTGCGTCATCTGCCGCACCTACATAGGCTTTGCTTCCGTCAAGGCTTACTGCCGCAAGGAATCGGCTGTCGTTTTTTACGGCTTCGTTTACCGCATCGTCCGAGGGATACTTTATTATATTCATATCTGTCCTCCATTTAATATATCAAAAATCACATACAACCTTTATTTCAGGTTGTGGAACGGCATTCGGAGCTTTGTATTCAAATCCATCTATGCCATATACCATAAATGCATCTCTTAGATCTTTTTTTACTTCTTCCATATCAATAACTTCATTATCATAATCGAGCTGTTTTACACTGCTCAATTCCCATTTTATCGTATGATCATCTATAAAGCTATACTCCATAATGACATTAAAACATACATCTTTCCAGTAAAAAGCAAAATATTGTTCAGCAGGATGGTCTATGTTTGTCCAATAATAAAACATGAATACATTTTTTTCGTCATTAATAGTAAGCTGCCCCGGATCGACGGATCCGAACCCCGGTACATCAAAAACCTTTTCTTCAAGAGGTATCCACCTGTTGATAAATCCCACGCAAACCTCCTTAAAATAACAAAAGCCCCCGAGGGTATACCTCGGAGGCGCAATTGCTCGTTTCCACTCCGTCTTGAACTCGTCTTATCCTTAACGCGGACGAAACGCCGACAGATACACACGCCTACGCGCTTCCCTGCCGAAGCTGACAGCCGCACTTCACTTCTCCCGACCATGTGCTCGCACCCTCCGCACACTCTCTGAAAGTCCGCAAAAAAAGCTACTCTGACTGCTATGCCTTTCTCAGTAATTAGTTTTTAGTGATTAGTGCATAGTGATTAGAACTAAGCACTAATCACTAAAAACTATTATATACTAAAAGAATAGTATTTGTCAAGATGAATCAGAGACAAATATGAACAAATTGTAAACATTTCCTTCTGCTCTTGACTTTGCACCTGCAAAAGATATATACTTTATTTAGCACTCTAAGAGATAGAGTGCTAAAATCAACTACGGAGATGTTTTAAATGGAAACAAAACAGTTCAAAGCAGAGTCCAAAAGACTGCTGGATATGATGATCCACTCTATCTATACTCATAAGGAGATATTCCTCCGCGAGCTTATCTCCAACGCAAGCGACGCTATTGATAAGCTGTATTTCAAATCTCTCACCGACGACAAGGTCGGTCTCAATAAAGACGATTTCGCTATCTGGATATCCGCCGACAAGGACAGCCGTACCCTCAAAATCACCGATAATGGTATCGGTATGACCGAGGAGGAGCTTGAAAACAACCTCGGTACTATCGCTAACAGCGGCTCTTTCAAGTTCAAGAACGAGAACAAGCTTGAAGAGGACAACCAGATAATCGGACAGTTCGGCGTAGGCTTCTACTCCGCATTCATGGTAGCCAAAAAAGTGACCGTTATCTCAAAGGCTTACGGCAGCGATAAGGCTTATCAGTGGGAGTCCGAGGGCGTTGACGGCTACACTATCACAGAAGCCGACAAGAAGAGCACAGGTACCGAAATTATCCTCGAAATGCTGGACGACACCGACGACGAGAACTACGGCGAGTTCCTCGACCAGTACAGGATAAAGTCCCTTGTAAGCAAATATTCCGACTATATCCGCTTCCCTATCAAAATGGAAGTATCCCACAGCCGTCCAAAAGAGCAGACAGAGGAGGAAAAGGAAGCCAAGAAGCCTCTCGAATATGAGGATTACCTCGAAGTCGAGACTCTCAACAGCATGACTCCTCTCTGGAAGAAGAACAAAACAGAGCTCAAGGAAGAGGACTACAAGCACTTCTACACCGAGAAGTTCTTTGATTACAACGAGCCTCTGAAATATTCACACATCAGCAACGAGATGCCTGCTTATAACGCACTTCTCTATATCCCGTCAAAGGCTCCATTCGACTACTACTCAAAGGAGTACGAAAAGGGCTTGCAGCTCTACTCAAACGGCGTCCTCATCATGGACAAGTGCGCAGACCTGCTCCCCGACTATTTCAGCTTTGTAAAGGGACTTGTTGACTCGGAAGACCTGTCGCTGAATATCTCCCGTGAGATGCTCCAGCATGACAGACAGCTTAAAACTATCGCCAAGAGCATTGAAAAGACTATCAGCAACGAGCTGAAGAAAATGCTGAAAAACGAGCGTGAGAAGTATGAGGAGTTCTGGAAGGCATTCGGCTTACAGCTCAAATACGGCGTATACAGCGACTTCGGCATGAACAAGGATAAATTACAGGACCTTCTCATGTTCACCTCATCAAACGAGCAGAAGCTGGTAACTCTCGACGAGTACGTTACAGGTATGCGCGAGGATCAGAAGTACATCTACTACGCTACAGGCGAGAGCGCAGCACGTATCGAGCAGCTGCCGCAGACTGAGCTCGTAAAGGACAACGGCTTCGAGATACTCTACCTCACTGATAATATCGACGAATTTGCATTAAAAGCTCTCATGCAGTACAAGGACAAGGAGTTCAAGTCCGTATCTGCTGACGACCTCGGTCTTGAAACTCCCGAAAAGAAAGAGGAGCTCAAGGCTAAGGAGGAGGAGAGCGCAGACCTGCTTAGCCAGCTGAAAGAGGCTCTTAACGGCAAGGTAACAAAGGTAGCACTCTCACAGAGACTGAAATCCCACCCTGTATGCCTTACCAGCGAGGGCGAGATATCTCTCGAAATGGAAAAGGTGCTCAACTCTATGCCAACCGACCAGAAGATAAAGGCACAGCGCGTTCTTGAGATAAATCCCGACCATGAGATATTCGGCAAGCTCAAATCTCTCAGCGAGGGCGGCGACAAGGACAAGCTGGGCAAGTACGCAAAGCTCCTCTACGATCAGGCGCTCCTTATTGAGGGCATGAGCATTGAGGATCCTGTGGAGTTCTCGAATCTCATTTGTGAATTGATGTAAATACAAAAACCCGAAAGCAATGCTTTCGGGTTTTTAGTTTAGAGTTGAAAGTTGAGAATTGAGAGTTATTGAGTCGCCTTCGGCGAAACAATTGCGATCAGCCATGTGTAGGGGCTAATGGCTAACGGCTAAAAAACGGTACACTCTCGTGTACCGTTTTTTTATTTGTCCTGTTTTTTTATGGTGCGTCTTACTATCTTTTTCAGTCGTGCGCAGGTCTCCTGCGGAAAATCCGTTATGAACATGAGCGCCTGCTCATGAGCCTGCTCCTTGGGGAGCTTCAGGAACCTGTGGAAAAAGGTGTAGACCTCATCGAATGAAGCGAAAATCTCCTCAACAGCCGCCTCTCCCTCGGGAGTAAGCATAACGCTGTTGCAGAAGTCCTCGTAGACGTATCCGCAGTTAGCCAGACATCTCAGCATTTTGCTGACGCTGGGGCGTGAAACGCCTAAATGACGGGATATATTCACACAGCGCACCTGTCCGTCTCTTTCGGTGAGCTCTTTTATTGCTGCCAGATAGCGTATCTGACCTGCACAATGCTGCATTTTATGCTCCTTTCATGTATCACTTGTCGGAGTCTATGAGGTGCCAGTAGCCCTTCAGATATACTCCGCCTGAAATAACGGTGAGTATAGTCGATATCCATACGAGCACGGGCACTAAGATATTATCAACTGCGCTTCTGAAAGCATCAGGGAAGCCGATATTAAAGTCAAAGCAGAGACACAGCCAGAACAGTATAGCTATGATAGCTACCATTGTAAAAGCGGTCTTCAGCTTGCCCCAGATACCTGCGGCAACTACAACGCCGCTGTTTGCAGCAAGAAGCCTCAGCCCCGAGACCATGAATTCTCTTGCGCTTATTATGATGAGCGGTATTGCGCCCATTTTCACACAGGGCAGCTCCACAAATACGGTAAGAGCTGCTAATACAAGCACCTTATCCGCCAGCGGATCGAGGAATTTGCCGAAATTCGTAACAAGATTGCGTGATCTTGCTATCTTTCCGTCAAGAGCGTCGGTAATGGAGGCTGCTGCGAATATCACCAGCGCAATACCGTAGTGGAACGGCACGTTTATATACATAAACAGCAGAAAAAACGGAATAAGAACGACTCTCAGCAGAGTCAGCTTATTTGGCAGGTTCATTGGCTTATCACCTCTCCTATAAGGTCGTAATCAAGTGTATCGGTGATCCTTATCTTAACGTAATCGCCGATATTAAGTGGCTTATCCGACGTAAAGAACACCTTTCCGTCGATGTCGGGAGCGTCAAGAGGCGTCCTGCCGAACCAGCACTCTCCGAACTTGTCGAAGCCCTCAACAACTGCGGTGAGCTCCGCACCCATGAGGTTTTCGTTGTTCTCACAGCTTATGAGCATCTGCTGCTCCATGATTATATCAGCGCGGTGAGCGGCTGTTTCCTCGTCTATCTGGTCGGGGAAATCATAAGCCTTTGTGCCCTCCTCACGGGAATAAGCAAAGCAGCCCAGTCTGTCAAAGCGGACTCTCTTCACGAACTCAGCCAGCTCCTCAAACTGCTCCTCGGTCTCTCCGGGGAAGCCTGTAATGAGGGTTGTACGGAGTATCACATTGGGCACCTTTTCACGGATATGAGCAAAGAGCGCCTCCAGCTTTTCCGTGTCGCCCCAGCGGTTCATACGGCTGAGTATATCGCCGTTACAGTGCTGTATGGGTATCTCCAGATACTTCACTATCTTGTCCTCACGGGCGATAACGTCAAGAAGCTCGTCTGTGATTCGCTCGGGATAGCAGTAAAGAGTGCGTATCCAGCGCAGACCGTCTATCCTGCACAGCTCGGTGAGAAGCTCCGCCAGCTTCGGCTCGCCGTAGAGGTCCTTGCCGTAGAGAGCAGTGTCCTGTGCGATGACAACAAGCTCCGTAACGCCGTTGTCTGCGAGGAATTTAGCTTCTTCAAGCAGCTTTTCCATGGGAACGCTGCGGAATTTACCTCTTATCATGGGTATAGCGCAGTAGGTACAGCAGTTCGAGCAGCCCTCTGCGACTTTAAGATATGTGAAAAAGGGCAGTGTGGAGATTATCCTCTCGCCGCAGAGCTCCGCGTCAAGCTTGGGAGCAAAGTGCACCACGCGCTCGTCTGCGAGGACGTGGTCGAGTATATCCACGATATCCTTAGTATCGCCTATTCCGATAACAGCGTCAGCCTCGGGGAACTGCTCCGCAGCCTCCTCCTTGTATCTCTCAACAAGGCAGCCTGTTATGATTATTTTCTTTAAAGTGCCCTCCTCCTTGAGCTTTCCCAGCTCGAGGATAGTGTCGATAGCCTCCTCCTTTGCAGCCTTTATGAAGCCGCAGGTGTTGACTACTGCCACATCGGCAAGTCCCGGTTCTGTGACAAGCTGATAGCCGTGATTTTTCAGCTTGCTGAGCATACGCTCAGAGTCCACAAGATTTTTTGAGCAGCCAAGTGAAACCATGCCCACCTTGATCGCCATATCAGTTTTCCTCCTCAAGGTCATTCCTTCTCTCGAAGTATTCCTTCACAGCGCGGTTTATCTCCGAAAAATCGTAGCCGTACCGCACAAGAGCGCTTTTGACCTTTTCTATTGATTTTCTGTCCTCAATATCTGTTAAATATCGGGAATGCTTGGTGCGGAGAAGCTCCATGAGATTCTCGCCGAATGTCTCGCTGTAGGGCGTAAGAGCGTCCTCGGCGATGAACCGGTCAACGCCTTTCAGCATTATCTCACGCTTGCAGCGGCGATAGCCGAAGTGCTTTATCTCCACCAGCTTACGCGCCATGCGCTCGGCATAGCGCTCGTCGTTGATGAAGCCGTGCTCCGTGAGCCTTTTCATCACTGCGGTGCAGAGAGCTTCGCTCTTGTAGTTCTCCACCAGCTTTTTGAACATTTCCGAATATGTGTAATCCCTGTAATCCAGCAGGTACAGCGCCCGCTGATAGGCTCTGCGGAAGTTTGAAGCGTAAACTATCTTTTTCAGGGTGTCGCGGTCCGTCTCCATGCCTGCGTGAATGCCGAAATCGGTGATGATATCGGCGTGGAGATAGAGCTTTCGCCCGTCGTCAAGCTCCGCCTCATAGGTCGAGCCCTTGTATTTGCTTACTGAGGTTATTTTCATTATTCCTCAGCAGGAGTAAATTCCTCAAAATCCTCGTCGAAGCTTGCGAGAACATCGTCGTCTGTCTCGGGAGCGCCGCCCTCAGCGGAGCTGTCCTCGGAAACGGCAGCCTTTTCAGCAGGCTTGCTCTTCTTTGCAGGAGCGGCATTCAGCTCGTCCTTATGAGCCAGTATCTGCTCCTCTATCTCCTTCATGAGAGCTTCGTCATTCTGGAGAAGCTCCTTGACGTTGTCGCGTCCCTGTCCAAGCTTCTGGTCCTTATAGCTGAACCATGAGCCGCCCTTCTTGATGATGTCAAGGTCTACCGCAAGGTCGAGCACCTCGCCTGTACGGGAGATCCCGGTGCCGTACATAAGGTCGAACTGGCACTCCTTGAATGGCGGAGCTACCTTGTTCTTGACGATCTTGCACTTTGTTGTGGCACCGATAACGTCAGTTCCCGATTTAAGCACCTCGCCCTTTCTTACCTCGATACGGACGGAGGAATAGAACTTCAGAGCGCGTCCGCCGGGGGTAGTCTCTGGGTTGCCGTACATAACGCCTATCTTCTCACGTATCTGGTTGATGAAGATAGCCACGCAGTTGGATTTTGATATAGCAGCAGTCAGTTTTCTCATAGCCTGAGACATGAGTCTTGCCAGCTGACCAACGTGGAGATCGCCCATTTCGCCGTCAATTTCGGCACGGGTAGTCATAGCAGCGATAGAGTCGAGAACTATAACGTCGATAGCTCCCGAGCGGATAAGAGCCTCTGCTATTTCAAGAGCCTGCTCGCCGCTGTCGGGCTGTGATACCAGCAGGTCGTTGATGTTTACGCCGAGAGCCTGCGCATAAACAGGATCGAGGGCGTGCTCAACGTCGATGAATGCAGCCTCGCCGCCAGCCTTCTGAGCCTGTGCGACTATTGATAGTGCAACGGTAGTCTTACCTGAGCTCTCGGGGCCGTATATCTCAACGATACGTCCTCTCGGAACGCCGCCTATACCCAGCGCCATATCCAGAGTCATGGAGCCTGTGGGGATAGCGTCAACATTGAGAGTCTTGGTCTGTCCGAGACGCATTACAGCGCCTGCGCCGTATTTCTTTTCTATCTGCTTGAGAGCGCCGTCAAGGGCAGTTTTCTTGTCCTCTTTGGTGGTAACTCTCACAACTGTAGGCTTTTTAGCAAGTTCTTTCTTTGCCATTGGTATTTCCTCCGTATATATTATAGTATATTAACCTTTAAATTTCCTGAATATAATTCGGAATTCCTAATTTTATTTAATGTGAGCAGAGCGAACATATCAACTCTCAACTCTTCACTCTCAACTCTCAACTCAACAAAGGCTTATGTGCTCAAAGTCGACTGAATCCTCATTTACTTCGATGAGGAGCCATGAAGCTCCCTCCAGTCCCGAAGCCGAAACGGAAACAACATTTCCCTTGACGAAATTCTGATGACAGTGACCGATTACTGCAAGGTCGTATTTCGTTACATTTTCGCCCTCGCAAGCCTTATCGAAGCTGCCGTCCTTCAGGCTTGACAGAGGTAAAAAGGGATAGGGCTTTTCGATATCCAAAAACAGGAAATGGGAAAAATGCAGTTTCTTTCCATTGCTTTCTATTTCATAGAAAAGGGGCATTTCCCTGATGAACTCCATTTGCTCTGCGGTAAGCTTTTCCCTCACCCCGTCGTAATAAGCCCTGAGATGCTCCACATCGGGATCAACGTCAACGCCGTGCTGAACGTAAAGCTCGCAGTTGCCCTTTAAACAGGTTATACCGCTTGCTCTCAGCAGTTCCAGACATTCAAACTCCTCGTTTCCGCGCTGAAAGATATCTCCAAGAAACACTGTTTTATCGGTTTTTGCTGCGTTTATCTTTTCAAGAACTGCTTCAAGGGCTTTGAGATTCCCGTGAACATCTGAAAACACCGCTATTTTCATGGCTTATCCTTTCTATATTTTTATAGATTCACCGTATGTCTATTAAAATACATTAGTTGAGAGTTGAGAATTGAGAGTTGAAAGTTATGGTATCGCCTGCGGCGATATTATTTAAATTATGTGAGCGGAGCGAACACATCAACTCTCAACTCTTCACTCTCAACTCTAAACTTAATCAAAATTTGCATTGCAAATTTTGATTTACAGCGGCTGCTGTTCTTATTATGCCGCCGCCGTCACGGCGCAATTCAACGTCAGTGAAGCCGTTTTCTTCGAGTATCGCCTTTACGGCGTCATGCTGTCCCATGCCGAATTCATAGGCTATGAAGCCGCCCGACTTTATCGAGCTTTTCCACAGCTTCGTCATGGCTCTGTAGAAGTCCAGACCGTCCTCGCCGCCGAAAAGTGCCGTGGCAGGCTCGTGCTGAACCTCTGTTTGCAGCTCTCTCATATCCTGAGCTGTAAGATAAGGCGGATTGCTGACCAGTATATCCAGCTCAGTGAGCTGCTCTGCGATACTGCTGTCCAGAACGTCGCCGTGAATTATATTTACATCACAGCCGTTGAGCTCCATATTCTGTCTCAGATAGGGCAGAGCCTTATCTGACAGCTCCACTGCGCAGATATACGCATTGGGGAGCTCCTTTTTCAGGGCAGCTGCGATACAGCCGCTGCCGCTGCAAAGGTCGGCTATCTTAGGTGTTGTCATTTTCTCCCGTCGGCAGATGTCAAGCACCTGCTCCACAAGAGTTTCGGTATCGGGACGGGGTATCAGAACTCCCTCCCCTATTTTGAAATTGCAGCCCCAGAATTCCCACTGACCGAGGAGATACTGCAAGGGATAGCCCTCTGAGCGTCTCTGCGCAAGTGAAAGTATCTCCTGCGCCTTGTCATCGGGCACAGGGAGCTGCGGAGCGAACATGGGGTTCCTGTCTCCCAGCAGGTCCTGAAGGATACAGTTTGTATCAAAGTCGGCAGTTTCCTCGTCGCGCTGAGCGATAAGGTCTCTGCAGCGGGCAAAAAGCTCCTTTCGGCTTACCACCTGTCCTCCTCCTTATCCTTGGGGATACAGGGAGTAAGAGCTGCTATTGCTATCTCTATCATGCTGTCGTCGGGCTCGCGTGTGGTTATGCGCTGCATAGCAAGTCCCGGAGCGGAAAGTATTCTTGTGAATGCGTTGTCGTTGTTGCCTGCAAGTCGTATGCACTCATAGGACACGCCAACTACCAGCGGCAGGAGCAGCAGCGAAGCAACTATTCTCTGCCATGTCACCGTGAAAGGCACGAAGCACATCACGAATATGCTGACTATGAGAACTATGAATATAAAGCTTGTACCGCAGCGCTTGTGGAAGCGTGTCTGCTTGCGGACATTCTCCACTGTGAGGGGAAGCTCCGCTTCATGGCAGGCAATGGTCTTGTGCTCTGCGCCGTGATACATGAACTGGCGCTTTATATCCTTCATAAGGCTGATAATGTACATATACAGCACGAAAATTGCTATCTTGACTATGCCCTCAAGGAGTGAGCGCAGGAAACGGTGCTCCTTGACAGCAGGTATCAGACCAACTATCCACTTTGGCAGGAACACGAACAGACCGAAAGCCATGACGATACCGATGAGTATGCCGATATACATTACGATATCGTATACGGAATCCTCTTTTTTCTCGGACTTCTTCGGGGCAGCGCCCTCAGCAGGAGCAGCATCTGCGCTTTCTGCCTTTATATCGGAGGTTTCAGCCGGCTTTTCAGCTTCTTCGGACTTTTTCTTCTTGTCCTTGTCGTCCTCCTCGTCATCGGGCATCTGCTTCTCGGCAGACTTCATCATATACTTATAGCCCTTGACCAGCGAGGTCACAAAGCTCGTACAGCCTCTTACCAGCGGAACTTTCTTGTACCACGGAGCGTTCTTGCCGTTGTTTTCCTCCCACGTTTCAAGGTCTACAGTGCCGTCGGGGAGTCTGCAAGCCATTGCGCCCGTATTCGGACCTAACATCATTATGCCCTCGATAAGAGCCTGTCCGCCTATTTTTGATTTGAATTTTTCCTGTGTTGTGTTGTTTTTTCCCATGTTTTCACCTTATAGTGTGTAATTACTGCTTCACCGCAGGCAGAGTTATAGTAACAGTTGTACCAAGTCCCTCGCCCTCGCTGTCGATATCGAGGGAGCCGCCGTGCATACTGATTATCTCGTCTGCAACGGCAAGTCCGATACCCGAACCGCGGCGGGTGTGGTTTGCTTTATAGAATTTGGTCTTGACCTTAGCAATGTCGGATTTTTTGATTCCGCAGCCCGTATCCTTTACGGAAACTATGATGTTTCCGCCCTTTTCATATGCCTTTATAGTGACGGTATCCCCTGCTGACGAGTATTTCAGCGCATTGTCGATAACGTTGATGAATACCTGTCTTATGCGGTTCTTATCGCCGAATACAAAGGGGAGCATATCGGGCTCGTCGTAGATTATCTCCTGATTCTCGCGTCTTGCCTTGTCGCTGTAAATGAGCACAGCGTCGCCCAGCTCCGCGAGGATATCCATATTTGCATTCTGAAGTGTGAAATGACCGCTCTGCATACGGGAGAAATCAAGGAGCTCCTCTACCATCTGCGAAAGTCGCTCGGTCTCGTTTACGATAACGCCGACGCCCTTTTTCATGGTGTCGGGACTTACGCCGCCGTCTATCATGAGAGTCTCCGCCCAGCCCTTTATAGCGGTGAGTGGAGTTCTCAGCTCGTGAGATACCGAGGAGATGAACTCATTCTTCATAGCCTCCGTAGCGGAGAGCTCGTCAGCCATATTGTTTATGGCGGTACAGAGGTCGCCTATCTCGTCGTCGCTGTCGTTCTCAATACGTGTCGAGAAGTCTCCAAGGGCGAATTTACGGGCGATACCGCTTATCTGTCTGATAGGTCTTACGATAGAGCCTGCAAAATACAGACCTGTTATGACGATTATCAGTATGATAGTGACGCAGACCATAGTCACCACGGCGGAATAGCTCTTTATGGTGTTGTCTATCTCCGTCAGGGACGTTACCATGCGGACTGCGCTGTACTCGTTGCTCATAGAGGTTATGGGCACGGATACTGCCAGCACCTTTTCGCCGCCGCCCAGCCTGTATACGTCGTAGCCCTCGTTCTTTTCGAGAGCCTCCTCGTAGTCGGGCATAATGTCATTGGCGTCGGGCGAGAATCCCGATGAGGTAAGAACTACTCTGCCCTTTGAGTTTATCGCCATGAGCTCTATCTTGTCCTTCTCGTTGAAGGTCTCAAGCATTTTTCTCATCTCCGCCGAGAAATTCGCGGAGCTGTCCTGAGAATGCATACTCAGCACGCTTGTTACGGCGTTGAGCTTTGATACAAGATACTGCCTTGCGGAGCTGTAGAAATAGTTCTGTATCGCATAGATTATCGCCATATCTATTACAAGGAGCGACAAGACGACAACACCTAAGTTGTTGAATATCCAGCGCTTCGTGATACTTTTTTTAGCCATTACTGCCCGTCATTCCACTTATATCCGTAGCCCCAGATAGTGATGATGTACTTCGGGTTTGAAGGCTCCTCCTCTATCTTCATGCGGATACGTCTGATATTTACGTCGACTATCTTATCGTCGCCGTAGTAGCTCTCGCCCCATATATGGTTGAGTATGCTTGCGCGGTCAAGAGCTGTGTTCTTGTTGTTCATGAAATATTCCAGTATCTGGTACTCCACCTGAGTAAGCTCTATGGGAGCGCCGTCCTTGGTAACGGTGCGGCTCTTCAAATTGAGCACGAATGGACCGCTCTCTATTACGGACTGCTTCTCGGTCTTGATGAAGCTCATGCACACACGGCGGTATATAGCGTCCACACGGGCAGTGAGCTCCGACGGTGAGAAGGGCTTGGTGATATAGTCGTCAGCGCCTATCATAAGACCGCTGACCTTGTCCATTTCCTGAGTTCTTGCAGTAAGCATGATAATGCCGATAGTCGAGCTCTTTTCACGTATCTTCTTGCAGACCGTAAAGCCGTCTATTCCTGGCATCATAATATCAAGCAGGACGATATCGAAGTTGCCGTGCTCAGCCTCAAAGGTCTTGAGAGCCGCCTCGCCGCAGTTTACATCTACTACATCATAGCCTGCGCGTTTAAGGTTTATGACAACGAATTCGCGGATAGTATCCTCGTCCTCGCATATAAGTATACGTTTCATCAGTGTTCACTCCTTTGGTGTGTCAGTCTCTGTATCTGAATCCCACAGCCGCGTCGCCCGAGGTTATGGAAAGTCCGTCGCCTTCTGTATCAACATTCTGAGGTATCAGGGCAAGGTAAGCAGAATCGCCCTTGGTATGCATGAGCATATAGCCGCCTGAGATCCTGTCCTCCCGCGAGGGTACGTCCTCTGCGCAGAAGATATGCAGGAGCTCTCTGCCCATTTTTCCGTCCCTGAAAGCGCAGAAAACGATCTCGTCATTGACGACATCGCGCTTTACCGTGACATTTCCCACCCATTTTTTAGGGAAAAGAAAGATATATCCGTCATTTACGCTGTAATATGAGGTATAGTGCTTTTCCAGCTTACCGTCGCCGCTGACCTGTTTCCAATCCGTCAGCCTGAGCTGCTCGCTCTCGGGAGACTCTCCGTATCCGGGAGCTGTTACCTGTACAGGTATCTCGATGCTGCCGTCGCCGTCAACATCGAAGCTTCCGCAGCCTGCGGGACGGATAGTTTCCGCAGACCTCTCGGGGGTGCTGAATACCTTGTGCAGAGCGCCGTTCTTCATGTACAGTACATCGGTCTGCACGGAGCCTGCGCCCGACTGAGCGTCGATATATACGCCCATTTCGGAATCGCCCACCTTGCCGTAGCTGATGTCGAAATCGCTGAAATTATCGCTGAGTTCAAGGTGCGACCTGTGGTATGTACCGCTCTCGTCCAGCTTGAAAGCCTCAGCCATAGCCTCATTCTCGCCTGTGGCTCCCATAAGTCTGAAGAGCTCGTACTGTCCGTCAAGGTCAAGGTCCACCACGTCGAAAAAGGCGTAGGACTTTGATTTTGAGAACGTAGGCGGCTCCTGTAATTTGCCGTCGGCATAGGTGTAAACGGAGACATTCTTCTCGGAACGGTTTATCATACTGGTACCGATGATGATGTTCACACGGTCATTTGAGCCGAGTCTGGATATCTTGACCTCCTCTATCTCGCTGCCTGCGGCAGGGATATCATAGGCAGAGGTCCATTCGCCGTCCTCCTTTTTGTCGAGAACGTTTATATGCAGGGGATTCTCGTCGGCTGCGTGGTTGTTCCTCTCATAGAACACAAGAGCCTCGTTGCCGCCGTCGCCGTCGATATCCTCGATTATGAACGCCGAGAGATATTTGCCCGACTTGGGGTATTTAAGGCTTATGTTCGATGTGTTGAGGGAAGTCGTCAGCTTGGAATATATCTGCTCCTGCTCGGGACCGAGCTTCGGCGGAGTCATAAGGGTATCTATGCTTGCGCCGAAGGTACAGCCCGTAAGCGCAGCCCCCGTTGCGAGGGCTGTGAAAGCTGCTGATATTTTTCTCATAGGATATAGTTTCATTCGCGCTCAGAGAGCTTTATGTATTCCTTTTCCTTGGCGATAGCCTTGTAAGCAGGACGGATTATTCTTCCGCCTGTGAGTATCTCCTCCATGCGGTGAGCAGCCCAGCCTGCCATACGCGCAATGGCGAACAGCGGTGTGAAGAGCTCGTCGGGGATACCCAGCATACGGTAAACAAGTCCCGAATACATATCAACGTTGGCGCACATTACCTTTGAGCTGCCCTTGAGTTCGAGGAATATCTCGGGAGTAAGTCTCTCGATAGTTTCGAGAAGTCTGAACTCAGCCTCGATCTCCTTGCCCTTTGCAAGCTCGAATGCCTTTTTCTTCAATATAACAGCACGGGGATCAGAGATAGTATATACCGCGTGTCCCATACCGTAGATAAGACCTGAGTGGTCGTTGGTCTCCTTGCGGATAGTCTTGCGCATATAATCAGCGACCTCGCCCTCATTATCCCAATGCTTGATATTAGCCTTGAAGTTGTCAAGCATATTGATAACTGCAAGGTTAGCGCCGCCGTGACGGGGACCTTTAAGTGAGCATATAGCCGAGGAATAAGCGGAATACGGATCGGTTCCCGATGATGTGAGGACTCGGCAGGTAAATGTGGAGTTGTTTCCGCCGCCGTGCTCAGCCTGTAACATCAGGAGACGGTCAAGCATCTGAGCCTCGTCCTTGGTGTACTGTCTGTCGGGACGGAGCAGAGAGAGGATACACTGAGCGGTGTTCTCCTCGTAGTTTATTGGGTGCATTATCATGCTCTGGTTGTCGAAAACCCTGCGCTTTACCTGATAAGCGTTAGCCATGATGACAGGCATCTTGGCGATAAGGCTTACTGCTGTGCGCATTTCGTTTTCAAGCCCCTTGTTCTCGCACTCATCGTCGTAGGAATACAGAGCCAGCACCGAACGTGCAAGCTTGTTCATGATATTCTTTGACGGAGCTTTAAGTATCATATCCTCAACGAATCCGTTGGGGAGGTCTCTTTTTACCGAGATATAGGAGCTGAATGTCTTGAGCTCCTTCTCATTGGGAAGATGACCGAAGAGCAGGAGGAAAGCAGTCTCCTCATAGCCGTAGCGGTCGTCCTTTTCAACATTCTCAACAAGGTCGTTGATATTATAGCCTCTGTATATTAACTGTCCTGGGATAGGCTCCTTTTCGCCCTCGTTGACTACATAGCCGTGAACGTTGCAGATATTGGTGATACCTGCCATAACACCTGTGCCGTCGCTGTTGCGAAGTCCTCTCTTGACATGATATTTTTCATAAAGCTTGGGATCGATAGCGGAATTATCCGCAAGTCTCCCGCATAAATCTGTAATGTTAGCGCCTGAAATGTATGACGGCATCACGATCACACTCCTAAAACATATTCATATTCAATTATACACCATATTCATTATAATGTCAAATGTTATTTACAATATAAAGAACTGTTGCAAAACAAACGTTCTTGTATATTGTGCCGAAAGGAGAAACCTATGAAAAAGCTTCTTATCTCAGCGTTACTGCTTGTTGTATCCGTAACTGTGCTCCCTGCCATTCCAGTGCTTATCCGCGGCAGAAACGGTCAGAACGATGCGGAACAGGCGGTAAAGCTACAGGAAATAGTCCTCGATGACGGAAAAAGCTCCGAAAGCCCGGCTTTTTCCGCCGAGCCTTACAAAGTCCTCGACGTTGACAGCGGCAGGGTGCTGAAAGTGCCCGTCCGCGAATACGTCATCGGAGCCGTATGTGCGGAAATGCCAGCTTCATTCGGCGAAGAAGCCCTGAAAGCTCAGGCTGTAGCCGCCCATACCTATGCGGAGCGCCAGCGTCTCCGCGCCAAGGAAAGCCCCTCGGCGGAGCTGAAAGGAGCGGATTTCTCCAATGATACCGGGAAATATCAGGGCTACTACACAAAGGAGCAGATAAAAGAGGCTTTCGGGGACAATTTCGATAAAAACTACAAGAAGATAGCCAAAGCCGCCGACGAGGTGCTCCCCTACATCATCACCTACGAGGACGCGCCTATTATAGCCGCTTTCCACTCCATGTCATCAGGCTTTACCGAAAGTGCCGAAAACGCATGGGGAGCTCCCGTGGACTACCTTGTGGAGGTTGACAGCCGTTCAGACCTGACAGCGCCTAAATTCCGCGAGGACAAGCGCTTTTCTCCCGACGAGCTGAAAGCCGCCCTTGAAGCCGCCTTTGAGGGCATAAAACTGGGTGACGATTTCAGGGAATGGCTCAATGTGCTGACCGTTTCCGACTCGGGCACAGTCCTCACTGCCGCCGCAGGTGACCGCACAGTCACAGGAAACGACCTGAGACAGGCACTTTCCCTGCGCTCTGCAAGCTTTGAGGTGCGCTGCGAGCCCGACGAGATAGTCATCACCACCAAGGGCTACGGTCACGGCGTGGGCATGAGCCAGTACGGCGCGGACGCCATGGCGGCACAGGGCAAAAGCTGGCGCGAGATACTGGAGCATTACTACCCGAACTGCACTATATCAAAGAGCTGAAACGATAGCTCTGCTTCTGCATTAATTAATCTGTTTTTGTGCAAAACGCAATAATATCTTTTCATTTATTGCCAAATACGTCAAATTATATTGACAGGTCTTTCCAGATTTGCTATAATAACTCTGTACCGCTTTTTGCGGCACATAGAGATAATAAATACAGAATCACAAGGAGACTGCGTCCGTCACAGACGGATAAGGATTATGAACAAAAACAGAGATTTATATAAAAGATTCGTCACCTTTATTTCGGGAATACTGCTTCTCGCCATGCTTACGGGCATTTTCGCCTTTGTATGGTACAAGAACTACAGCGGCGAGATAGTGCTCCCCTACTACAGACGAGGAAACTGGGTGCTCATCGCTATATACTGCCTGCTGGTATGGCTGTTTTTCAGAGCCTACGGCGGCTTCAAGCTGGGCTACCTCAAAAAGACCGATATGCTGTACGCGCAGATGATATCAATGGTCTGCGTAAATACAGTTTCATACTTTCTCATAAGCCTCATAGGACGACATTTCATGGCTGCCGCTCCTGTGGCGCTGATGACCTGCGCGGATATGGGAGTCATAGCCCTATGGACTCTCCTTGCAGGCAAGCTGTACTTCATGATATATCCGCCCAGAAAGCTGGTCATCATATATGGCAGTCATCAGGCGGCAGCTTTAGTCCTTAAAATGAGCCAGCGTGTGGACAAGTACATGATATGCGAGTCCATAAGCATCAACGAGCCCGAGGAAAAGGTCCGCGAGATAATTATGAAGTATGAGGGCGCTATCATATGCGATATTCCTGCCGAGCAGAGAAACGATTACCTGAAATTCTGCTTCGAGCACTCCAAACGCGCGTATATCGCCCCGAAAATCTCAGATATTATAATAAGAGGCGCAGATGATATCCGCCTCTTCGATACCCCTCTCATGCTCTGCCGAAATTACGGACTTGATTTCGAGCAGCAGCTCTTAAAGCGCGTATTCGATGTTATATTCTCACTTATCGCGCTTATCCCTGCGGCGCCTTTCATGCTCATATCCGCACTGGCTGTAAAGCTCTACGACGGCGGTCCCGTGTTCTACAAGCAGAAGCGCCTTACCCTCAACGGCAGGGAGTTTGACGTTTACAAGTTCCGCAGCATGATAGTTGACGCGGAAAAGGACGGCAAGCCCCGTCTCGCTTCGGAAGAAGACGACCGCATAACTCCTGTAGGAAAGATACTGAGAAAATTCCGCGTGGACGAGTTCCCTCAGCTCCTTAATATCCTGAGGGGCGATATGTCCGTGGTAGGACCGCGTCCCGAGCGTCCCGAGCTCACCAAGGAATACGAAAAGGAAATGCCCGAATTCGGCTTCCGCCTTAAAGTAAAGGCTGGTCTAACGGGCTATGCGCAGGTTACGGGAGCCTACGATACAACACCCTATGACAAGCTGAAAATGGACCTGATGTATATAGAAAATTACTCGATACGTCTCGACCTTCAAATAATATTAATGACATTAAAGACAATGCTCTTCCCACCAAAGAACAACGCCGAGACCGAGGAGCTGCTCCTTGCGGCGAAGAACAGCGAAAAAAAGGAGAACACAGAGAAATGAAGACCACCGCAGTTATCATGGCAGGCGGACGTGGCGAGCGCTTCTGGCCAAAGAGCCGAAATGCTACTCCCAAGCAGTTCCTCTCCCTCACAAAAGACGGAGAGACCATGATACAGAAAACCGTAAAAAGACTTCTGCCCATTGTTGAGGCTGAGGACATCTACATCGTTACAAATGCAGCTTACACAGACCTTGTACACGAACAGCTCCCGGATATCCCCAAGGAAAATATACTGGCTGAGCCCTGCGCAAGGAATACTGCTCCATGTATAGCCTTTGCGGCGGCTGTCATCAACCGCAAATACGAGGACGCAGTAATGCTGGTACTGCCCTCTGACCACCTCATCGGCTATGAGGAGATATACATCAATACTCTGAAAAAGGCTATAAAAGCCGCTGAAAAAGGCAAGCGCCTCGTTACCATAGGCATTACTCCCGAATATCCCGAAACAGGCTACGGCTATATCAATTTCGGCGAGGAAAAGGGCGATGTCTACGCAGTTGAGCGCTTCGTTGAAAAGCCCGACCTCGCTACCGCCAAGGAGTACCTTGCTTCGGGAAGATACCTCTGGAACAGCGGTATGTTCGTATGGAAGATATCCTCCATTATGCTCAATCTAAAGGCTCTCATGCCTGATATATATGAGGGAGCCGTCCGTATCGGAGAAGCTTTCGGCACTCCGCAGTTCACGGACGTTCTCGTTAAGGAGTTCACCGCATTCAGAAGCGAATCCGTTGACTTCGGCATCATGGAAAAGGCAAAGCACATCTACACTATCCCCGGAAGCTTCGGCTGGGACGACGTGGGAAGCTGGCTGGCTGTTGAGCGTATCAACGAGACCGACGACGACAAGAACTACATCGACGGCGACGTTATCACCATTGACTCAAAGCGTACCACGATATGCGGCGGCAAGCGCCTTATAGCCGCTGTTGGTACAAGGGATATCATCATCGTTGATACCGACGACGTCCTCCTTGTGTGCTCAAAGAACAACACACAGGACGTAAAGAAGGTCATTGCTCAGCTGAAAGAGCAGGAAAGAACAGAATTTATATAAATTGAGAATTATTATGCGGGCATCGCCCCCTACAGCTCAGATTTGAATAAAAGGAGTATAAATATGAAAAACGCACTTATTACAGGAATCACAGGACAGGACGGCTCTTATCTTGCAGAGCTTCTCCTCGAAAAGGGCTATAACGTTTACGGTATCTGGAGAAGAAAGGCTACCGTTGATTACGGCAATATCGCACACCTCAAGGACAAGGTGCACCTTATCTACGCCGATATGACAGATCCTGTGTCTCTCATCTCCGCTATGAAGATATCACAGGCAGACGAGGTATACAACCTTGCCGCTCAGTCCTTCGTTGCTACAAGCTGGGATACACCTCTCGGCACAGCAGATATAGACGCTCTCGGCGTTACAAATATGCTGGAGGCTATCCGCATAGTAAAGCCCGAGGCTCGCTTCTATCAGGCTTCCACATCTGAGATGTTCGGTCTGGTACAGGAGATACCCCAGAAGGAGACAACTCCTTTCTACCCAAGAAGCCCGTACGGCGTAGCTAAGCTCTACGGTCACTGGATAACAAAGAACTACCGCGAGAGCTACAACCTCTTCGCTTGTTCAGGTATCCTCTTCAACCACGAGTCGGAGCGCCGCGGCATAGAGTTCGTTACACGTAAGATAACCGACGCCGCTGTACGCATCAAGCTTGGCGTACAGGAGTACATGGAGCTCGGCAACATGGACTCAAAGCGTGACTGGGGACACTCTAAGGACTACGTCCGCGCTATGTGGCTCATGCTCCAGCAGGACAAGCCTGACGACTACGTTATCGCTACAAACGAGACAAGAACTGTCCGCGAATTCGTTGAAACTGCTTTCAAGCACCTTGATATCGAGGTTGAGTGGAAGGGCACAGGCGTTGACGAGATAGGCATCAACAAGGCTAACAGCAAGACTATCGTAAAGGTAAACAAGAAGTTCTTCCGTCCTGCCGAAGTAGATATACTTCTCGGCGATCCTTCAAAGGCTGAGAAAACTCTCGGCTGGAAGCGCGAGATAAACTTCTCACAGCTTGTTGAGCGCATGGTAAAGAACGACTTGGAGCTTGTACAGAATGAATTAAAGGTCAAGGAGATACTTGGCTGATATAAACCATAACAGCAGGTCGGAGAGACTGGGGATACAGTCCTTTGAGAGGGGTTCGGTCTGCTGTAAAAATGATAAAAGGGAGTATAAATATGGACATGGAGCTTGATATTTTAGGCTACGAGAAGGGTGGCTACAATCAGGAGTCCTTCATAGCCAAACTGGACGCATACAATACACTCATAACCGCAATGCAGAACGGTCTTCCCAACGACAAGGCAAAGGCTGAGCTGGAGCTTATCCACCAGCAGCCTATGTTCAGGGAAAAAGGCGGATTTTTCGGCAAGGTGGGCTTCTCCGTGAAGGATACCGACGCCTACATCGCAGACCTTGAAAAAGGTATCGCAAAAGCATTCAAGTAAAACACACAGCGCTTTCTGAAAGGAGCGTTACTATGGGAAATGAGATTTATTTTGACACTGTGCTGGGGGGCTATGTCAAAAATGACGTCCTCGCAAAGATAGACGCCTACAATGCGCTTATCGACAGAATAAGCGGAATGATGATATCCGACGCAGTTATCAATGCAGAGCTGCTGAAAATAAGACATATGCCGCTGAGAAAGGCGAAAATACTGTTCCTGCCTGCTTCGGGCTTCTCTGTAAGTCAGACGGACAGCTATATCGACGACCTCGAAAGAGAAATAGCAGACAAGGTAATGCTTTAAGGCGGAAATATGATGAATTTCATCTGTTTGCTCAGCTTTTCGGAGCGATTCAAGGAGATCTTAGAGGATTATGGTCTGATAGCACTTGCAGCTGTACCAAGTCTGGTGATTATCGGCGTTCTTATCGCAAAATATATCAAGCTGCTCATAGCCGATCCGCTGGGCTCACTTTCCGCACTTTTTCTCGTGCTGGGCGTTATCGCAGCACTGACCGTACCTGCATTTTTCATTGATCCCGATCTGTGGTGGGACATTATCTATCTCGCCATTCTCGCTGTGCCTGTGATATATTTCGCGGTAAAACAGCCCAAAAGAATGGTGAAGATAACACTGTTGACTCTTATCTGTGCAGCACTTCTTATAGCGATAGGCTTTATTTTCAGCCCTGCTATAGCTTTTGCCGCAGCTTTCAACGGAATTATGGGTGCTATAACGCTGTCGTCTTTTTTCAGTCTCAGAAAATGCATAAGGCTTGAAAAAACAGGCCTGCGCACCGAGGGCAGATTCCTGCGGTGGCAGATATACGGCAGGAATGCCAAGGCTATATTCGGCTATACCACTGATGACGGAGCGTACCATGAGGAAGCTGTCCGCGATTTTGCAGCGGCTTCACGAAAAATGAAAAAACAGCAGCTGACACTTCTCTATGACAGAGATGACAAAAAAACTGTATATGTACAGAAGTATTCTCTTATAGGCTGTATCTCTTATTTCTGCATATTCCTCGCCTTATCGGCAGGATTGCTTATTTTTACGATATATCTGCTTATATTGAGCAGATAAACAGGAGCTATTATGAACATCACCTTCGACGCTGTGCCTATTTGCAGCGAAAAAATGACGGGCATAGGCTGGTGCGAGCTTGGACAGACTCAGGCTGTGGCAGCGCTTTACCCCGAAAACAAATACGAATACAGCTTCTTTACAAGCGGCGATAATGAGCGCGTAAAGCGCGTGAAGCAGCTTGCAGGCAAGGATATAAAGCTCAACACATCGGGCTTTTCGGGCTTTGTCTACAGAGCTGTCAGCACCTTTCTGCCTGTTCCCTACTCGTTCTTCTTCGGCAGAAAGTCCCATATCACCCATTTCTTCAACTATATAGTGCCGCCCTTTGTCCACGGCAAAAAGGTAGTCACCGTCCATGACATGGTGTACAAGACCTTTCCCGAGACAGTCCGCGGCAGGACTAAATATATGCTTGATATAGTTCTGAAACGCTCCATAAGGCGTGCAGACCTTATCGTTACGGACTCGGAATTTTCCAAGACCGAGATAATCAAATATTTCCCCAAATGTGAGAGCAAGATAAGAGTCGTTCCCTGCGGAGTCGACCTCGAGCGCTTTCACCCCTGCACAGAGCCTGAGCGTATCCCCGAGGTGAAGAAGTCACTTGAGATAGAGGGAGATTACTTCCTCTATGTGGGTACTATCGAGCCACGCAAGAACTTAGAGCGCCTTATATCGGCTTATGCGGCATTTGCCAAAAAGGTCGGCGAAAAAGCTCCGAAATTAGTGCTTGCAGGGGGCAAGGGCTGGCTCGACAAGGGAATATACAGCCGAGTTGAAAAGCTGGGCATGGAAAAGAATATCATCTTCACAAAATACGTCCCCTCAGAGGACATGAATCCTCTCATGTGCGGTGCTCTGGCATTCGTTTTCCCGTCACTGTACGAGGGCTTCGGTATGCCGCCTTTAGAGGCTATGGCCTGCGGAGTACCCGTGCTTGCTTCGGGTGAGGCTTCACTCCCCGAGGTAACAGGCGACTGTGCCGTTATCTGCGACGCATACGACGTAAAGAGCATAGCAAAGGGACTTTACAGGCTCTACAGCGACGAAAAGCTCCGCGAAGAGCTGAGCCGCAGAGGACTTGAAAGAGCGCAGGGCTTCACATGGGAGCGCTCCGCAAAAATGCTCATGGACGTATACAGGGAGCTGAAACATGAATAAAAAACTGCGAATCCTTGAAGTAAACAAAGCTTATTATCCCCATATCGGCGGTATAGAGACCATAATCAGGCAGTATTCCGAGGAGCTTGGCAGGCTTGACGGCGTCGAGGTAAAGGCTCTGGTCTGCCGCGACGGACGGGGCAGGACTATCCGCGAGAAGATGTGCGGCGTTGACATTACCCGTGCAGGAAGCTTCGGAACCTATTTCAAATGTCCCATATCACTGTCGTTTATCCGATATCTGCGAAAAATGTCTAAAAAAGCCGACATCGTACACATACACGTCCCCTTTCCCCTTGCCGACGCTGCACTCATGCTGTCGGGCTTCAAGGGCAAAGTGGTAGTCTCATGGCACAGCGACATCGTAAAACAGAAAAAGCTCATGCTCTTTTACAAGCCGTTCATGCGCTATCTGCTGAAAAGAGCTGATATCATACTGACGGCTACGGAGGGACACGTTAAGCACTCACTGTATCTGCCCGAATTTGCGGACAAGTGCAGAGTTCTCCCCTATGGTATCATACCCGAGGAGTACCTCGCCGTACAGCGCCGTCCCGTGCTCACCGAAAGAGCCACTGACAAAAGCAGTGTCAAGGTGTTCTTCACAGGCAGACTTGTCTATTACAAGGGCGTTGACGTGCTTCTCCGCGCCTTTACAAAGGTAAAGGGCTGTGAGCTTTTCATCGCAGGCACAGGCGATTTGGGCGACAGGCTGAAAGGCTACGCCGCCGCTCACGGCATGGAGGACAAGGTACATTTTCTGGGATTTCTCCCCGATGAGGAGCTCCGTCAGGCTTACGCCGACTGCGATATCTTCGTGCTCCCGTCGGTAGCTCCAAGCGAAGCATTCGGCATAGTACAGCTTGAAGCTATGGTCTACGGAAAGCCCGTAATCAACACATCTCTCCCCTCGGGAGTTCCATATGTAAGTCTCCACGGCAAAACAGGACTTACCGTACCGCCCTCGTCGCCAAAGGCTCTGGCAAAGGCGATAACTCTCCTCGCAGAGGATAAGGAGCTCCGCGAAAAATACGGCAGAGCCGCCGCAGAGCGCGTACAGACGGACTTCAACGAGAAAAAGATACTGAACGACCTATACGAATTACTGAAATAAACAGGAGGGCAGACATTTGAAAGCATTGATAATCGGTGCGGCAGGCTTTGTGGGCGGCTATCTTATCCGCGAACTCAGCGCCGCAGGCTGGGAGGTACACACGACCTGTCTGCCTAATGAGAATATAAGCGAAAGCTGTCCCTCATATCCGCTGGATATCCTGAAAAAAGAGGATATATCGGCGCTTCTGGACAAAATATCCCCCGATATCGTATATCACCTTGCGGCTCAGAGCTCCGTTTCCGTATCGTGGAAAAAACCTCAGCTCACCGCAGAAATAAACGTTGTGGGAAGCATAAACGTACTTGAAGCTCTCCGCGAAGCCAAAAAGCAGGACATTCGCACGGTGCTTATCGGCTCCGGCGAGGAATACGGCTATATCCGTGAGGGAGCCTGTCCGCTCAGCGAGTCCGAACCGCTGAACCCCGGCAATATCTACGCCGCTACAAAGGCTTGTCAGGGTATGCTGGGCGAGATATACGCCCGCGCCTACAAAATGGATATAATCATGGTTCGCGCTTTCAACCACTCAGGACCTGCACAGAGCAATATCTTCGTTATCTCGGATTTCTGCCGTCAGATAGCGGAAATTGAAAAAGGTCTCCGCGAGCCCGTTATCAGCGTGGGAAATCTCTCCGCAAAGCGCGATTTCACTGACGTCCGCGACGTTGTAAGAGCCTACAGGCTTCTCGGTGAAAAGGGCAAAAGCGGCACTGTCTACAACGTGGGCAGGGGCAGAGCTGCGGATATACAGTTCATACTGGATACTGCCCTGTCTTTCGCAAAACGCGATATCGAAGTCAAGCAGGATCCCAGCCGCATGAGAGCTTCGGACATACCGCTGATAGAGCCCGATGTGTCCCGAATCTTCGGCGATACAGGCTGGAAAGCCGAGATAACCATGGAGCAGACCGTTGAGGACACTCTCAACTACTGGCGCGAAAAGCTCATGTCCTAAGGGACTTCACTTGGAAAAGAACAATAAAGAAACAGAAAAACAAAAGAACAGGAAGTGAACAAATTGTCCGATTTAAAGCTTACAAACGAGAAAATGCGCACCTTTACAGGTCACGAGAAGATAAGCACCCTCAAAGCAGGCGAAAAGCTTACGGAATTCGGCGAAAAACAGAATAACGCCAACGAGCTTCTTGCCGCAAACGTCAACGACCTTATCAAAAGAGTATGCGCTTTAGAGGACAAGCAGATACAGAACGAAGGCATTATGCGCAAGATAGCCAACGAGCTTGGCGCGTTCAAGAAAGAGCTTGACCGCATACGTCTCACGGAAAAGCTCAACTCAGGTGCTATAGAGCGCCTTGACCGCGCAATAAAGCTCTCAGAGGGCGACGGAAAGTAACAAAATATATATTTTGATATTCCCAATGATTATGCATAAATTTTCGTCAAACTCTTGACAATGAACGGATTTTGTTATATTATATAAGGGTGTGGAAAGGATATACCACCGCTGCTTGAAAAAAGTCCGTCGGACCGTATATCTGTACTCTATCAAGACTCAATCAACGGAGATTTGTGTAATTGCAGTCTCCGTTTTATTATTTTGGCACAAAGCCATACTGAAAGAAGGTGTTTAAATGGACAATCTTTTGGAAGAGCTGCAATCCAAGACCGCCTTTACGATACCGATTCTCGGAGGTATACCCGTTGCCGATTCATGTGTGGTAACGTGGATAATAATGGCAGTTATCGTTCTTTTGTCCATAATATTTACACGAAAGCTCAAAAAAGTACCCACAGGCTCTCAGTGCATACTTGAGGGCATAATCGACTGGCTGGATAACTTTTTCCTCGGCATACTCGGTCATAAGGGCAAAAAATACCTGCCATTCCTCGAAACTCTGATAATTTACATAGCATTTGCCAATTTAATAGGTCTATTCGGCTTCGTTCCGCCCACAAAGGACGTAAACGTCACGGCTGCTCTGGCAGGCGTCGCTATAATCGCCGTTCAGCTGTCGTTCATCATCGAAAAGGGACCGCTGAAATGGCTCAAGAGCCTGCTGAACCCTATAAATCTGCTGGACCTTGTGACAAGACCGCTGTCGCTGTGTATGCGACTTTTCGGTAACGTCCTCGGTGCATTCGTAGTCATGGAGCTTATAAAAACAGGTCTCTGCGCAATAGGCGTTCCTGTTATCGCAAGCGCATACTTCGATATTTTCGACGGACTCTTACAGGCTTATGTATTCGTATTCCTTACTTCACTTTACATGGCTGAAGCCATTGAGGAAGAATAACTTCAACTTCACGGAGGTATAAATTTATGGGACTTATCGCAATCGGTGCTGCTATCGCCGTTCTTACAGGCGCAGGTGCAGGCGTAGGTATAGGCATCGCTACAGCTAAGGCTACAGAATCTATCGCAAGACAGCCCGAGGCAAAGGGCGACATCAGAACAGCTCTCCTGCTGGGCTGTGCCCTCGCAGAGGCTACTGCTATTTACGGCTTCGTTATCGCTATTCTTATCATCGGTAAGGCATAATCACATATATGGAGGTATATTAAAATGGGACTCATCGCAATTGGCGCTGCTATCGCCGTTCTTACAGGCGCAGGTGCAGGTGTAGGTATAGGTATCGCTACAGCTAAGGCTACAGAATCTATCGCTCGTCAGCCCGAGGCAAAGGGCGATATCAGAACAGCTCTCCTGCTGGGCTGTGCTCTCGCAGAGGCTACCGCTATCTACGGATTCGTTATCGCTATCCTTATTATCGGCAAGGCATAAGCCGAAGCAGATACACATAAGGAGGGCATATAATGATCAAATTTGAATTCTGGTACATTGTCGAGACTGTCATAAATGTACTGATATTGTTTATTCTGCTGAGGATATTCCTTTTCAAGCCTATAAACAAGATGAAGGCTGATCGTACACGTACTATACAGGATAACCTCGACTCTGCCGAAAAGGCAAAGACTGAGGCTGAAGAGCTCCGTCAGCAGTATGAGGAATCTATCAGCGAAGCCAAGGAAAAGGCTAACCAGATAATCATGAAGGCGCATGAGGACGCTGAATCCGAGCGCAGTGCAATTATCAGGAAATCTCAGGAGGAGGCTGAAAAGATAGTTGCCGACGCCGACAAGACCATAGAAAACGAGAGAAAGCGCGTTCTCCGTCAGGCTCAGTCCGAGATCGCAGACCTTGCTATCGAGGCTGCTTCCAAGATCATCGGCGAGAATGTTGACGACGAAAAGAACCGCAAGCTTGTAGATAAGTTCCTTTCCGATGAGGAGGGCAAGAAATGAGAGACACAGACAGAGAACTCCTGAAAGAGCTGGTACGTCTGGACGTTTCCCAGACTGACTGCTCCGAGACAAGGCGTGTGCTGGAGACCTGCCCCGATGTGGCTGATACTCTTGCAAATCCCCTTGTTACTCACGACGAAAAGCGCAGCATAATCAGCAAGCTTTTCCCCGAATCGGTACAGAAATTCATGATAAATACCGTCCGCAGCGGTGCTGTGGCAAATATAGGCGAGATACTTGACGAGTACGAGGATATGCTCCTCGACAAGCAGGGCAGCATCAAGGCTGTAGTCCGCTATGTTACTCCCCTTACGGAGTCTCAGCAGGCTGATCTCCGCAAGTTCATCATGGAGAAGTTCGTCAAAGAGGACGTTGACATAGAGTACAAGCACGATCCCGATATCATCGGCGGCTTCATACTCAACGCAGGCGACCTTGAATACGACAAGAGCTACCGCACAAGTCTCCGCCTTATGAAAGACACTCTCCAGACCAAGGCGGCTGAATATGTGGACGCTCCTTCCTCTGTAAAAAGCAAGAACAGCGATATAATTTCCGTTCTCAAAACAGAGGTGCGCGACTTTGACGTAAAGTCAGGCGCTACGGAAACAGGCTTCATTACCCGTCTCGGCGACGGTATCGCACGAGTTTACGGCATGAATTCCGTAATGTACGGCGAGCTTGTCGAGTTTGAAACAGGCATCAGAGGTATCGTTCAGAACCTTGAAGAGAAGTCCATCGGTGTCGTTCTTCTCGGTGACGACCACGGTCTCACAGAGGGTTCTTCCGTTATCAGAACAGGCAAGAGAGCAGGTATCGGCGTAAGCGACGAGCTCCTCGGACGTGTAGTTGACGCTCTCGGCTCGCCTATCGACGGTCTGGGAGCTATCAAGGCTGAGGACTACTTCCCTATCGAGCGCGAAGCTCCGGGCGTTATCGAGCGTAAGCCCGTAAATACCCCATTGCAGACAGGTATCCTCGCTATCGACTCCATGTTCCCTATCGGACGCGGACAGCGTGAGCTCATTATCGGCGACAGACAGACAGGTAAGACCTCTATCGCCGTTGATACCATAATCAATCAGAAGGGACAGGACGTTATCTGTATCTATGTTGCCATAGGTCAGAAGTCCTCTACCGTTGCACAGATAGTAAACACACTGAAAAAGTACGGCGCTATGGACTATTCCGTAGTCGTTTCGGCTTCGGCAAGCGATCCTGCGCCTTTCCAGTATATATCGCCTTATTCGGGCACGGCTATCGCTGAGTACTTCATGTCAAAGGGCAAGGACGTACTCATAGTATACGACGACCTTTCAAAGCACGCCGTTGCATACAGAGCCATGTCCCTCCTGCTCCACCGTCCCCCAGGACGTGAAGCTTACCCCGGCGACGTATTCTACCTCCATTCGAGACTTCTCGAGCGCTCCAGCCGTCTTGACGACGAGCACGGTGGCGGTTCGCTGACAGCTCTGCCTATCATCGAGACTCTGGCAGGCGATATCTCCGCATATATCCCGACCAACGTTATTTCTATCACAGACGGTCAGATATTCTTAGAGAGCGAGCTTTTCAACTCGGGACTGCGTCCTGCGGTGAACTACGGACTTTCCGTATCCCGTGTCGGCGGCGCGGCTCAGACAAAGGCTATGAAGAAGGCTTCGGGAAATCTCCGAATCGACCTTGCTCAGTTCAAGGAAATGGAGATATTCACGCAGTTCTCCTCGGAGCTTGACCAGTCAACAACAGAGCTTCTCGACCACGGCAGAATGCTCACAGAGCTGCTTAAACAGCCCCTGTATAATCCCCTGCCTCACTCCGAGCAGGTAATACTCCTCTATGCGGCACAGCACGGCTTCTTCAAGGGTATCCCCCTCAAGGAGCTGAGAGAATACCGCACAGACCTCATGACATATATCAGAAGCTACGGTCAGGATATAATCTCCGAGATAGATGAGAATAAGGTCCTCACCGACGATCTTGCAGACCGTATCGAAAGAATACTCACAGCTTTTGAAGAATAAGGCGGTGACAAGCTATGCCTAACATGAGAGAGATCCGCGAAAGGATCGCAAGTATCCAGCAGATACTGAAAATCACCAATGCTATGTACCTCATGTCGTCCTCCAAGCTGAAAAAGGCAAGGAAGTCACTTGAGTGCACAGAGCCCTTCTTCTACAAGCTCCAGTCCACCATTGAAAGCGTTCTGGAGCACACTCCGCACACCCGTCAGCTCTACTTCGACAGACGTAAGGATATCCCCGAGGATAAGCGTAAAAAGGGCTATATCGTCATCACAGGCGATAAGGGACTCTGCGGAAGCTACAATCACAACATACTCAAATATACCGACCAGAAGCTGGACGAGGCTGCCGACCTTGATAACTGCTACCTCTTCGTTATGGGACAGGTAGGCAGAATGTACTACCAGAGGCGTATCAACAGCGGCAAAAAGGCTTCCGTTGACGGCGAGTTCCTCTATACCACCCAAAATCCAACGCTCTACAGAGCAAAGGAAGTGGCGGAGATAGTTCTGGAAAAGTTCGAGAACCGCGAGCTGGACGAGGTATACCTCATCTATACGGATATGGTCAATTCGAGCCTACAGGAGACAAGAACGCTGCGGCTGCTGCCCTTTGAGCGAAAGCACTTCGGCAAGGCGGCTGACGGTACTATGAAGAAGCTGCCAAAGGCTTCGTTCATGCCCTCTCCCGAGGAGGTAATGAACTACCTTATCCCACAGTACGCAAAGGGTATCATATACGGAGCTATGGTAGAGGCGTTCTGCTGTGAGCAGCAGTCCCGTATGACCGCTATGGACGCGGCTACTACCAGCGCAAAGGACATGATAAAGGACCTGTCCCTGCTGTACAACCGTGCAAGACAGGCGGCTATCACTCAGGAGATAACCGAGGTATGCGGCGGAGCACAGTCTCTCGTTGAATAATCGTAGGGAACGCGCATTGCCCGTCCGAATACAACAAACATAAAACAATATATGTAGGGGCTGATGCCCACATCAGCCCGTCAAATTTACACAATACCCACGGGGCGATGTGGGCATCGCCCCCTACAATACGTTTCTTTTTATTTATCCGAAAGGCACGGACGCCCAAAGGGCGCCCCTACAAGTTCTCTTAAAAAGGAGAAAGCAATGGAAAAAGGCAGAATCACACAGGTCATCGGACCTGTTATAGATGTCGAGTTCGGCGCCGGAAAGCTCCCTATGATAAGGGACGCCCTCACCGTCGAGGTCGACGGCAAAAAGCGCGTTATGGAGGTCGCTCAGCATATGGGCAACCACATAGTCCGCTGTATCATGCTGGCGTCCAGCGAGGGACTCAGCAAGAATATGGAGGTCACCTCCACAGGCTCCTGTATCAAGGTGCCTGTAGGCGAGCAGACTCTCGGACGTATGTTCAACGTCCTCGGCGAGCCTATCGACAAGAAGGGTGACGTCGAGACCGAGGAAAAATGGGAGATACACCGCAAGGCTCCTACTTTTCAGGACCAGAGCCCTGTTGTAGAAGTCCTCGAAACAGGTATCAAGGTCATCGACCTTATCGCTCCCTACGCTAAGGGCGGTAAGATAGGACTTTTCGGCGGTGCAGGCGTTGGTAAGACCGTCCTCATTCAGGAGCTTATCAGAAATATCGCCACCGAGCACGGCGGCTACTCCATATTCACAGGCGTCGGAGAGCGTTCCCGTGAGGGCAACGACCTCTGGAACGAAATGCAGGAATCGGGAGTTATCTCCAAGACCGCTCTCGTTTTCGGTCAGATGAACGAGCCCCCCGGATCACGTATGCGTGTTGCTCAGACAGGTCTTACTATGGCTGAGTACTTCCGTGACCGCGAGCACAAGGACGTTCTTCTCTTTATCGACAATATCTTCCGTTACGTACAGGCAGGCTCCGAGGTATCGGCTCTTCTCGGTCGTATGCCCTCTGCCGTTGGCTATCAGCCTACTCTGGCTAACGAGGTCGGCGAGCTTCAGGAGCGTATCACCTCTACGAAAAATGGCTCTATAACCTCAGTACAGGCAGTCTACGTCCCTGCGGACGACCTTACCGATCCTGCTCCTGCGGTAACCTTCGCACACCTTGACGCTACTACGGTACTTTCCCGTAAGATAGTCGAGCAGGGTATCTACCCTGCCGTTGATCCTCTGGAGTCCAACTCACGTATCCTCGAACCCGAGATAGTCGGCGAGGAGCACTATACCGTGGCAAGACGCACACAGGAGCTTCTCCAGAAATACAAGGAATTGCAGGATATCATCGCTATCCTCGGTATGGAGGAGCTTGACGAAGATGACAAGCTGGCAGTATACCGCGCAAGAAAGATACAGAAGTTTCTCTCACAGCCGTTCAACGTTGCGGAGAACTTCACAGGTCTCAAGGGCAAGTACGTGCCGTTAAAGGACACTATCGAGGGCTTCAAGGCTATCATCGACGGCGATATGGACAAGTACCCAGAGGCTGCATTCCTCATGGCAGGAACTATCGACGACGTAATAATGAAGGCTCGTCAGATGGACGAGTAAAAGGGAGGCTTAACTATGGCTAAGACCTTTCACCTTGAAATAATCGCTACAGACCGTGTGTTTTTCAGCGGCGAGGTCGAGCACCTCGTTATCACCGCTATAGACGGACTTCTCGGTATAATGGCAGGACATGAGCCTCTTGTAACCTGTCTCCCCACAGGCGAGCTTAAATACCTTGTGGACGGCGAATGGAAATATGCCGCCATTTCCGAGGGCTTCATACAGGTAATGCCCGATTCGTCAATTATCCTTGCGGAGACCTGCGAGCTTCCCGAGGAAATAGACATCAAACGCGCTCAGGAAGCCCGTGAACGCGCCGAGGAACGCCTCAGGCAGAAGCAGAGCATCAAGGAGTACTATGAGACTCAGGCTGCTCTCAACCGCGCTATGAACCGTCTGAAAATATCACAGAAACATTTCAAGTAACAAAAAAGCACTCCGTGGGAGTGCTTTTTCTGTCGGGACACTAATCAGGCGTCCGAATTACTCTCATAACTCATGTAGGGGGCGATGCCCACATCGCCCCGTGTATCTCGTTTACCTTTTACGGGCTGATGTAGGCATCAGCCCCTACATTGGTCATTTAAGGTCGTTTCGTCAGGCACGGACTGCCAAAGGCAGCCCCTACATACAAAAAACCGTCCGCTTTTTGCGGACGGTTTTGATTTTACTTGGAAGCCTTTCCCTTTGCAGCTCTCTTGTTCATCCACCATGACCATGTTACAGGTGCAACGAAGAGTGATGAGAACGTACCTGAGATAAGTCCCATCATAAGCGGAACAGAGAAGCTGAGGAGCGAATCATAACCTGTTATCATAACAACTATTGTTACTACCAGCATTGTGCCGATAGTTGTGATAGATGTTCTGATAGAACGTGTAAGCGACTGTGTACAGCTTACATTGATAAGCTCGTTAAGAGAAGCCTTTGGCATAAGCTTGCGGTTCTCTCTGATTCTGTCGTAGATAACGATAGTGTTGTTGATAGAGTAACCGAGGATAGTAAGGAATACAGCAACGATATTTGAATCAATGTTGAATTTGCATACCACTGTAGTTGCAAACGCAACGAGGAGGTCGAGGCACAGTGCGAATATTGAGCACACACCTGCTGACAAGCCGCCGATATTTTTGAATCGGATAGCGATATAGATGATAACGACGATAGCAGCGAATATAACTGCAACCAAGCACTTGAGCAGGAACTCACGTCCTGATGTAGGGCTTACATCGTTTGAATCGTATATCTCAAGAGCATTGTCGGCAAACTTTTCTCTGAGAGCTGTAGTGAGCTCAGTCTGTCTGTCAACAGTAAGTCCCTGATCAGAGGTAAACGAGATAGTTACCTGCTTTCCGCCTGAGTCAAGGCTCTCACCTGTTCTTACTACAACAGTTGAACCAACGACGTCCTTTACTGCGGAAGCAACATCGTTTGTATTGATCTCGCCCTGATAAGTGTAGGTGATAAGAGTACCGCCCTTGAATTCGATAGCGAGATGAATGCCCTGAATAACAGCTCCTGCGATGAATACGAGCAGAACGCCGATAACAACGCCGAGTATGAGCTTTTTCTTTGAACAGAAGTTATATACCTTCTTGGGAGTTAATACGACTTCCTTCTGAGATTCCTTTTTGCTCATTTCGTATCACCTCCGTAAAGCTTTCTGTTTTTGAAGCACTTGAACTTGGAGAGTGATGTTACCATAAGTCTTGAAGCAAATACTCCGAAGATGAAGTTGCAGATAACGCCTGCGAGCAGGGTAAATCCGAAGGAGTAAACAACGCCCTCAGCTGTAGCGCCGAATGCGAAGAAAATAGTCTTGTTGAGTATCTTTGAGAAGAAGCTGTCGGGAACACCGAAAGCGCCCATAAGGATAACTGCGATGATAACGTTTGTGATGTTACCGTCGAGGATAGCGGAGAATGCTCTCTTGTAAGCTATCTTTATAGCAGCGTCAAGTGACTTGCCTGTTCTGAGCTCTTCCTTGATACGCTCGCCTGTGATGATGTTTGCGTCAACGCCCATACCTACTGCAAGTATGATACCTGCGATACCGGGTATGGTAAGAGTCGAGCCGTTCATGAAGCCGAACCAGCCTGTGATAGCTGCGATAGAGCCTGCTACCTGTCCGCAGAGTGCGATAACAGCAACAAAACCCGGGAGTCTGTAGAGGAATATCATGTATACAGCTATTCCGACGAATGCGATGAGAGCCGCAAGGAGTATAGCGTCCAGTGAGCCTTCACCCATTGTAGGAGAAATGGTCCTGAAACTCTTTGTCTCCATTTTGAACGGAAGAGCACCTGAATTTATCTGGTCAGCAAGCTTCTTTGAAGAATCAGCGTCAAAGCTGCCTGAGATCTGAGCTCTGCCGTCTGTGATAGCGCTGTTTACTCTCGGAGCGGATATCATAGTGTTATCCATCCAGATAGAGATAGGTGTTTCAGTACCCATGAGCTCGCCTGTAGCAGCAGCGAACTTCTCTTTACCTGAGTTTTCACCGTCTGACTTGAGCTCAAGTGAAACAACATATTCCAGATCCTTGCCGTCGTCTGTAGGTAAGTACTGGCTCTTTGCAGAAGCGATATCGTCACCTGTGAGGACGATCTCACCTGAAGGAATGGTATTTCCCTCTGCGTCAGTAGTTGTATCAGTGCCCTTACGGAATGTCAGCTCAGCCATTTCGCCGAGCTCCTTAACGGCAGATTCGGGATCGAAGTTTGATTCGCCGACCTTCCAAGGAAAGCGAACGATAATTCTGTCGCTCTTTGTATCGCTGTAGACCTCGTTATCCGTGATACCGAGTGAAGAAAGTCTTGTCTTGATGACCTCGGTAGCGGAATCCAGCTGAGCTTCGTCAGCGTCGAAGTCGCCTGCGGGACCGAAGGTAACGTCAACACCGCCCTTGATATCAATACCAAGACGGATATCGTCAACGCCCTTGACGTAGGTGGTCCTGTTGTCGCCGTAGAGCTTATCAATGCCAAGAACTGATGTTACGGCGAAAATAGCGATAAAAGCAACGACAATGAAGAAAGTTTTTTTGCCTGTCTTTTTCACAGTCATGCCTCCTGTTTTTGAGCTTTTTTTCAGGTCTGCCAGTGCGCAGATAAGCCTTTAAGCTCATATTTCCTGTCTCTATGACAATTACAATTATTGTACTATATTTTTATAAAAAAGTCAAGCATATGAGCTGAAAATATTCCCATTTCAAAAATATGCACAATTACAGCGGCTCAAATTTGGAATTATGAACAAATTACCTGTAGGGAACGCCGCCTTCGGCGTTCCGAGCCTTTAGCTTGCAGGGGCGGATATTATCCGCCCGATAATACGTAACGGGTGAACGTCGTCCCCTACAGTAAAATCTTGACTTTGCATACATAATATTGTATAATATTAAACAGCAAACCGAAAGGAGCGGTAACGTGGCAAAGCTTAGATTTTCCGAAAAAAACGGCGAGGTGTGCATACACTGTAGATTCATGGGCAGCGAAATGCTCAACGAAGCCGAATACAACTATTTCATAGACAACCGTATAAAGGGCTGGCTCGTACCGCGCTCCACAGCCGCAGACAAGCTTGAATTCACAGGCGCAAGGGGTATCCCCCTCATGCACCTCCTGAAAAGCGGCGTCGACACAAAAAAATATTTCCGAATAGTTTCAAATCTTCTCGATATACTTGAAGTGGCTGAAAACTGCGGATTTAATATGCAGAATATCGTACTTGACCTTGATTTCGTCACGGTTTCTCCCGAAAACTGCGATATCCACCTGTTTTATCTGCCGCTTTGGTACAACGAGAGCTTCAACGACGGCATAGTGAACTGCCTGCGCAAGATCTCCACTTACGCTAAATACGCAGACCAGAACACCTACGCCAACATAGACAGCTTCATGAATTACGTCATCGGTATGCGGGTTTTCAGCATATACCAGACCAAGGAGTATATCCGCGAGACCTGTCCCGAGATATTCGGTCAGTCCTACGACCACAGACAGTTCAGCAGACCTGCTTCTCAGGAGCAGCCCGTCCGCACACCGAGAGTTATACCGCCTGTTCAGCAGAGCGGCGACACTCACCAGTTCAATATACCAAAGCCCGTAAAGGCTCCCGTGCCTGTGGTGCAGAAGCCCGAGCCAAAGGTGCTGCCCTCTATAAACGAGGAAAAGCGTCAGCCCCTCCCCGAGCTCATAAAGCAGGAAAGACCTCACGTTGAAGTGAGATATCCTACACTCACAAGGCGCTCTACGGGAGTTACCGTGAATATCAGCAAGCCTGTGTTCAGGATAGGCAAGGAACGCGACCGCGTTGACTTCTGCGTTACCGAAAACAGGACCGTCAGCCGAGTTCACGCCACTATCTACACCCGTGACGGCTCATGCTTCATCGAGGACAACAACTCCACCAACAAGACCTATATAAACGGCACGCCCCTGCTCCCCGAAAGGGAGATAAAGCTGAAAAGCGGCGACGTGCTCACACTTTCAAACGAAGAATTCGATTTCACAGACGTATGATGTGCGTCACAAGGGGAAATTATGGAATATATTGCAGCCTGTGATACCGATGTGGGTATCACCAAAAAGATAAATCAGGACAGCGTATGCATAAAGACTGCTAAAACAAATACAGGCAGAGCCGCGCTGATACTGGTATGCGACGGCATGGGAGGACTCTCACGGGGAGAGCTTGCCAGCGCCGAGGTAGTCCGCAGCTTCGCCGAATGGTTCGACAGGGAGCTGCCCTTTGAGCTGCCCGAGTGGGACTGGCATACTGCCGCCCATAACGTAATAAGCAGGCTCCGCCGCCTTAACGCAAAGCTTGTTGCCTACGGCAGGCGCGAGTGTATGCAGCTGGGCACTACCGCAACAGGCATTATCGCCGTGGATTCGCAGTTCATGACCTTCCACGTAGGCGATACCCGTATATACAAGGTGTCGGATAAGCTGAGCCAGCTCACCGACGACCACACTTTTGTCAACCGCGAGGTAAAGCTGGGAAATATGACTCCCGAGGAGGCTCGCATCGATCCTCTCAGGAACGCTCTTGTGCAGTGTATCGGCGTTACCGACGATGTTTTCCCCGAGGTAAAGCTTGGCGACCTCGAAAACGGCGTCAACTACATGATATGTTCCGACGGTTTCCGCCATGTTCTCACGGAAAAGGAGCTTTTCGAGGAGCTTTCGCCTAAAAAGCTGACCACAAAGGCTGATATGCAGAAGCAGCTCCGACAGCTCATCGACACCGTCAAGGACAGAGACGAGACCGACAACATCACCGCCGCACTGTTCCGTCCCGAGCTGTAATGCAAAGGAGATACATATGACTACAGGAGAGGTACTTGTTATCGCAGCTGCAGCTGCGGTATTCATCATAATAAACATCATAATGTGGAGCATTATCGCTAAAAAAGAGCGAAAAACCAACGGAAGCGGCGCTTCACGAAGCAAAATGACATCTGTTCCGCTCAGCGAGGTATCCGCGGCAGCTGCCGCAGCAGGCTTTGAGCTCATGGAAAATACTGTCATAGTCCACACCGACGACGTTATAAGCGATTAAGCCCGAGCTCCCACGCAGGCTTCGGTTTAATATATTTTTGTACATGATATAGGAGGAAAATCAAAATGAAAATAGCATTCAAGGTCATGAGCATATTACTGCTCGTTTATTACGGCATTATCGCCATTATCGGCATACTGGGCATAGCAGGCGTCGGCGCTGCTACCGCAGGAAAAACAGGCGGAGAAGCTGCCTTCGGCGGTGTAGCTATACTCGCTATCCTGCTGGCTCTCATACCGACTGCAATAGCTCTGTTTATGGCTTTCTACGGCGTAAAGGAGAACTACAATATGTGCTTCAAGCTGGCGGCGATACTTATGGTGCTCAACATCATATCATTCATCGGCTCGGACAACAAGAGCTCCGCTGTTTTAGGACTCGTTTTCTCTATCGCTTACTGCTTCATGGCTAAAAAGCTGGACGACGGCGCATACTAAGCAATAACCCACTGTACATAAGGAGGCGCAGCATATATGGCACAAATCGACGAATTAGGCCATAACCGAAACGTTAGGTCACAGGAATTTGCACACAACAGAACCCTTTACAACAGAGTACAGAGTATCCGCTCAAAGCTGATATTCTTCTATATAGCGCCTCTCGCAGTATATCTGCCAGCAGCGATATTTATGGGTATCCTCTCATATGTAGTCGCAGGCGCACTTGACGCACTGATAGTGGTACCCATTGCAGCCTATTTAGCGTGGAAGGGCTGCTACAGATATCACGACTTCTCGCTTATGGCACTCATAGGTGTACTGGTGATGAATCAGCTGCTCCTGATGTTCCTCAGCCCGTATGAGAACAAGCTGTTCTACGATTTCAACATCTTCGGCAAATTCTCGATGATACATCTGGTACTGCTGGCAATAGTGGGCACAGCGGCAGTCATCAACCTTAAAATAAACGTGACCTACCACAAGCTCGAAGAAGCCGACGGCTTTCCGCAGTTCAACGAGCGCTTTTTCGACCAGGAAATGGACATCAGGCAGTACGGCATAAAGAATCCCTATCAGCAGATGATAGACGACCGCAAAAGAACTGCCTCAGATTCCATGTCAGATGTGACGATTCCTCAGAACAGCCCTGACGACCATATCGGGGAAACAAAGCAGGGCTCTATGGACGAGCTGTGATGTCAATGGGTAATTTACACAGAAATAAAGCAAAATTTCATCAAAACTAAGGCGGCTCCGTGCCGCCTTTTTTATTGACATGACAGGCTTATGATGATATAATTGAATTGATGTACTGTCGAAGTACGACAATTGATGTAAAAGGAGTAAAATCAACATGAGCGGTAATATCAACAGCTATGAAAGCCCATTCTGCACACGTTATGCAAGCGAGGAAATGCAGTATATTTTCTCTGCGGATAAGAAGTTCACTACATGGAGAAAGCTCTGGGTGGCTCTCGCAAGAGCCGAAATGAAGCTCGGTCTCCCTATTACAGAGGCACAGGTGAAGCAGCTGGAGGAGCACATAAACGACGTTGACTATGAAATGGCAGCAGAGCGCGAAAAGATAACCCGTCACGATGTTATGGCTCACGTTTTCACATACGGACAGGCTTGTCCCGACGCCGCAGGAATAATCCATCTCGGAGCTACTTCCTGCTATGTAGGCGATAATACAGACGTTATCATCATGCGCGACGCTCTTAAAATAGTCCGCAGAAAGCTCATAAACGTCATGAACAACCTTGCAAAGTTCGCAGACGAGTACAAGAACCTCCCCTGCCTTGCTTATACACATCTTCAGCCTGCACAGCTCACAACTGTGGGCAAGAGAGCTACTCTCTGGCTCAACGAGCTCCTCATGGACTTCAACGACCTTGAATACCGTATGTCCACACTGAAGCTTCTGGGCTCAAAGGGCACAACAGGCACACAGGCTTCATTCATGGAGCTTTTCGAGGGCGACACTGACAAGATAAAGAAGCTTGAGCAGATGATAGCAGAGGAAATGGGCTTTGACGCTGTAGTTCCCGTATCAGGTCAGACCTACTCACGTAAGGTGGACTCAAAGGTGCTGGAGCTCCTCAGCGATATCGCACAGTCCGCAAGCAAATTCTCCAACGATATGCGTATTCTCCAGTCCTTCAAGGAAATGGAGGAGCCAAGAGAGAAGAAGCAGATAGGCTCTTCTGCAATGGCTTACAAGCGCAATCCTATGCGCTGTGAGAGGATCACTTCCCTTGCGCGCTATGTAATTATAGACAGCCTTAACCCTGCATTCACAGCAGGCACACAGTGGTTCGAGAGAACTCTGGACGACTCTGCAAACAAGCGTATCAGCGTAGCAGAGGCATTCCTCGGCGTTGACGCTATACTCAACATCATGATGAACGTTACAAACGGCATCGTGGTATATCCCGAAATGATACGCCGCCGCGTTATGGCAGAGCTCCCATTCATGGCAAGCGAAAACATCATGATGGACGCTGTCAAGAAGGGCGGAAATCGTCAGGAGCTCCACGACCGTATCATGGACTACTCCATGGAGGCAGGCGCAAACGTTAAGGTCCGCGGTCTGGACAACAATCTCTGCGAGCTCATCGAAGCTGATCCGATGTTCATGGTAACAAAGGAGGAGCTGGACGCTGTTCTCAAGCCCGAGAACTACACAGGCAGAAGCTCACAGCAGGTTGACGAGTTCCTTGCTGAATGCATAAAGCCTATCCTCGAAGCTAACAAGGATATCCTCGGCGAAAGCTTTGAAATGAAGAACTAAGCAGCGTGACGCTGCACCCTTGCCCCGATGTCGCTCGTAAACTCGCTCACTATTATTAAATCGGTTACTTGTACATCGCTTACGGCACTTTGTACCAGTTATACCATTACAGGCCATCGGCAAATGGCTTGAAATCGCACTCTACGAAGCGTAGACTCCGCTTGATACCGTAATTCTACGCCCCATGGGTGTACTTTTTCTCCGCGGCATGATACACTTTTCTCAGAAAGGAGGACACATGAATGGATCAGGTAAGGATCGGCAAATTCATCTCTCAGATGAGAAAAGAAAAAGGACTTACACAGAAACAGCTTGGCGAAGAACTCCTTATCAGTGATAAGACAGTTTCCAAGTGGGAGACAGGCAAGGGTATGCCCGAGGTGTCCCTTATGCTCCCCCTCTGTGAAAAGTTAGGTATCAATGTAAACGAGCTCCTCACGGGCGAGCGTATCCCCGACGAGGACTACAAAAAGAAAGCGGAGGAAAATATTATGAATATCATGCGTGAAAAAGAGGAAAGCATAAGAAAAATAATCATTTCGGCTATTTCAGCCGCTATCGCAGTACTTGCAAGCGTTACGATCATATTAGTGGCAGGCACACTGAAAATGGAAACATGGCAGAGGATTCTGCTTATCGCAATAGCCGTGATCGTTATGGCAGGCGGTATCGCTGTTGCCTGCATGGCGGATCTGAGCGCAGGCACTTATGAGTGCAGGCACTGCGGAACACGCTTCGTACCGTCTGCAAAGAGCTATGTTTTCGGCATTCATACTCTCACAAAGAGAAAGCTCACCTGCCCGAAATGCGGCAAGCGTTCATACTGCAAGCGCAGATTAACTCACTAAGCGCAGAGTCTGCGCACCCTTGCCACGCGAGCTTAGCCAGCTCGCTCACTATTACTAAATTTGTTGATTGTACATCGCTTACGGCGCTTTGTATAAATTACGCCCTGTAGGGGCGCCCGCAGGATACAAATATTATTGTCGGGCGGCGTTCCGCCGCCCCCACAATGAAACATCAGACAGGTAAATAATAAAATGAAAAAAGAATATCTCGAAGCAGGCAAGATAGTCACTACCCACGGCATACGCGGCGAGGTGAAGATAATGCCTTACACTGACAGCCCCGAGCTTCTTGCGGAGTTCGACAGGCTTTTCATAGGAAAAAACCACGAGGAAGTGTTCATCGAGCGCTCCCGAGTGTTCAAGAATACAGTTATTGCAAAGATAGAGGGGATCGACACTCCCGAAGCGGCGGAGAAGCTCCGCAACAAGGTGCTCTATATGCACCGCGACGATCTGGAGCTTGACGAGGACACCTACTTCATACAGGACCTCATAGGTCTTGAAGTCCGCGACGCCGACAACGACGCAGTTTACGGCAAGATAGCCGACGTTATGCAGACAGGCGCAAACGACGTTTACGTAATAAAGGGCGACGACAAGGAATATCTCGTCCCTGCTATCGCAGACGTTGTGATCTCTACGGACATTGACGGCGGTATCATGACCATTCGTCCGCTGGAGGGGCTTTTCGACTGATATGAAAAAGAGCAACGCAGCAGCTGTCGGAGCTCTTACTGCGGCTTTTGCGGCAATTTCCGCATGGTCGGCAATGACCAGCATAGAACCGCTGAAAGGCTGGCTACAGCTCCCGAAATGGGGCGTATCGGTAACAGGGATAGTCTTCCTGCTCATGCTGTTTATCCCCAATATCATATGGAGCAAAAATCAGCCCACAGGCTATGAGGAGTCCGCAAAGCGCGAAAGCAAGCTTCTCCTCGCACTTGAACGTGCAGGCGAAGTCCTTGTATCGGTCTTGGTTCTTACAGACCGCCGGCTTGACCGTCTGTGGCTCAGCTCAGCTTCGGGACCTGTAATATCCCCGCGGCTCGGCTATCTTGTACTCGCCCTCATACTTATGATAATGTATGAGCTCTATTGGATAAAGTATTTCCGAAGCAGCCGCACTCTCGGAGATATGTACGCGGATTACTGCGGCTTTCCGCTGGCAGGCGCTTCACTGCCTGTATTTGCGGTATTTCTCCTCGGAGTATTCGCCTGCAATGCTTTTCTTACTGCGGCGTCAATAATACTTGGGGTCGGACACATCGGCATACACCTTATGCATAAAAAAGAGATAGAAAAATAAAAAGAACAAAAGAAAATTCGGCGTGAATACGCCAAAAGGAGGCACCCAACAATGAAAAAATTCTTCGGCATACTGTTTTTGCTCATCATCGTCGCAGCAGGCGTCTGCGCCTACTTCTTCCCCGGCATACCGTACAAATACAAATGCACCCACGAATTACAGCTCACAGACAGTATATGGGAGACCATTCCCGATAATCTGCCGCCTCTTCCTGCGGACTATACCGACTATTCAAGCTTTGGTCTGCGCCTGACCGCATGGGACGACATGAAGCCCATGCGCACCGACGACAAGTCCGAGGCAAAATGGCAAAACGGCGACGATACCCACTATATCATCATAAACGAGCTGAATATCAGCGAAAGTGACGATTTTCTCGACAGAACGGGCATTTCCAAGGAAGCTCTCGACCGCTACTGCAAGGCTGTGGAAAAGACCACTCCCGAGAACGGCTATGAGTTCACAAAGCTGAAAATGTCCCTTACTATGGAGGATTTCGATATCCACGACTTCAAGAACTCCAAGACCTTTTATCTGATGATGAAGGAGAAAAACGAAGCGTATTTCGGCGAAAACAATCCGAAAGTATACTATTCCGTTGACGGAGTAGGCTTCCGCGGCTGTCTCCACATCGAAAAGGTGTCAGACTACAACATGGCATACATCGACATCTACCCCGAGCGTGACAAAAAGACCAAATACCGCATCGGCATAAAGGTCACAGATACAAACGAGACACTGGCGATCGCAAACAGTATCAAGCTTACATAAGAATATCCGAGACCGCTTCATGCGGTCTCAAATCATAAAGGAGCATAAATATGCATATTGAAATAGCCACACTGTTTCCCGAGATGTGCGAGGCTGTACTTGGCGAGAGCATTATCGGCAGAGCCCGCAAGGCAGGAAAAATAAGCCTGCACTGCCGTCAGATACGGGAATATACTCAGGATAAGCACCGCCGCGTGGACGATACGCCCTACGGCGGCGGAATGGGCATGGTAATGCAGTGCGAGCCCATTTACAACTGCTACAAGGCGGTCTGCGAGGACCTCGGCGCAAAGCCCCATACTATATATATGTCCCCCAAGGGCAGGATATTTGACCAGCAGAAAGCCATCGAGCTGTCAAAAATGGACAATATCCTCATTCTCTGCGGTCACTATGAGGGCGTAGACCAGCGTGTTATCGACAAGATCGTAGACGAGGAGATATCCATTGGCGATTATGTACTCACAGGAGGCGAGCTCCCTGCAATGGTAGTTGCCGATACTGTTGCCCGTATGTGCGAGGGAGTCCTCTCCGACGAGGTCTGCTTCACCGACGAGAGCATTTACAGCGGACTCCTTGAATATCCCCAGTACACACGCCCCGAAATATGGGAGGGCGAGGCAGTTCCGCCCGTGCTCCTTACAGGACATCACAAGAACATCGAAACATGGCGTCACGAGCAGAGCCTGAAGCTCACAGAGGAGCGCCGACCTGACCTTCTGGAAAAATATAACGGAAAAATTGGCTGACCAATTCCTCAACAATTTGTTCCACAAAAAAAGCCATTGTTCCACAAAGTGTTCCACACATAACTGGCTGTATAGACAAAAAAGCATTCTCCCTTTAGAAAAAAATACCATAATATCATGTTGATAAATATGCACTTTCAACAATCACTATCAACATTTTTTTGTAGTGATAATAAACAAGCAAGTTGATAAAATTTCAGCCACATTTAATCTAAATGTAGAATTTAGAGGAAACATGAGTTTTAATCATAAAAATCCGTTGACTAAGCAAAAAATAGACTGTATAATAAAATCAGCAAGTGAAACAAATTTGCAAACGGCAACACAGTCCTTAAAAAGAATTAGAGAGACTGTAACTTACGAGAATAGGAGAGTTGTTTATGTTTGTCAGAGAAGTAATGGTAAAGAATCAGGTTGGACTTCACGCAAGACCCGCAACCTTCTTTATTCAGAAGGCTAACGAGTTCAAGTCATCGATCTGGATCGAAAAGGAAGAGCGCAGAGTAAATGCAAAGAGTCTGCTTGGCATTCTTTCGCTCGGTATTGTTGGCGGTACAAACGTTAAGGTTATCGCTGACGGCGCTGATGAAAAGGCTGCAGTTGACGCTCTTATCGAGCTTGTTGACAGCGGTTTCAGCGAGGAAAACAGATAATCAGACAAAAAACTTGGGGCGTTACCAAAAGTAACGCCCATTTATTTTTTTACAGCTCAGAAGCCATATTTTCCGCAAAAATACCGTATCCCTTAGCAGGATCGCCCACAAAAACATGAGTTACCGCGCCTATGAGCTTGCCGTTCTGGATTATAGGACTGCCGCTCATGCCCTGAACTATGCCTCCTGCCGCATCAAGAAGCCGCTTGTCGGTTATGCGTATCACCATGTTTTTCGAGCTTGTGCCGCTGCTGTAGTCAACACTGACTATCTCAGCGGAATACCTCTCAGGAGTATTTCCCGAAACTGTGGTGTATATCTCGGCTTCGCCCTCGGTTATCTCCTGACGGAAAGCCATCGGGAACTCCTGACAGTCTGCGGTCATCTCCGCAAGAGCCTCGCCGTTTAGCCGCCCGTAGATACCGCTGGGCTTGTTCCGTTCAAGAATGCCGAAGCTGTCAGACATGGCGAATTTGCCCCGAAGCTCCCCTGCCAAGCCACGGGCGCCCCGCTTTACATCGGTGATCTCCACAGGCACAGCCTCGCCGCTGTGAACAGGGACTATCCCGCCCGTATCGGAATCACAGATAGGGTGTCCAAGTCCTGCAAAACAGCCTGTTTTCGTGTCAAAAAACGACATAGTACCTATGCCTGCTATGCTGTCACGAACCCACATACCGCCTTTCCAGCCGCCGCTTCTGCGCGAGAACACGGGCTGGAGCTCCATGGCTATATCCTCATCGCCGCGGCGCACCGAAAGTTCAAGGACTTTTCCGCCCGAATCGGCTATTTTCTGCTGTAGCTGGTCATTTGAGGTGAGTATCTCACCGTCTGCAAGACGTATTATATCGCCCTTCTGCAAGCCTGCGTCCTCGGCAGGACAGGTCAGCGAGCCGTCCTGACATTCCACGTCGCCAAGTCCCGTGACCATGACGCCCTCCATGAGCAGCTTTATTCCGAAGGGACGCCCTCCCACAGCTAAAACAGGAGCTTCTGTTTTTCGGACTTCAACATTTTTGACGGGGATAGCTCCGAAAAGCGAAAAAGTCACCTGCTCCCCGTCTGAGCAGGTACCTGCGGCAGGTACGGCGAGCTCAGGCGCAGCAGAGCAGCTGAGCTGCGGAAAAGCCGCTATTTTCAGGTCATCTGCCGACGAAGCGCTTATCACCGCAGGCAAATGTGCGGAATAATAGCCTGCTGTCCCGAATAATCCCACAAAAGCTGCAAATAATAGCGTTGCAGCAGATCTTACGATTTTTCTTTTAAAAAACATTTTGTTATCCTTTCCTGTTCCTCGGGAACATATTGCTCCGAAAAAAGGGAGCTGTTTATATTATGCTTCGGCTGAGTGCTTTTATAGATGTGAATTCCACACAGCCGAAAACTACATAGGGAGTTAAAAATGAGCAAAAAAAACACAAAAAAGCTTCCTGAAAGGCGCTCGCCCCTGATGACGGTATGCAAGGTCTTGACTTTGCTGCTGAGCTTATGGTTTTCGGGAGCTATGACCGCACTTTCGGGGGCAGGTCTCATATATAACGGCGAAAGCTACGGCGCAGAGCTGAAAAATACGGGAGTTTTTCTCATAATATCCGCAGCTTTGATGATTTTCGGAGCTTTTCTGTGCCTTTTCAGGAAAAAAACGCCGAATATTCTGGCGATCATTCTTGCTCTGGGCGGACTTGTCCTGTGTCTGGTGATGCTGAAGCAGCTCACAGACCACGCCGATTCAAGCGGCTGGACGGATAAGTACACTATGCTGCCCGTCAGCGATATGTATATACGGAGGATACTGCCAAGTATAGCGCCCTGTGTGCTTACGGCAGCCATAGCCGCAGTACAGCTGAAGCGCTGTAAAAAATGAATATTGTAGGGGCTGGCGTCCTCGACAGCCCGTTAAGGGACGCCCTCACTTGCAGGGCCCCCTAATCGGGTCCGTCCCCTCTGTCGCGTTGCGACATCTCCCCACCCCGTGGGGAGTCACCCTCTTTCAAAAACAGTCCACTGGACTGTTTTTGAAATTCACCCTTGCGGTGCGCCTTGTAACTGTGGGGCGTTGCCCCAGGCTAACCGCCCCAGCCCCTCTGTCGCTTTGCGACATCTCCCCACACTGTGGGAAGTCACCCCACAATGGCTGTCAGCCCTTGACCTGACCAAAGGAACACAGTCCCTTTGGAATCCCGTTCATAGGCTCGGCAAATAATAATTATACAATTCCAAGGACGCGAAACCCGTCCTTTTTTGCGTTCAGCAAAATTATGATACCTCCGAACGTCATTTTCACTAATTTTCCGTGATTTCTCTTGCAAAAACTATTTTTTTGTGATACAATGTTATCAATATTACCGAAAGGAACACTCAACTATGAACGTAAAATCCGAATTGCTCGCTTCTCTTGCAGGCGCAGAGGGCGATTATATCTCGGGAGCCGCCCTTGCAGACAAACTCGGCGTGAGCCGCAATGCTGTGTGGAAAGCTGTAAAAGCGCTTGAGACCGAGGGCTTTTCTATCAGCTCAGTGACCTCAAAGGGCTACAAGCTCAACGATGACAACAACAGACTTTCGGAAGACCTTATCACTCCGTTTCTGAAAACAAAAGAGCTGGGACGCAACCTCAGCGTGTATGATACAGTTGAGTCCACCAATAATATCACCAAGGAACAGGATTCAAACAACGTTCCCAACGGTACTACCTCCGTTGCCGACCGTCAGACCGCAGGCAGAGGACGTATAGGCAGGAGCTTCGTTTCCCCTGCGGGCAAGGGACTATATATGAGCACTCTTGTGCGCCCCGAATTCAGCCTTGAATACGCTCCCATGATAACAGGAGCGGCAGCCTGCGCAGTTGCGGAAGCTATCGAATACTGCTGCGGTCAGTCCGTCATGATAAAATGGGTAAACGACCTCTACATGAACGGTAAAAAAATATGCGGCATACTGACAGAGGCTTCATTCGGACTTGAAATGCGCACTCTTGACTGCGCCGTTATCGGTATCGGCATAAACGTCCGCAGTATAGGCGACAGCTTCGATGAGGAGCTCCGCAAAAAGGCTACATCTATCGAGGACGAGACGGGAGTTGCCGTAAACAGGAACAGACTCTGTGCAGAGGTGCTCAACCGCCTTGAAATATATATGCATAAAATAGAGAACCGCAGCTTCCTTTCAGCCTACAGGGAGCGCGAGCTTCTCACAGGAAATATAATAACCGCAAACGTAGGGAATAAGCAGATCATCGGCGAAGCTATGGGCATAGACGATAACGCCAACCTCATAGTGCAGCTCCAGTCGGGTGAGACTATCCACCTCAACTCGGGAGAAGCCAATCTGTGCAGGATAAAAAATGTTTAAAAGCGGTAATTCCGCTGAATATAATAAAATGTTAAGGAGGGTATGTCTGTATGAGATATACGATTATTGGTCAAACAGTACCGGCAGTAGAATGCGAGCTTAATGCAGGAGAATCAATGTTCACACAGTCAGGCGGAATGATCTGGCAGTCACAGGGCATCAAGATGAGCACAAATGCAAGAGGCGGTCTCGGAAGAAGCCTCGGAAGAATGTTCACAGGCGAATCCATATTCATGGCTAATTACACAGCAGAAGTTCAGGGCGCAAAGATAGCTTTCGGCGCTACAGTCCCCGGTTCTCTCGTTCCTGTAAATATCTCCAACGGTGGTCTTATCTGCCAGAAGGGCGCTTTTCTCTGCGCTGAACAGACCGTAGACCTCAAGGCAGTTTTCACAAAGAAGATACTCTCGGGATTCTTCGGCGGTGAGGGATTCATTCTCCAGCAGCTCTTCGGAAACGGCATGGCTTTCCTCGAAGTTGACGGAGATATGGTAGAGAAAAACCTCGCTCCAGGCGAGATACTCAAAGTAGACACAGGCAACGTAGTTGCATTCGAGCCCACTGTACAGTACGAGATAGAGACTGTAAAGGGACTGGGAAATATATTCCTCGGCGGCGAGGGACTCTTCCTCACAAAGCTGGTAGGTCCGGGTAAGGTAATACTCCAGACACAGAACTTCAACGACTTTGCAGGCAGGATACTTTCTCTCGGCGTAAAGAAGTAAATCATGAAGCACTGGCTCATCGCTGCCGCTGTTGCGGCAGTATACCTATTATTCAGCGTATTCACAGGACTCTGGGCGATATCATGGATAATATGGGTATTCTACGGAATATACAGGATAGCTGACTATATAAAGTCGCAGCAATAGCAATGAGGTGACGCTTATGTTTATATTCGGTTTTCCCGTTGTGGGCTTGCAGTATATGACCAACGGCGAAGCGCTTTTCCGCATGGCTGCGGAGAACAAGGCTGTTCCCGTGTGGAACGGCGAGAAATGGCGCTGTGTATGCGGAACGGAAAACAGTACCAATTTCTGTCCCGAATGCGGCATGAAAGCGCCCGTAAAGCCGTGGAAATGCAGCTGCGGCAGGGAGTGCACCAGCAATTTCTGCCCTGACTGCGGAAGTAAAGCTCCTTGAGCTGTAGGGGCGGGTTCCGCTCGCCCGAATAAAATGACACAAATACTTACGGGCGCCTGTTAGGCGCCCTCCCCTGCAATTTCAATTTGCAAAATTTATGCAAATGCTTGACAAACGCTGTTTTTCATTGTATAATACAGTTAATAAATTGAAAATGCTATGAAGGGAAACAAAGCTTGTGTGAGTTTTCACAGAGAGCCGACGGCTGGTGAAAGTCGGCAGACAAATGCAGGTCATAACTCCTCCCCGAGCAGCCGTCCCAAAGGCGCAGACCGCGTCAAGTAGGCACGGACGGGCTCTCCCGTTACAGAGATATGCGTTGATCCGACGCAGATGAGTGGGTGTATTCTTACATCAAGAAGAGTGGTACCACGGAGTATATTGCAGCTTCGTCTCTTCCATGCCGTGCATGGAGGAGATTTTTTATTACCCTCCTGCGAGGCAAACGGATCGGAATGGAGGTTTTGACATGAATAACGTAAAAAAGTACACAAGACAATTCTTTGAAGCGCCGAAAACTGCCATGAAATGGGCGGAAAAGTCCTATATCGACAAGGCCCCCCAGTGGTGCAGCGTGGATCTCCGCGACGGAAATCAGGCTCTTATCATACCCATGAGTCTCGGTGAAAAGCTGGAATTCTTCCGCAGACTGGTTGATATCGGCTTCAAGGAGATAGAGATCGGCTTTCCTGCCGCTTCCGAGACCGAGTACGACTTCTGCCGCACTCTTATCGAGCAGGATCTCATTCCCGACGATGTGGCGATACAGGTGCTCACCCAGTCCCGTGAACACATCATCGAAAAGACGTTTGAAGCCCTCAAGGGCTGCAAGAACGCCATAGTTCACCTTTACAACTCCACCTCCGTTGCTCAGCGAGAGCAGGTCTTTCGCAAGAGCAAGGAGGAGATAATAGATATCGCGGTCAGCGGAGCAAAGCTCCTTAGAGAGTACCGCGAGAAGTATGAAGGCAATTTCCGCTTTGAGTACTCCCCCGAGAGCTTCACGGGCACAGAGCCCGAATTTGCGCTGGAGATATGCAACGCCGTTCTTGACGTGTGGCAGCCTACTCCAGAGGACAAGGTCATAATCAATCTCCCCGTAACGGTACAGCTCTCAATGCCCCATGTTTACGCAAATCAGATAGAGTATATGTGCGAGAACCTGAAATACCGCGAAAACGTCATAGTCTCTCTCCACCCCCACAATGACCGCGGCTGTGCGGTAGCTGATACGGAAATGGGACTCCTTGCAGGTGCAGAGCGCGTTGAGGGAACTCTCTTCGGCAACGGCGAGCGCACAGGCAACGTGGACATCATCACCCTTGCTATGAATATGTACTCGCAGGGCGTTGATCCCGAGCTGGATTTCAGCGATATACCATCACTCTCCGAGGACTTCTCCCGTCTGACGAGAATGGGTATCTACGAGCGCCAGCCCTATTCGGGAAAGCTGGTATTCGCGGCGTTCAGCGGCTCTCATCAGGACGCTATCGCCAAGGGCATGAAATGGCGCGAGGAACACGGCGATACTGTCTGGAACGTGCCCTATCTGCCTCTTGATCCTACTGATATCGGCAGAGAGTACGAATCAGACGTTATCCGCATCAACAGCCAGTCGGGCAAGGGCGGAATCGGCTACATACTGGAGACTCGCTTCGGCTACGACCTGCCAAAGAAGATGCGCGAGAGCGTGGGCTACCTTGTCAAGGGCATATCCGACAAAAAGCACAAGGAGCTCCTCCCCGACGAGGTCTACTCAATATTCAAGAGCAACTATGTGGATATAACCTCGCCTATAAACATCACGGAAACTCACTTCGTACAGCGCAACGGTATCGAAGCAACTGTAAGCTTCGATTACAGCGGCAGACGAGTTACTGTAACCGATACAGGTAACGGACGTCTTGACGCCGTCAGCAACGCTATACGCTCATATACAGGCGCAGACTACAGTCTCAACAGCTACACCGAGCACGCTCTGGAAGTAGGCTCGGCTTCAAAGGCTGTATCCTATGTTGAGATAGTCACAAAGGAGGGCAAAAGCTTCTGGGGAACTGGTATCGACAACGATATCATCACTTCTTCAGTCAAGGCTCTTGTCAGCGCGGTAAATAATATGCTCAACAAGCAGTAATGTAAAGGAAGTGTGGAAATATGGCAATGACAATGACTCAGAAGATACTTGCGGCTCATTCGGGCAGAGAGTCAGTCTGTTCAGGGGAGCTTATCCTGACAGACCTTGACCTCGTTCTCGGCAACGATATAACCTCTCCCGTCGCTATCAAGGAGTTCGCAAAGCTGGGTAAGGACAGCGTGTTCGACAGAAACAAGGTCACCATGGTCATGGACCACTTCGCTCCCAACAAGGACATAAAGGCGGCAGAGCAGTGCAAGATGTGCCGCGATTTCTGCACGGAAAAGGATATAACACACTTCTACGACGTGGGAGAAATGGGCATCGAACACGCCCTGCTCCCCGAAAAAGGTCTGGTCACCGCAGGAAATGTGGTCATCGGAGCTGACTCCCACACCTGCACCTACGGAGCTTTGGGAGCTTTCTCAACAGGCGTGGGCTCAACGGATATGGCTTGCGGAATGGCTACAGGCAAGGCGTGGTTCAAGGTGCCCGAGGCTATAAAGGTAGTCCTCACAGGAAAGCTCCGCAGATTCGTGTCGGGCAAGGACGTTATACTCCACATTATCGGCGAGATAGGCGTGGACGGAGCCCTTTACCGCTCTATGGAGTTCACAGGCGAGGGACTTGCCTCACTGACTATGGCTGACCGCCTTTGCATGGCGAATATGGCTATCGAAGCAGGGGCAAAGAACGGTATTTTCGAGGTTGACGATATCACCCTCGACTATATCCGCACACACGGCGGCGCAGAGCCTGTTATATACAAAGCTGACGAGGACGCAGACTACGACGAGGTGCTCACCGTTGACCTGTCGGAGATAGAGCCTACCGTGGCTTTTCCTCATCTTCCAGAAAATGCACGTACCTTCGCCGAGATAGGCGATGTAAAGATAGATCAGGTGGTAATAGGCTCATGCACCAACGGCAGACTTGAGGACCTCATTGCCGCCGCTGAGATAATGAAAGGGCGCAAAGCCGCAAAGCACGTCCGCGTTATCGTGATACCTGCAACTCAGCAGATTTACCTTGACGCTATGGAAATGGGGCTTATCCGCACATTTATCGAGTTCGGCGCAGTAGTGTCAACTCCTACCTGCGGGCCGTGCCTTGGCGGATATATGGGCATTCTTGCCGCAGGCGAGAGAGCCATAACCACTACGAACCGCAACTTCGTGGGACGTATGGGACACCCCGAGTCGGAGGTATACCTTGCAAGCCCTGCAACTGCGGCGGCAAGCGCCGTAACAGGCAGGATAACAAGCCCGTGGGAGGTAATGGAGCTATGAAATACACAGGAAACGCTATAAAATACGGCGACAACGTGGATACAGACGTTATTATCCCTGCGCGTTACCTCAACACCAGCGACCACAAGGAGCTTGCAAGCCACTGTATGGAGGATATCGACAAGACCTTCGTGAGCCGCGTAAAACATGGCGATATCATGGTAGCAGGGCAGAATTTCGGCTGCGGCTCGTCCCGTGAACACGCTCCCATAGCCATAAAGGCAAGCGGAGTCTCCGTTGTCATCGCCAAGAGCTTCGCCCGTATCTTCTACCGCAACGCTATCAATATCGGACTTGCTATCGTGGAATGTCCCGAAGCTGCCGAGGATATCTCCGAGGGAGATAATGTGGAAGCCGACCTCGATAACGGCATTATCCGCAATATCACCACGGGCAAAGAGTACAAAACCGCTCCTTTCCCCGAATTTGTCCAGAAAATAATCGAAAACGGCGGACTTATGCAGGCTATCGCCAACGGCGTGATATAATTGTAGGGGACGGCGTCCTCGACGTCCCGAATTGAAAATGTAGGGGCGGCGTTCCGCCGCCCGTATCAGGATTTCCAACACTCCCCAAAGGAGATAAAATGATAGCAAAAATAATCGTAAAATGTATCATATACAACCCCAAGCTCAACAGATTCCTTCTGATAAAGCGATGTGAAGATGACGATATCGGCGCCGGTTCATGGGAGAATGCAGGCGGAAACATCGAAAGCGGCGAAACTCCCGAGGACGCTGTTATGCGCGAGATACAGGAAGAAACAGGCATTACGGATATCAGGATAGGAAATATCGCTTATGTTGCCGTTCTGGAACGGGAGATCCCCGACCTGCTCATAGTATATCTCTGCGAAACATCGACAGAAGCCGTAAAGCTTAGCTTTGAACATCAGGACTATACATGGGCGGACGAACAGCAATGCAGGACTCTTCTTCCCGACGCCATAATCCGCGATTTTGAAAAGAACAATGTATTTGATATCCTGCGGCAATAGCATATCCGACGCCGAGAACGGCGTTCCCTGCAAAAAATCCTTATTTACACCAAAGTAAAGGACGTTTTAATATGAAAATATCAGGTGCAAAAATCGTCGTTGAGACCCTCATCGAGCAGGGCTGCGACACTATATTCGGCTACCCCGGAGGTCAGGTCATCGACCTCTTTGACGAGCTCTACAACGCCCGTGACCGCATAAAGCACATACTCACTGCCCACGAGCAGGGAGCCGCTCATGCTGCGGACGGCTATGCCCGTTCAACAGGCAAGGTGGGAGTTGTAATAGCTACATCAGGTCCCGGAGCTACGAACCTTGTAACAGGCATAGCTACGGCATATCTGGACTCCGTACCCATGGTTGCCATCACGGGAAATGTCTCCTGCGACCAGATAGGTCGTGACAGCTTTCAGGAGGTGGATATCGTAGGTATAACCATGCCTATCACCAAGCATAATTTCATTGTCAAGGACATAAACGAGCTTGCGGACACTCTTCGCACAGCCTTTAAAATAGCCAAATCGGGCAGACAGGGACCTGTTCTTGTGGATATCCCCAAGGACGTCCAGACGGCGCTCTGCGAGTACGAGTCCAACGCACAGCCTGTTATCCCCTATCCCCTGACCTTTGCTTCGGAAGAAAAGCTTCAGAAAGCGGCGGAGCTCATAAACAGCGCCCAGAGACCGTATATCTACTTAGGCGGCGGAGTCATCAGCGGCAAGGCTTCACAGCAGGTCACAGCTCTTGCGGATAAGATAGACGCGCCTATGAGCAGCTCTCTAATGGGACTTTCCGCAGTACCTCACGACCACCCGAGATTTCTCGGTATGCAGGGTATGCACGGTCATTTTGCTTCAACTGTTGCCGAATACGAAGCCGACCTCGTTATCGCTCTGGGAGTTCGCTTCAGCAACAGGTCTACAAGCGAAAACAGCCGATTCACCAAGAGCTTCAGTATCATACACATAGATATCGACGGCGCGGAGCTCAACAAGAATATCCCTGCCGACCTCTCCATACGCGGAGACCTCCGCGACTCCGTAGAGCGCCTTATCGCCATGGTAGAGGAGAAAAAGCACCCCGAATGGGAGAAACGCATAGCGGAGCTGAGAGCCGAGGAGAAAACGCGCACCGAGTCTGCAATGGCTTCAGCAAGGGAGAAAACAGCGGCAAAGGGCGGCTCTCCGAAGCTCAGCCCCTATGAGATAATCGATATCATCAGCGCCCGTGCAGGCGATGACGTTATCATCGCCACAGACGTTGGACAGCACCAGATGTGGACGGCTCAGCGCTATCCCCTCAAAAAGCCCCGCACATTCCTTTCCAGCGGCGGTCTCGGAGCTATGGGGTACGGACTTGGCGCGGCTATCGGAGCTTCTACAGCTACGGGCAAGCGCGTTGTTCTGTTCACAGGCGACGGCAGCTTCGGCATGAACTTAGGCGAGCTGGCAACTGCGGTATCTCAGGATATCCCCGTGGTCATCGTCGTTATGAACAACGGCGTACTTGGAATGGTTCGTCAGCAGCAAACTCTTTTCTACGACAAGCACTACTCCAATACCACTCTTGACCGCAGGACCGACTTCGCAAAGGTAGCCGAGTCATTCGGCGCAACGGGCGGTCACGCTTCAACAGCCGAGGAGCTGAAAGCTTTAGCTGATGAAGCATTCGGCAGTAAATCGCCATTCGTTATCGACTGCGCAGTGGACTGCGACGAATTAGTCCTGCCAATACTCCCCACAGGCGGCACGGCAGACGATATAATCACAGCTGTAAAGTGAGGTGACATTTATGGGACAGCAGTATGTAATAGGAGTTATAGTTGCCAATGTTTCGGGCGTTCTTTCAAGAGTTTCGGGAATGTTCACACGCCGCGGCTTCAACATCGACAGCCTTACCGTGGGCGAGACCGAGTCCAGCGGCTTTTCAAGAATAACTATCGCCTTTCACGGCGATGATGACATGAAAGAGCGCATATTGCAGCAGCTGCAAAAGCTCCATGATGTCAGAGAAGTCGAGGTGCTGGACACCAAGGACAGCGTTATCCGCGAGCTCCTGCTCATAAAGGTACGCAACAAAGCCGAGATACGTCAGGATATAATGACAGCAGTTGAGATATTCCGCTCAAAGATAGTGGACTACTCCCCTACCTCCCTCACCTGCGAGCTTACGGGAGAGACCTCGAAAATAGACGCATTTATAGAGCTTTTGAAGCCATTCGGAATCATGGAGATGTGCCGCACGGGTATCGTAGCTATCGAGCGCGGCGAGAACTGTCTGAAAACGGTCAAATAATTGAGATCATGGTATCGCTGACGCGATAAATCTGTCCGCAAATCGGACACATTCATTCTCAATTCTAAATTCATGCAAGGGAGGATTTGTATGGAGCTTAATATCGCACTTCTCAAGGGCGACGGCATAGGTCCCGAAATAGTGGACAGCGCCGTTGCCGTACTGGAAAAAACCGCATCAAAGTTCGGACATAAATTCAATTTCACACCGTATCTTATCGGCGGCTGTGCTGTCGACGAAACAGGTCTGCCCCTGCCGCAGGAGACCGTGGACGGCTGTTTAGCCTCCGATAGTGTGCTCCTCGGAGCTGTAGGCGGTCCGAAATGGGACGGTCTCGCAGGAGATATCCGCCCCGAAAAAGCCCTGCTGGGCATACGCTCGGCTATGGGACTGTATACCAATCTCCGCCCTGCAAAGCTCTATCCTGCCCTGAGAGGAGCTTCTCCCCTGAAAGACGAGATAGTGGGCGGCGGCTTCGATATACTCATAGTAAGGGAATTAACAGGCGGTATATACTTCGGTGACCGCGGCTACCGCGAGGGTAAATACGGCACAGAAGCTTTCGACACCGAGGCTTACAGCGTAACCGAGATACAGCGCATAGGCAAGGCTGCCTTTGAAGCTGCAATGAAGCGCGGCAAGCGGCTTTGCAGCGTGGATAAGGCTAATGTTCTGGAGTCCTCACGGCTCTGGCGCAAGACCATGCACGAGCTTGCAGAGGAGTACCCCGAGGTGGAATACAGGGATATGTTCGTGGACAACGCCGCTATGCAGCTTGTACGCGATCCCAAGCAGTTCGACGTCATCGTTACGTCCAATATGTTCGGCGATATACTGTCAGATGAAGCTTCGCAGATAACGGGCTCCATAGGTATGCTGGCTTCGGCTTCACTGGGAGCTTCAAAGCGCGGACTCTACGAGCCCATACACGGCTCCGCCCCCGACATCGCAGGCACAAACGCCGCAAACCCCATAGCTACTATACTTTCGGGAGCTATGATGCTTCGGTATTCATTCGGACTTGCAAAAGAAGCCGATACTATAGAAGCCGCAGTTGACAAGGCTCTCAACGACGGTCACAGAACCGCCGACCTCATGGGCACTGACAAGGGTACGCCCCTGACCTGCACGGAAATGACGGAAATAATACTGAAAAATATTTAGGAGGAATCTATCATGATAAAGATCCACACAGAAAAGGCGCCTGCGGCAGTAGGACCTTACTCACAGGCTATAGTTTCAAACGGAATGGTCTACACCAGCGGACAGATAGCCATTGATCCCGTTACAAACACTGTAAAGGGCACTACTATCGAGGAGCAGACCGAGCAGATAATGCGCAACCTGGGAGCTGTTCTTGCTACAGCAGGCTCAGGCTTTGACAAGGCTGTGAAAACTACCTGTTTTCTGGCAGATATGAACGATTTTGCCGCATTCAACGAGATTTACGGCAAATATTTCACATCTCTGCCTGCAAGAAGCTGTGTTGCGGTAAAGACTCTCCCCAAGGGCGTTCTTGCCGAGGTAGAGGTAATTGCAGAGAGCAATCTATAATGCATAATTACATGGGCGGATAGTATCCGCCCTTTTTTGCTGCGATTTCGGGCGCACACTGTTCACCCCTGCAAGCTAACGGCTAAAGGCTTGAAATTTTATCCCTTTTGTGTTATAATCAATAAAATGGGCAAATTGTATATTGATATAAATTTTACAACAAGGAGACCGCTATGAAACTTCTCGCAATCGATGGAAACAGCATACTTAACCGCGCTTTTTACGGCATAAAGCTTCTTTCAAATAAAAAAGGACAGTTCACCAACGCCATTTTCGGCTTTATGAATATATATCTCCGCAATATCGGCGACGTAAAGCCCGACGCTGTGGCTGTAGCCTTTGACCTGCGCTCTCCTACCTTCCGTCACAAGGCTGTGGCGACCTACAAGGCTAACCGCAAGGGTATGCCTCCCGAGCTTGCAGAGCAGCTCCCCCGCGTAAAGGAGCTCCTCACCCTTATGGGCGTTAAAGTCGTAGAGTGCGAGGGCTTCGAGGCTGACGACGTACTTGGTACACTCTCAAAGCTATGCTCCGACAGCGGCAACGAGTGCTTCGTGCTGACAGGAGACCGTGACAGCTTGCAGCTCATCGACGACAAGGTCACTGTTATCCTTGCCACAAACAAGGAGAATATATACTACACTCCTGAGCGATTTACCGATGATTACGGCTTCGAGCCAATAAAGCTCATCGACCTGAAAGCCCTCATGGGCGACAGCTCCGACAATATCAGCGGAGTTGCAGGCATCGGTGAAAAAACTGCTTCCGCTCTTATCAAGGAATACGGAAGTATCGAAAATCTTTACGAGAATTACGAGGATTCCACCCTCACAAAGGGCGTTAAGGCTAAGCTTGCCGCAGGCGCAGAAGCCGCCAGGGAGAGCAAATGGCTGGCAACTATCGTCCGCAACGCTCCTATAGATACAGACCTTGACAGCTACAAGCCGAAAGCTCCCGACAACGGCGCTATCGGACGTATGCTCAGCGAGCTGGAGATGTTCAAGCTCCTTGACAAGCTGGGTATCAGCGCGGCTGAGAGCACAAATTCCGCCCCCGAGGTCAAGGCTGAAGAAACTCCCGTCATCGACGCTAAGGTCAGCGAGCTGACTGCGGATATTATCAGAGACCTCAGCGAATGCGAGTACCTTTTCCGCGAGGATAAGCTCTCTGTACGGGACGGAGACAACGTTTACACGACTGACAATGAAGATATTATAAAGGCGTTTTTCGGCTCTGAATGCGCTAAGTCCACCGACGACGGCAAGGCGCACTACCGCTGGGCAATGGCTCACGGCGGCGAGCTGAAAAATCTGAAAAGCGACGCGGCGATATGCGGCTATCTGCTGAACACTTCCGCTTCGGACTACGCCGTGGATAAGCTCTGCGCCGAGTACGGAGTGCATTTCTACAGCGAAAACGGCGATTTGGCGGAGCTCCTTTCCCTTAAAGGGCTCATTGCAAAGCTCCGCGCAGAGATAGAATCCGAGGGCATGACGAAGCTCCTTGAAACAGTGGAAATGCCCCTGACGGAAGTCCTCGCTTCAATGGAGGACACAGGCGTTCTCATCGACAAAAAGGGCGTTGAGGACTTCGGCGTGTACCTGTCGGAAATGATAGAGGAAACTCAGCAGATGATATTCGACGAGGCAGGTCACGAGTTCAATATCTCCTCGCCGAAACAGCTCGGCACCGTCCTTTTCGAGGAAATGGGACTGCCGGCAAAAAAGAAAACAAAGAGCGGCTACTCCACCAATGCGGAGGTGCTTGAAGAGCTACGCAATTATGCTCCAATCGTTGACAACGTGCTGAAATACCGCCAGTACACAAAGCTCAACTCCACATACGTTGTGGGACTTCTTGATAAAATCGCTCCCGACGGACGTATCCACACATGGTTCAGACAGACCGAGACCAGAACGGGACGTATAAGCTCCACAGAGCCAAATATGCAGAATATCCCCGTCCGCACGGAGCTTGGCGCACAGATGAGGAAGTTCTTCACCGCCGACGAGGGAAAAACTCTTATCGACGCCGACTACAGCCAGATAGAGCTGAGAGTTATGGCTCACCTCTGCGGCGACGAGAACATGACCGAGGCTTTCACATCGGGCGAGGATATCCACACCTCAACTGCGGCACAGGTATTCAATATGCCCATATTTATGGTGACTCCCGAAATGAGAAGCGCCGCAAAGGCAGTAAACTTCGGTATAATCTACGGTATCGGAGCATTCTCCCTCGCCAAGGATATCGGTACTTCCGTGGCAAAGGCAAAGAAGTACATCGCGGACTACCTTGCGAAATACCCCAAGGTAAACGAGTTCATGGAGACCACCGTGGACAATGCCTTCAAGGAGGGCTATGTTACCACCATGTTCGGCAGAAAGCGCCGTATCCCCGAGCTTTCATCATCCAACAAGATGTTACAGGCGGCAGGCAAGCGCATAGCCATGAATACTCCCGTGCAGGGAACAGCCGCCGACCTTATCAAGATAGCCATGATAAACGTCTACAACCGCTTAAAGGCTGAAAAGCTCAACGCAAAGCTCATATTGCAGGTTCACGACGAACTCATTATCGAGTCGGATATCGCCTGTGCAGAAAAATGCGCTGAGCTTCTCAAGGAGGAAATGCAGGGCGTTTACGATATGCGTGTGCCCCTTGCTGTGGACGTTCACACAGGACACTCATGGTATGACGCTAAAGGCTAAGCAGCGTGACGCTGCACCCTTGCCACGATGTCGCTTGTTTCACGCGCTCACTTTTATAAAAACCGTTACTTGTACATCGCTTACGGTTTATTTGTAGGGACGGCCACAGGTCGTCCGCAAATCAAGCATAAAAAGGAAGAAAAATGAATATTTCTCAATTCTCAATTCTTGATTCAAAATTTGATTACGATAAATTGTCAGAACTGGATAAGCTCTGCGTAGGTGCGGACGGCTGGTCGGCGGATTCCTTCCGCGAGGAGTCACAGCGTCCCGAGAGCATTATCCTCACCGCCTACGACGGTGACACCCTTGCAGGCATGATAGCAGGCTTCACTGCCGCCGATACGGGAGAGATACTCACTGTTTGTACCGCTCCCCAGTACCGCAGGCAGGGTGTTGCAAGAATGCTTATGGAGACTTTTTTAACATCTGTCCCCGACAGTGTTGAAAGTATAGCCCTTGAAGTTCGGCAGTCCAATACCGCCGCAATCGAGCTGTACAAGAGCTTCGGCTTTGAAAAGGCAGGCGTGCGGAAGCGGTTCTACCAGAATCCTGCCGAAGACGCAGACGTTATGGTCTGCAAGCTGAAATAAATAACGAAAGAAGATATAGTATGCTTATACTCGGAATAGAAAGCTCCTGCGACGAGACCGCCGCAAGCGTGGTGCGCGACCAGCGAGAGATACTCTCGTCGGTGATATCCACGCAGATAGAGGAGCACAAGAAATACGGCGGAGTTGTCCCCGAGATAGCCTCGCGCCGACACTGCGAGAATATCCTCGGAGTTGTCCGTCAGGCTCTCGACGAAGCGCAGGTGAAGCTCTCAGACCTTGACGGTATCGCCGTTACATACGCCCCGGGACTTATAGGCGCTCTCCTTGTGGGAGTAAGCTTCGCAAAGGCGCTTGCAATGTCCTCGGGAAAGCCACTGATACCCGTTCATCATATCGCAGGTCATATCGCTACCAATTATCTGACCTTCCCCGACCTTGAACCGCCTTACCTCTGCCTTGTGGCAAGCGGCGGTCACAGCCATATAATCGAGGTCCTCAGCTATACCAAGTTCCGCGTAGTGGGAAGAACCCACGACGACGCGGCAGGCGAATGTTTCGACAAGTGCGCAAGAGCTATGGGATTCCCCTACCCCGGCGGAGTCCACATCGACAACGCCGCACAAACAGGCGACAGGAACGCATTCAAGCTCCCACACCCTGCCGTTGCAGGCAGCGAATTCGATTTCAGCTTCTCGGGACTGAAGACCAACGTGATAAATCTGCTCCACAACGCCGAACAGAAAGGCATAGATATCAAAAGGAACGACCTTGCGGCAAGTCTCCAAGCAACTATCGCGGAGATACTCACGGATAAGACTATCCGTGCCGCCGAGGCTCTCGGCTACAAAAAGGTAGCTCTTGCAGGCGGAGTTTCCGCAAATACGGGAGTCCGCGAGACCTTGTCCGAGGCTTGCAGAAAGCGCGGCTTTGAGTTCTATATGCCCTTGAAGAAGCTCTGCGGCGACAACGGCGCCATGATAGCCTGTCAGGGCAGCTATAATCTCCTTGCAGGCATAACCGCCGACGAGAGCCTGAATGCAATTGCGACTCTATCTATGGAAGACATTTAATGTAGGGGCGCACATTGTGCGTCCGAGAATACAGCAAAAATAAAAACGGGCGAACGCTGTTCGCCCCTACAAATCAAATAACCGACGCTCATTCACAAACGGGCGGCGGAACGCCGCCCCTACAAGCTAACGGCTTTCGGCTAATGGCTATAATGAAAGGAATATAAAAATGACTGTTCGTGAATTACAGGATAAGATAATCCAGCTCAAAAAGGAAACAAACACCGCAGTTCTCGCACACTGCTATCAGGCTCGCGAGATATGCGAGGTTGCCGATTTCGTAGGCGACAGCTATAAGCTCAGCGTTGACGCAAAGGGCGTATCACAGGAGAATATCCTCTTCTGCGGAGTTCATTTCATGGCTGAGACTGCAAAAATGCTCTCGCCACAGAAGCGCGTTTACCTCTCCAACAAGCACGCTGGCTGTCCTATGGCTGAGCAGATGGACAAGGAGCTCATCAGCGCTATCCGCGCACAGGAGCCCGACCGCACCGTTGTTGCCTATGTTAATACAACTGCGGCTCTCAAGACCGTCTGCGACGTCTGCGTTACATCATCAAGCGCTCTGCGTATCGTCAAGGCGCTCGACAACGACAAGATACTCTTTATCCCAGACTGCAATCTCGGCGACTACATAAAGAAGCAGTGCCCCGAAAAGGACATAAAGCTCCTTAACGGCGGCTGTCCCACACACGCAAGGATAACCGCTAAGGAAGTCCTCGCCGCTAAGGAGGAGCACCCCGACGCTCTCTTCCTCGTACACCCCGAGTGTACTCCAAAGGTAGTTGAGCTTGCGGACTACGTGGGCTCTACCACAGGTATCATGGACTTTGCAAAGAAGTCCGACAAGACCGAGTTCATTATCGGTACTGAAAATTCTATCGTGGAGCACTTGCAGTATGACTGCCCCGAGAAGAAGTTCTATCCCGTGAGCCGTGACCTTGTCTGTCACAATATGAAGCTGACCACTCTGCCCGATATTTACAACACTCTCCTCGCAATCAGCGGCAAGGGCGGCGAAGCCTTTGAGATACTTATGGACGACGAGCTCATCGCTCAGGCAAGAAAGTGCATAGACGAAATGATAAGGCTGGGCGGCTGACATGACGGAATTAGTCGAAAAGCTGTACCAAACTGGCGACCTGTCCGACGGGGAGCTCAAAAAACTCATCGAGACTGACGATAAGGAAACAGCGGAGCTTCTCCGCCGATATGCCGACGAGACAAGGCAGAAAAACTACGGGAAAAAGGTCTTTCTCCGCGGACTTATCGAGGTCTCCAGCTACTGCAAGAACAACTGCCTTTACTGCGGTATACGCCGCGGCAATAATGAAGCCGACCGCTACCGCCTGTCCCGTGAGGACATACTGAAATGCTGTGAAAACGGCTATGAGCTGGGCTTCCGCACATTCGTAATGCAGGGCGGCGAGGACGCATTTTTCACCGATGATTTCCTCTGTCCCCTTATATCCGAGATAAAAGAAAAGTACCCCGACTGCGCGGTGACGCTGTCCCTCGGTGAGCGCTCCTATGAGAGCTACAAGCGTCTGAAAGAAGCAGGGGCGGACAGATATCTGCTCCGTCACGAAGCGGCTTCGCAGGAGCTTTACTCAAAGCTCCACCCCGAGGAAATGAGCCTTGAAAACCGCAAGGACTGCCTGTTTCAGCTGAAAGAGCTGGTCTATCAGGTGGGCGCAGGCTTCATGGTGGGAGCTCCATTCCAGACTACTGAGCACATCATAGCCGACCTGCGATTCTTGCAGGAGCTACAGCCCCAGATGATAGGCATAGGACCATTCGTCCCACATCATAAAACCCCATTTGCCGAGGAAAAAGGCGGCACACTTGAGCTCACGCTGAGACTTTTAGGCATACTGAGACTGATGTTCCCGAAAGTTCTACTGCCTGCCACGACAGCTCTCGGAACTATCGCTCCCAACGGCAGGGAGCTTGGTCTGCAAACGGGCTGTAACGTTGTAATGCCCAATCTTTCACCTGTTATGGTGCGTAAGAAGTACGACCTCTACGACAATAAGATCTGTACAGGCGAGGAAGCCGCAGAGTGCCGATTCTGTCTGCAAAGGAGAATAGAGTCCGCAGGCTACGAGATAGCGCAGGAGCGCGGAGACTGCATAGATTAAATCAAATTTTGCAAGGCAAAATTTGAAGCCGTTAGCCATTAGCCTGTAGGGGACGATGCCTACATCGCCCCGTTTAATAAATCACGGGCTGATGTGGGTGACTCCCTACAGTGTAGGGAGATGTCGCAAAGCGACAGAGGGTATGGGTGCCTGTTAGGCATCAGCCCCTACAATTTGAATCCGTCGCCGCAGGCGACACCATAACTCTCAACTCTACACTATAAACTTTCAACTTATTATAATTTAAGGAGAATACTATGCGAGTACGTTTTCATCTGCCCGACTTTTCGGGAAATTTCAAGCTTAACCTGCTCTTTGCAGAGCTTCTGGAGCGCCGTCCCGACCTCTTCCGCGAGGGCGTTGAGATAGCTTCGTTCTACGGTGTATTTCCGCCGTCTATCTGGAACGGCGGCAGAACTCAGGGCGGCGTCTGTGACAAGACCTTCGTGAAAAGCGTTATCAAGACCTTCAACGAAAAGAGCATTCCCCTGAGATTCACCTTCACAAATCCTGCACTGGAAAAAAAGCACCTCAGCGACCAGTTCTGCAATATGGTGCTGAATTTAGCCAATAACGGACTCAACGAGGCTATCGTTATGTCTCCCATACTGGAGGACTATATCCGCAGGAATTTCCCGAAATACAAGCTGACAAGCTCCACCTGCAAGCGCCTGAATACAATAGAGGGACTTCTCGACGAGCTGAAAAAGGACTACCACATAGTCGTTATGGACTACGACCTCAACAACAGATTCGACCTGCTGGAGCAGATACCTATGGCGGACAGACCGCGTATCGAGTTCCTGTCAAATGCCTGCTGTGAGCCGAATTGTCCGCGCCGTTCTGCTCATTACCACTCTATCGGCGTTCAGCAGATAGCCTACAACGAGCACATCAAGAAATACCCCAATCTACCCTTTGACTCATCAAAATACGATCCCGAGCACTTCCGCGACTGCCCGTACTCACAGAGAGGTCTCTTTGAGATAAAAAAACTCCGCACTCATATTTCTCCCGACGATATCTGGGAAAAATACGTGCCTATGGGCTTTGAGCAGTTCAAGATAGAGGGACGAACAGCAAGTCCGCTGAACGTCCTCGAAACATATATGTATTACATGGCTAAGCCCGAATGCCGCGACGAAACGCGCTTCATGCTCCTCAAGGCTATGGAGAATTCGGGTGCGCTCTCATTCAAATAAACCACCACGACTTTCAATGAACTGAGGTGAATCACCATGAAGGCTGCTGCTGTTTTCAGCGATAACATGGTGCTGCAAAGGAACAGAAATATCCGAGTTTTCGGCACTTGCAGCAAAAACGAAAAGATAATAACCGTCCGCATACCCGAGCTTGAAAGCTTTGCCCGCGCCGTTGTCAAGGACGGCAGATGGGAGGCTGTCCTGCCGCCGCGAAAGGAGTACAGCTCATGTACTCTGGAAATATCCTGCGGCGCTGTGAAAAAGGTATTCCACAACGTTGCCATAGGCGAGGTATGGCTGGCAGGCGGACAATCCAATATGGAGTTCGAGCTCCAGCATGAGCGCAAGGGCGCAGCGGCGCTGGCGAGCTGCTACAGCGAGAACGTCAGATTCTATTATACTCCCAAGTGCTCAATGCTCGGCGATGAGCTTGAACAAGCCGAAAAGGAAAGCTGCTGGCGCACTCCCTCTCCCGATAACGCAAAAGCATGGTCGGCTGTAGGCTACTACTTCGCAAGGGAGCTGAGCCGCAGACTGGGCGTTACCGTAGGCATTATCGGCTGCAACTGGGGCGGCTCCTCGGCTTCTGCGTGGATAAGCCGCGATTATCTCAGCTGCGACAAGCGCCTTAGCCCATATCTTGACGAATACGACGAAGCTATCAAGGGCAAGTCCGACGAGGAAATGATAGCCGAGTACGACGAATACAGCACCTATCAGTGGGCATGGGAGCAGCGCATGATAAAATTCTGCGCCGAGAATCCAGAAGCAAAGTGGGACGAGGTGCTGAAAAACTGCGGCGAGAACCGCTACCCCGGTCCTCACAGCATAAAGAACCCCATGCGCCCCTGCGGTCTCCATGAGACTATGGTGAAGCGTATCGCTCCCTACACTCTTGCAGGCGTGCTGTGGTATCAGGGCGAATCCGACGACCACCGTCCAAACACTTACGAAGTTCTTCTGAAGCTCCTTATTGAGAACTGGCGCGACCTCTGGAAAGACAAGGAGCTGCCCTTTATGATAGTGCAGCTGCCCATGTTCAGATATATAGACGATCCCGACACAAAGAGCTGGGCGCTGATACGCGAGGCTCAGGAGAACGTTTTCAAGAGCGTGAAAAATACAGGTCTTGCAGTCTGTCTTGACTGCGGAGAGCTGAACAATATCCACCCCACAGACAAGTCTCAGGTAGCTCACAGGCTCTATCTGCAAGCTATGAGCGAGGTCTATGAGGTCATCACACGCCGCGATTCCCTGCCGCCTATGTACGATAACTTCGAGGTCATCGGAAACGCCATGCTGATACACCTGACCAACTGCGAAATGGGACTTGGCGGCAAGGACGAGCACTGTCTCGACGGCTTCGAGATAGCAGGCGAGGACGGCGTTTATCACCCTGCAAAGGCAACGGTGAGACTGCCCTATATCGAGCTTCGCAGCGACAAGGTGAAAATACCTGCCGCCGCACGATACAAATGGACAAATTACGCAGATGTGGGACTTTTCGGCATAAACGACCTGCCCCTGCCGCCTTTCCGCACAGACAAATACTAATTTCAAAGGAGATATAATATGCTTTTAGCAGTAGACATCGGAAATACCAATATCGTTTTCGGCTGTGTTGACGACAATGACGAGGTAGTGCTCTTTGAGCGCATAAGCACCAACCACAATGCGACTGCCGCAGAATACGCTGTACTTATCAGGACGATACTGGAGATGAACAGCTTCAATACCTCGGATATCCATGACGCTATCATGTCGTCTGTTGTTCCCTCGGTGACAAACACTGTAAAAGAAGCAGTACGCAAGCTCTTTGACGTTGACGTAATGATAGCAGGTCCCGGAGTAAAGACAGGACTCAATATTCTCATCGACAACCCTGCACAGCTGGGAAGTGATCAGGCAGTAGACGCTGTTGCGGCTATAAATCAGTACCCTGTGCCTCTTATCATCATCGACATGGGAACTGCTACAACTCTTTCAGTTGTTGACAGCAAGAAAAATTACCGCGGCGGACTTATCCTCACAGGCATGAAGGTAGCGGCTGACGCTCTTACAGCCCGTACTGCACAGCTCCCCAAGGTAAATTTTGAGGTGCCTGCACACGTTATCGGCACAAACACTATCGACTGCTTAAAGAGCGGTATCCTCTATTCAAATGCAAGCGCACTTGACGGTATCATTGACCGTATCGAGGAGGAGCTTGGCGAGAAATGCACCGCCGTTGCTACAGGAGGTCTCTCCGAGCTGGTAGTACCGCTGTGCAAGAGAAAAATTATCCTTGACAATAATCTCCTTATCAAGGGACTTGCTATTATTTACAAGAAGAATAAGAAATAAACGAGAAATCTTGCTTTTCCATGAACGGGATTCCAAAGGGACTGTGTTCCTTTGGTCAGGTCAAGGGCTGACAGCCCTTGTGGGGTGACTTCCCACAGTGTGGGGAGATGTCGCAAAGCGACAGAGGGGCTGGGGCGGTTAGCCTGGGGCAAAGCCCCACAGTTACGAAGGCGCTCCGCAAGAGGTGAATTCAAAAACAGTCCGGTGGACTGTTTTTGAAGAGGAGACGCCCTGCAAGAGAGGGCGTCTCCTGACCGACTGCCAAAAGTATACTCCTTTGGAATCCCTTTCTTTGGTAAGGCAGCCTTTTATACATACTACAACGAGAAAAGCTCTGTTTCATTACAAAACAGAGCTTTTTTCGGTAATTGGAGAGAAAAATCCTTTTTAAAAGTGAGGTCTTTAAAATTTATTTTTGTCCGTAATAGGCATTATCACCATGTTTACGGAAAAAATGCTTATCAAGCAGTCGCTGCGGCATATTCGGCGTATCGCTGCGGAGAGTCTTTGTTATCCACGCCATAGCGGAAAGCTCCTCCAGCACCACTGAATTGTGCACAGCCTCCATGCAGTCCTTGCCCCACACGAATGGACCGTGATTGGCAACAAGAGCCGCAGGGATATTTTCATAATTCTTGCAGCACTCAACGATGACCTTGCCTGTTTCAAGCTCGTATTCACCGCCGACCTCTGCGTCTGTCATCTCGCGTGTACAGGGTATCTCGCCGTAGAAGTAGTCGCCGTGGGTAGTACCGAGTGGCGGTATGCCCATGCAAGCCTGCGCAAATGATGTTGCATAGCGGCTGTGGGTGTGGACTACTCCGCATATTCCGTCGAAATTCCTGTAAATTTCAAGATGTGTGGGTGTATCACTTGACGGAGAGAGCTTACCCTCTACCTTTTTGCCGTCAAGCGTCAGGACAACTATATCGTCAGCCGTCATGGTGTCGTACTCGACGCCGCTGGGCTTAATGGCGATAAGTCCCGATTCTCTGTCGTATTCGCTGACGTTGCCCCATGTAAAGGTAACAAGCCCATACTTCGGAAGAAGCAGGTTTGCTTTCAGGACACGTTCTTTCAGCTCCTTAACGTCCATAGATAACATCTCCGATCATGATATCGCGCTCGAGACCGTTCACTGTTGTATCCTTGTTGATAACAACAAGCTCGATGCCCATGATACGTGCAAAGCTTCTTACAGCTTCGTCTGATATGTCGTAGGAGAGCACTGTATGATGAGCTCCGCCTGCAACTATCCAGCATTCGAGACCTTCAAGGAAATTAGGTGCAGGTCTCCACATAGTTCTTGCAACAGGTAGATTCGGCATTGACTGGAATGGCTTTACGCACTCGATATCCTGCTGGATAAGTCTGAGTCTGCCGCCGATATCGATAAGTGAGAGCACCTTTGCATAGCCTGCCTTGCCCTCGAAAACTATTCTTGCAGGGGGCTCCTTGCCGCCGATACCCAGCTTGTGGACCTCTATGCGAGGCTTGTCAGCTGCGATAGAGGGGCAAACCTCCAGCATATGAGAGCCCAGAATGAGCTGCTGCTTGTAATCGTATGTATAGTCCTCCATGAAGGAAGTATTTCCGTCGGGATACATTGCCTTGACGATAGCTGTCATGCCTGCTGTTTTCCAGTCGCCCTCAGCGCCGAAGCCGTAGCCCTTGTGCATAAGGTGCTGTGTAGCCAGACCGGGGAGCTGCTTCATGCCATGGAGATCCTCAAAGGTGTTGGAGAATGCCTTTGCGCCCTCGCGGACAAGTATCTTCTCGATAGCTATCTCCTCACGAGCCTGATATCTGATAGTCTCTTCGTCTTCCTTCTTGTAGTCGTAGAGCTCAGCGTACTCCTTCATGAGAGCGTCTATCTCTGTGTCTGTAACATCGTTCATTATCTCAACAAGGTCGCCTACAGCAAAGGTATTTACCTGCCAGCCAAGCTTGAGCTGTGCCTCTACCTTGTCACCCTCGGTAACAGCTACCTCGCGCATATTGTCGCCGAAACGAACTATCTTCAGGCTCTTGCTGAACATAACGCCTACAGCGGCACGCTGCCACTCTGCTATCTTAGCCTGTACCTCGGGATCCTGCCAGTGACCTGCAACAACGGCTCTCGGCATACGGAGTCTTGCTCCGATAAAGCCGTGCTCTCTGTCACCGTGAGCGGACTGGTGAAGGTTCATGTAGTCCATATCTATAGCTTCATTTGGGATAGTCTCATTGAACTGTGTGTGGAAGTGGAGCCATGGCTTCTGGAGAAGCGCAAGTCCGTTTATCCACATCTTTGAAGGCGAGAATGTATGGCAGAAAGTGATGATTCCTGCACACTCGTCGTCATAGTTGGCTTCCTTGATGATACGCTCGATCTCTCTTTCTGTCTTTACCGTACTCTTGTACTCAACAGGGAAAGGCAGCTTCAGTCCTGCAACTATCTTCTTTGAATCCTCGTCTACCTGTCTGAGAGTCTCCTCGCCGTATAAGAACTGGGAGCCTGTAATAAACCAAAATTTCATCCTTTATCAATCCTTTCAATCCTCGGAGGCTGCCGCTCTTACAGCTGAAAGTCCCGAGAGGTATTTCTTCATATAAGCATTGAGACCGTCAACGTCCTCCTTGTCGGGAGAAACCGTGCTGCCCTTCATATCCGCAAATACTCTGCCGCTGAGATAGTCGGTCAGCTTTTCGCCGCTGCTCCTGTTTGCCATATATGAAGCAAGAAGCGCTATTCCCCACGCGCCGCCCTCGCCTGCTGTCTGCATGAGAGTAACATCTGCTCCCAGTGCAGCTGCAAGGAATTTCTGCGTAGGTACAGGCGTCTTGAAGAAACCGCCGTGAGCATATATCCTTTCAAGGCTTACGTGCTCCTGTTCGGTAAGTATATCATTGCCTGCCTTCAATGCGGCAACGCATGAATATACAAGACTGCGCATAAAGTCTCTGATATTGAATGCAGTATCAGGGCTGCGCATAAGCAGAGGAAGTCCGTTTTTCACGCCTGTAACGGGCTCGCCTGCATAGTAATTGTAAGATATTACGCCATTGCAGTCGGGAGCGCCCTCTGCTGCAAGGCTGTAGAGCTTGTCGTAGAGCTGTCCCTTGGGCATATCCACGCCTATCTCCTTGAGGAATCCGCCGAAGATACCGAACCATGCGTCAAGGTCTGAGGTACAGCTGTTGCAGTGTACCATAGCCACGGGATCGCCGCAGGGAGTTGTAACGATATCTATTTCGCGGTGTACCGCCGACAGGTCCTTCTCCAGAACTATCATGGAGAATATGGACGTACCTGCGGACACGTTTCCTGTCCTTGGAGTTATGCTGTTTGTGGCAGCCATACCTGTCTGTGCGTCGCCCTCAGGGGGACAGAACGGTATATCACCGCCGAATGTTCCCGTAGGATCAAGGAGCTTTGCTCCCTCAGCCGTAAGTCTGCCTGCGCACTCGCCTGCAGGGACTATACGGGGAAGAATATCAGCAAGCTTCTTGTTGAGAGCCGTACCCTCCGCAAGCTTGTCGAACTTCGACATCATTGCGCTGTTGTAGTCGCAGGTCTTAGAGTCTATTGGAAAGATTCCCGAAGCGTCGCCTGCGCCGATGACCTTTTCACCTGTGAGGATATAGTGAACATATCCTGCAAGAGTGGTCATAAATGCGATATCGCCTACATGAGGCTCCTTATTGAGCATTGCCTGATAGAGGTGAGCTATGCTCCAGCGCTGTGGTATATTGAAGCTGAACTCCTCTGTAAGCTTGTCGGCAGCCTCCTCGGTCATGGTATTGCGCCATGTCCTGAAAGGTACAAGCTGCTTATCCTTTTCGTCAAATGCCAGATAGCCGTGCATCATAGCCGATATGCCTATTGCAGCGGCTGTCTCCAGCTTTATTCCGTATGCTTCCTCAACATTTTTCATAAGGTCGGCAAAGCATTCCTGAAGTCCTTTTCTGACGTTATCAAGAGAATATGTCCATACTCCGTCAAGCATTTCGTTCTGCCAGTCGTGAACGCCCGATGCCAGCGGTGAGTGGTCCTCTCCTATGAGGACCGCTTTGATACGTGTCGAGCCGAATTCGATACCTATGACCGCTTTGCCGTTCTTTATTTCATCTGCACTGCTCATGTCTTAACTCCTTTTGCTGCTGTAGGCTTTGTTGCTGCAAGATTAGCCTTCTTGCGGCGGGCGATGATGATACTCTGAACGATAAGGAATATGCAAAGCATAGAAGCGTTTGTGATTCCTGTCCACCATGCCTGGTCAAGTCCTACCGATGATACGATATTCTGAATAAGAGCAAGTGAAAGTACGCCGAAAAATGTTCCGATGATATTTCCGACGCCGCCCGTCAGCATAGTTCCGCCGATGATAGACGAAGCTATAGCGTTCATCTCAGCGCCTGTTGCGTGAGAAGCTGAACCAGAGCCAACGTGCATAAAATAAACAAATCCGCCAATTCCGCCTAAGATTCCGCACATGAGATATGCAAGGAATGTAGTTCTCTTTACGTTTACTCCAAGCATAAGTGCGCTCTGCTTATTGCCGCCTACTGCATAGAAGCTGCGTCCTGTCTTGGTCCATTTGAGGAAAACGAAGAGCGCGGCAACACAGATAAGTGCGATAACAACGCCGATCTCTATATAAGCGTCGATATAATCGCCTCTTTTGTTGATAGAGCCCATTCCGGGTATGATTATTCTTGTTTCCTTGAGCTTTATGAAAGCCTCGTTCTGTACGTTGAAGGGGTTTGTGTTTACAATGGTGGTCATACCTCTTGCAAAGAACATACCCGCCAGCGTTACGATAAAGGGCTGTATGTCAAGGTAGGCTACAAGGAAGCCCTGTATAAGTCCGAATGCAAGTCCGATACCCAGTGATATCATTATCGCGCCGAACACGCTGCCGCTGTGCATATCAAGGTAAACGGCTGAGCTCATGCTTACGAGAGCCGCCATACCGCCCAGCGAGATGTCGATACCGCCTGTTATCATAACAAGTGTCATTCCGCAGGCAAGTATTATGAGCGCGGCATTTGCATTCAGCATATTGAAAAATGTCTGTGCCTTTAGAAATCCCTGTCCAAGACCGAAGATAGCGAATACATACATAAGTATGAACACTACTATGGTTATGGACATCAGTAAATTGGTATCAGAGATACCCTTTAACAGATGTCGGCGCGGTCTGCCGACAGCCATATCTGTTTTCGGCATATTTATTCCTCCATTCCACGCTTTTGTCTTCAGCTTTTACTCTCTGCTTTTGCAGGAGAACTCAGCTTCTTGAAGAGAGCTGCAAGTTTTTCTCTTACTATCGGTGCGCTCAGTATTACCAGAGCGATAACTACTACAGCCTTGTATGCAGGCAGAGCGTCCGATTGTACCTGAAACTTGTAAAGCGTTGTGGTAAGGAACTGGATAACATATGCTCCGAGAATGGAAGCAGATATGTTGAATTTACCGCCGCTGAGAGAGTTGCCTCCGAGAGCGACTGCTAAAATAGCGTCCATTTCGATGTCCTTTGCAACTACAGAGTAGTTGATGGTGGACAGTCGGCTGACCTTGATGAATCCTGCGATAGCTACGCACAGACCAAGTATAACGTATGTAACGAACTTGATAAGCGCAGGATTAAGACCATTCAGACGCGAAGTCTTTTCGTTGATACCGACGGACTGAACATACAACCCGAGGTTGGTGAACTTCAGTGCCAGCCATGTCAGAATGAAGCAGGCTATGGCAATGAAAAACGGCGTCGGTATCGGTATGCCTGGTATATATCCCCCGAAATATGTGAATGTCCTGTCACTGACAACAGGCAGCTCATTGTTGTTTATCCAAGCGGCGATAGAACGTCCCGCTGTGAAGAGTATGAGAGTTGCCACCATTGGCTGTATCTTGAATACGGAAACGAGGGTTCCGTTGAAGGCGCCGAATGCCATTGCTACAAGACAGCTGATAAGGAATGCAACTATTATAGGAGCCTGCAATGTATCGGGACGGGAGTTGGTTCCGCAGAGAACTCTGAGGACCACGCTTCCGCTGATAGCTATGGCAGCTCCCACGCTGATATCCTGTCCGCGTGAAGCCGCTGTTACCAGCGTCATTCCGATAGCAAGGATAGCAAGCTCTGAGCCGTAGTCGATGATAGATATGATATTTCCCGAAAGGATAGGATCACCCTCGCTGTTGTGTCCCAGCGTTACCTTAAAGAAGGACGGATCCACGATAAAGTTGAATATTGCAAGAATGAGCAGTGCAGCTATCGGGATAAATATCTGCCGTCTGACTATGCTTGCAAGAAACGAGCTTTTCTGTGCAGTCTGAGTCTGTACTTTCATTCCCGCTCACCTCCTGCTATAGTGTTCATAATGTTATTCTGCGTGAGCTCATCGCCCTTGAGCTCTCCTACAAGCTTTCTGTCACGCATAACAAGAAGTCTTGAACAGGTGCGGAGCATCTCGTCTGTTTCCGATGATATGAAGGTAATGCTCATGCCCTCGGAAGCAAGCTTGAGAACCAGCTTCTGGATATCCACCTTTGTACCTACGTCGATACCTCTGGTGGGCTCGTCGAGAATGAGATATTTCGGGTGTGTAAGGAGCCAGCGTCCAAGAATTACCTTCTGCTGGTTTCCGCCCGAAAGTGACTTTATGGGCGTATTTACAGAGGCTGTCTTGATATCGAGGAGCTTGATGTACTCCTCTGCGAACTTATTAGCCTCTGCCTTTGAGAACGGCTTGAAGAAGCCCTTCTTTACCTGTAATGCAAGGATGATATTGTCCTTTACGGAAAGGTCGCCGACGATTCCGTCGCGCTTTCTGTCTTCAGGAAGATAAGCAATACCGTTCTTCATTGCGTCCATCGGCTTGTTTATTCTGACTTCCTTGCCTTCTACTCTTACGATTCCGCCTGTTACCTTATCGGCGCCGAAGATAGCTCTTACGCACTCGCTTCGTCCCGAGCCGAGAAGTCCTGTGAAACCGTTTACCTCGCCCTTGCGGATATAGAAATTGAAAGGCTTGATGCCTTCAGAGCTGCAAAGCTGTGTGGCTTCATAAACGTATTCTTTGTTTTTGTCGTTGAATACGGGGATATCGTTCTTGATATCAGCCATATCGTCAAGCTCCTTGCCGAGCATTTTCGATACCAGCTGAACTCTGGGGAGATTTTCGATCTCATACTCTCCCACAAGCTGTCCGTCACGGAGAACGGTTATCTTATCACAGACCTCATATACCTGATCGAGGAAGTGGGTAACGAAGATTATACCGACTCCTCGTGATTTGAGCTGGCGCATAAGGTCAAAGAGCTTTGCTACCTCTGATTCGTCCAGTGAAGAGGTAGGCTCATCGAGAATGAGCACGCTGCAGTCCATGTCAACGGCTCTTGCTATAGCTACCATCTGCTGTACAGCGATAGAGCAGCTTGCGAGCTGCTGTGTGGGCTTTACAGCTATACCGAGAGAGTCGAGGAGCTCTCCTGCCTTTTTGTTCATGGTACGCCAGTTGACCAATGCACTTTTTCCTCTGCCGAGGAAGATATTCTCTGCCACTGAGAGGTTGGGGCAAAGGGATATCTCCTGATAAACCGTACTGATGCCTAAATTCTGTGCCTCCTGAGGGGAATGTATCTGTACGGGACCTGAATGTCCTTTTATGTATATATTTCCCTCGTCCTTGATATGCACACCTGTGAGGACCTTGATAAGAGTAGATTTGCCCGCGCCGTTTTCGCCCATGAGCGCGTGTATCTCTCCCTTACAAAGCGTAAAATCAACATTCCTGAGCGCCTTAACTCCGGGAAAGGATTTATATATCCCACGCATTTCCAGCAATGATCTTTCCTGCATTGCTTTTCCTCCTAAGTGAGTTGAATGTGATTAAAATTTATGCGGTGACACAGATCATTCACGAATGCGTCACCGCACTTATTCATCTTTATAGTTTAGTGTCCTGTATACTAACTAATCAGATACCGTACTGCTCAACGTCAGCGTCAGTGATCGTCTTTGCGTCAAAGCCCTTTTCGTCCATGATGATCTTCTTCTCGGGGAGAGTCTCACCCTTTTCGAGCTTGTCGATGATGTCCTTGATGTAAGTTGACTGGAAAGGATTGCACTGTCCGTCGTAGTTCCAGTTGCCCTTCTTGAGCTCCTCAAGCGCCCACTTGTTGCAGTCGAAGCCTATAACGACTACATCCTTGTCAACGCCGTGTGAGATGTTTGCTCTGTCCAGAGCAGCAACTGCGCCCTTTGCCATATCGTCGTTCTCTGCATAGATAACATTGAACTTCTTGTTAGCGTCGATAGCTGACTGAACGATCTGCTGTGCCTTTTCAGCATTCCACTCAGCTGTCTGCTGTGTAACGATGTTCCAGCCAAGCTCCTTTGCGGTCTTGTCGAGAGCTCCCGAACGTCCCTTCTGAGCTGCTGTGCCCATTACGCCCTGAAGGTGGATAATATCATAAGCCTTGAGGTCCTGGCTCTTGAGCCACTCAACAGCCTGCTCGCCTTCCTTGTCCATATCAGAAACGATAGAAGCGTCGTAAAGGCTCTCGTCTGCGTCGATAGTACGGTCAAAGAGGATAACTCTTACGCCTGCGTCCTTAGCGTCCTTGAGAACTGAATCCCAGCCTGCTGTATCAGCAGCAGAGAGGAGAAGGTAGTCGACCTCGTCCTGAATGAACTTCTGAGCGTAGTTGATCTGCTCTTCGTTTTTAAGGCTGTATGCAAAGGAAGCATCGAAGCCGTTTTCCTTTGTGAATGTAGCCTTGAGGTCGTTTACGTTCGCTGTACGGTAGCCCGACTCGTTAGGATCGTTGTTGATGATTCCTACCTTGATAAGTGAGCCCGATGAGCTGTTGTCGTTGTTAGCTGTATCAGCCTTTGAAGTTGCGTCAGGCTTATTTGCTTCGTTGTTTGATGATGATGAGCCCGAAGCTCCGCAGCCAACGAACATTGCGCCGCAGAGTACTGTGCTTGCTGCCATTGCTAAGACCTTTTTGATTCTCATAATTAAATTTCCTCCATCCAAATTTACTTATCCCATTAACGTCTGAGCCGTTAACTTGTATTTACATTATAATCAATTTGTACATACATTGCTACCGAAATTATTTCACAAAATGTTTATTATATTTTGAATATTATTTCCAGTATATTACAGTATACAATTTTACGGACAAATATTTGCGCTGTTCTGGAATTGTCTGGGTGTCTGTCCTGTATATTTCTTGAAGATCTGGCTGAAATACCGATAATCCCTGAATCCTACATCGTAGGCAACCTCATAGACCATTTTGGACGTACAGCAAAGAAGCTCCCTTGCGTGGGAAATACGCGCTACCGCAAGATACTCGAAGAGGTTCTGTCCGTACTCCTTTTTGAACTGTGTGCTCAGGTAAGAGGGACTGAGCCCCACAGCGTCGGCAACTACAAGGAGCGAAAGCTCGTCGTTCATGTAGTTCTTGTCAATGTAGTCCTTTGCCTTGGCGATAATGCTCCTGCCGCTTTCCTTTGCCGATTCTATGCGCCATTTGATACAGCCGCGTACAAGGTCGTGGAGAAATTTCCGTGTGTCCTCTGTTGTCATCAGCTCCGCGCCTATCTCGTCGGCAGTTCCGAAGCACTCAAAGAACTTCTCGCTGCTTACGCCTATTTTCTGAGCAAAGGCGTGGGCTGCCACATAGATGTCCATACAGACGTAAAGCCTCAGCATAAGAGACTGTATCTCAGTGAACCCCACCTCGTCGAGTACAGAATCCAGCATAGCGCCGCAGTTTTCGAGGCTTCCGCTCTGTAACAGCTCTTCTGTTTTCTTGATGTCAAGACGTTTGACGTCCTGCATTATCTTCGACTCTTTATTCATTTCAATACCCCACTATGTTCTCAAAAAAACCGTATCAAATGCTTTTTACAGAGTCGCGGAGCTTCAGCTCGGGAGTAAATATGATATCTCCGTTGTCCGAAGGATAGGAGTTTATCATATCTATGAGCTTTTCCGCAGCCGCTTCGCCAAGTCTGCGCTGAGGGTGAGCCACTGAGGTCAGCGGCACATCGCATATGGAAGCGTATTTTGAATCGTCTATGCCCACGACTGAGAGGTCGTCGGGGACGCTTATATCGCGCTCCTTGCAGAATTGGAGCAGCTTTATGGCTATGTTGTCATTGTAGCAGACAAACGCTGTAGATTCGCTGATAAGCTCCAGCAGTCTGTTGCTGCCCGATGTGAAAACAGAGCTTTTATCCGAGGTCGCGAACCACAGAACGTTGTCCTCTGCGTTTCTCTGTCCGTGGGCGATACAGCTCTTTGTGAAGCCGCTGTAGCGCTTATGTCCCTGTATATCGTCAAGGGCGAAAATACCCGCAACACGCCTGTGTCCCCGAGAAAAAAGATAATCAGTAGCTATCCTGCCTGCGGCTTCGTCGTCCATTGCAACGCAGGGATAGTCCGACCACGGGTACTTGGCGTTGAAGAACACCACGGGGATATTCTTTCGTCTTAGCTCCTCATACAGCGCTGTATTTGGATTCGGCAGGGCGCTCTTTGAGGGCTCGACGATAAGTCCCTGAACTCCGCCCGATATCATGCTCTGGAGAGCCTGTTGTTCCTCAGCTACCTTATTATGAGTAATGGCGAGCTGCATGGAAAAGCCCGAATCATTGAGGACGCTTTCGATACCCGTTACAATATGGGGGAAGATGTAATCGGTGAAATATGTGGATATTACGCCGATATTCCTTATCTGACCGACTGCGTCACCCTGTGCATAGCCCGATGATACAAAGGCTCCGCTGCCTCTTACACGGCTGATGACGTTCTCGTTTTCGAGGCACATAAGCGCCTGTCTGACGGTCTGTCGGCTGACGCCGTGTATCTCGCAGAGCTCCTTTTCGGTGAGGAAACGGTCCTTGGGCTTCAATTTATGAGAGCTTATGAAGTTCTTGGACCACTCCACTATCGTCATATATTTATAGTCTTCCATAGATTCCTCCGAAGGGATTCCGATAATATCGGATTTTTCTTCATAATAACACAATTGTACAGATTTGTAAATACAACTTTCAAAATCTGTTCACAATTTTGTATGTACAGACAAAACAGTCTTTCCCTCTTTGTGCAACACGACAACTATAAGAATACAACTTCTTCTGCGGAACAATACAACTTGAAAAACCGAGCACAAAAAACTCCTTTCATATATACTTCGGAAATCGGCTTTTTTCAACGCGGACAGGTTGAATTTCAAAAAAAGTTTTTTCGAGGTTCTCTGAAATACACAAAAAGAAGCCGAACCGAACAGGCAATTTCATTAAGTAAAAAAGGCATAAAGAGCGCGTCTTTATGCCTTTTACATATGTAGGGAACGGCGTCCCATTAATTCGACGGAACCGACGTGCTGCCGAGGACGCCAGCCCCTACAAGCTTAGTTCTTAGTTCTCCTGATATCCTGATAGAAAAGTCCGTGCTGTGTGCAGTACCATACCAATCTTCCTGAGTGGTAAAATGGCAGTGTTACCTGCAAATTCCACTCGGGATACTGCTTGAACATCATGGCGGAGCTGTCCGTCACATACGCCACAAAGGAGATATAGTGCTCCTTTTTCATCTCATGGTCCGAAGATATGAACCACTCGCCGCCTAAATCCTCGGTTTTCAGCATATCAGCTCCCTCAGCTTTTACAGGCTCAAGGGCAGTGAGCTTGTTTCCGCAGCAGGTCACAGCCGCCTCGGAGGTTGCCGTGATGATGTTACCGCACTCCTTACACACGTAAAATTTCAGCTTTTTCATATTTCCTTTCTCGCTTTCATTTTTATTTATGCTGCCCGACAGCAAAGTCTGCACGTCCGTACCGAATACAGCGGATAGCTCCGCAAGCAGGGATACGTCGGGACAGCCGTTGCCGCATTCCCATTTTGATACCGCCTTGTCGCTGACGCATAATGTCTCAGCAAGCTGCTTCTGCGTCATTCCCGAATCCAGTCGAAGCTGTCTGATAAGGGCTCCTGTTTTTATCTGATCCATGATAATCACCTCTGCCGTAGTCTGTTCTATGCTTTAATTGTAGCGTGACAGCGGGAAAAAGTCAATCTACGCTCCGTAGATAAAACAAGGCGGTGATATATCACCGCCTTAGTTGAGAGTTGAGAATTGAGAGTTAAAAGTTATGGAGCCGCCTGCGGCGGCATTATATTGTGAGCAGAGCGAACACATAAACTCTCGGCTTTTATACGCATAATTATTCAGCTTCGCGGAAGAAAAGTCCCTCGGCGCTGACAAGCTGTGAGATAAGCTCCGCGGCTTCGCCCTGTGCATTGTAGACCGCCATATACAGGTCATCGCTGTTGAGCGTAAGCAGTATCTCATGCTCGGGAAGAAGTATGTTCACATAGCCGACACCGCCGCTGAAACAGCTGTACAGAAGCGTGACAAACTCCGATACATCAGGATCTTTCACGGAATTATCCGCTGTAACTGCGGTCATGTCGTAATAACAGTAAAGCTTTAAAATTATATTTGTGAGCTTGCGGTCAAGGTCAGCCCTGTTTTGCTGAAAGTATTTCTCTGCGGCGAAATATCGGTCATCAGCTTTCTGCGGAACTCTCCTCGGGAAGATGTCTATAAGGTGTGGTTTTTTATTCAGAAGCTCTTCAATAAGCGGATATATATTCATTTTTGCACTCCTTTTCCTGCGTTTTTTCACTGATAACATTATACTCCGCCATGGATAAAATTTCAATACTTCTGTGATATTACAAAAAGCTTATTGTTTTGTGAATAATGTGTAAAAATTTTTGATTCCGTTGACATTTGTTTGTCGTCATGGTACAATTACAGTAGGATATTATTGGAAAGGTTGTAATAAAATATGGAGAAAACAAAAATTATTGAAGAACTCAAGCAAAAAAACGAGATACAACCTACAGAATTTGACGGAACTTACAGCTCGGTGTACGAAGCCGTAGAGTGCTACGCAAAGCTGAAAAAGACCGCTCTCATAGACTATAAGGACCTCGACCTGCTGTACTATCTCTCGCTGGGATTCTGGACAGGCGATAAAAACGAGCTGAAACAGCATATCCAGAACAGCCACCTGCTCCACATTGACAAGCATATGCTTTATGAGACTGTCGAAAAGATATGGGACAAGGGTGCAAGAATGCTGTTCACTCACCTTGTGGACCAAAACGAGATGAGCTTCCTTACAAAACCCGTTACGTTCAAGAACTCGCTTATTGCCGAAAAGCCCGAAGCGATACAGTTCTTTTTCAAGATGTGCATAAACATATCAGGACTGGAAAACGACGGCAAGGTACTTGATACTGCACATAAAATGCTCAATCCCCTGATAAAGGAATCGGGAATGCCTGTTTTCGCTTTTTCGAGGATACTTCACTGCCTTAAACCTGCTACTTTCCCGATACTCGGCGAAAGCCTGACCAATTCTATGGTTTTCAGGGAGATAGGTGTAGGAATAAAGAATGTTGACGATATTTCCCATTATATCTTCAACTGCCGAAAGATAATAGATTATCGCAATTCTCATTTCAAGTTCAAGAATATGAGGATATTCGACGTCATGTCATGGAAGCTGCTGGCTGAGTTCAAAACCGAGACTGAAAACAAGTCCGATACTGACCTTACACGCCGTCAGCATTCAAAGTCCGAAGTTTCGCTGAATCAGATACTGTACGGACCTCCGGGCACAGGTAAGACATATAATGTTGTCAAGTACGCAGTACAGCTCATAGAGGGCAAAAAGAACGACGACGAGCCTTATTCCGCTATAAAGGAAAGATACGAAAAGTATGCCAGTTCAGGTCAGATAAAGTTCACTACTTTCCATCAGGCTTACAGCTATGAGGAATTTGTTGAGGGTATCCGTCCTGTTGTAGTTGACAGATACGGCAACGATACCTCTGTTGCGCATGAGGATACCACGGTTATCTACAGACCGTTCAACGGCGTTTTCAAGTCCCTCTGCGAAAAGGCGTCAAAGAGCCCTCATATGAAGTTCGTTTCTATCATAGACGAGATAAACCGAGGAAATATCTCAAGGATATTCGGCGAGCTCATCACCCTTATCGAAAACACAAAGCGCGGCAGTTCGGTAATCCTGCCCTATTCGCAGTCCGATTTCTTCGTGCCGTCAAATGTATATATACTGGGCACTATGAATACCGCTGACCGTTCTATCGCCATGCTGGACACCGCTCTGAGAAGACGTTTTGACTTCGTTGAGATGATGCCTATGCCCTCACTGCTGGGAGACTGCGGCGGCGTTGACCTGTGCGAGCTTCTCACTGCGCTGAATGAGCGCATAGAGTATTACTATGACCGCGAACACGCTATCGGTCACGCTTATTTCATGAACGCCGACGGCTGTATAAAAACTCTCGACGAGCTGAGAGAGGTCTTTGCCACAAAGATAATCCCACTGCTTCAGGAGTACTTCTTCGATGACTACGAAAGAATAAAGCTGGTGCTGAACGACGACAATTCATTCATCGAATGCATTACTCCGAAATATATCAGGAAATTCGATTCGGGACAGAAGCTTTACCGCCTCGGAAAGCCCGAAAACTGGAGCAAGGAGCACTTCATAAGGATATACAAGGATATTTCATGATGAACGGAGAATATAATGTATACCAGACATATTTGCGTTTCAGTCAACGAAAGGATAGCAGACTGTTCAGCGGAAAACAGCGAGCTGGGCATGATGCTCGGCGAGTTTGCGGAGGTCTGCGAGGCTGACGGCAGAAAGGTTGTCTCTGCGGCTGAAAAAAACGGAAAGAAATATATCACAGCAGGCTCCTACTGCGGCTTTATCTGCCTCGCCGACGGAACTCTTATCGAGATACTCCCACATTCCGAGGACGGCGCTGAAAGCGCAAGAAAAGCGCTCTGCGAGGAGTTCTGCGACAGGTGCGGATACGAATTCCGTCCCACGAGCTTTGAGCCCGATATGAACTTCTTTGAGTACTTCGTTTCCGTGTTTGCGGGAGAGACAATGAAGATAATCAAAAGCGGCGTTCTCTCCGCCTATGCGAGCCGCGAGGAAAATCTGAACTCGGTTCAGGGAACTATCATGTTTTCCGAGAATATACGCCGAAATCTCGTTCACCGCGAGCACGTTTTCGTGCGGCATGAGGTGTTTACTCCCGACCGCGCCGAAAACCGCATCATAAAAGCGGCGGCAGCAAAGCTCATCAAGCTTACTGCAAATCCTAACAGCTCACATAGCCTGAAGGAATCGCTGTCCTATCTTGAGGAAGTCCGAACTCCCCACAATATAGCCGCGGAGTTCAGCAAATGCATAAATACCCGAAATACCAAGAAGTACAACACTGTACTCGATATTTGCAGAATGCTCTTTGATAAAAAAGAGGGAACTGCCTTTTCGGGGAAATATGTGCTCTGTGCTCAGCTTTACCAAATGGAGGAGGCAGAAGCGGCGGTGTCCGAGCAAAAGTCAGCAGAAGCGCCCGAAGCCGTTGAAAAAACAGCTCCGAAGCCTGCTCCGCCGAAAAAGAGGACTAAGACAAGGAGAAGAAGATAAAATCTATAAGCCGCAGGTATACTGCGGCTTTTTTGCTGCGTGAACATTTCAACATTTCTTTTGTATATTTTCAACTATATGTTGACAAATCTGTTGAAATATGATATAATAAATACATAGTAAATAGCACTTTTTACTCAGAAGAGGTGATTAAAATGTTCATTGGATAATTTGATTCGATATTAGTGTACAAGCTCCCCGAACATGGCTATTTCAAGCCTATAATAAGGAGGATAAGTTATGTGTGCAGCTATTTTTGATTATAATGACAACGATTTTATTATGCCTTTCAACAATAAAATGGGCATTGACTCAAAAGGCAACCTCATGCGGCGATTAGACGAATACGTTGCCCTTGATATGAATTCAGGCAAGTTTCACTATACATCTCCCTGGACGGAAGATGATGATAATAAATAGTATTGATATAAAAAGGCTGGAACTGTAAAATTTCCAGCCTTTTGTTTTTTGCATAAATGAATTGACTTTTCTTGCAGAAGTGCTATAATTGAAACAGACAGTTATTTTTAACGGAAGGAATGATTCACCATGGATAAAACAATGAACGCAGTACCCGACGGATTAACAGCGGCAGAAATCGGCGATTCCGTCTGCGAGCTTGGGAATATAGTCCCCGACTGCACAAAGGACTATGAGATAGTAGTCGTAGGCGCAGGAGCTTCGGGAGTCCCTGCGGCAGGCTGGGCGGCTGAGCTGGGAGCAAAAACTGCTCTCCTGCAAAAGGAATCAACAGTTATATCACAGGGCAACTGCGGCTCTGCAATAATAAAGTCACGCTCTACCGAAGCAGGTATTGCCAAGTGGATACACCACACCAACAGTCTATGCGACTGGAGAGCCGATACAAAACAGCTCCGCGCATACGCCGAGCATTCCGAGGAGGCTATGATGTGGTTCCTCAACCGTGCAGGTCTCACAAAGGAAACTGAGTACGGCGACGGCAGCAGGGTTGACAACAACGCCGAGAGCGCAAAGCTCCTCAACGACGGCGACAAGCTCTGCGCTTTCAGAAGCACCAGCGGCGACTTCACAGGCGTATGGAAGGACCGCATGAACAGCTACGATTACGGCGACGACCACTGCTATTTCTGGGCACCGTGGATAGGTCCGAAGCCGCTTAACGTGGGAAATGCTCTCCACAACGCCCTCAATAACATCATGGAAAAGCACAGTGATCTCCACGCATATTTCTCAACTCCTGCGGTAAAGCTTATCATGAACGACAAGCGTGTAACAGGCGTTATCGCCAAGGACAAGGACGGCAAGTATATACAGTTCAACGCTTCAAAGGCGGTCATTCTCGCTACGGGAGACTACACCAACAACGCCGCTATGGTAAAGCGCTGGTGTCCCGACATCGCGGAATTTGACAAGAAGCAGTTCGGCAAGACAGGCGATGGTCATATCCTTGCCATAAGCGCAGGTGCGAAAATGGAAAACCTCGGTCACACAAAGATGATGCACGATTTCGATTCCGCACTCATGTTCGAGGAGCCCTTCCTCTATCTGAATATGAACGGAGAGCGCTTCACCAACGAGTACACGGGCTTTGTGTACATGGGCAACCTGCTGAAATATCAGCCGAAATTCAAGGGCTCTATGCTGGACGCCGACCACAAGGACGGCTCAAAGGGCTGGTACTGCACGATATACGACAGCGATTACGTGAACTGGGATAAGGACAGCTTTGTGGACGGCTATGTTCCGCCCTTTGTTATGGAGAAGTTCATTCCCGGAACTGTCGAGGAGCCACAAGGCGTTTTCAAGAACCTCATCGACCTCCACAGGTGCGATACTCTTGAAGAGCTGGCAAAGGAACTGGGTATCCCCTACGACAAGATGAAGGCTTCTGTAGACCGCTACAATGAGCTCTGCGAAAAGGGCGTGGATACGGACTTCGGCAAGCCTGCGAAGTATATGCACAAGATAGAAAAGGCTCCGTTCTGGGGCGCAAGAAAGCATATCCGCGTATCTGCTGAGGTCTCGGGAGTCATCACCAACGAGAACGCTCAGGCTCTTGACTCCGACGGCAAGCCTATCGAGGGACTTTACTGTGCAGGAAATCTGGGCGGTCCCTTCTACGGCGGAGCCGATTATCCATTCCACCAGACAGGTCTTTCCCTCGGACGCTGCTACACATTCGGCATGATAGCCGCAAAACACGCTTTGGGTATGCTGCGCTGATAAGAATTGCGGAAACCGAACAGAAGCGCTTCATTTGATATAATAAACACAAAAAACAGCCGCGCAGTCCGTAGACCGCAATACTCATATAGAAGCTTATAGTTAATTATGGGGGGGAAACCTTTCTGAAGAAAGGCTTTCCCCCATACCCCTTTCCAAAGACTTTTTTAGCTGATTTTTTCTCATATAGGGCTCGCCTAAAATAAAAAAGCCCTGTAATAATACAGAGCGAGCCCTATATGAGAAAAAATAAAACTGAAAGTTTTAGGGAGAGAGTTTGAGAGAAGCCCCTTTTTCAAAAGGGGTTCTCTCAATAATAAGCATAAAACTTCTGTATAAGCACTATGGTTAGACCGTGTGGCTGTTTTTGTATATATGCGCTGCAATACAGAGCTCATTACCTTACAGACATTTTTATCCTGTCTTTTCCCTGTAGCCTTTTTCTATAATGCGGTACGCGGAGAGATCGACTGTTTCCGAATGCTTCGGCTGTTCGCCGCGCCTGAATATCCAGTTGGTCCCAATAGGCATATTCAGTATCTTTTGCAGCGGCTGATTGCATCTTTCGGAAATCATTCTGGCTGTTTCGACGTCATTTCCGCCCATATAGACTATGGTATCGCAATTGTCAATAATAGTATGGGAGCTTTCGCCGTAGCCCTGTTTCAGCTGCGCTTCGGACTGCAATATGAGCGTTGCCGATATATCCCTTGAACGGATATTTGATATCATGTTCTCGAAGACGTGGATACGGCAGTTAGTTCCAAAATCGTCCAGTATAAACCTGACCGGTACAGGCAGGCGGCTGTCTTTACACTCATAATCTGCATAATTACAAAGCTCATTCATTGCCTGACTGTAGAAAATATTTGCAAGAAGATCCTTTGAACGATCGGTATCGCTGATACCAAGAAATACTATCGTTTTTTCCTGTCCAATAGTTTTGAAATCAATGGTATTAAAACCGGAAGTCATTGATTTGAGTCCCTTTGAAGCAAAAGGTCCGAGCATTGCCTGTATAGTTATAATTATACAAGCCAGAGTACGCGGAGGTGTTGCCTTGAACTTAAGATACTGGTCATACGCCCAACTATTCTCGAACATTCTTTGATACCTTGCTGCATGGCGCACAAATATCTTGTTGAGTTCTGAATTATTAAGGGCGAAAGTATCCTCATCTTCAAAATCGATTTTTGTAAGCAGTTCGGAAATACTGTTAATGGAGGTCAAAACCTCATAGCAATTTTCCATTACAAGCCCTATGAGAGATTTCAGCAGCAGTTCCGCTGCTCTGTCCCAGAAAGGATCCGATGTATTTCTGCCGCCGCCGTATCCGAGGTTAACTATTTGTGTTGCCAGTTTGCAGGCATCATCTGAATTATGTACATAACACAGCGGATTATATCTGTCCGAGCATTCGGGGCGGATAAGGTCTATATGTATTACCTTATATCCGTTTTTTCTCATAAGGTCTGCATATCTGGTATACAGATTGCCCTTAGGATCGGAAACGATATAGCTGTTTACGGCAGACAGGATATTCGGGATAACGAAGCTTCGCGTCTTGCCTGCACCCGAAGCTCCGAATATGGATATATTATTGTTTCGTCTGGTTTTTATGCTGTTCATATCAAACAGCTCGCCGTTGGGAAGAATGCCATATTTATGGCAATGCGCTGTAAAGAGATTATTTTTATTTGAATAGTTCATAGCGTCTCCCGCCTTTCTCAGAAAAAACTTCTTATTTCGTCGCATATCCCGAATTCGACTGCTTCTTCCGATGTCATGAAATTATCGTCCTGAGTTGCCTTATTTATCTCGTTAACGCTTCTGCCTGTATGCTCAGCCAGAATTTTATTGAGCACAGCCTTCGTTTCAAGAATACCTTGAGCTGTTTTTTCGATAGACGTGGCAGAACCGCCAAAGCCGCTGCTTATAAGAGGTTCATGTATCATTACCTGCGAATGCGGAAGAATAAAGCGCCTGCCCTTTTGTCCTGCCGCAAGAATGAACGCCGCCATGCTTGCAGCAAGCCCTGTACAGTACATAGTTATCTTGTATTTATAGGACCTCAGGACATCGTATATCATCAGTCCCGCAGAAATCTCTCCGCCGGGGCTGTCGATGATAATTTCTGCATCTTTCTTTTCTTCCGCGAGCACAAGCATTGCCGATATGAAATCCACAGCCATTCTGTGGTCTATCGGTCCTACAAGGAACAGCCTTCCATTTTTGAATTGCTGTGTTATAATATCTGTGTCTCTGCTTCCTCTGCATTCTTCGACTATTACACTTTTGGGAAGCATATTGTTTGAATTGTATGTATCTGCCATAGTGATACCTTTTCCTTTCTTATCCGTTTGTTTTTGCGAATGGATTTTTGTAACAAGGTCGGAGATGATCCCTGCACCTGTTAAGAGAAATCAATAGCTTTAGTTCGTTATATCGCCCTCCTCTGCTGATAAAAACAGAATGAATAATACCGACTTATTCATTGCTTTACTCACTCCGCTTTTACTAAACACTGAATCTGTAAGTATTAAGACCGTTTTTTCTGTATTTTTATTATACCATACCCCTTTATACATTTGATTCCATAATCTGCAACTATATGGAACAAAAAACCGCTGCTAAAAAGCAGCGGTTTTTTATCAGATACACTTATCGTGATCAGAGTATTTTATCCAGTTGATGAATCTTTTGTAATTGATATTACCAATGTCTATTTGTTCCTTGATCTTGCGTTCAATAGGAGTGCTCGGGAAATCAGCAGCCACAGCACGTATAAACTGGTACAGATCAGCCCTTGGAAGTTCAAGACCAAAGCTGATTATCAGCATACGGTTCCTTTTATACGTAGTTGTCTCACCAACCTTGATGCGACATATCGTCGATTTGGAGCAGTCCGATAATCGGGCAAGCTTTTCTTCCGTTACGACCTTCAGTTCGTCGATATACCTGTTCATGTAATTGGTAACGGTATACTTATTCAACGGGAACTGCGGTTCTTCTTCGCTTATGCAGAACTTTTCCAGATCATTCGCACCAAGTTCCAGCAAAGAGTTATAAAGCATAGAACGCGGCTGTGCGGAATAATACTTATAAAGCTCCTTGATGATCTTAAAACGGACTTCGCTCACCGATCTTCCCTTGAAATGTCTGATAGAATCATCAGGGAACGGATAGTTGCAGCATAACAGCACCTCGTCCTCGTCAGGGCATGGTTCAATATGTCCACGAACACTTGGCAGATCCAGACCGTGCCAGATGTTGGGCAGACGTGTCCAGCGGGACATATCATGTGCCCGTTCAAATTCTGCCGCTTTCATTTCAAGAGCTGCCCTTTCTGCTCCTGAAATTACATAATACTCGCCTGTTTCCTGATCATAATAACAGATCCTATGAACACCGTTTTTATTCTGTTGATTTGAATTGTTCATACCGTAATCATCTATCATATCACGGCACCTCCCTCTGCTTATGCAATACAATACTTCCGAACCTTCCATAACGAACGCGGAATAATTCGGGCTATGCATCACACTTTTTTTCATGTTGTCTTTTTTTGTTTTTTCTCCGTTATATATATGTTCAGGCAGTAATCAGATGTCGGTATTTTATCTTAATAATATAGGCTGACTATAGTTTGTCTTTTACAGAAAAAAACACATATTTTTCACGGTCTCGATCTTACTCCTTCAGATCAGCAGTATCGACCTTCCCTCGTTCCGATCAGTGCTTATGTCGGAATTGCTTGATACATTGGAAATATTTTTCGGTTCCTAATACCATGATCTTTATGAAGTTTTTCTTATAGTATTAACTATATCAAAAATGATTAAAAAACGCAATAACTTTATAAAAATTTGGTGTTTTACATAAACAAAAAAACCTATTTTTTAACGGAATGCACAATGACTTATCTTTTGTATAATTATATGAAAAGCAGTTTTGTGAACAAATCATGAATTACATAACAAGTCATTCAACAATGATGCTATGCATCACAACTTCACGGGAAATGCAAAGATATCCACTGTATCGGCAAAAATGATATCATTGATAATATTTTTCTCATAAGTTATCAAGCTCTATATTATAATTGATTTAACATTAGAGCTGTCAGTCACGGCACAAGCCAAAAATCGCCTTCTGCTTGTCATATATATTAACATTAATGCTGCCATCAAAATTGCAATGCCTTATATAGTTGTTTTAATGCGCACATGATTTTTTAAAAAAAGCTATTGACAAATGGAAAATCATGTTATATAATGCTAATTGTAAGTGAACATCGTTCACTAAAAGGAGGTGCAAAATGCCGAGAGACAAAACCGAAGCACATGAAAAAATCATAGCGGCGGCAGTCAGTGAATTTATGGAGTACGGCTTTGAAAATGCATCTATGCGCAGAATTGCTTCAGAAGTCGGGCTGACTGTGGGAGCGCTTTACAGGCATTTCCCAAACAAAGAGGAGATGTTTGCAGCGCTTGTAGAACCAACGATAAACAAGCTTATGGCAAAGTATCAGGAGTTCTGCGAACAGGGCTATGAGGTCATGAAATGCGGCGATGTTCAGCAGCTCTGGAACGAGAGCGAAAGCGAGACAAAATGGCTGATGAGCTTTATTTACGACCATTTTGATATTTTCAGACTGCTGGTCTGCCGTTCTCAGGGAACAAGATTCGAGAGCTTTGTTCACGATATGGCGCTGCTGGAGGAACGCTCTACCCTTGACTACTTCGAGCGCATGAAGCAGTACGATATGACCGTCAACGAGCTTTCAAAGCAGGAGTTCCATATGCTGGTGACAGCGAATGTCTCGGCACTGTTCGAGGCGGTGATACACGGTTTCAGCCATGAAGAAGCAATGCATTACGCTGAGACTCTTGACGCTTTCTTTTCGGCAGGCTGGAAAAAAATACTCGGCATATAACGCCGAATATTTTTTAGCATTCTGTTAGCTTATACTAATATTTTAGGAGGATAATTTATGGAAAAACAACAGCGAAAACGCTCCACTCTCAGTTGGGTGGCTGAATTTGCAGGACAAAAAAGACCGAATTATATACTAAGCGTCCTGCTTGCGATGATAAAGGTCGTCTGCGGTATCATGCCATATGTGTATATGGCGGATATCGTGGATAAGCTTCTGAAAATGCACAGCGGTGCTCTGGAAAAGGATATGAGCCTGCTGACCGCAAGCATTGTGAAAATGGCTGTGTTCTGGCTTATCTGCCGCATATGTCATGCAGTTTCAACTACTCTTTCTCATGCGGCGACCTTTGAAGTCCTCGCAAATATACGCCGTCAGCTCACCGAAAAGCTGTCAAAGCTGCCCCTCGGCTCGGTGCTTTCCCAGTCCAGCGGTACATACAAGAACATCATCTGCGAGCGAGTGGACTCCATTGAAACTACCCTTGCGCACATCATTCCCGAGGTGCTGTCCAATGCTTTTGTGCCTGTGGCGCTCATCATATATATGATGACCATAAACTGGAAGTTGACGCTCATTTCTCTGGTATGCGTACCCGTCGGAGCGGCATTCTTCATGCTGATGATGGTAGGCGGTCAGGAGAGCTACAACAACTGCGTTACCAAGACAAAACGCCTGAATGATACCGCTGTCGAGTACATCAACGGTATCGAAGTCATCAAGGCTTTCGGCAAATCCAAAACTTCCTATGAAAAATTCGTCATTGCCGCAAAGGAGGGCGCTGACTGCTTCATCGACTGGATGAGAAGATGTAATCTGTGGCAGAATATCTCCCTGCTGATAATGCCCTATTTTCTGCTGGGACTGCTGCCATTCGGCGCTATGTTCTACATGAAAGGCAGCATTTCGGGTTCCGACCTGCTAATGCTGATTATCCTTTCTCTTGGCTTGGTATCGCCGTTTATGACTATTGCCTCTTACTGGGACGGCATTGCAAAAATGGGAACTGTTATCGGTGAAGCTACGGAAATTCTTAAGCGTGAGGAGCTTATCCGTCCCGATACTATGACAGAAAAGCCAAATGGTACGGATATCGTTCTCAAAGATGTTCATTTCGGCTATAAGGACGAGGAGATACTCCACGGTATTGATTTGAACATCAGACAGGGAACGGTCAATGCACTTGTTGGTCCTTCGGGCTCGGGTAAGTCCACTATTGCAAAGCTTATTGCTTCATTCTGGGACGTTGACAGCGGCAGTATCACCTTCGGCGGAGTTGATATACGAAAGATCCCCCTTACCGAGTATAACCGCAATATCGCCTATGTTTCGCAGGATAACTACCTCTTTGACGAGACCATAATGGACAATATCCGAATGGGCAGTCCTAATGCAAGCGATGATGACGTTATAAATGCGGCAAAAGCCTGCGGCTGTCACGACTTCATCATGCAGCTCGAACACGGCTATAACACAGTTGTAGGCGGTGCAGGCGGACATCTTTCGGGCGGCGAAAGACAGCGTATCTCTATTGCAAGAGCCATGCTGAAAAACGCTCCCGTCGTTATCCTTGACGAGGCAACTGCTTACACTGATCCCGAAAACGAGGCTCTCGTGCAGTCCTCCGTTGCGAAGCTGGTACAGGGAAAAACTCTGCTCGTTATCGCGCACAGACTGTCAACTATCGCCTCTGCCGACCAGATAATACTGATAAACGACGGCAAGGTGGAAGCTGTTGGAACACAGCAGGAGCTTCTGAAAAAATCGCCGCTGTACACGCAGATGTGGAACGCTCACATGGCAGTAAGGGAGGGAGCATAATGTTTACTACACTCAAAAAATTCTTTGATTTCTGCAACGTTGAGGACAGGAAAAAGCTGTACACTGCAATAGGTCTCGGCGTTGTAAGGGCGATATTCGCGGCTCTGCGAATTTCGGCAATAGGCGTTGTTATCATGGGCATACTCGATGATAATATGTCAGATAAGCATATATGGACAGCCATTGCCATACTTGCGGCTTCGGTGCTGGGACAGCTTCTTATCAATCTGAAAACTACCATGCTCCAGACAGAAGCAGGCTACAATTCCTGCTCCCACAAGCGAATCGAAATCGCGGAGCACCTGCGCTATCTGCCTATGGGCTATTTCAACGACAACAGTCTCGGACATATCACCAGCGTTACGACCAACACAATGGAAAATCTGGCGGACGTTGCAACAAGAGTTGTAATGCTCACTACACAGGGCATACTTACTACTTTTGTCATCACGGTTTTCGTGTACATTTTTGACTGGCGCATTGGACTTCTCCTCACAGCAGGCATTGCTGTTTATGCGCTCGTCAATGCGGCTATGCAGAAAAAGACTCGCAGGGGCGCTCCCATACAGCAGAAAGCCAACAGAGACCTTGTAGCCGCTGTTATCGAGTTCATTCAGGGCATAGCCGAGGTCAAGAATTACAACCTTGTGAGCAGCCGCGCAAAGAAGCTCGAAAAAGCCATAAAGGCAAAGCAGAACGGCGATACTCACCTTGAATTCGACGTTATCCCATACATCACCTTGCAGGAGATAGTCACAAAGCTGACAGGCGTTCTGATGTGCGCTTTATCCGTGTATTTCTACATAAACGGCAGTATGTCCCTGCTCTACTGTATCATGATGATGATAAGCTCATTCATGATATATGAAAGCCTTGACATTATGGCAGGTTTTTCCGCACTGATACGCAGTGTTGCTGTCTGCGTCGAGCAGGCAAGCGAGATACTCTCCATTCCCGAAATGGACATAAACGGTGACGATATCACGCCTGCAAGCCACGATATAGAGCTGAAAAACGTCACCTTTGCATATGAAAACAAGACTATAATCAACGGCGTAGACCTGAAGATACCCGAAAGGACTACTACTGCAATTGTAGGTCCCTCAGGCGGCGGAAAGACTACTCTCACCAATCTTATGGCGCGTTTCTGGGACGTACAAGGCGGCGAGGTCTTCCTCGGCGGCAGAAATGTCAAGGACTACAGCTTCGACAGTCTTATGAGGAATTTCAGCTTTGTGTTCCAGAGAGTTTATCTCTTCGAGGACACCATTGCAAACAATATCCGCTTCGGAGAGCCTGATGCGCCTATGGAAAAGGTCATTGAAGCTGCCAAAAAGGCTCGCTGCCACGACTTTATAATGAGCCTGCCCGAGGGCTATGATACCGTTATCGGCGAGGGCGGAGCAAGCCTCTCAGGCGGTGAAAAACAGCGTATTTCCATTGCAAGAGCCATAATGAAGGACTCTCCTGTTATTATTCTCGATGAAGCAACTGCAAATGTGGATCCCGAAAACGAAGCAGAGCTGACAACGGCTATCGAAGAGCTTACCAAGGAAAAGACCATAATCATGATAGCTCACAGGCTGAAAACAGTCGAACACGCAGACCAGATAGTCGTAATCGACGACGGAAGGATAGTTCAGCAGGGCAAACACGCCGAGCTTATGCAGCAGGACGGTATTTACCGCACCTTTGTTGAGGACAGGAAAAAGGCTGTGAGCTGGAAACTGTAAGACAACTCCTATAATTTTGTTATCCACGATAGAATAGAAAGGTCGGCGGCTATATGCCGCCGATTTTTCTCTGTTCAGCCGTTTTACAGTTCAAAAGCACAGTAAAATACGTATAATAAACAGAAAATCTCCAAAGAAAAAAGCCGTTATCCACAGCTAACAAATATTGACAAAACTTTATCAATGTGATATCATAACATTGATAAAAAAATAACAAAGATAAGAACAACGATGTTATTTCAAGAATATTTCACTTTCATCTGTGAAAAATAAAAACGGAGGTAAATATGAATAAAAAGAATTATGAAATAGTTGACAGCACGGAAAAGCTTGAAAAAGCAATAGAAAAAGTAAGGCAGGCGCAAAAGCAGTTTGCGGCATTCACTCAGGAACAGGTGGATAAGATATTCCTTGCAGCTGCAACTGCGGCAAATAAAAACAGGATACCCCTTGCAAAGCTTGCAGTTGAAGAAACAGGCATGGGTATTGTCGAGGACAAGGTCATCAAGAACCATTATGCGTCCGAGTACATCTACAACGCCTACAGAAACGTTAAGACCTGCGGTATCATTGAGGAGGACAAGGCTTCGGGAATAACTAAGATTGCCGAACCTATTGGCGTTATAGCGGCTGTTATCCCAACTACGAACCCAACTTCAACAGCTATTTTCAAGTCCCTCATCGCGCTGAAAACAAGAAACGGAATTATCATAAGCCCTCACCCGAGAGCCAAAAAGTCCACTATCGAGGCAGCTAAGATCGTTCTTGAAGCAGCCGTTGCGGCAGGAGCTCCCGAGGGGATAATCTCATGGATCGACGTTCCCAGCCTTGAAATGACCAATCTTGTTATGGCGGAGGCTGACATAATCCTCGCAACAGGCGGTCCCGGAATGGTAAAGGCTGCTTATTCCAGCGGCAAGCCTGCTGTGGGCGTAGGTGCAGGGAACACTCCTGCTATAATCGACGAATCCGCGGATATCATACTTGCGGTAAACTCAATTATTCACTCAAAAACTTTCGATAACGGCATGATATGTGCCTCAGAGCAGTCGACTATCGTGCACAAGAATATCTATAACAAGGTCAAGGCTGAATTTGCCGCAAGAGGCTGTTATTTCCTTACAAAAGCCGAAAAGGAAAAAGTTGGTAAGACTATCCTTATAAACGGAGCTCTCAACGCTAAAATAGTTGGTCAGAGTGCCTGCAAGATAGCAGAGCTTGCAGGGGTTAAAGTTCCCGAGGGCACAAAAATTCTCATCGTTGAGACGGTCAGCACAGAGCTTTCCGAGGAATTCGCTCACGAGAAGCTCTCCCCTGTTCTTGCAATGTACAAGGCGGAGGATATACACGACGCATTCAATAAAGCCGAAAAGCTCATTGCCGACGGCGGTTACGGTCACACCTCATCAATTTATCTTGACACTACCACACAGCAGGACAAGCTCGAAGAATTCCGCAGCCGAATGAAGACCTGCCGTATACTTGTAAATACTCCATCATCCCAAGGGGGTATAGGCGACATCTACAACTTCCGACTCACTCCGTCCCTTACCCTCGGCTGCGGCTCATGGGGCGGAAATGCCGCAGGTACTGCATTTGCAGCAGTTATGTTACAGCAGACGAGGTTCTCGCAGACGCTTTGCGAAAAAGCCGAGCTGTGCATGACCGCAAAGGCAGGAGATACTATCGTCAGCCAGCTTATCCTCGGAGTATTCTGCGGAATACTCATGTATCTTGCAGTAGCCAATGCTAAGGAATGCAGAAAAAGAAATGCTGATATATCCTTGGTTTTCGGCATTTCCATACCTGTGATGATATTCATAATCTGCGGCTTCAATCATTCGATAGCAGACGCATTTTATATGTTTACGGCAGGGACTTTTCCAAAGGATACACCGTACATACTGACAGTCGCGGCAGGCAATGCCGTAGACGGAATGATGATACCGATTATAAGAAAACTTACGTCAATCTGATACTTCCGTATACACAAAACAAGGCAGGGAAGATAACCATGATACTCATATAGAAGTTTTATGCTTATTATTGAGAGAACCCCTTTTGAAAAAGGGGCTCCTCTGACGGAGAACGTCCCCTCTGTCACTGCGTGACATCTCCCTAAAACTTTCAGTTTTTTTTTTTCTCATATAGGGCTCGCTCTGTTTTATTACAGGGCTTTTTTTATTTTCAGCGAGCCCTATATGAGAAAAAATCAGCTAAAAAAGTCTTTGGAAAGGGGTATGGGGGAAAGCCTTTCTTCAGAAAGGTTTCCCCCATAATTAACTATAAGCTTTTATATAAGTATTGCGGTATCTTCCCTGCCTTGTTTCTGTGTCATTTTTTCTTATCCGAGCGCAACATCTAATACCATCATCAGCGTAAAGCCGACAGAAAACATAATTACACCAATGTTTGAGTGTTCGCCCTCCGACATTTCGGGTATCAGTTCTTCAACTACGACATATATCATCGCACCTGCTGCAAAGCTCAGCAGATACGGCATGATTGGCAGCAAACGGCTCGCAAAAAGTATCGTGAGAAGTGCCCCACAGGCTCTACAGCTCCGGAAAGTACTCCGCCTGCAAATGCTTTTCCTTTGCTTTTTCCCTCTGCATGAAGCGGCATGGAGATTATTGCTCCTTCGGGAAAATTCTGTATCGCAATGCCCAGAGCAAGTGCCAGTGCGCCGCCTGCGGTCATATCTGCCGAGCCCGTCAGAAATCCTGCGTATACAATGCCGACTGCCATACCCTCGGGGATATTATGCAGCGTGACCGCAAGCACCATCATGGTTGTACGCGCCAGCTTTGACGGCAGTCCCTCGGCTTTTTCAGAATTCATATGCATATGCGGTATCAGGCTGTCAAGCAGCAAAAGGAACAGGATACCGCACCAGAATCCGATGACTGCGGGCAGAAAAGCAAGCTTTCCCATACTCTCTGACATATCCATAGCAGGAATGATAAGGCTCCATACCGAAGCGGCTGTCATTACGCCTGCGGCAAAGCCTGTCAACGCTCGCTGAACACCTCTGCTCAGTTCATGTCTCATGAAAAAAACACAGCCTGCGCCAAGCGATGTTCCCAGAAAAGGCAGCAGCAGTCCGCTGATAACTTCTTTTTGCATTAGACACCGCCTTTCTTTACATCAGATTTACAGCCAATATCAGAAGCTCCCTATCGCAAACGGAATAAGCGCTGTAAGCTGCACGTCTCCGAGTATTCAAAAACATTTTGAATATAGTTAGTATATAGTAACAACGATATAATAAATTATATCACTAACAAGCTATATTGTCAACATGAATCATAAAAAGGGAGCGTAACTGTAATAATGCTTGTGATCGCGTTCATGTCATAGCAGCTCCTTTGCAATTGTATGTGCGCTCTGCAAGACTCGGAAAGGATGTCCTTAAACGATAATACTATAAGCAGAAAACAAAAAATAGTCACAGGAACACAAAAGATCCTGCGACTGTTTTTATATGTATAATGCGAAATTCAGCACAAAAGGTATTGAGAAACCGTGCGGAGAAGCCAATCAGTCGATACACCTGATATCGGGCATTTTGTACCCATAATTATTATTTAAAAGCATATCTCAACAGTGAATATGCCGCTGTCAAGTTTTGCAATAACGTCCCAATTCATTCTGCTGCACAGAAGCTTTACCACGTACAGACCAAGTCCCGAGCCGCCTGCCGTTCTTGAATCCATGCGGTAGAATGGCTCGAAAACTCTGCTGACATCTACATTTGAGCTGTCTGCAAGAGTGTTGGATACGGATAATGTAATTCGTTTATCATCGTGCTTCAGCGAAACTCCGAAGCTGTCCGCGGTGTACTTTTGCGCATTGGACATGAGATTGCTGAGTATCCTCGACAGGCAGTGCACGTCAGCCTGTACTATGATACCGTCGGGAACATCAAAGTTCGCGGTGATGTTCCTTTCGGATATCCAGCCATGCTGTTCAAGCAATGCTTCTGTGAGAACATTGCTGAGATTGATGTCTTCAAGGCTGAGATTTTCATTACTGTTTTCGGTCTTAGTGACCTCAAAAAACTCGTCTGAAAGCTCTTTCAGGTATTTGTTTTTCTGCATGGCAACAGTGAGGCATTCCGCATTTTTCTCCGACAGTTCGCCGCTCTTTTCTATCATTTGCAAGTATCCAAGCGAAGCCGTCAGCGGAGTGCGGAAGTCGTGGGAGATGCCCGAAATGACCGTGCCGAGCTGTTGTTTACGCTGCTCATATTCCACGCCGAGCTGCCGCTGTATGTCGGTATGCTCGTTGACCTTGACTGCAAGTTCAACTAAATCCTTATCAAAATCAGTTACTTTCATAGGCTGTCTGTAATCGGTGCTTTTCAGCTTGTCAAGCTCCTGCGAAAAGTGACGGATATTGCGTTTCAGCGAGATATATTTCCATAACAGGACACACAAAATGACAAGAAGGCACACGCAGATTGTTCCGAGCAGAATTTTCATAGCGTGTACCTCCTTTTTAGTTCATATTATTATACGTGACCGCCGATGGTAGTCCTTACGTACCACTTTTTCTTATATGATGTATAGGCGAGCCAGTACATCAGCGCCGCTTCGATGACAAAGCCGATGAGCGCCTTTATTATCAGGTCGCTGTCGAGCATACCGTTTGCTACAAGGGTGCATTCCGTTGACGGGAACCATTTGAATACCGAGATGATACCGCCTGTCATGTCGAAGGCTTTGTCTTCATTGGTCGCCAGTCCCAGAACAGCAAATATGTTTTCGATCATCATACGGGCATATGGGACCATTGCTCCCGCAGGAGTTTTGATAGTCATTGTGATACCAATGACAGAGAACAGCATTCGCAGGAATACTATGTAAAACAGCCCTATAGCTGCAAGAGTTTTTTCAGTGGGCTCATATATCAGCATTACCGCACATACAGGGATAAAGTAAGCCACAGTAAGCAGGGATATATACACGATAAGCCTGTACCATAGGAGCTTGTGAGAATTTGCGCCGTCCATTATCTCATACTGAGCTGTTCGTTCTGCGTAGTGCTTGCCTATCGCTGAGCCTGCTGCAATAGAGATTATGGCAGCCATCATTGGGAAGGTTGAAGCAACTGTCAGATAGTTAGGGTGGAAAAGATCCTGCATGAATGTGGCTGCCGCCAGCACCAATGCGCCAAGGCAGATAATGATATTGCCTAAGATGCTTCGTCCTCTTGTTATGCGGTAAAGCTCCGCTTTTATGTAATTACTCATGCCTGCCACCTACCTTTTCAAGATAATAGTCCTCAAGACTTCTTCCCGATTCGCACAGCTTTGTGATAACGCAGCCGTTATCGGTTATGGTCTTGGAGATACGCTCCACAGCATCAAGCTGTTCGTATATCTCGATCTCGCCGCTGTGCATTACCTTGTAATTGCCTATGGAGAGCTTTTCTTCAAGTATAGCCGCAGTCTTTTCGATATTGTTTGTTCTGACGGCTATGTGGCTTTTGCACTTGTCCTGAAGCTCCTCAAGGCTGAGGTTCTCTATAAGCTCTCCCTTGTTTATAATTGAGAAATCCGTGCAAAGCTCGGAAAGCTCAGAGAGCAGATGACTTGATATGAGTATGGTCACGCCCTGCTCCTCGGTAAGCCTTTGAAGCAGATGTCTTACGTCAACTATGCCCTCGGGATCAAGACCGTTTACGGGTTCGTCCAGTACAAGGACCTCGGGCTTCGTCAGCAGAGCCATTGCAATGCCCAGTCTCTGACGCATACCGAGAGAGAACTTCATGGCTTTCTTTTTGCCCGTATCGCTGAGTCCCACTGTATCAAGAAGCTCGTTTATCCGTTTCTCATCGGGATAGCCCCTGATATAGCGGATATAGTTGAGATTTTCGTATGCGGTCATGCTGTAGTTGACAATAGGAGCTTCTATCATAAAGCTCATACGTTTGCGGTGTGAGTCAAGGTCATTGCTGCCGTAGAATTGAAGCTCTCCTGATGTCTGGAATATAAGTCCTGCCAGTATCTTCATGATAGTGGTCTTGCCTGCACCGTTAGGACCGATAAGACCTGTGATACTGCCTTTTCTGACATCAAGGCTGAAATTTTTCACCACCTCCGCCTTTTTGAAGCGTTTGGTGATATTGTTCATGGTGATAACGCTATCTGCCATAGCGCCGCCCCCTTTCGTTTTTCTTTGAGCTTATTCTAACAGGCTAAGGTTAAGAAAAGGTTAAGCAAGTGGTAAAGAAAGTGTTAATTTATCAGCCGATAGCCCATTCCCCAAACAGTTTCGATGTATTCGCTGCCGCTGTCCAGACTTTTCAGCTTTGAGCGGATATTGCTCATGTGGACCTTTACAGTATTGTCGTCGCTGAGGTAGTCCTCGCCCCATACGCTCTGAAAGATGTTGGCTTTCGACCAGAGCTTTGTGGGATTGCCGAGCATGAGCTCAAGTATTGCGAACTCCTTGCTTGTGAGGCTGAGAGCCTTTCCGCAGACCTCTGCTGTACCTGCTGTCACGTCTATGGTCAGGTTCTTGAATGTGAGTATTCTGGATACGGACTGCTTTTCGGATTCCCTGTCATAACGGCGAAGTACCGCTTCAACGCGGACAAGGAGCTCGTCAAGGTCAAAGGGCTTTGTGATATAATCATCAGCTCCCATGCGTATCAGGTCTATTTTGGAACTCGTCTCGCTTTTTGCGGATACCACGATAACAGGTATGTCTGAGAACTCCCGTATCTTCTGCAATACCATGTCTCCGCTCTGAAAAGGGAGCATAAGGTCAAGTATCAGCAGTGAAAGTTCTGTATTTTCGCGTACCATGCGCACTGCGTCGAGACCGTTCAGTGCCGACAACGTTTTATAGCCCTGTGAGGAGAGATATTCGCAGATAAGGCAGTTTATCTCTTTGTCGTCCTCGGCTGTAAGTATCATTCTCATGGTATTCCCCTCCGAAAAATCAACATTTTAATTATTATAACATAACCTGACGGAAAGGTCAATTAGAGAAAAAGGACGAATGTGCATTTGATTTAAGGTAAAAGAAAAACCGCAGAATTAACTGCGGTTTTATTATCATTTCAGCTCCCAGCCGTTATCGCCGTGATATATCATCATTTTGGTCATACCGCCGTCGATGCAGATATTCTCGCCTGTGATGAAGCCTGCCTTGTCGGAGCAGAGGAACATCACCATATTGGCGATATCCATTGGATTTCCCACACGTCCGCAGGGCTGCTGATATGCATCGGGACCGTCATAGACCTTGTAGGACGTATCAATCCAGCCAGGAGAGATAGAGTTCACACGCACCTTTCCTGCAAGGCTAACCGCAAGAGCATGAGTGAGGGCTGCTATTCCGCCTTTCGCTGCCGTGTAGCTCTCGGTCTGAGGCTGGCTCATACGGTCTCGTGAAGACGAAATATTTATGATACTGCCGCCCTTGTTGAAATGAGGAGCGAACAGCTTCGACAAATAAAACGGCGCAGTCACGCCCACTGACAGCGCATACTGGAAGTCCCCATAGCTGCACTCGTCAATGCCTTTCATCAGCGGCAGGGCGTTGTTCACGAGGAAGTCGATGTGTCCGTGCTTAGCTATTACCTGCTGTGCGAATTTTTCAAGCACGGTCTTGTCGGAAATATCGCCGACGAAGTGGTCTCCCTCGGCTTTGTCGATAACGCACACCGCCGCACCGTTTCTGCGGAACTCCTCGGCTATGCACTTGCCTATCCCGTTTGCGCCGCCTGTTACTACGGCTACTTTGTTTTTGAATATATCGCTGGTTATTGAAGCTTTTTTCACATCAGAAAAAGTGCAAAACGGTTTGTTATCATTAGAGGAATTCTTAACTAATTCTGCAATCAAACTTCTGATAGTATTGTGAGTATGTTCATCTTTGCTGATAATAAAATAATCTCTGACCGAAAATCTGCGGAATGTTACGACCTGTATCAAATCCCGTTCAGCACTTGCTTCACTACCCAGTTTTTCAATGACTTCATTGAAATATATGTCTTCCTTTTTGCGGCTGCGATGATTATAAATAATCACAGCTTTATTCTGTGAAAGGTAATCCTTGACCTCGCTGTAATAAGTGTATTTCACACTTTGAGGTGAACCTGTTTTTACCGAATTGCAGATAAGCCCATTATCGGGGTCAAGAAAAACAACATCACACTTTCCGAGCTTTTTCAAAGCGGCGCTATGCCATTTTTCACGTTTCGCATTTTCTCTCGGAACAAGCTTGTTATAGTAAACTGTATTATTTATCAATTTCAACTTTTCAAGCATTTCAATGGAATGATTGTCTTTCAAAGTTTCAAGAGCGGAAGCAAGTTTATCATCGAATTCTTTTACACTTTTAAAATCACGATACTTTCCGTCTTCCTGCTTGAACTTGCCGTCCTTGTCACGCTCAAAATCAAGCTCTCCGGGATTGTACCAGTTTATACCGATACTGAATTTTTCAGACAACTTCCGAAGCAGTCCGAGTTTTCCATAGTCTCCGATATCGCCTGCGTATCTGTCCTGCATATTATCCCTCCTTATTCTATCAGCCATTTTATTCCATTTGCAATCCGCTTCTCGGGCTCGTTGAAGTGTCCCCGTCATTCCATTCAAGGATATGACGGGACACGTTTTTATTGCTGCTTAGAGCTCTTTCAGCCTGCCGTCCGCAAAGTAGTAGATATTCTCTTTCTTATAGCCGTATTTCGAGCCCCTGACGCTGATATGCGGCTCAAACGTGAAGTAGTCCACTGACGAGAGCATTGCCGTGTTGCCCTTTTCGGTGTATATACGGTCGTTTTTGTCCTTCACGATAGAGTGACCGAGATTGCCGAGGAAGTCAAGATTTATGAATCCACGGTCGGTTATGAGCTGATTGATATGGAAATACAGCTCCTCAAAGGTAGTCTGCGGAGCAGCAAATCGAAGCAGTTCCGCGTGAAGCTCCTCCTCCATAAGCAGACCGTTCCGCCATTCGGAATTGCGGATACTGTTTATATCATCGACAACGCCGCCGTTCTCGAGAATTATCGTGCGTGCGTAGTCTCCCCATATATTGCCGCATTGCGGACTGAGGTCGATAGTTATGATATCGTCCGCAGCGATCAGCCTGTCGGAAGTCACATACTCCCTTCCCGAGACCGAAACTGTGGTCTCGTCTCCCGAAAATACGAAGGCTCCCACGTCCCAGTACCAGAAAGAATCAGCTCCCAGCGCGAGCATTTTTTCTTCGCAGAGACGCCTTACATCGGTCAGCTTCATGCCTGCAAGGAGCTCATTTTTTATGTATTCTATCGTATCTTTTGCTATTTTTTGTACTTCGGAGTATTCCAAAAACTTTCGCCTTCTTTCTATATTAGTGAATTTCCCAGCTCATACGCTTCTTTCAGCGCAGTATTGCCGTTTTTTCTCACACTGCCAACAAGAATCACTATGTTGCTCAACTTCAACACCTCTCTTTTCAATTATTATAACTGAAAAAATGCAGTTTTTCAAGGTTAATTTGTGAACGGACAACTGCATAAATAATTACCCCGAAATGAATTGACACTCGCTTCGGGGAACTATCGACGGCTTCGGAAAGCAGTCAACTGATTATATACAAAACAAGGCAGGGATTTTTATTCCCTGCCTTGTTTGTTTCTGTGTAATTATTCTTCCTTACGTCGTATTTTCAGATTGCTTTTTAAGCAAAGTATTCCAAGTCCGAGCATTGCCATTGCAATGGTCATTATAATGATATGCGTAAGGGAATTATCGCCTGTCTGAGGCAGGTCAACAGCTTCATTCGCTGAATTTACGCCCTTTCCCGTCTTAGGATCGACAGTATATTTTTCAAGTGCCTTACCTGTGCTGTCATAGATGGTTATCTCGCGGTTTCCGTCGCTGCTGTGCTTTATTGTAATATCTGTACCGCCTACATTATTCTTGCGGAGGTAATCTTTCAATGCCCAGCTGCCAAGCACCTCGTCAGAGGCAATATTGCTCTTTTCGTCATCTGTCTTTGTTTCGCTGCTGTTTTCAGCTGTGAATACAGGCGACTTCTCACCCTTGCTCCAGCTGTTGAGGTCTGTTCCGTCCTTTGTATAGAACAGCAGATCTATGAGTATCAAGAGGGATGCTTTGATTATGATACTTAGAGGCGTTTACTTCTACAGGAATTGAGCTTATAAAATTATCTAACGCAGTATTCACCAATAACGCCTCCTTGTTTGATAATATATATAATATTATACCACAATCAGCGTATCATTTCAATACATTTGACCATCTTTGAGCATAAATAATAAATGTGGATTATCATCGAACATAGCTTTATATACAACCCGAGGTCCCAAAATGAGAAAAAGCAAAAACCGCTTAGAAGGCTATTCTAAGCGGTTTGTCATTGGAGCTTGTGACGGGACTCGAACCTGCGACCGAGGACTGTTTTTAAAGCGAACATAATTTTTGTTTTTGATTGTTACGCTGCTTTTGCCACAGTTTCCTTCAGTTCGCCTACGAATCTGTAATATATCTCGACCTGCTGATATGTCTTTCCATAGAGCTTTTCCTTGTGGTGGACAACTATTTTGTCGATA
>Ga0256405_10000272_pt1 | contig 171974 bp, 245 predicted proteins | sample RumenRJG_02DNA_FD_189096 | JGI IMG/M metagenome (GOLD analysis project Ga0256405, IMG submission 189096) | Bovine rumen microbial communities from Lethbridge, Alberta, Canada - RJG_02 | ecosystem: Host-associated > Mammals > Digestive system > Stomach > Rumen | place: Canada: Alberta...
AACCACCCCCCTTTTAAAAAAAAAAAAAAAAAAAAAAAATAAAAACCCCTTGACATTTCCCGGGCGGTGTGCTATACTATAATCAGAAAGAGGGAAGAAACCCTAAAAGAAAAGGAGAGAGTAACAATGAAAAACCATTATGAAGGCAGAGAAATCGCAAGAGCGGTCCACGGTTGGACGATTGAAGAAGAAATTCAATGGGAGATTGACCAATTGGAAACCGAAATCGATGACCACGAATGGTATTGCGACAACAAAGGTATTCCTTATGATGATGCGGAAGAAAAGGCAAGGCTTGCCGAGCTTCGCAAAGAGCTTAAAGAAATCAGAGGATAAAACCTCTGATTTCTTTAAAAAAGTGCTTGACAATGCCCGGGCGATGTGCTACAATATAGACAGTTAAGGGAGCTGATAAACCCTTGAAAACAGAGAAAGAGAGAGACCATGAGCATTGAGTATTACGAGATTATGAGCGACAATCTGAGCGACCTGCAGGACTGGGCCGAATATGAGGCCGATATGGCTACCGACCCGTTCCAAGATGCGAACTGGGCCGACCGCATGGAGTGAAGAGAGAGAGGGGGGAAGCAATCCCCCCTCTTTTACTGGCCCGCGCGTTGTCAGGTGCAACGCGCGGATTTTTGCTTGCAAGTGGGGTTTCGTGAATTTTTATACAAAAAAAATGAATAAAAATTTATGAAAAAATTTTCACAAAACCCCTTGACAAATCGCCCGGGCTATGGTATACTGTAGACAATGAAGGGGGCGAGACCCCCGAGAAAAGGAGTGCCAACTATGAATATCCCTTATCATCTGACCATCCGCTCTAATGACCCCGACTGCCCGCAGACCATATGGTGGTTTGAGCAGGACGACTGCCACACCCTGGCCGAGGCCGAAATGGATGCCCTGGAAGAGGCCCTATATGTCCTCTGGGAGCTCGAACCTGTAGGCCGCGCTCCTGAGTGGATGCGTGAGTTGCGCAAGGTGGGCTGCACCAACTTCCGCTACTGCCAGGAAGAGTTTGACGTGGTGCGCTGGGTGGGCGACCTGACCTACGAGGTCATGCTGAGCAGCTGAGAGGAGGGGGGCTTCGGCCCCTCTTTTTTTGGCCCGCGCGCCACCGGGCCTGGCGCGCGGTTTTTGCATTATTGTGCAGTTTGCACAATTTCAATCACAATTTTTTGTGCAATATGACATATTGACTTTTTCCCGTATCCGTGTTATACTGTAGACAGTTAAGGAGAGCTGATAAACTCCGCAAACAGAGAAAGGGAGAACTTACCATGTGGTATCAGATTTGTATTTGTGGCAACGGATATGATGATTATGATGGAAGCGGTTGCGCTTTCTTTGAGAACCACGACAAAGAGACCGCATATAAGGCTTATGAGGTCGCAAAAGCCCTCTGCACCCTATATCCCGATACTTGGATTGAGTTTCGTGAGGACGGGAGGCTCATTGAGGAGTATAACACCTTTGCCGACTAAATCATTGACATTTTAAAAGGAGGGGCTTCAGCCCCTCTTTTTTACTGACCCGCGCGTTGTCAGGTGCAACGCGCGGATTTCGCTTTAGCCAGGAGGAATAAGAATTTTTATATAAAAAAATCACGTCTTTATGCGAGCTATTATATTCCTAATACTTGCTATTGGTAAAAATTTTTGTTATAATAAATATAGAAAAGCTGGAAAGTGGTGTTACTGATGCGAGTGATAAAAAAGATAGATGATTTGGGCCGTGTGGCTATTCCAAAAGACATCAGAAAAGCAATGGGATTATTTAGTGGGGATGAAATCGAACTATTGTTCCAGGAGGAAGAAAAGCAGTTGATTATAAAGCCCTACGTATCAAACTATGCGAAACAGATTACAAAATTAAAAGAGGAAATTGCGGCCGCTCGGTCAGAGGCCGGTTTAACTGGTGTTGAGGATGTGCTAGACCTACTGGCGCAGGCCGAGGGAAAGCTGACTTCCATCGAATCAGATTTGCAAAAATAAAAAATTTTTTGTATAATAATATTAGAAAAAATGAATAAAGGAAGTTTGTTCGATGACCGTGGAATTAGTAAAAGCTCTTTTATTAATTGCTAAAGTTTGCATGTCCTCTCCCAACTGTGAACAGTGCAAAATAAAAGACTTCTGTGGTAAGATGCCTTCTCAATGGTAAGATTTGAGGGTGTTCGACACCGGCCGCGATGCGGTCGAATTTCACGGGAACAAACGTTCTGGAGTTTTTGTTTTTGAAGACCGGCCGCAGAAGCCGGTCTTTTTTTATCCCGAAACCCTTGACATTTATATAAAAGTATGCTATACTATAGTCAAGCAACAAGGGGGCCGCAATTAATGCATACTTATAGAATTTATTTCACTTTTGATTTTGAAAAAGTTACCCATAGCGTCGAGACTGGCAAGAACGCCCATGAAGCTATCGCCAAATTACAAGAGCGTTTTCCAAAACTTAAAAAAGTTTATTGTTACGAAGAAGAAAATGCTTGACAACAAGCACAAGATGTGCTATACTACAATCAGAAAGAAAAAAGAAAAGGAGATAATAAAAATGATGACTGTTCGTGAAATGATGGAGTTTCTGTCCCGCTGTGATGGTGACGACTATGTTCTGCCCCGTTCCGGTTTTGACGAAGAAACTTTTGAGACTGAGCTGGCTGTTCAGGTGGTTGCCCGTGATGGCTCCGGCGTCATAGATGGCGTCTACTGGACCGAAGAAGATTAAAGAATGGGGGAAGAAATTTCCCCATTTTTTTTTAAAAAAAGCTTGACAAATAGCCCGGGGTATGCTATAGTATAATCAGAAAGCAAGAGAAAAGGAGATACGAAAATGAGCGAGCTGAGAGAAAAACTGATTGACCGCATGATTCGGATTTACGGCTTTGAGAATAAAATCGTGATTGACTTCTGCCGATGCTGTGAGACTTTTCCGAATGATGAAGCACATGACAAAACCCTGCGGACGCTGGTAATGGTCCACGAAGAGTGTCCCGTAATTGAGGAGGAGGATGAGTAATCCTCCTCATTTTTTGCATAATTATGCGGCCGCGCGCCACCGGCCCTAGCGCGCGGTTTTTGCATAAATATTCACTTTTCAGCAATTTTTTGTATAAATATTCATTGTAACACTTTGTAACCATTTTCCCAAAAAACTGTAACTATTTTGTTATTGACTTCTGGCTTACTTTGTGCTATACTTTAATCAAGGTTGAGGGGCGAAAACAAGATAACAACAGGGACTTGTAACTGCCCGATAAAGAAAAGATAGAAAAGGACTTTTCCAGCTATCCCCGCCCCTCAAAAAACTTGAAAAAAATGAAAAAAAGGCTTGACAAACTCAAAAAGGTATGCTATAATAAGAGCGTAATCAAGGAGAGCTGATAAACTCCACAAACAGAGAAAAGGAGAAAATTATGAAGATGCGTGCTACTACTAAGGCGGCTATTCAGGCCCTTATCGACAACAAGGCTGAGGTCTACCGCTGGACTGATGCCGAGGGATGGAGCGTCATCAACACCCCGGCATATGGCGTGTCCATGAGCACTCTGCGCAAGTACGCCACCTATGACAAGCGGCCCTATGGTGAGGGCGAGATGCTGACCGTCACGGGGTGGAGGGAGTAATCTTTCCACCATATATAGAGGCCATTCCCACTAAGCGAGAAGCCGTGGCCAGGAGGAAATAACGAAAAGGGATAAATACTCCAAAATGTCAACTTCTCATAGGAGGGGGGCTCTTGCCCCTCTCCTTTTCTACTCACCCTCGCGCTTTCTGACGCCAGCGCGAGGAGTTTAGATTTATATATAGATTACACAATTTTTACCCTATTTTTTTGTGCATATTGTCTACTTGATTTTTTCCTGCATCTATGCTATACTTTAATCATCAAGGGGCGGTGACGCTGACCGGCGGGAAGCAGATACCAAGGTAGCTACAAAGGAAAACAGAAACACGGCTTGTGAAGACACACCGACAAAATTTTTTGGAGAAATTCAAAAAACCCCTTGACAAACCCATGAAAGTGTGCTATAATAAAGGCACAAGGTCAAGAGGGGAACCGAACAGGACGAAGTAAGGCACCGCGGATGACCCGAAAAGCGACGAGAGGTTGATAAAAGCTTGATACCCTCTTGACTGTCCACTTAAATAGCACTTCAACTATCAGGCAGACGGAGGTGTCGGAAAGATGTTTACGAGCGGATTTCTGTAGCAACTGAATAAGCTGTAGAAAAACGTAAATGTAGGAACGGAGGCAGCTTCTAATGTATTGGTCTGGATTTGTGTAGCTACAATTAAATGATGTGTTTTCGATAGGCCGGGACGATGCTTGCGCCCCGGCCTATCGCCCGGGCAAAAAACTTTTTTCAAAATACTATTGACAAGCTCGGAATAATCTGCTATACTGTATTCAGAAAGAAACGAAAGGGGAATTTCAAAATGTACACACTGAGTATTTACACCTATGAAATCAGCGACTATAACCGCCTTGACCTGTATATCAGCGGTTGCGAAGCGGCCTATGCCGCTTTCCGTAAGGCTTGCGAGCTTGCCGACCTCACGGGCGCTTTCGTGAGCCTGTGGGATAACGACACGGGCGAGGTCGTTGCGGACAATGGGGAGGATGAGTAATCCTCCCCATTGTCTACTGGCCCGAGCGCCCACGGCCCAGGCGCTCGGTTTTTGCATAAATATTCAGTTTTGGGTGAATTTTTGCATAAATATTCACCCAAAAATTTTTCAACTTTTTTCACAAAACCTATTGACATTTCAGAAAAACCTGCTATAATAGGTAGTGTCAAGGGGAGAAGAAAACAACCTCTCACAGGCGCGTAACCTGTTGTAAGTAAAATAAAATCTCTCATAAAAATGTAAAAAACCCCTTGACAATTCCCCGTAAGTGTGTTATACTTAAACCATCAAAGGGAGCTGATAAACCCTTGAAAACAGAGAAAAGGAGAACGCTATGAAAATGAAGATTACGACTAAAAAGGCTATCCAGACCCTCATTGACAACAAGACCCCCATTTTCCGCTGGACTGATGCGGACGGGTGGAGCGTCATTGATACCGCCGCATATGGCGTGTCCATGAAAACTCTGCGCAAATATGCCACCTATACCAAAACCCCCTGCGAGGGCGGCGAGATGCTGACCGTCATCGGGTGGAAAGAGTAATCCGCCCTCACATATGAAAGGAGATATATTCGATATGGAAAACAGCAGAAAGAATACCTACAAGGGAGCTTCCATTTGCACCATCCTCACTATCCTCTTCGTCATCCTCAAACTGACCGGCGTGATTGCCTGGCCCTGGTTCTGGGTGCTGTTCCCGCTGATTCTTGACCTCGGCCTCGCCCTCATCATTCTGATCGTCATCATGGTCGTCAAGATTATCGCCTTGAAACGCAACTGACTACAATTTGAGAGGGGCTTTTGCCCCTCTCCTTTTCTTGCTTCAGCACTTTAACGATTTAAAGCGCTGAAGTTCAGCCGGGCGCCCGCGGTCCAAGCGCCCGGCTTTTGCATAAATATTCAGTTTTCAATGAATTTTTGCATAAATATACATACATTTTCTGCATAAATATTTTCACAAAACCTCTTGACAGATTGCACGGGCTATGCTATAATACAATCAGAAAGCAAGAGAAAAGGAGGTAAAAAACATGAAATACTTTATTCACACCTATGACTGGAATTTTGATACGATGGAACGGAAGCATGAAGTTAAAGAAATTAACCATCAAGAGCTTGCGGAACTTGTGCAATACCAAGAGGAAACCGCCTTTGACTACAAGTGGAATGAATTGAAACTTATCAAAATGACTGATACGGAAATGCACTTCGTGCTTAACAAGAAAACCAAATTAAATTATTAATCTTAAAAAAAGGTAAAAGAGGGGGATTGCTCCCCCTCTCTTTTTAAGGCAAACACTTTAACGATTTAAAGTGCTGAAGTTCAACCGGGCGCTTTCCCACGCAGCGCCCGGTTTTTCAATTTAAATGGTTAAAGCGTAATTTTTGCCGCACTTTAACCATTTAAAGTGCTAAATCGCTAAATCCCAAAACATAAGTTCTGCTTATACCTGGATTGAAGTATTAGTACAGCGAATAGATAAAAATTTCAAAAAAGGCTTGACAAATTGCCCGGGCTATGGTATACTCTAATCAAGATAAGACAAGGGGGAAACACCAATGAAGAAAATTACTTGCAATCCTGTTACCACCTTCAAGAACAAGGGCGACAATCGGGAATGTGCTTTCGGCAACTATATCGGCATGAGCAAGGCATATCACGATGATTTGAATTGCTTTGACGCTTCTGACTTCGTAAAGGGCGATATGCGGTACTCTGTCAAAGGTGACGGTTTCACTCTTATGAGCGGATATCTTGCCCCTGGGGCTGATTCTTTCGATGCTATATGGGCCGTGTTCCGTACTAAGGTTCATAGCAACTGTTTCGTCTATGTAGACGCTGATTTCAACGCCTATATGATGAACATTGATGAGTTTGAGAGCTTCGTTTATATGTTCGGCTATATGGCAAAGGAAAGCGACAAGAACGGCGGCGGATGGAAAATCCGTTGCAAGCACGAAAGCAAAAAAATGGTCAGGTGGCTGTCCGAAAGGGTGGCCGCCTGACCCCCCTCTTTTTTTGGCCCTCGCGCCACCGGGCCTGGCGCGAGGATTTCGCATTATTGTGCAGGTTGCACAATTTTTGCCCCGATTTTTTGTGTATATTGCAGGATTGACTTTTTCCCAGAAGTGTGCTATACTTTAAACAATCCAAGAGGAAAGGAAAGTCGAAAATTGATGCAGACTATTTACTTTGACATGGACGGCACGCTTGCCGACCTCTATAGTGTCTTTAACTGGCTGGGCAAACTGCGCTCTGAGGATGCAACCCCCTATATGGACGCCAAGCCCTTAATCCGCATGGCTCTGCTTGCCCGCCTTTTGAATGGCCTGCAAAAGCAGGGGTATCAGATTGGGATTATCTCCTGGCTCAGCAAAGAATCTTCACGGGCATATGAGGTAGAGGTCTCTATTGCCAAGGAAGAGTGGCTGAAAAAGCATCTGCCGAGCGTGACTTGGGATAAGATGCATTTCATTCCATATGGAGTTCCCAAGGCCGAGGCCGCAAACATTCAGCCGTTCGATATTCTGTTCGATGATGAACAAGCCAATATCGAAGCATGGGAGCGCGCAGGTGGATGGGGCTTTTCCCCCGATAAAATCTTTGAAACTCTGCGGGGAATGTGAGGGGGTATATCCCCCTTCACCTCTCGCCCGGGCAAAAAATTTTTTCAAAATACTATTGACTTTTCAAATAAGATGTGCTATACTACCAATAGAAAGAGAGGTTAGGAAAATGAAAAAGAAAGAAGTTAATGCTTATAAGAAAATGACCCCCGAACAGCTTGCGGCGTTCCTTGCGCTTCGCTGCCGTGGCGGCATAGTCCCCGCAAAAAAGGGCAAGGGTAGCTATAAGCGGAGTGAGTTTAAGAAAGGGGAATAAAATATGCAAATATTTGGTATAGACTGGTGTGAAAATTTTTGGGATGGAAATACCTCCCATGTTTGGGGTCGTATTTATAAAAGATACAGCCCCTATAAAAAGAAATCCTATTCATATTTCTGGATTCGCCACAAAAAGAAAAACAAGACCTTTTATCGTATTACCAATAATTTTTTCATTGAAAGAGGTAAAAGATGAAAAATAGAGTTGCCCTTTTGGGTGACCCTATTTTTCGCCCGGGCGAATTTTTTTTATAAAACCTATTGACAAACTTGGCGCAATGTGCTATAATCACTATAGAAAGTTAAGAAAAAAGGAGATAATAAAAATGAAAATCAAAGTTACCTATTACATCCCTGTGGAAAGAGAAATTGAAATGACCCCCGAAGAATATTGTCTGTTCCATGCGGACGGTAAACTGCACGGTGAAAAGGTAATTCCCGATAATGCCATCTATGAAGATGTGACCCTGCCGGAAGAAGCCATAGAAGAGCTGACTGAATATTTTTATAAAAATTTTTAACATTATAGGAATCCCGGGCGCTCACCCTCGCGTGCCCGGGCGCCACGCGAGGGATTCGGTTTTTTATGCAGTTTTGGCAAATTTTTTGCATAAAAATTCACCCCATAAAATTTTGATTTTTTTCCTAAAAAAGGCTTGACATTTTCATCCCCATGTGCTATAATGTGTATGCAATCGAGGGAGGGACGCCAACCCTGGTTAGCATTTTTGAAAGGATTTGATGCACTATGGACAAGCGCAAGACCTATTACCTGACCATCGACACGGAAACCGCAAACAATATGGACGACCCCATGATGTATGACATAGGGGGAGCTATCCATGACAAGCGGGGCATGGTCGAGGAAACTTTTTCCTTTGTCATTTATGACATTTTCTGCCGTGACCGCAGGCTTTTCAACACCGCCTATTATGCGGACAAGCGCCCCATCTATGAAGCGGGTATTGCGGACGGCTCTCGCAAGCTGGTAACTATCTTTACCGCAAAAAAGTATATTGCGGCCCTTAGCCGCAAGTATGATGTAAAGGCGATTATCGCCCACAATGCCCGCTTTGATAACGGAAGTACCAACAAAACCCTGCGCTATATTACCAAGAGTAAGATGCGCTTTTTTCTGCCGTATGGTATCCCTGTTTGGGATACTCTGAAAATGGCTCGTGATACTATCTGTAAGCAACCCACTTATAAGCGGTGGTGTGCCGACCACGGTTTTCTTCAGAAGAACGGCACGCCGAGGGCTACCGCTGAAATTCTGTATCGTTACATTACTTGCAACGCAGAGTTTGAAGAAAGTCACACGGGGCTTGAAGATGTGCTAATCGAAAAGGAAATTTTTGCCAAGTGTATGGCACAGCACAAGCCCATGCGGAAACTGTTGTGGGATAAATGATAAAATGGGGGGATTCAATCCCCCATTTTATTTTTCATAGCGAGTTAGCAATGGCTAACTTTTTCGCCCGGGCGATTAGCAAATTGCACAAAAAATAAACGATGTTTTTGTGCAAAATCCCATCTTGCAAAATGGGGGTAGGTCGTGCTATACTATAATTGTTCCAAGGGGGAAGGCAAACAGCGAAAGCCTTTAGCGAGGTAGGACACTTCCCCCAACGGAACGAAAAAAATTTAAAAAAGGTCTTGACAAGCCGCTGAAAGTGTGCTATAATAAGACCGTAAGTGAGAGAGAGAAAATCTCCACTCCACCGCCTTGCCGCTACTAAAAGGCGTAAGAATCTGGTAGCACCACAAAGGGTAGTGACCTACCACTAAAGGAGTTGTGTACTATGACTACTTCTAAGATGACCTACAAGACCGCTATCGAGTACGCTATCCGCAACCTGCCTGCCGATGCCCCTGTCGAGGTGACGGACAAGCTGACCGCCCTTATCACTTCCCTGGAGAAGAAGAGCGGCGCCGAGCGCAAGCCCACCGCCACGCAGGTGGCGAACGAGGGCTATAAGGCCGCCATCATGGAGTACCTTTCCGATGTGGGCGAGCCCAAGACCGTGGGCGACATTCTGAAAGAGGTTCCTGCGGTGGCTGGCTTCTCTACCCCCAAGGTGTCCGCTCTGATGAAACAGCTCACCGAGGGCGGCGCTGTCGAGCGCTTGACTGACAAGCGCCGCACCTACTTCAAGGCGATTGTCGCCTAACCCCTGCGGGGGGTGGAGAAATCCACCCCCATTTTTTCCAAGGCGAGTTAGCGGCGGCTAACCGCCCGGGCGATTTAAATGTTGCCTGCGCAACATGAAAAATTCTTGACTTTTGGTTTCAATGTGGTATAATAAGACCGTGGAAAGGAGTTGATTTTTTGGATGAAAAACGCATAGCCCTCTTGATGAAACAGCTTGACATTTCCAGGGATGAAGCAATCGAAGTCTTGAAAGAGGACAGCGAAATTGACAAGGGCGCAGAACTGTTTGAACTAACCCCCGAACAGAAACAGGTCGAAAAGAAAATGCGCCAAGCTGACCGCAAAGTGACTGCCTATAGCTGGAAACCAAGAGAGCGCAAACCCAACGAAACCAAAAGAAAGCTAATTCAAGATTTGGCCTTAACCCTGCATCATAATCCTATGGTAGATAGCTGGGAAATCACCAATCAAGAACGGCAAATTGATTTTGAGTGCAACGGCACCAAATATCGTATCATTCTGAGCGCCCCCCGCAAATAGGGGGCGCTTTTCATTTTGAATAATTATTCACTTCCTTTGAGCCGCTGGCGCACGGGCGCGTGCCAGCGGTGTTCGGCGCAATCAGCACTTTCCACAAAAAACGTTGCGAAAATTTGTGCAATTTGCCATCTTGCTTTTTTCCTGAAATGTGCTATACTATAATCACAAAAGGAAAAGAAAAGGAGATGCTTCAAATGATGTTCAATGATGCTGTGTATGTGGGTCGCGAGTGCCCGTTCTGCGGTGAGTACCACGAGGTACTTGTCAGCGAGGCTGACTTTGCCGCGTGGCAGGGTGGGGAGTTGGTGCAGGACGCCTTCCCCTATCTCTCCGCTGACGAGAGGGAAATCCTTGTCAGCGGCATCTGTCCCAAGTGTTGGGCAGAGACCTTTGGCGAGGAGGGAGACGAGGAGGAGGAGTGCTTTGAGCCTGGTCGCCCCTGCGTCAACATGTTTGAGCTGAACCCCTAATTATGGGGTTTAGTCGCCCGGGCGCAATTATGTAAACCAAAAAAATCTGAAAAAATTTCAAAAAAGGTATTGACATTTACGCCCCCCTGTGCTATACTATAATTGTTCCAAGGGAGTGGCCATTGACCAAGGAACTGTGGAGGGAAGCCAACATCGGCCCTGCGAGTACCAAATAATGATTGTTGGTGACGGTTAGACGCTTAAGTTGCTATGCGAACAAACACTTTCTCAAATAGCAGAAAGGGGTTAGAGACAGCAGAGCCACCCTTTTTTAGGCAGTTTTTTCCTGTGGCGTTCAAGGAAAAAATATTCTGACTTTTTTAGTGTTCATCTGGTCATTCTTCACCAAACACTGGATTTTTCAAGAGGAAAGAATCTAAAAATAATTGGAAGAAACTGAATACTTTTAGGCAGTTTTCAATTCAGTCGCTGTGATAGAAAGAAACTCCCCCTTGCGGGGGCGGTGAGGTTAGTAAGGTAAGAGCTAACGGCTTATTGGGTCGAGCCGCTGAATATCAACATCCGCCCCCCAATAAGGGATATTTAAATACCTCTCTACTTTTTGTAGTGCTCCTTTTCTTTCTCTCTTTCTTTCTGTGGCGTGGGTAGGATTTTCCTACCCTTGCGCCCGGGCGAAAAATTTTTTGCCCCAATCAAATTTTCCCCTTGACATTTATAAAAAAATATGTTATTATAATAGTACAAAAAGAAAGGAGATAATAAACAATGACAAACGCTATTTTGATTATCCTCTGCGTGTATTTTGCGGCTTCGGCCCTTGTTGATGCCGCAAAAGCAGACCGCAATCCCTGCTGGTCTACCTGCCTTGATGTGGTCTTTGACCTGGCTCTGCTGGTGGGCGTGTTTCATTTGATGGAGGTATTTTGCTGATGAATACCGCAATTTTGCTTTTTGTCATTTGCACTCTTGCAAATGTTGTCATTGCGACTATCAAAAGTGTAATGACCATCAAGGGCGGCAAGGTTGCCGCTTCCATCTGGAACGCTCTCAGCTATGGCCTTTACTCCTACATTGTGATAATGACCGCAAACGCCGACATTTCCACGCTCGGCAAGGTTTTAATCACCGTAGGCTGTAACTTAATCGGCGTGTTTTTCGTTAAGTTAGTAGAGGAAAAGATGCGAAAAGATCGCCTGTGGAAAATTGAAATGACAATTTATTCCACCAACGCCGACAAGATGCACCAAGAACTGGAAAATGCTGGTATCCCCAATAACTATGTAATTGCAGGCCGCCATGCTATTTTTAATTGTTTCTGCGATACTCAAAGTGACAGCGCAAACGCCCTTGCTATTGGCAAGACCTACAACGCAAAAACTTTTGCATCAGAAACAAAACTTAATCCCTAACGGCATTCCCCGCCTCGGCGGGGATGTTGCCCGGGCGCAAAAAAATTTTTAAAAAAAGTCTTGACAAACTGCGCAAAGTACACTATACTGTCTACAGAAACCAAGAGAAAAGGAGATACCAAAATGAAAAAGGGTTTTGTTTCCACGATGCGCAAGGGATTCCACATGACCTTCCCCAACGGCCTGACCGTTTCCGTCCAGTGGGGTGCTGGCAACTACTGCGACAACCACTTCCCCAAGGATATGGATTTCACCTTCTCCAAGGACGCCGAAAGCGATACTGCCGAGGTTGCTGTCATCGATCCGCAGGGTGAGTTCCTTGACCCTCAGCGGTTTTTTGACTATGAAATCAGATCTGACGGCATGGTGGCTGGCTGGCTCGACCCCTCGCAGGTTGTTGAACTGTTGGCGAATGCGCGCGACTGGCCTAACATCTAAGGCCAGTCTTTCGCCCGGGCACGCATAAACATTCACTGAAACTGAATAAAAATTCTTCTTGACATTTGTTTATAGGTGTGCTATACTATGTATAGTCCAGGAGAAAGGAGAGGTAGTAATGGCAAGACAGTCCGCTAAAGAGCGTGAAGCGCAGATTGAGCGCACGATGAAAGCCCTTGAAGTCACAAGGGAAGAAGCCCTTGAAATCCTCGCAGAAGATGACGAGATTGACAAGGGCGCAGATCTTCACCCCTTGACCCCCGAACAGGAAAAAGTTGTTAAAAAGATGCGGCAGGCTGACCGCAAGCCCACGGTCTACAACTGGCAGAAAAAGCGTGAGCGTAAGCCCAACGAACTCAAAAGAGAAATCATCGACGATTTGTTCGGTTTCTTTTGCGAGAACTGGCCAGAAGTGGCAAAGAATGGAAACATCATCAACCCCGAAAGACAGATTGACTTTGAGCTTGGAGGGGAGAGCTTTTCCATCACTCTGACCCAGCACCGCAAACCCAAGGCGTAAGGCGTAAGGGGGGAACATTTGTTCCCCTATCTGCGCCCGGGCGGCCGCAAACTGCACAATTTTAATACTCTGTTTTTGTGCAAAACACCATCTTGCTTTTTTAAGATAGTGTGCTATAATAATAATTGTCAAGGGGCTGTAAACCGCGGGGCATCCAAATAAGTCCTGTACTGCGTGGTAAGAAATTTCAAAAAGTTTTTTTTTGAAAATCCCCTTGACAAACTTGCGGCCATGGTGTAATTGGTAACACAGTAGACTTTTAATCTATCATTCGGGGTTCAAGTCCCCGTGGTCGCACCAATTCCTTTCCTTTTTATTATCTCTCTCTTTCTTACAAAGAACCCTGCTAAAGCGATTTAGTGGGGTTTCTTTGTAGAATCGCCCGGGCGACTGGCAAAATGCACAAAACAATTTCTAAAATTCTATCTCATTTTGTGCATTTTGCCTATTGTAATCTGTGCGCCCTTGTGCTATACTATAATCGTTCCAAGGGGGAAGGCAAACAGCGTTAGGACACTTCTTCAAAGGGGGAAGGCAAACAGTGACAGGGCACTTCCCCCCTCGGACGCCGAAAAAAATTCCAAAAAACTCTTGACAAGCCGCTTTGAGTGTGCTATAATAATGGTGTCAATGAGGGAAGCCCCTCTTGAACATAAAAAAAATATGGGTAGCGACCTACCGCTAAAGGAGTTGTGTACTATGACTAACACCAAGATGACCTACAGCAAGGCTATTGCCGCCTGTATCGACCTGCTGACCACTGGCGAGACTTCTGAGAATCCCACCGAAATCGTGGAGAAGCTGACCGCCCTCTCCGAGAGCCTTGCGAAGAAGTCTGGGGCTGAGCGCAAGCCGACTGCGACCCAGGTTGCCAACGAGGGCTATAAGGCGGAGATTCTCGCCTATCTGCGTGATGTGGCCGAGCCTAAGACTGTGGGCGACATTCTCAAGGAAGTCCCCGCCGTGGCTGGTTTCTCCACTCCCAAGGTATCTGCCCTCATGAAGCAGTTGGTTGACGAGGGTAACGGCCCCGTCGAGCGTCTGACCGACAAGCGGCGCACCTACTTCCGCATCAAGGCGGAGTAAGCCCCCTGCGCCCATCCCCTCCCCTGCAATAGTGGGGGAGGGGCGCGCCCGGGCGAAAAAAATTTTTTTTAAAAACCCCTTGACAAACCTCTATAAATGTGCTATACTTTAGATGTTCCAAGAGGAAAGGAGAGAGTGTAATGGAAAAGAAGTTTAACATGGTAGTGACCCTTACCAATGGTAAAGTCCTGCGCCACTACGGACTTTCCTTGCGCATGGCGGCAACTATGAAATTGCACTATCAAGAGAAGTACCCTAACACCCTTGAAGAAATCGAAACCGTTTACGCAGGGACGAACAAAAGAGCTACGGCGCTTTGCTATTTCATTGAAGATGGAGAAAACGATCCTATCGCTTTCTATGAGCGTTACGGCTGGTAAAAGGAGGAAATAAAATGGCTATTTCTATTAAGCGTGAAAAGAACGAGCGCGGCGTGACGGTCGGCTCTCTCAAAGTGGGCGACACTTTCATGTATGACAACCGTATCGGCGTTATCGTTGACCGCAATGGTCACTGTTTTCCCATGGATTTTGCAACCTGTGCCACCTTTCACAAACATCCCTGGACATCCGAAGCACTTCTTCCGCAGGAGATTGTTCTGCCTATCGAGGTCGAAATGACTTGCAAGGTCGTGGGCTAAGCCTTTCCCCGCTTCGGCGGGGAAATCGCCCGGGCAAAAAACTTTTTTCAAAAACCTATTGACATTTTCCTAAGTATGTGCTATACTATAATCACAAAAGGAAAGGAGATAATCAAAATGACCTATTCCATCCAGATTTATCGCATGAATGCTGGCTCTTGGGAAACCTTTGTTCAGTTTACCCCCGTCGTCTTTGACGAAATGATCGAAGCTGGCAAGGCTATGTTCGTCAATCCTCTACTGTCTGCGGAGAATGTTGCTATCGTTGATGACACAACTGGCGAAGTTCTCTGGGATGCCTGTTCCGATGATGAGGACTGTGAGCCTGCGGACATTGATGATGATTGCGGCTTTGACCCCTACGAGGGCTGTTTCACCTACGACTGCTGACCCCCTACAAGGGGGTCAGTTTGCCCGGGCGAAAAAATTTTTAAAAAGGTCTTGACAAACTCTCAGTAATGTGTTATACTGTATTCAGAAATCAAAGGAAAGAGGGAATAAACCATGGTGTGTCCTAAGTGCGGCCCTGGGGCAGCTGTAATGTCCGATGAGTGTATTGATGTTGAGGAGTACGACGATGATAACATTGCCGTAACCTACGAGGGGACTTGTCTGTGGTGCAAACGCAAATACCAATGGACGGAAATCTATAAATATAGCCGTATCAAAAATATTATTGAAATTGGTACAGCTCCGCAGGAGGAAGAAGAGAACTAACCCCCCTCTTTTTCTTCCCCCTGCGCCCGGGCGCAAAAATTTTTTTTCAAAACCCCCTTGACAACCCTCCAAGAGTGTGTTATAATAAAGGCACATTGAGGGTGGTGGCCTAACACCAAAGGAGAATTTGTTATGAACAAGAGTGACTTTTTCGAGCGTGAAATCCAGTTCATTGAGGACATTGACCTCCAAGACTTTGTTCGCTTTTTCTTCAATGAAAGATGCGGCGACTGGTTTTGGAAGTCTGGGGCTTCCAGTTCTGGGAAATATCATCCCCAGTTCACCAAGGGCGAGGGTGGACTTGTGCGCCATACTAAAGCCGTTGTGTGGGTCTGTGAGGAACTTCTGCGCATGAGTTCCTACGCCTACATGAAAGACATTTACAAGGACTACGCAAGGGTCGCCTGCCTGCTTCACGATACACGCAAGTATGGCGGCGGGGATGAAGAGGATAAAAGTTATTATCCACGTCATGGTGAAGCCGCCGCAAATGATGTTGGTGTGGCGTGGCGAGAGTTTTTCCACTGTCATTCCTGCCCCGAATTGCTTTTGATGGCTATTCACTCCCACATGGGACAGTGGACGGAAAACAGAGAGGACAGACCCTTTACCAACATTGACCGCCTGGTACATCTGTCGGACTACATCGCAAGCCGTCCTTTCTGGGACATTCCCGACATTACCACCGAATACAACGAAGCCAATGCAAAGATGATTGAAGATTCTCTGCCTTTCTAATCCCCCTCCCCTCTGTCCCAGTGACAGAGGGGAAATCGCCCGGGCGAAAATTTCCTCTTGACAAGAGGCCAAAAGTATGCTATACTGTATTTACAATTCACGGAGAAATCCGTTTTACATACCTGCGGACTGCCGAACAGGCTTTTTCCAAAATTTCTCATGGGCCTGCATAGGATAACATGACTTTCTGCGGGAATTTTTGAAAATAATACTTGACAAACAAGCACAAGTATGTTATAATAAAGGCACAAAAAGGAAAGGAGATAATAAAATGCTCGATCACATTGGCGGCATCCCCGATGGACACATTGTAGAGTTTCCGCACTCTGCGCGCACTTTCATGAAGGTCTGCACAAGAGATGGGCAGGGCGGAGTTGTTGACATCACTACAGGTGAGCTGATTATGATAAGCGACCTGCCGCGATACGGTATTGATGTATGGTGCTCTGAGCACTACGGAGAAAGGGCTACTATTCAGTACGAAGTAGAGGACGATTGACCGTCCTCTTGGCCCGGGCGAAAAATTTTTTTAAAAACCTCTTGACAAGTGATTAGCTTTGTGCTATAATGAAGTCACAAAAGGAAAGGAGATACAAAAATGAGAGCAACAGGTATTGTAAGACGCATTGATGACTTCGGCAGAGTTGTCATTCCGAGGGAAATTCGCAAAACTCTCAACATTCGCGAGGGCGACCCCCTCGAATTCTTCACCGACCCCGACGAGAGGGCTGTGTGCTTCAAGCCCTATCTGCCCTACTCCGAGCCGTGGCGTATGCTCGAAGATGCCGCAGAGACCATGCGTGACAGCGAGGACTTTCACGAGTTCGCCGCCGATGTTTACGCCCTTGCGCGTAAGATTCGGAAATCTGCGCAGGGCTGATAAATACCCCCGCCTTGGCGGGGGAAATCGCCCGGGCGCAAAAGTTTTTTCAAAAAGGGCGTTGACAAAGGTATAATCTTGTGCTATAATATCAATGTAAACAAAAGGGTTGCGACCTAACGCAAGAAAGGAATTGATACTATGAATTTCTGGATTGTTATTTTGACCATCTACATTTTCTTTACTATTACCCTGTTCTTTGTGTCTGCCGCTCAGGCGTTCGAAGTTCGGCGGCGTATCTACGCAAAAGTTGGTAAGAATTACTATGACTCTTTTTCCAAGCGAAGCATTGTTGAAAAAATTGTTAAACTTTTAACCAGCTTTTTCTTGTCTGCCATTCCTATTCTTAACTTTTTTGTAACTTTTCATGTGATTATTCATGCTGAGGAATTAGTAAATAGTAGTGTGCAGAAATGGCTTGCAGAACATAAATAAGGGTAAGGGGGCTTAATGTCCCCTGCTGCCCGGGCGCTAAAAAAATCAAAAAAAGGTATTGACAAGCGGCGCAATCTGTGCTATACTATACACAGTTAAGGGGTGGCGGCCAAACGCTAAAGGAGATAAAAAAATGTTTTACGAACTGAGAGATGCGATTTTCAATCGTCTTGCCTGCTGGCTGATGAAGCACTGTCACTGTTGGTCGATGGTGTTCTATACCGCCTGCCGCAGATACTACCCTGCCAATGTAAAATGTATGTATGAATCATGGGCTGAGGAAATGGGGGTGAAGTGATGTTCAGAGTTTGGTTTGATGATTTGGAAGTAGCCATTGCGGCGTTCCGCAAGGTCGTGATGGACGAACTGTTCGTTTCTATTAGCGGCAATCTCTACGGCGATTTCATTTTTGAGATTTCCGAGGGTATCAAGTACACCGTGAAGCACAACGATTTCAGCGTGTGGCGCAATTTCGGGGATTGGAGAAAACCCGATTGGAGGGAAATCAAGTAATGCCATCCCTCTATTATACCTATTCTCATTGCTCGTTGTCGCCGCTTCAATTTATTATCGCATTTGCTATTGGTGCGGCGATTGGTGCGGGAATTATTTTCTACTTTACGAATAAAGGGTGAATAATTATTCACCCTTTATTCATTGCCCGGGCGCAAAAATTTTTTTTCAAAAACCCCTTGACAAGTTGCTGTAAATGTGCTATACTACATTCAGAAAGTGAGGGATGCAAGATGCGTGATTTTAAATGGACTGACGAACTGTGGTGCGTTGTAAAAAACGATGGTAGCTTTGCGGGTGCTCCCTGTCTGAGTTGGGAGGAGGCGCGAGAACTTCAGGCGCAGTACGAAAACAGTCAAATGTATCTGTTGAAACCTGTCGGATGGATTTCTAAGGAGGATAAAAAATGAAGCTGACTAAAAAGTTTTTCTGCCCTGTGAACGGATGGGACTGCCCTTACTGGAAAGAGGACGGTTTCTGCTCCATGGTCGATAATGGGGATGACCCCGTTATGGAGTGCGACGATGCCGCCACTTTCTGGGAACCCGACGAGGATTACTTCGTGTGGGCTGACGAGGACGGCGCAACCTACGATGTGGAATGGCTCTTGGAGCTTGGCTATCACTTCGTCAATGGTGAGCCTGTGAAAGCTCCCTCTTCCGACTTCATCAAGGCGACTTTGGAAAAAGTTCTCGAACATTGGGATGAAGAGGTCAGTTTTCCTCCCGACTTTGATGAAATGGGGTCAAATGGGTTTAGGGGGTAAATAAGAGGGGGGTAAATGCCCCCTCTACTTTCGCCCGGGCAACTGGCTTCAAGGCTTTAAATGACTAAAGTGAACCGGCCGCTGACAGGGGCAGCGAGCCGAACTCTCGCCCAAACACACCATATGCAAATTTTTTGCTCAATCTAGCAGGTCTTAGACCGCCCGGGCATTTTCCCGAAACATGCGGGGAGGAGCGCAGCGACTCCCATATGGCCCGCCTAACGGTTGAAAGTGAGGGGCACCCACCCAGCAAAAACTTTCTCGCTGCGCGAGAAACCGGCCTCTGGGGCCGTTTTTTAGCCCCTTGCGGGCTTGATTTTTATAAAAAATTATGTTATAATATAAAAAAACGGCTGCTTTTTACCAAAATTTACCATTTTTTGTTGTTTTTTATAAAAAAATATGTTATAATGTAAAAAAAAGACTAAAAATGGGCGGCCCCAAGGGCCGTTTTCTCTTTTTTCGCCAAAATTTCAGAGCATTATATCGGAGTATTAGGCAATTTCGGGCTCTGACTAGGCAATTTCATTTAAAATATACCCCTCGTGAAAAATTGTTCATTAAGGTAATTCAAACATTTAAAATCGGCATTTTAAGCCTTTTTTCGGCCTAACGGCCGAAAAAGCTGGTCCAGAAGAGGAAGATAAAAGAGACCATGGGAAGGTTTAAAGTTTGCGGCAACCGCAAAATTCTTCTCTGATATACTGGGGCATTAGACAATTTTAAGCGCTGATTAGGCAATTTCATTTAACAGATACCCCTTCTGAAAAATTACAGTGCTAGGTAAATGAAACATTTAAAATCGGCATTTTAAGCCGATTTCTCGCTTTGAGACCTCTGACCGAGGCGGCCGCAGGTTTGCAATTTTTAAAAAATTTTGATATAATATATATAGAAAATAAAGAAAGGAATAAAAAAACTATGGTAACTAAGAATGATATTATTTCTCGCCTCCAGAAGGGTGAGGATATTGATGCTATCGCCGCAGAGTTCACTAATCTGCTCAATGACGCGTCGAAAGAGTACACAGCCAAGCACAAGAAGAATGCGGCTGCCGAGGAGCTGGCCGTGGCGTTCAACGACTTCCTTGAGTCCTACTATCCCAACCTTGTGAAGAACGCACCTATCACTCCGGATGAGCTGATTGAGCTCTTTGATGCGCTCTCCGAGCTAGTGGAGACGCTTGGTGACCTTACGTCTATTCTGGCTCCGGGTAAGCCGGAGACTAAGTCCAAGAGCAAGGAAGATATGGATAAGGAGACAATTGAGGCGTTTCTGCGGTCGCTGCAGCTGTGAGAAGAAAATATCTAAGTTATAGAGGGACAGAGCTAATGCTCTGTCTCTTTTTGTTTGGCTGCGCGAACCGGAGGTAAAAAAGGGCCTCTGGGGTCGGCTCTGCTCACGCAACGAATTTTAGTATTTTTATATAGAATTTTTAGTATTTTTATATAGAATTTTTAGCATTTTTATTAACGAATTTTAGCATTTCTATTTAAAATGTTTAGCATTTTTATATAGAGTTTTAGTATTCTTTATATAGTATTTTAATAGTTCTATACAACGAACTTCAACCTTTCTTAAATAACTCCATATGCCATTTCATTTCATTTTTCTATTATCTTCTTCGACCCTTCCCCACATTTTCATTTCATTTTTCTATTCCCCGAAGATTAGTATTTATACTCCACCGTTCTTCCGGCATAATTATATTTTGGCTTAAAAACCCTAATCAGCCCTAATTCCATACTCTATACATCACGCTTTGTTATCTTACTATTACTCTTTATCTTGGAAACATCAATCAGTTTTTTAAATTCAATTTTATTTTCTTTATTTATCTAATTATAAAAAATTAATTCTTTACTACATGTTTCTATACCCCTTTTATGTTCTTCCCATCTTTCCTCAAAATCTCTCATTGTCATACCTACATATACTAATTCATCATTTTCATAAATACCATAGACTCCATAAGATATAGTCTTTTCCTATTTAATATGATATTTTTTCTCATAAATCTTTACTTCTTGCTATAAAGCATAATAAAAATTATCTATTTCTTTCTATGCTATCGGAATTAAATGTTTTAAAATTATCTAAATATAATGATTTAAATCTCCTTTACTCTTTTTCGTTTGAGTTTGCTTAAAAAAATAACTAACAATATTCTAAAAAGAATCTAAATCTATAAACTCCCAGTATTTACCACAAGACAATATATAACCTGGCAGATTACTTCTCTATTCTTTAGTTAAAAAACAAACATAAGAATCATGACTACAACTATCTAATTTATAATTACTATCTAATTTTGGCATCTGCTTAATTATATATTGGTATACAATATACATATTTTTTCGATTCAAACTTTTATGCTCACATTTCATACATTTTTCAAATTCTTCTTGTGAAACCAACTTTATAACCTCCTCATACATTACCGAGCATCCTAAAAATACAAAACTTGTTTTGTATTTTTTTGTACAAAAACTTGTTTTTTGTACAAAAAGTTGTAAAAATACAACATTTTTGTTGTATTGTAAGACTAAAGATAGCTTATACAAAAAATACAAAAATACAAAAATTCTTGTATCGTAGAGTCTAAAAACTACAATTTTCGTACAAAAAACATAAGCATTTATACAAAAATACATAATAGATAAATACAATAAAAATACAATCGTACAATTTTCATACAAAAATTCGTACAAAAAATCTATAATCAAAATATAGCATTGGGGTCCTTGCGTTGTACCCATCCTTTTTTATGCTGTATAGTATTCAACTTTACTCCAAAATAATCGGCTATCTCTTGCGCGCTCATATTATTTCTAGCCATTTTGTATACTTCGGCATCGGTAACTTTGAGACGAACTTTGCCTCCGTTGCGCTTTTCTTCATACTTAGCAATACTGACATCTATACGCCCCTTCAATAAATTTACATAAGAGTTTATACTGGGGTCATCCGTATATTTCTATTCTAAACGACAGCCATATCTGATTAAATCAGCAATGATTTTGTCCTAACTTTCCACTGGCAACTAATCAATAGCTTCTAACCAATCACTGTGTACAATAAAAGTATTATCAGCCATTCTATTAGTCCCCCTTGGCGCCAAAAATTAAGTCTAATTTTTTTTCTAATTCTGGCGTATCTTCAAAAACCCAACACCAATACTATGGCTAAAATGGATTCTTTATAGTTTCAACGGGATATACTCCCATTTTCACCAACTTTAGCATTATTTTGCGAGAATAAATAATTCGATTCTTTAGCATTAATTAGCACTCCTATTTACTTAGATTCTTGTCTTTGTATAAAATATTTTATCGCTTTTCTAACAACTTGCGACATAGATAAATCATGAGCAGAAGCATACTTCTCAATCCATGCTTTGTCCTCTTCTGAAATTCTTATAGAAATAAGCAATATGTTCACATCCTTTCACATCTATTTGAAAATTCTTTGTAATACATTGTAATACATTGTCCAACACTTTTAACATTTTAATATAATTTTCTGTCGTTAAAGACCGTAAGTACTAAATCCTTTTCAGAAGGCTGTAAGCCTTCTGAAAAATTTGAAACATATAAAAAAATAATATATAATATATATAGAAGATAAAAAAGGAGGTTTCCATATATGTACCCTTTTGTTTGCGGCGTCCGCTATTTCCCCGCATTCCTAGACCCTGAGAAGGAAGTAACCGAACAGCACACCAATGTTTTAATCTACGCCCCCAACTTCGCAGAAGCTACCGCCCAGGTTGAAGCCTACTTTGGTGACGAGCTCATTGCGGTAACTGTAGAAGCCATTGCGGACACCGGCACCCTGTTCGAGGTCTCCGACGAAATCGCTAACAGCCTCACTCTGGGCGAAGGATGTATTACCTAATGTTCCAAAAGAAATGTGAAACTTGTCAAATCTATATCCCCCAACAGCAAACCTGTCAGCTAATGCCCAACTTCCAGGGCCGCATCAAACCGACAGACTATTGCAGCCAGCACAAAGATTTTCTCTACCATTGTGTTTACTGCGGCGCCGCCCTATTAGACGTATTTGTGCGCGTTGAAGAGGACGGTAGTGTACGCACAATCTGCGGCAACTGCGTCAATAGAACCTAAAAACCTGGCCGGCCGCAAGCTCTTTTTTTTGAAAGGAAAGTTCTATGTCTAAAGTCGAAAATGAAGTAACGGAGTTCCGCAGCCACTTCAACCCCGAATCTACTGCAAATCTTTTCACTCATGGACAATGCTTCTGGTTTTCATTCATTCTCCATGAACGCTTCAAACCCTTTTACCCAACATATATATTCTATAATCCGATAGACAATCATTTCGCCACGGAGATTTATGGCGAACTCTACGATATTACAGGCAAGCTTGAAAAGGACTCTAAATGGATTGAGTGGAATGACTTCATCCTCCTGGAGCCTCTTGCGGCCGCCCGTATATATCGAGATTGCATCTTCCAAGAGACTCCAGAAGCATGGGACAATCATTTTTATATGCAAAAGAAAATGCCCTGGATTTACTGTCCCACGGGAGCAGCATTCGGAGATATAACAAATTTTAAAACTATTACCAAGGAGGAATAACAATGTCTATGGTGCCGCGTGCCGCAATTATTCTCGGCTACCCAATTAACACTTGGGACAACACTTGGGATGATTTTGAAGACTTCATAATCTCTGACGTGCATGAGCAAAACTATTTTGGTAAGGTTTTAACGACCATAGATGAACATACAGAACCCATTCTTCTTGATGACGTAGTAGGTTCGGTTTGGACTTATGATGAAATCTTTGCGGCGTGGGATAAGTTTGTTGAGGAGCACCCCGATTATAAGGAAATCCCTCTGCGGAAATGGCTAATCTTTCAGTGGGATTAAGCGGAGATTAACAATCTCCACTTTATTTTTATAAAAAAATATTATATAATATATATAGAAAATAAGAAAAGGAGTTGCATACCGTGGTTGCCAAATCATTCCAGTCCTTAGAGATTCTTGACGAGCCCCATGCAGTCGGCGGCAAGCCCGCTTTGTATGTTACAGTGCGCACCAAGACTGGCGGTACTCGTGTAGTTAGATGGTATAGCGATAAAGAGTATGCCAAGATGTATCCTGGCGAGGCTCCTGCGGCGACCCAGCCTCTGCGACCTCTCAAGGAAGTCCTTGGCTTTGAGAAGGGCTACATTACTATCTTCAAGGGAAATACCTACGAAGATAGGGATTATTTCAAACTCAATGCGGCTCGCTATCACAAGTTGTGGGGGTGGTATTTCATTTCTACCGACGAGCTTCCCACCGATATTCCCGAGGATGTAACCCCCATTCGGCTTAATTGGGAAGATATTAGTACCGATGATAACACCCTAAAGAATGATGCGGCAATTACCGCTGCTGTTGAATCTCTTATCTATGAACCCGATAACAGCGAGTATCAGGGTGAGGTTGGGGATAAGCTCGAACTTGTCGTTGTGGTAGAAAAAGCTGTCGATCTCGATGGCTACTTCGGTCGTTCTCGAATGCACATCTTTAGGGACTATGACGGGAACTGCTATGTCTGGACCACGTCCGCGCGGAACTGGGAACCGCAGACCGAGCATCATATTATCGGAACCGTAAAAGACCATAAGCTGTACAAAGGAACCAAGCAGACCGTGCTCACGCGCTGCCGGAGTCTAGATTAAGGAGGGATAAGACGATGCGCAGATACTACAAATATTGCGTAATGGGCAGAGAGCGCAATAAAGACACGGGCATTCACCCAATTAGCATCCATATCACTTTTTTGGGAGCTGTGATTGGATATATGTTTGCCCTGCAAGATTTTAAAGATGTTTATTTGATTAAGTAAGGAATTGATGTAAATGGGTTCTAACTCAAAACAGTATTTGATTACAAACTGGAAAGCCCTTTTGGAAGACTTTTCAGAACAGGTTAAAGAAGGGCGCTATACAAAAATGCCCTACACAGAATGGCGGGAATTTAATTTGGTAAAGCCGCCTGAGCGATTTTATTTCTACACTCACACTCCCTCTGAATCGGAGTGGTATGTAAGTTTCCAGTTCAATGGTAAGCATCATACCTATAATGTAAAAACAGAAGAAGGAGAAGACTCTTTTGGTGATTTTCTTCTTGATGTAGGTAAAAATATAGCTCATTGTGATTACGCTTGCTTGCCAGAAGGCAAAATTTACGAGGTTAGGATACCAGCCTCGGCTTATCCGTCACTTAATTGTAGTGATACAATAGAATTTACCATCCAAGATGAAGATTGGTTAAAAGAATGGAATAGTATAATTTCTACCCCTAATAATATAACTATTGATAACACAACAAATAAAAAGGAGGATACAAAAATGAACGACATGTTTAACTTTGATTTTGGCCCTGCTTCTGGCTACAATTTCCGTATGAGTCCCTACGGTCTTGCGGTCCGCACCGAGAAGAACGGCTGGGTTGCTTATAATACCCAGACCAATGAGCTCATGGATGTCAATGTGCTTAACTTTGACATGGATGGCATGATTTATAAGATGCCTGTTGCACTTGCGGCCATCCAGAAGGGCGATATTCTGATGCATTGCGGCAAGCCCGTCTTTGTGCGCGGTGTGGGGAGTGACACCGTCCAGGTGGTAGACTACGCAAACGCCTCTGTGTCCAGTATTCTGCCCGTGAAGAGCCCGTTCGGGTTTAATTTCTTCGTTAAAATTGTTTCTCTGATGGACTTCCAGAATATCAACGCCAGCAATGAGAATCCTTTTGGCAATATGCTGCCTTTTATCATGATGAAGAATTCTAAGCACTCTAGCGACGAGCGTCCTGACATTGACCCCATGGTACTCATGTTTATGATGAATGGTGGCAATGCTAACTTTATGCAGAACCCCATGATGATGTACCTCCTTCTGAGCAAGGGGGAGAATGGCGATATGCTCCCTTTTCTTCTCCTGACCGGAATGGGCGCGTCTACTACCCCAGTAGCTTCCGGTCAGGCCCCTGTCGCTACGTCCAACCAGGCGAACGCATAACTTTCGCAACAAACTAATCCTAAAGGGAGAACAAAAGTTCTCCCTTTACTTTTATAAAAAAATATTATATAATATATATAGAAAGTTAAGAAATGGAGGCTTCACAAATGGATAATTACAGAGACGACATTAATCGCATCCTGCGCAACGGCATTGAAATTGCCTGGGACAAGGGGTACATGGAAGACGATGTTTCGGAATTTGTGCAGAAGCATTTTCCCGACGAGGAAGATGCGGGTTGGGAAAAGGCTTATGAGCTTATTCGTGAAGCCATGCATACATATTTTGATTAATTAAGAGGGATTAATAATCAATGCAAGATGTTTTTAGCGGATTGACAGAGAAAGATTTAAGAGATATACAGGTAGTACGTGCTTATTTTGGCGATAAAGACGAGAGTGACCTTCTCGCACCCTCAGCCTGGTTGCAGCATTGGCAATATAACAAGAATCAGTATTTAAAGTTTCTTTTTAAGGACAACCTTATCCTTGAGCGCCAAGTTTCTTATCACCAGGAGCAATATGAGCTGTCTCATGTGATTTCCAGAGTCGTCTTCAATGATTTTTGTACCTATGGCGCTACTGACGAGCAGAAAAAGGCTATGGATTGGAAAACCGCCATGGAAAATTTTTACAGGCCACTCAGAGATTCTTCTAATCCAGAAGTTCAGCGCGCGTGGTGTGATATTGGCTACTTAATGGAGTGCTGGTATTTGGCCAGTAATGAATTTACCCCAGATGGCGATACGCGCCCCAGTATTGTCCCATATGGGGATGGAAAAACCTTTAAGATTCAGCCGCATTGTAAGGTAAGTAAAGCTCTTGGGAAACTTAGTCAGATTGCGGGACTACAAGATGAATGGGAGCCCATTAGAATCAAAATTTCGCAGGTACTGAATCAGAGTAAACTTACAGGAACGCTGCACCTTTCCATCCATCCCATGGATTATTTCACTGCTAGTCTGAACGATTATGATTGGCAATCTTGTATGAATTTTATTGATGGAGATTATCGTCGTGGTGTAATCGAAATGATGAATTCTCCTATGGTCGTAGTTGCATATTTGACCGGAGCCAATAAGAAGTTTCAGGTAATTAACGATGTTTATGCCAATAACAAAAAGTGGAGAGAATTTTTTATCATTACTCCAGAAATGATTAGCGGCGTAAAGGGTTATCCATACTGGAGCACGGAGCTTGAAGCACAAACTATCAACTGGTTGAGAGAGCTAATTGCGGCCGCCCATGACGAATTGCCAGAGCAGTTCCAGAAAGTAACCTGGATAGATGGTGTACAAAAGTTTCACGTTGGTGAAAAAAACGAGCTAAAAGGCATTGACCACCCCGTTAGCTTTGACATTCAGTGCGGCCCCGCCATGTATGATGATTTTTATCATGGTGAAGTGTATCAAGCTATTTTCTCTGATAAAATACCTATGACATACTATCTTGACTATTCTGGCTTTAGCGAGTGTTTAATCTGCGGCAATGAGTGTGATGAGGACGACGAACCGAATGACGTAGTCTGCGGCTGTTGTAACGATTATGTCCATTGCGTAGGGTGCGGAGATAGGTATCATAAGGGTGACATACATATAGTTGAATTTGATGGGCAGTATTATTGTTCTTACTGCTATGATAACTTGACCCGATGTGAATCATGTGGAGAAATAATAGGTAATGACTACAATGTTTATTACTTCACAAAAACAGCAGAAAATGGAAATAAATATTTGCTGGAGGAAGGCAAAGTTTTATGTGAAGATTGTCTTGAAAATTACTTAAAAAATCCAGAGGCTGTTAAAGAAATTACCCCTCCATGGATATACTACGCAACTTGGCATACTATAAGCGCCATAGATGTAGATGATTTGACCGAAGAGGGACAGCAAGAATTATTCAATCGACCACTTGATGAAGTTTTCAATGAATTCAGCTGCTGGAATCTTAATACCAAAGAGGGGCCGAAACCCCTGGATGAAAAAATCCCTTTTTGATTTTTTTAAAAAAATAATATATTATATATATACAAGGTAAGAAAAAAATAAAAATTAAATTTTTGAAAGGACTTGTGAATTATGGAAAAGAAAATTACGAAGCGGAATGTGCTGGATGTTCTGGTTGCGGCCGTCGATGCCGGCGACATTGTTCTGGACACCTACGGTGATGTGACTGCCGAGGATGTGCGCAACTACGCCGTCAATGAGATTGCGCTGCTCGATAAGAGGGCTGAGAGAGCCAAGGAGCGTGCGGCCAAGACCAAGGCCGATGGTGATGAGCTGACTGAGGTGCTGTATGAGGCACTTGGCGCCGACTTTGAGCCTATTCCCGACATTCTGGCTCGCATCGAGGGTGAGGATATCACCGCTGCGAAGATTGCCGTCCGCCTGAAGAGACTGGCTGACGATGGGCGCGCTGAGCGTTCTGAGATTAAGGTCAAGGCTGCTGACGGTGGTAAAAGCCGCACGTTGGTTGCGTACCGTAAGGCGTAATCCGTAGACCGCTTGAATGGAGAGAGGTTAATCCTCTCTCCATTTGTTTTTTATAAAAAAATATTGTATAATAAGAGTATAAGGAGTGATAAAATATGAAATATAGTATTTCTGGTAGATAGCCCAAAGAATTGTTACAAAAAGCGGATGAAATTTTCATTGAGTACAGAGATAAAGATGTACTTTTTGATTATGTAGAGTTATATCCCGATAAAAAAATTGTGATGTTTATTCCAAAAGATACAGAAGTAGATTGGGATTTACTTAAAAGTTTTAATGAAAAACTCAATCTTACCTTGGAGATAGAACAAATTAAAGATGCAGAACTGGTTAATTTTCATTGGTTTTGGCACTTTCCGGTAACTACATATTTTGAATTAGATGGTATTCTTGCGCTTAATACATCGGAAGTTTTAATTGGTGGGCCATTGTTCTTTGACTTAGAGCGAGTAAAAGAGTTGTGCAAGGATATTGAAATAAGAGCCGTACCAAATGTTGCCTTTGACGCATATATTCCAAGAACAAATGGCATATGTGGCACTTATATCCGTCCAGAAGATGTGGTAACATATGAACCATACATTAACACTCTAGTTTTTAAATATGAAGATCTAAAAGAAGAAAGAATGTTATTCCAAGTTTACAAAGAGGATCAGAAGTGGCCAGGTAATCTATATTTTTTAATTAAAAATCTCAACAAGCATGTAGATAATAGAGGGTTTGAAGAAGATTTCGCAAGCACTCGCCTCAACTGCCGCCAGACCTGCTGCCGCAATCATATATGCCATTTTTGTGAATCTTACATTACTTTTATAAACACCATAGATAAAAATAAAAACTATCTAAAGGAACAATTAAATGACGATAAGTAAGAAAGATATTGACTTATTAAAAGGCTTATGCTATCTGTCTGAAACCAAAATATTAAAATTATTTTCAGACTTTCTAACCCAGCATCAATACTCTCCCATTGTAACAAAAGACTATTTGATTGCCGAGGGGGATCTTCCAATTCTTCTGGTTGCTCATGTAGATACAGTTTTTCCAAAAGTACCAACAGAGATTTATTTCGATAGTGAGAAAAATGTCATGTGGAGTCCTAATGGATTGGGCGCAGATGATCGGGCCGGAGTGTTTGGTATAGCTAAGATTTTACAGCATGAAAGCAACTTGCGGCCGCACATTCTTCTCACGACTGGAGAAGAGAGCGGAGGAGTTGGAGTATCTGAATTGATAACCACATTCACAGAGTCACCTTTTTTAGAACTGAAATATGTTATTGAACTCGATAGACAAGGATTTGATGAGTGTGTTTTCTACGATTGTGATAATCAGAAATTTATCAATTATGTAACAAGTTTTGATTTTGTAGAAACAATAGGATTGTTTTCTGATATATCTATTCTTTGTCCAGCTTGGAATATTGCCGGAGTAAATCTTTCTATCGGATATATAGATGAACATTCATATATTGAAAGACTCTTTGTAAATAAAATTTATGAAACTATTGAAAAAGTTATAACAATGTTACAAGATTATGACAATATAGATTGTTATAAATATTTTTCAAATTCTTCACGTTTGGTCGATATGGATTGTTGTGACGTGTGTCACAAAAAGACTATAGATTCAGTATTGACCGTCGCACAGAGTCTAGACTCCGCCAATACCATGTTCTATGCGTTAGTATGTCCATCTTGCGCCCAGCGTTGTATACAGTATTGTAAGAAATGTAAAACAGCTTTTATTGACTCATACAAAAATGATTTATGTTATTCATGTAGAAAGGAGACAAATTAAATAATATGCGTGGAGCAATTGCGAAAACTCAAGTAGAAGATATTATTGCCAAAGCATTTGGGGATAAGTATATCGGAACATATGATAAGAAATTGTATGTTTGGGCCGATGATGGCGGTGAAGAGGTACAAATCTCCATCGCGCTGACCTGTCCAAAAGTACCAGTGGGCGCAGAAGCCGTGCAAAAGCCTGCGACTATGGATTTTGAAAATAATCCAGACTTTGCGGTCCCCGCACCTGCGGCCGCAGAGATTACACCAGAAGAGACCGCAACTTTACAGGATATGCTAAAAAAGCTAGGTCTGTAATTGCTACTGGACAAAAGAGATTAATTGAGTTTCGTTAAAAAACTAGTTTAGCGAAACTCAATTTTCCTTTTTGATTTTTTATAAAAAATAATATATAATATTTATAGAAAGTTAAGGAGGGAAAAGGTATGACACTCCGAGATATCCTTGAGGGGCATCCTCCCGTAGATCGAATCCAGTGGAGAAGTAATGCTCCAAAAGAATGGGAAGATGAGGAGCCAGACGGCATCTTCTGTGGCTATTGCGCTTGGGATGGTGAAAAACTCGTTTCTCTAGACGGTGATTATTATTCTCTAAACACAGAAATTTATCGTTATGAGTGGGAAAAAGATGGCTCGCTAACCTACTGGGAAAAAGTGGAGTGGATTTCTGGATAAATATATGAAAGTAAAAACTATCGCTCCTATTGATTTTTTATAAAAAATATATTATAATATATATAGAAAATAAAGAAAGGGGAAATGAAAAATGATTATTGAGCATGACACTTACACCGGTGAGATTCGCGCAGAGTGTGAGGGATGTGGCCGGCAATGGCTTTTTGAAGAGTGCGAAGTAATTCTTTCTCCTTGGCCGCACGTAGAATGTCCTGTATGCGGCGAATTTATACCCTTATTTTGAGACGCTTGGGCAAAAAAAGTTAGGCAATAACACCATTTTTTTATATTTATATGAAAGGATGTGTGACATATGCCAAGATATAAAGATGAAACTGGCAATAAGTATGGAAAATTAACCGTTCTATACCCTACCGATAAGAGAAATTCCAAAAGAGAGATTTTTTGGCATTGTAAATGTGACTGCGGAAATGAGTGTGATGTTTTGGGTAGATTACTGCGAAACGGGAATACTCGTTCTTGTGGTTGTCTAAGGATTGGCTCAAAAACATTGGATGAAATCGGTAATAGATATGGAAAATTAACCGTAATTTCGTAGGCCAAGGATAAAATTAATAATCATGTTGCGTGGAATTGTTTGTGCGATTGCGGAAATAATATTATAGTATCTGGCACAAAATTACGCTCTTAGGAAATCACGGCTTGTCCAACTTGCCGCCAATTGCAAAAGCCAAAATTGACAGATGTGAATGAACAATATGGTGATCTTACTGTTTTGGAATCTGCAGGACGAGATAAGTATAGAAGATTATTGTGGAAATGTCGATGCTCTTGCGGAAATATTTGTATTGTTGCCGGCATAGATTTAAGGTCTGGACAAAAAACTAGCTGCGGCTGTAAAAAAACCCTATCTAAAGGGGCAGATAAAATAAGACAAATTTTACAAGAAAATAATGTTCATTTTACCTAGGAAAAGACTTTTGATTCGTGTAGATTTCCGGATACCAACTAGCTCGCTCGTTTTGACTTTTATCTTCCCGAACAAAATGTTTTAATTGAGTATGATGGAAACCAGCACTTTTTTTATACAAATCATCATTGGGATACCAAAGAACATTTTGAATATACAAAAAGACATGATGAATATAAAAATCAATGGTGTAAAGAAAACAATATAAAATTAATTAGAATTCCGTATTACGATATAAAGCAAATATCTTATGAAAAGATATTGGCTCTATTCTAAGGAGGATAGCTATGGAATTAAATGTATTTAAACAGTATTACTCTCCTTGGAACCATATTACCAACTGGCCTCGCAACATCAAACTCTTTTTCCGCAGATATAAATGGGCTTATCAGAGAGCAACTCGTGGATATGCAGATTGTGACGTCTGGGATTTAGACCACTTTTACACCAATCTTTTTGTGGGCAGCTTAAATCGGTTGGCAGACATTACGGTTAGCTATCCAGGTGATGAAAATTTTCCCACTTACGAAGATTGGATAAGCTATCTGCGCGAGATGGCCCAGTTGTTTAGTCGGTCGTTAGAATCAAATAATTATTATCCCACTCCGGCGGAAGAGAAGTGGTGGGATTGGAGTCAGAAGCATGGATGGAAAGACGAAAATCCTTTTAACGATGACATGATAAAGGAAGCTCATGAGAACGCTCTCAATAGAGAAGAGGATTTTAACAAAGCATGGGAGATGATGGGACGTGTTTATGGACACTTGTGGGACTAAAGATTACTTTATTGTTTCTGAGAATGAGGGCAAGTGTATGATTTGCGGCCATGAGACAAATCTCATAGACCCATGTGCTGAAGCTTATCTGTGTTCGCCTGAATGCGAAGAAAAACTCATCCAGATGATGGTAGAGTATGAAAGAGAACATCCGATGGAAATTGATTTTTTATAAAAAATAATATATAATATATATAGAAAGTTAAGAAAGGAATATGGGTCGGTATCCCGTAGCAGGTAGCGGTTCTGGCTGTAAATCAGGTGTCTAGCGACTCGGTTGGTTCGATCCCAACCCGGCCCACCAATCGCCCTATTGGCAGACTAAAACAGAATCTATGCAATAGTATTGGCGCTGTGTCTACTGATATGGCGTCACTGTATGGTGAAGGAGATTATTATGCATACCTTTCATTCTCAGGATAAATACAATTTCCATCACAATGGAGATTTTTCCGGTGACGTGATAATCACTAAGGATGATGACACTAATTTTGAAATTGAAATTAGTAGTCAAGCTCTTCTTGAATATGCTCGTTATGTAATTGACTCTGTTCTTACAGAAAAAATTGAAGACATTATGTAATGGTGGGAGTAGCTTAGTTGGCTAAAGCACCAGATTGTGGCTCTGGGGACCGCGGGTTCAAGACCCGTCTCTCACCCCATTTATGCCTCCTTAGCTCAGCTGGTCAGAGCACGCGGCTGTTTGCCTGACCTTACATTCTTGATGAAAAAGAAAAATGAATAGTAAGCAAAAAGGCAATATTACTGAATTAGAAACAATGTTAGCGTTTTTAAAACATGGTTTTAATGTTTTAACTCCTTATGGAGATTGTGAAAGATATGATTTTGTAGTAGACGCTAACAGAAAGTTTTATCGAATTCAGAGTAAAACAGCAAGCACAGAAGACGATGGAGCTTCGTTTAAGTTTTCTTGTAGGAGCTCAAATCGTCAAGATGGTAGAATAGTCCATCACCAATATACAAAAGATGAAATTGACTATTTCGTAACTTCTTTTGAAGGAAAATGTTATTTAATTCCAGTTGAAGAATGTGGTTGTGATAAACGACTTCGTCTTTTTCCTACTAAAAATGGACAAACAAGAGGAATAAGCTGGGCAAAAGATTATGAAATGGAGGAAGTAATCAAGAATTGGTAAGCTGATGTGCAAGCAACCGCGGTGTCGTAGGTTCGAATCCTACAGGAGGCGCCAGGCCCGTGGATCCGAGGGCACAGTATCGGACAAAATACGCTGGCATATCGTAGAGAGTGCGCAATCTCAAATATGCGATACCGCTATTCGTTGGGGCGGGATATAAATGCAGCAACGACAGGTCGCTTGAACCTGATTGATCCTGTCGGCGGTACGGGAGAAGAAAAGCATCCGCTGTTTTATAGGGGATTGGTGTAGTAGGGAGCATCTGCGCCTCCAAAGCGTTAGAGAGAGGGTCCGAGTCCTTCATCCCCTGCCAATAGTGAGTCGTTTAAGCAAGACTGCGGCCATGGTAACGCAATGTTGGGTAGCGACCGGCACCAACCTCACTATTATATGCCTCGGTAGTTTAGCAAGTAAAACGGTGGACACATATTTTTATGTGGCTGCAAGTGGATGGAGCGTGGCCGTCTCGGGGCACCAACGGCAAGGTGGCGTAGCGTGAGCTACAAGTGCGAATGACTGAACGCACTAAAAACTGGCAATGGGCAAGCCTTCTGTATAGTAAAACCAAGAAGTCTATTTTTTAATATGCCGGGGTCATATAGTGGTTAGTATGCGGAACTGATAATTCCGTCATGGCAGTCCGACTCTGCCCCCTGGCACCATAAATCTCAGCTGAGATAGGGATAGCTCTGCGTTTGGAGTAGCATTTCAGTCGTCGGGGGCGGAGCGCTGAGATTTTTATATCCCGCTGTAGCACAATCGGTCAGTGCCGGCAACTTATAATTGTCAGATGCTGGTTCAAATCCAGACAGCGGGACCAAAAACCTTGTTAGTTAGTGGAGAATAGCAGCGAGGTTTGCATTAAATTAATAAAGACACATACAGCAATTTATACTTGAAAGTATATTAGTCCAATGGTAGGACGCAAAAGTTTTAATTTTGAAGAATTGGTTCAAATCCAATATTTACTTTTTGGTGTCTTGATTTTTATAAAAAAATATAATATAATAATTATAGAAAAGTTAAGAAATCATATCGCGTCTTGTTTGACAGTGGGGAACAAGCGCGGGAGCCATAGAAAGGGCTAGTAACCACACGCAGTTATAACATACTGACGCCTGAAACAAGTCGAGGAAAACGAATGATACGGGCGTGCTCGTAAATCCGAGCATTGGGAGGGACTCCAAGTGGCAGGTAACGATTGCAGGACGCTCCTAGGTAAAAAGGCCGTGAAACTCGGCAAAGTGGTTGTATGATTATTTAATTTGGACTAACCATAAAAACTGCCCCTTGGTTTGTATGCAAAGATTTTGGGTTCTCGTCTGGCATAGCGATTGTAAAGGAAATATGCTGCTTCATATGCGCGCTTAGTTCAGCTGGGAGAGCAACGGACTTACATTCCGTAGGTCGCAGGTTCGAGTCCTGCAGTGCGCACCAGGCCAAATATGCTATCGCGAACAAGGCTTCGGGGATGCTTGGTGGTCGAGCCCCAGAAAAAAGACCACCACTGGCGAGTGAGAGGATAACCGGTGCATAACGGAAAAACCCCGTAAGCTCACTCAACAAGAATAAACATTTTGAGACGCATACAGCAATAATTAAAAAGATACTTGTGAAAATTAGATTTTTTCTACACATGCCTTATCCAAAGTCCTTTAGTTGTGGACAGTTTTTACTTTGGCCAGGTTTGATTAAAACATAGTCCTCTGCGTCTCGAAGCATTTAAGAGAGGTATAATATGGAGATTTATACAAGCTATTTCTATTAGGTAAGATTTATGAAACCCCATATGATACCTCTTTCTACTGCTGTTTGGGGGCCGTCTTGGTTTAAGCAAGGCCATCCTTGGAAAGATAAAAATGGAGTTTGGAATGGGCTTAAGGCTGATGTATTTGCGCCGGGCCCACTTTGCGAAGGATTGTGCAGAGGTCCAGAGACCTGTGCGACGAAAGACCCGCAAACCTGCCTTTTTCTAAGTGCATATCGTCGTCAACTTGACCAACTTGATTTTGATAGCGTGATTGCGCGCTGTGAACGCATGGGCAATTATATTAAATCATTAGAAAATTTTTCTGAAGAACCTGTGATAATCCTTCTCGTTCACGAAGCAAAAACTAATCCTTGCTCAGAACGTCGCGTTATCCAAGAGTGGTTTGCAGCGCATGGTAAACAAGTAATAGAATGGGGATAATTATGACTGATAAAGAAATTTATCAAAAAATTACGGCAAGAGAAATTCTTAATATTATTGAAGAAATTTGTTTCAGTGAACACTATCTTGAATTTAGAGTTAATAAAGGTTCTAATGGACAAAGAGATTTAATTATCCGATTAATTAAAGAAAAATATGGGGTATAAGTATGGAGATAAAACTTAATTATACCCAGGAGGAATTATCTACTCTTCTGGACGGACTTAATAATGCGTGTATCGCCCTTGGAGAAGTTTATGCGGCGGGACGTTTGGGGTGTTAGGTTCCAAGCAAATTCAGACCATTATTTGAAACAAGAACATTTGATGAAATGATGGAGGAAACTCGTCTGCGCGAAGATGCTGTGAAGCAACTTTATGATTTTCTTTTGAGTTACGAACAAAAATAAATGCGCCTGTAGTTTAACGGCTAAAATAACAGACTTCCACTCTGTAGATGGGGTTTCGACTACCCCTAGGCGCTCCAAAAGCCGCCAGAGCAATGCGGCACTACCTGCTAGCAAGGTCCCGTAGAAACGCGCCCTGCTGGCGGCTTTATAATCAAGGGTAAAGGAGCAGAATAAAAATAAAGAATGAAAAGTTCTGAGTATTACGAAAATTTTTATCCCAAGTATGTGAAGGTGCATACGCTTGTTGCCGAAACAGTTGCTCACAGGACAGCGACAGACTACTGGAAGAATTTAACCGATGAAGATTTGTGGGGCGTTCTGCGTTTTATTGAGTGGGCTAATTTTTCTATTAAAGAAGGCTTAGAAAAACAGGAAAGTGATACTGATTTGACAGCATTCTGCGTACCGGATACATTTCCATTAAGCAATAGACTAATGTGTACTAATTGTGGATATACCATAGAATCAAAACTTGATCGTTACTGTAAACGTTGTGGTGCTCGATTTATTTCTCGGTCTTAATATTACATAATCTCTTCTATGTGTAAAAAAACATAAATTAAACATATTCAATTCTAATTAAAAATCCTTCTTTGATTTTTTATAAAAAATATAATATAATATTTATAGAAAAGATAAAGAGGTATTTTCTATGTATATTTGTCCTATATGTAATCGACAATTTGACAATCCAGAGCAGATAGCAAAACATTCGCTGCCCTGTTGGAAAGAGCATAATCCTAACCACAAGTCCACACCTGCGCCCCGTAGCGAAGATATAACTGAACGAGAAGTTAGTGATGCTGCTCTTAATTTTTTCGCTTCTTTGAAGAATCGGGGTTAAGTATGCAGGAAGTAATGCTTAAAACCCACCTCATTGTTACCGATGTTCATGAAGAGTATTTTGTGAAGTGGACTGGTAATATTGCCAATGCGAAGCCTCTTTTTAAGAACGATATGCCCGTGTTTGTTATCATTGGATCTGAGGCTCGTATGGAGTTGAACACAATCAATATCAAACAGATTGAGGAGTGCGCCAAGCGCATGACTCACCCTCGTGGCAGACAAGCAGTTACCACAGATAAAGCGTTTATTTACATCAAAGAAGAGGACGGAAGTGAAAAACTCATCGGCAGCGTTACTCACAATCATGTGAAGCAATATCAGCAGATGTACGACCGTTTTGAACGAGTATAAAAATCTTCCCTTTGATTTTTTATAAAAAATATATTATAATATATATGTAAGATAAAGAAAGGGAAAGAAACCAAGATAGAAAGTTGAGAGAGGTGATTGTTATAAAAAATATTCTTAGTTATCAGTCTGGTACTCGTTTTACTGGCGCAGAAATCAAAGCGTGGGTAAAAGAGCAACTTGAAAATCACACTTCTCACGAGCATCAAGCTCATTATATGACTCGCTTTTCTAATGTGAAAGATGACCGTTTATACTTCATTAGTATCGAGCATCCCTATGTGTCTCCTTGGACTAAGAAGCAAGTGCGTCCAAAAGTCTATCGAGCTACATAAAAAGATTTCCTTTTGATTTTTTATAAAAAATATAATATAATATTTATAGAAAAGATAAAGAAAGGGGATATGAATATGAGCTACTTTGATAGAGAAAAAAATCCTTATGGCATCAACAAAAATTCTCACTATTTCGCTCTGATGAATCCTATCTGCGGCTTCGGTTTCTTTGCCGATGCAGACAAGCATGACTGGGTGGAGTGCGAGATTGTTGAGGATCGCTACGAAGTCGATGAGGGTTATAAGGTGACTCTGAAGCCTCTGGACAGCAATCACGCTTCTCGGGACTTCTATCAGTGCGACTTCATTAGCTTGATGAAAAGTGGTCATATCGTTGAAAAGACCAATGATTCACTTCATATTGAGCATGAAGAAATTTATATTCCTCTGACCAATACGGCTTATCTGGTTTGCAATGGTGATTATATCACAGACTGAGCAAAATCCTCTGTTTTTGATTTTTTATAAAAAATATAATATAATATATATAGAAAATAAAGAAAGGGGAATTGAAAGATGTTTTATGATTCTTTTTTATGTGAGCAACAAATTGATGAAATCATCCCCGAAGAATATGAAGATTGGCTGCGCTTCTGTGCCGGAGCCTACGAGGAAGCCGAATATGAGCTTCATGACCACTTCGAGGAGGATGAAGATGATTGCTTCGAGCCTGGCCGCCCTATTGTTTACATGTTTGACCTGAATCCCTAAGCAAAAAGAACTTCCATTGATTTTTATAAAAAAATATTATATAATATATATGTAAGATAAAGAAAGGGAAAGAAACCAAGATAGAAAGTTGGACTTGGCATTGACCATCATCCCTTCTCGTTCTTTAATATCGCTCCCTGTTAGTTATGCGCGAGGGACTTGGACAGCCGTAAAGGAAATCCATCAAGTAAGTTGTAGCTTTTTCTAAAAAGAAATATCAGACTGCGTAATATCTTATTTGGTGGTTGGTATCGACACACGACGCGCGATTTATATGGGGGATGGGACTGCATAGAGTGGTCATCTGTTTTGCACACAGAAAATCAGACGGGGGCGGTACCCGTATCCTCCACCAAGAGCGCAAAAGGAGATTGATAGTATCCACTCGGTCTTAACGGCGCTATACAAATAGGCAAAACCAATTACTATCTGGGCAAAACCAATTACTATCTATGCCATCTACTGGCTATCAACAGTAGTGAGGGTGTGATAGCATCCAAAAGCGAAGCGACGAATGAGCTGGTACTCTCCCAGCCCTAAGGGATATAAGTCGCTGGACACCTCGCCCATTGAGGAGGGAAGTGCTGGTAGAAACCCACAACACCAGACACCAGAACATAAGGGCATATGGAATGGTAACATTTGGGAATTCGGTGCTATTTTCGAAATAGCCCACCAGCGTGGCGTGCTGTTTAAATATCCGCCATTATGGCTACAAATCCTACCTCCACGTGGTGTAGCTGGACACTCTGCGAAAAGTTAGCAGACAGAGTGACTGACAGGATAGATAAGAAGATAATGGCTTGCTAACTTCCCATTATCGTAGAACCGGCAGGATACAACCTGTTCCACAACGGAATAAAAGTCCACGTGATGCATCTAAGGGGCGACTTAAAGCGTCGCCGTGAATAGGTTCTAATTATCGAAAAGTTATCTCCTTCTTCAAAAATGGAGTAATTGGAAGAACAAAATTTCCAGTAATCAAAAGATGTGTGGCTGGCCAACCCAAGGCCCGTAAATATAGCCTTGGGGGCAGGAAGTCGAGCCGCGTGTCTGTCACACACGAGATAGTGGGAGCATTACCCATCAGGGCTGCCAAGACGATAGCAAATAAGTCTATAAACAGATGTGCGGTTAGCTGACCTAAAGCTTCATATATGCGGAGCTGGCGTAATTGGTAGCCGCGCTAGCCTTAGGAGCTAGTGAGCCCAGCTCGTGCGGGTTCGAGTCCCGCGCTCCGCACCAAAAAGGTTGATTGCGCCTTTAGCCAAAAGCAATCTAAGCCTGTAAAGACAGGCCGGTGGTATCTATACATCCGTTAAACTGGAAGGTTGGCTTGGGAGTGCGACATGTAACTCCATTCTAGCTCGCGAAGGGACGAGATATGCGTGTCTGGACGCTAAAGAAACAAGGTTGGCAACCACCAGCTTTTATGTGGCCGTCGTTTAAGAGGTAGGACAGCCCCGCGGTGAGGGGCGCGTACGGGTTCGAGTCCCGCTGGCCGCAAGATTAGATAACGGGTAGCAGCGCCCATAATACTATGAATAGATGATAGATAGTAAATAAAGAGCTGCGTTGATGAAGTGCTGGTTGTACGTTCTATGCCGAAACGTAGCCGTGGAATGGCCTTTTGGTTATAGGTTTAGCCTCGCTCCCGTGAAGGCGAGGGATGAAAACCTCCCAGATAGAATCGCTGTAAGAAGGATTCATGTTCAGGTTTTTGTACTTTTTTCACCGAAAAGGCGGTTGGATGAAAAAAGTACGGTTCAGTGAAGCCGCTGTAACCAGAAAGAAGAGGGCTGCAGACCTCTTAAGTGCGTTATATACTCGAATGGCGAAATTGGTAGACGCGCCTGCCTCAAAAGCAGGTGTCGAAAGACGTGTGGGTTCGAGTCCCACTTTGAGTACCAATAGGAAATGCTTGTTGTGAAAGGCAACTCCTTCTGGCTCGACAGAAGAGAAATAATCGAGAAAGGTAGAGGATAGCAGGAAAACAACCTGCGGCCGCAAGCATAGTTGAAACCTCACCTCCAACTGGCCATAAAAATTATTTGAAAATTATAAAAAAATATTATATAATATATATAGAAATGGTGGTTAAAGACTATTACCTCCTCGTGGTGCCACTGGACACGCTTGATTCTATCTCTATAGAGCGTGACGAAAAATAGTCAGATAATATTAGCTTGCCTCAAGAACGGGGCCCTCTTGGATGGTGAGATAGCCAAGGGGATACAACAGTAACTCGAAGGTACCAAAGGAATTCGGCTATAAAGTGCGTAGCGAGCCGTAGAAAAGCTAAAATTATCGAGGTTTGCGGTCAACCTAAAACCGCACTATCTGGCGCAGTAGTGGAACTGGCTAACACGCCGGCCTTTCGTTAGATTATTTCAAGAGTAGAAAATTTTTTGGTCATCGAAGTTCAATTATCGAAGTGCATTTTTTAAGAATAATGAAAGGAGTAGATGATATGTCTATTTTAAATAATTATTCAAACGAAGAATTTGCACGAATTGTATCTGAAAGTATTAATTATAGGGATTGCCTCTACGCTTTAGGATATAATTCATATTCAGGAGCGACTATAACTTTGTTGAAATAGAGAATTTCAGATTTAAATCTTGACACTTCTCATTTTACCAGCAAAACACCTATTGAACGCTCGGAAGCTAATATTTTTATAGAAAATTCAACCGCCGATCAAAAAACCTTGCGTAGATGGTATACAAAAGGCAATTACACCGAATATAAATGCTCTATATGCGGACAAGATCCTTTTTGGAATGGCAAAGAATTAACACTTATTCTAGACCATATCAACGGAAAACATACGGACGATAGACTAGAAAATCTTCGTTGGGTTTGTCCGAACTGTAATTATCAATTAGAAACAACTAATGGTAAAAACAAGCAACATAGAGAGCATAGTTTAAATTATTGTATTGATTGCGGTCAACCTATTTCTAAATCGGCAACAAGGTGTTTATCTTGCGCCAATAAGGCAAGAGCCTCTAAAGATGTTCCGTATGTATCTAGAGAAGAATTAAAACGCTTAATTAGGATCATGCCTTTTACTTAGATAGGTGAAAAATTTGGAGTTAGCGATAATGCGGTACGAAAATGGTGTGATAAATATTAGTTACCAAGAAAATCTTCTGAAATAAAAAAAATAACTAATGATGACTGGAAAAAAATATGAGTGCAATTCTCATATCTAGCACCAAAGCCGGAGATTGGGGTTTCAAGCACCCCCTGCGTCACCACCTGCGGCGATAGTGCCGCAAACCGATAACACGGATTTGAGAAGTAAACTACCACCGGCATGGCGTCATGAACCATGATATGTGGCTTAGCGGAAATTCGGTATATAAAGAAGCGAAGTAACTTCTCTCTATATGGCGCTTTCGTCTAATTGGACTAGGACGCCTCTCTCTCAAGGAGGTAATGTGAGATCGTTCCTCGCAAGCGTCACCACAGCGGCGAGCGCCGCAAGCGTTTTTATGACAGCAATAATACCAGCAGCCAATCACGCTGGAAAAACACTCGTTTTCCTTGTTTCGAGCATAAAAACAAGGATTCTTAATGCGGGGAGAAACAGTTTTCACTCTGGCCCCATAAGCCAGACTCCGTGGGGGCAGCACCCACTCCCGCAACCAACCAGGGCCGTGATTTCTAATTACTTTCAAATGCGCCCTGTTACAAATAAACCAAGAAAGTAATAGAACCTCAAAACGGGATCTTATTAGTTCTGCTCATCGGTTTGTCCTCCCTATTTACAAACTTTGGTCTAATAAGCTGAGGGAAGCCACCGTTTTTTTCAATACAAAAAGACTTTATTAGCAGGAGTCTTTTAGAAAACTTGTATGTGGGTATCTCCTTTCTTTGTATTTTGTGTGTTTTCTTTTTCACTTTCTTTTTTGTTTATACAAGTTGGATTTTTTTACCTGCTAATTCTTTTTTTGTGTATATTAAAGATTTTTTAATCTTTTAATATAATATATTTGAAAGGTAGGAATTTCAAATGAAGTTTTATAGCGAAAGTCTAAACAAGATGTTTGACTCGGCTGATGCGTGCGCAGAAGCAGAGAGCGCGCATGAAAAGGCTATGGCAGAAGCAGAGGCCAAGAAAAAGGCACTTGCGGATGAAAGAGCCAGTAGAGCCAAGGAAGTTGAGGAAGCTTATAAGACTGCCGTTGAAGCCAAAAAGGTTTACAACGAAAAGCTTCAGGATTTCTTGAAGGATTATGGTTCATTCCATGCGACCTTTAAGAATGTTGATCCATTCTTCAGCTTCCTTGATTGGTTCTAACAAAAGCGGTTTCAGCTCCTTTTCCGCAAAAGGAGCTTTCATATGGATGGGTGGCAGAGTTGGTTGAATGCGGCGCCCTGCTAAGGCGTTGACCCTGGTAACGGGGTCCGGAGGTTCGAATCCTCTCCCATCCGCCAAAAGCCAAGACTCTTGCAGCAATATTTTTTACATATTTTAGGCTATGTATGAACGAGTCTTGTTTTTATATGCGCGGTGATTTCACCCGGCGGTGAACCTAGTCTTGAAAACTAGTGGAGTCAGGGATGGCTTGGGGGTCGGCACCTCCGCCGCGCGCCAAATAAGCCCGTGTGGCCAAGTGGATAAGGCACGAGCTTCCTAAGCCCGGATTCCTAGGTTCAAATCCTAGCACGGGTGCGGCAACAAGAGCAGACCTTCACGTGGTGTTGTTGTTTTTACTAATTGCTCAAAAAAAACTACGAATTTTTTTGGACGAAGTTCAAAAAGATGGTTCTAATAATTTTTATATGTAATAGAAGATAAAACTAGGAGGAATTATATATGAAAATTAAATTTGAACATACAGAATTTCCATATCATGGCGGCGCTCTAAAAGATGAATTAATTAAAATAAGAGGAAATAAATGTGAAGACTGCGGTTTAACAATATGGAAAAATTAGCCTATCCCTCTTGAAGCACATCATATTGATGGAGATAGATGTAATAATACTCTTGAAAATTTAATACTTTTATGCCCTAACTGTCATACCTTAACTCCAAACTACGGAGCAAAAAATAGAAACAGAAGAGAATTTTCTGATGAAGAAATTATTAAATCTTTACAAACGCACAAATCAATTCGTCAAGCGTTGTTCGCATTAGGAATGTCTGATGCTGGCGCAAACTATGAAAGAGTAAGAACTTTAATAAATAATAATGCAGATAGAGAAATTTTAATTGATAATTCAATAGAAAAACGAATAAAATATTGTCCTGATTGTGGCAAAGTTATTTCACAATAGGCAACTCATTGTGCAGAATGCGCTAAAAAAGCATCTCGTGTTGTTGAAAGACCAGATAGAGAAACTTTAAAAGAAGAAGTTTATAATACTCCATTTACCGAACTTGGAAAAAAGTATCATGTAAGTGATAAGAGTATTTAGAAATGGTGTGCTTATTATAAATTGCCTTCAAGAAGAAAAGATATAAAACAATTTACAAAGGAAGAATGGATGGCGTTATAAATGCGCCCTTAGGCTAATTGGATAAACCAAAGGCCTACGAAGCCTTTATTACCTGTTCAAGTCAGGTAGGGCGTACCAACGGGGTTGTGGGAGTTTCCCCGCCGGATAAAACTCCAAGGGATCTACAAGAGTTAGGTTAAGCCCATAGAGGGGTGACGATGAAACACTATTCCCCTCCTCTTTATATGGGGAACTAGGCAAATCGGTAAAGCCGCGTTATAGACGATGTCTAGTCCAAGACAGTGACAGCAATTTTTCCTTTGCATGTAGGAGCACGTGTTTGCTGGTTCGAGTCCACCGTTCCCCATCAGGGTTGTCCCGAATAATCCCTATCGTCAATTTAAAAGGACAATAGAATTGACACCCCCTAACCAATATTTTTTCAATTCACAGTCGTCTGTAAATAACTTGCGACTGCAGAAGAACTCTTAGGGTTGTTCTCAACGAAACATAGTTTATTGGTATAAGATTGAGCGTGGTCCCAACACGAAAAGTAGGGATACTGTGGATAGTGATTATTGATTTGATGCTGCGATTAGGGCAGTTTATTGTATACTAGAAATTACAGTCTTGAAGCCAGACGCACACTCCACCTCTTGTGCGGCCTAATAAATTTGGCGAATAGATTGGGATTGAGTATCCAAAAGAATATGTGATAGGCTGAGGAGAGGTTAATACCTTGCGGCGAGGCTCATGGGCAACTGTGGTTAGCGACATGGGGTGTAAGCTGAACATATATTACTTGAGGATGCTTAATTTTTTCTCTAATGTGGCCTGGCCGCAGTCAGACACCTCAATCGTCTCGCCAAAACAAAGTTGACTTTTCAAAATTTTTTTGTTATTATATAGATAAAGATAGAAAAAATCTATCTAATTTATATTAGTAAAGGAGAAAACATATGGCTGATGATGCTCCTATATGGAAGATGGCTATGATTTTTTCAGCCATCTTCCTCTCTGATTGATTTTTATAAAAAATTATTATATAATAATTATAGAAAAATAAAGAAGGCGTTTTCAGCAAATATATAAACTTAGCTATTGGGTTATATATAGACGCCTTGTAGAAATGCTGGTGTAGCTCAGCGGCAGAGCACGCGCCTTGTAAGCGCGGGGTCGAGATCTCGGAATTCTCCACCAGCCCCATATCACAGCCCTCTTAGCGTGTGTAAGACCAATAGGATAGAAGCTGGCCGGATATATCAGATTCCGTTTGTAATGCAGGGCCACGGGTGAAGCGGTTGTGATTTTTATACAGATAAAGACTCATACAGCAAATTTATAATATAAAATAAATGTCATTGGTTCGATTCCAATTTTAACAGCTTTTTGTTAAATAGCTCAATCTGGTAGAGCATTATTGTTTATTGAAAGAGTCTTGATTATATTTCGGGGTGTGGCTCAGTTGGTAGAGCGCGTGGTTTGGGACCATGAGGCCGTGAGTTCGAATCTCACCACTCCGACCACTTTTTAGACACACACAGCCAATTAAAAAGACTTAAAATCTTTCTATTTAGTGTCTAGTAGATTTAGGGGATTAGCGTAATGGTAGCGCGGTGGGCTTTGAACCCATACGTGGAAGTTCGATCCTTCCATCCCCTGCCATATACCGACTTCGTATAGTGGTAGTACAACGGACTCTGACTCCGTTGGTGGTGGTTCAATTCCATCAGCCGGTGCCAAGTTTAATAGAGGTATTCAGGTTGGAAATCTGATATAAATCCTCTAAATATATAACCGATAGGATGTAGGCTTAAAAGCAGCCATCATTTAAAGAGTAGGTAATTTCCGCGGCGTTATCTTTTAGCGTAGCAGCACACTATCGACCCGGAGAAGGGGACAACGGGTATATAAATTTCCCTTTCTTATTTTATGTGAAAAAGGTGAATAAAAATGTTTGATGCTCCGACACTTGATAAGTACGATTTTTATTTTTCCAAGGACAAGCAAAAGGTGATTGCGGTTTCTACATATGCTGGTCGTCCTGTTCGCGGGGTGGCTATTTGCAGTCCAGAAGATACCTACGATGTCTGGTCTGGTAAGGTGCTTGCGGCCGCCCGTTGTAACCAGAAGGTAGCTGAAAAGCGTCTAAAGCGAGCTGAAAAGAAGCTGCGCGAAGCTACGGCTGCATTTGCCCAGGCACAGAAGTATATGCTCGAGATGAATGACTACTATGAAGATGCACGCCGCAGTAACTTCGATGCCAAAAAGCAGGTCAAAAATCTTTTGAATGAAATGTAATCGTCAGGTAAAAGGAGGAAGTTAATATGAAAGATGCTCTTGGCGATCGCATGAAAGGTTTTTATGAAGATCGCTATCGTATCTATCTAACGAGACGAATGCCTGTTATTATCCGCGTTGATGGCAACGCTTTCCACACTTTTACACGCGGACTTGATAGACCGTTTGACGCAGATTTTATGAAAATTATGCAGAAAACTTGTCTATCTCTTTGCCAGAATATCCAAGGCTGCGTTGGTGGATATGTCCAGAGCGACGAGATTTCTCTCCTTTTGGTTGATTATCAGACCCTTGAATCTGATGCATGGTTCGATTATAACCTCCAGAAGATTACTTCACTTGCGGCCGCCCGTGCCACGATGACTTTTAATGCGCTTGTTAGAGAATTGGTCAATAGATATATCCGTAAAGTAAGCAATGATCCTGACATGGACGCAAGAAGATTAAACCTTTGGAGCGAAAAGCAGAATCGTGCTATGTTCGATGCTCGTGCCTTCAACATTCCCAAAGAAGAAGTATGCAACTACTTCATCTGGCGTCAAAAAGATGCCACTCGCAACAGTATTCAGGCCGCTGGCCAGGCACAATTCTCTCATAAAGAGCTTGAAGGTAAATCTCAGTCTGATATTCAGGAAATGCTGTTCCAGAAGGGGATTAATTGGAACAATTACACTATCCCCGAAAAGCGCGGCTCTTTTGTGCGAAGATATTTAGAAACTATTGGACAGGAAGATGGGACACTTACTGTGCGTCGTCCTTGGTGCATTGATGATGAAATGCCTATTCTCACCGAAGATAGAGGCTATATCGAAGAACTTATTTGAAAAATTATAAAAAATATTATATAATATATATAGAAAATGAGAAAGGAAATATTGATATGAAATATGTCTGTTTCTCTGGTGGAAATGGTTACTGCGGCTGCGACTATGAAGATTATGTCGCCATTGCAGACGATACTCCGGAAAGTTGGATAGAACAAATGTCCGTGGAGCGAGCATACGAAAACGCTGAGTCTTATGCTCACGTTGCTTTGGACGATGATTTCACAGCGGAAGAAGAGCAAGAATATTATGACAACCTCGATTTTGATTGGCACTATGTAACCGAAGAAATCTATTTAGAAAATACAAACTAATTTGAAAATTTTAAAAAAATATTATATAATATATATGTAAGATAAAGAAAGACACAAACAGCAATTTTCAAGGATTTAATTTCAAGGATTTAGTTTCTGATTAAAAAATTACCTAATAGTGTCTTGTTTGGATAATGGGGGTTGGAGTAACGGTTATGTGGCGGGTTCGTTTAACGGTAAGACAGCTGACTCTAAATCAGTCCATAGCCCCCTGAAGGAGCTTATGAAGGTTCGAATCCTTCACCCGCTGCCAAAGTCAAAGTTTACTGGAGTTCGTCGTGACTATAACCCTAAACCAGTAGTCCTATGCGGGTATGGTGGAATGGTAGACACGGCGGACTTTTGTCCCAAGTACAAGGACATGAGCACTAGGATAGGAAACTTCCTAAGTGAATGTTGGCTAATTCGGCGAAAGTCTCAAGCAGATAACGCCGAGCTAAATTGAATATAGGTGCAACAAAGCTGAAATACAGAGAGGTCGCCTGTAGGTCTATGGCAGTTGAATAAGCAACTCCGCTTGTATGTATTAAGATTGAGCAGTAGTTGTTAAATGGAGTTAGATGAACAGCCTATACTCATAAATGTGTAGAGACTATATACCAACTACCTAAGTCAAACGAGTTAGTAAGGAAACGGCACATTGAGTGGGAGCGTTTGATATGGTAAAGACATAGTCCAGACTACAACTTAATAATAAAGCAGGTGCTACGAAGCCATTGACGTAAGTCCTTGTGGAGACTATCGTGGAACTCGAAAGAGCGGAAAGAGAAGCTGTAGTAAATGGAGTTAGATGAACAGCCTGCTTTTATGTATTAAGGCTATGGTGACATAGAGTAGTAAGAAAATCCTCTGAGCTGAGCTCGTGCCGGTTCGAGTCCGGCTACCCGCACCACGTAAGAGCCATACAGCAAAATTTTATTTACAAGATATTTTTTATAGAATTTTGATAAGGATAGTCCAGAGATAGGCTCTTGTAATTAAAAAATCTCTGGCTGTAAAAGGGAAGTTAGAAATTTGAATAATATTTCTAATTTCCCTATTTTTTATTTGCGCCAGTAGCTCAACAGGACAGAGCACGAGATTTCTAATCTTGGTGTTGAGGGTTCAAGTCCTTCCTGGCGTGCCAATTAGCATAAGAAGCTAGAGCGCAAGACCTCGGCGTTTTACCCGATAGTTGACGCGGCTGGCCAGGACGCCAAAAGAAGATGTAACAGTAGAGACCACACTTGCCTTTCTTATGCTTTATATGCGCCCGTGGTGTAACGGTAACACAGCGGACTTTTAATCCGTCAGAGCGTGGGTTCGAATCCCACCGGGCGCACCATCTGTCGAGGTACTCAAGTCTGGTTTAAGAGGCGGGTCTGCAAAATCCGTATTCGTGGGTCCGAATCCCACCCTCGACTCGGTATCTTATAGGAGCCTTCTCGTGGCGATACTGTTTTAACTAATCCTATAATAATAGAGAGGAGCTGTTTTTATGGCATACATCTATTTAATCACAAACAAAACTAATTAGAAACAATATGTAGGAAAAACCCAAAATAGTATAGAATAGCGGTGGAAAGAACACTGTCGAGATTATAAAAAGGAGCATAACGAAAAACGTCCATTGTATGCGGCTATGCGTAAGTATGGTATTGAAAATTTTGAAATTTCATTAATTGAAGAAGTTTCTCCTGAGTAGAACCTTGAAGAGCGTGAAATTTACTGGATAGACTATTATCAAACTTATAACAAGGGCTATAATGCTACTATTGGAGGAGACGGTAAATCTTTTTTGCCATATAAAACTATACTAGAGTTATGGAATCAAGGACTAAATTGTAAACAAATTGGAGAACAGCTACATTGCGATGCCGGGTGGATTGGTGTGATTTTAAAAAGTCATAATGTCTCCCCCCAAGAAATTTAGAATAAGTCCTTTGTTGATAAGAAAATTCGAGTTTGTCAAATAGATAAAAAAACAAATTAGATTATAGCAATTTTTCCATCCTATAGAAGTGCCGCTCAAGCAATGCTTGATAAAAAATTAACAAATTGTAAAGTTGGTACTGGAGCTGCTCATATAGGAGAAGTTTGCTCAAACAAAAGAAAGACCTTTGCAGGCTTTAAATGGAAAAAGGCTTAAAAAACGGCCTATTTAATCAAATTACGGTCTTGAAACAAGACTAAGAGAAAAAGGAGATTTAAAATATGAACAAGTTTATGAACGGCCTCAAGAATGAGTCCAACTACACCTATACTGAGAACGGCGCCTTGACTTACAAGTCTACCCTCAACGGTCTGCTCGACCTGTTCGCTCTCGGTGGTGCGTATCGTACCCGTACCGATGCCGATGTCATCAATCTCTTTAAGAAAGCCTTTGAAGAGAATGAAACTTATGCTCTCAAGTGTCTTTTTTATCTCCGTGATATTAGAGGCGGACAGGGAGAGCGTAGATTTTTTCGTGTGGTTATTAAGTGGCTTGCTAATAATCATCCGGACGTTATACGACGTAATCTAAAATATATTCCAGAGTATGGTCGATATGACGATTTATATATTTTTATAGACACCCCTGTTGAAGAGGATATGTGGAATTTTTTGTGCCATGAAATAGCTGAAGGAATTAAAATTATCGAAAGCATTAAAGAATAATTCTTGGACAGTTTTAAACAAAATGTTTAATCAAAATTTTATATACAGTAGGAGGATGACAACATGACTCTTCAAGAAGTGTGTAAAATTTTGGGAAAGAGTGAAAAAACTCTAATTTATAGTTTTAAAAGAACCTAGTTAAACCTTGCTAAAAAAGGTATCATCCTTCTAAAAACTGGTGTAGGCAAAAATGCCGACTATCAAATAACCTATGAGGAGAATGATACAAATGAAAAAGGATAATACAATATTCAAAGTATATATTCATAAATTGAAAATAGATGGAAGAGTCTATGTTGGATAGACGAGTTCATCTATGGAAGAGCGCGCTGGCAGTAACGGATATAGATATAAACATTGCACCAAATTTTGGCACGCGATTTAGAAATATGGGTGGGAGTCTTTTGAGCATATATTAATTAAGGATGGATTAACTTTAGACGAAGCAAATCAGTTAGAAGATGAACTGATATTAAAATATAATAGCATTGAAAATGGATTTAATATTAATCGCGGTGGACTAAATCATCTTTGGACAGATGAATAGCGAAAAATAATGTCCGAAAGAAATATGGGAGAAAAAAATCCCAATTACGGGAAACCGCGTTCCGAAGAGACCAAGAAAAAAATAGGAGCTGCAAATGCAGTTGCTCAACTGGGAAAGCATCACTCTGAAGAAACCAAAAAGAAAATGAGCAAATCTCATCGTAAGCAAGAACCTATTTTATGTGTCGAAACGGGAAATATTTATAACGATGCGATAGAAGCCGCAGAATCCATTGGTAAAAAAGCTTCTGCAGCGAATCATATTAGAGAAGTTTGCGATGGTAAGAGATTGTCGGCTTATTCATATACATGGAAATATCTTGACAAAGATAAAGGAGAATAAAAAAATGAAACTTAATAGTGGCTTAATTTTTAAATGGCTCAAATCCGAAAACACTTCCTCGAAAGAGTCACGACACCTTGGAAAATTAACTCGTCAACATCTTGGAATGACATCGCGCCAATATAGAAAAATGTTGAGTGAAGGCAGACGCAAAACAAAGGTGCTGGAACGTCTTATGTCTGCAAACGAATGGGATAAAATAGACTTTTCCAAAATTCCTTCTCGCGCCGGTATGATTTACAAGAACGCGTTCGCGCGTCACGACCTCGAGCGTATGCGCCAGGGCGCCACCCAGTCCTACGAGGATTTCGTCAAGGACAAGAACACCAAGGTTAATGCCAAGGCTTTGTATCCGTTTGACGTAGTTAAGGAGGCTATGGCTTTCGGTCAATGGGGCGGATACTACGGCTATGGCCGCAAGTCTCAGGCCCTCGACAACACTGAGCGTCTGATGGTCAATAAGTACTGGGAGAACCTTGAAGATGTGTTCAATGGATACAGCTACAACGGTATCTGCGTCTGTGACACCTCAGGAAGCATGTATGGTGACCCCCTTGCAGTAGCCATCTCTATTGCGATGTATTGTGCCGAGCATAATACCGGAGACTTTGCTAATCATTTCTTCACCTTTAGTAATAATCCTACTTTTGTAGAGATTGAAGGGGTTGATTTTGTTGATAAGGTCAACCGCATTGCCAAGGCTGATTGGGGTGGCAGCACCAATATCGAAGCGGTGTTTGATAAGATGCTCGCTATCGCAAAGCAGAACCATCTGAGCCAGGATGATATTCCAAATATTATAATTGTTTCGGATATGGAATTTGATGACTGCGTTTGCGGCTATGGAGGAAATGGACGCTGGGGCCAAGGAAGAGAAGTTAATCAGACACTTTTTGAAACCATTGAAAAACATTGGAATGCAGCAGGGTATCGTCTTCCTTTGGTAACATTTTGGAATGTGCAAGCACGTCAAAATAATATTCCTATGCGATCTACAAAATATGTAAATTTTATTAGTGGAATGTCTCCGATGATTTTTGAACAAGTTATGAAAAATCTTACGGCGATAGATCTTGTAATGGATAAACTTAATAATAAACGTTATGAGTGTATTCATTAATCATATCTAAAAAAATAATTAAATTTTCGGGCAAATTAAGTTAAATAATTTGCCCGAAAATTTATATATAATAGAAAAATAAAAAGGGGTTTTTAAGATATGATTATTTCAAAAGAAAAGCAATAGGAAATTGATAGTTTGTCAACTATTTCAATAGATATTAGAGCAAAAGATTTAACTGGAAAAAGACAAGGGTCAATCACGTTTTTAAAGCCAGCAGAAAAAATCAATAAAAGAATTTATTGGTGGGTGATATGTGATTGTGGTAATATTGAAAAAGTTCGAGCAGATAGTAAAATATAGCGTTGTAAAGAGTGCAATGCAAAAAGAACTGGTGAACAAAACAGAGGAAAAAATCTTATAGATTTAACCAATCAAAGATTTGGTAGATTAACAGTATTATTTTTACAAAACGAAAGAAGAAATGGTAATGTTATGTGGCATTGTAAATGCGACTGTGGTAATGAATGTGATGTTCAATCTACAAGTTTAACAAGTGGGAATACTAAATCTTGTGGATGTTAGAAAAGAGAACGTGCTTATTTTACGACTTTAAAAAAAGATCTCTCAGGAAAAAAATTTGGGTATTTAACCGTATTAAAAGAAACTAAAGAAAGACAATATGGAGGAAAAGTTATATGGGAGTGTCAGTGTGATTGTGGTAATATTGTCTATCTCAACACTGGACGTTTAACCAGTGGAAACGATACTTCTTGCGGATGTAAAAAATAGTCAATTGGTGTTGAAAATATAAAAAATATTTTAAATTAGAACAATATTGTATATAAAAAAGAATACAAATTCAATGATTACTAGGAACGAAGGTATGATTTTGCGATTTTTAATAATGAAGGATTGGTAATTCGTTTAATTGAATTTGATGGGGAATAGCATTATAAATATACTGGGGGATGGAATGACCAAAAATCATTAGAAAAAAATAAATTACACGATAAAGAAAAAAATGAATATGCTTTGTCTCATAATATTCCATTGGTTCGTATTCCATATTGGAAACGAGATAATATCACTCTTGACATGATAATGGGAGATAAATATTTGGTAAAATGAAACATACTTATATTTTTGAGATTGAAACAAATATGTGCGCCGAAAGCACTGAAAAAATTGTTATTAAAACAAAAACTCAGAGATTAGCTTATCTCAAATTAAATAAGCTCATGGATAAGAGAAATGATATTCTCTATTGGCACATTAATTCTTGCAAAGAGGTGGTGTAACCATGCTTCCAGAAGAAAAAATGTATATAACAAAAATAGAAAATCATATTCCTCTTACCGAAGAAGAACTTGGTACTCTGGTTCTCTTTTATTCTATTGAGAAAGAATATGGTGAAGATCATAGGTGGCAAAGAGAAGTAACTTCAATCGTACAATTAGGAGAAAGATATTTCGCAGTTGAATGGTATCAAGGATTAACCGAGATGCAGGAAAACGACTTTTTTGATCAACCTTATGAAGTTGAATTAAAAGAATATGAAAAAACCATAACCGTAAAAGAATGGGTGAAGAAATAAAACATGACAAATACTGAATATTTAAATACAAAATCTTATCTCGCTCAGTAGGCATTGGATTTAGCAAATACGCTATCCCATATTGACGAACAGCTTGATGATATGTATAAAATTAACTTATATCTACTTCGTAGATATAAAGATGATTTAATCAAAGAATTTAATATTGATATACCAGAAGGTGTACTAGAGGATCCCTGGTTTAAACTTCTCGAAAAAACTTTTAATCAAAAAGTAGGCTTTGAAAATGAAACATTAATCTTATCACTTATCTCAAATCGTATTAAAGATAAGATGAAAGAAGAAATGCCAGATCCCTGGTATTGTTATGGATTTGGAGGTTGATTATCATTCGTTTGTGGCATAAATCTCTTATTCATGTTCTTCCAAGAGAGCAATTAGTAGCTCAGTGGCGGGAATTGTCTAGTATTGCTGGTAGTATTCAAACCAAAGGAACTCCAAATCACATCTTGGTAAATAAAGTTTTAGTTTATGATTTTGACCATTTTATTACTTACGCCAAAAACGTCCGTGACGAGATGACTAGACGAGGTTACCGCACGATGGACAGCGTTTGGAATAAGATTGTAGCTTTAAAACCTGATTGGCAGGAAATTGATTTTGACAATCTTTATTTTAATTGGATGAATTCTGAATATTTGCGCATTTGCTATTACAATCTCTTAGAGAAGTACAGATGTGGTGGTATTAGAGAAGACGATTGGAAAGCAATTCAAGAAATCGTGGGAATTTTGGGATAAAATAAAAAAAGGCTGGATAGTTTTAACAACTATCCAGCCTTTTTTTATTGTTTAGTCCAGCCGTATACTCCAGGTTCCCAAACATTGTTATCTACGTCACTTATCCAAATATCACCTTGTTCATCTGGATATTTTACTTTGTCGCCCTTGGCGTAAGCGTCCTGCGCTCCAGTCGGTTGTCTCCAAACTGGTATTGTGCCAGGTTCCGCAACCTCAGTCCATAATGCGGGAGTTGTAGGCGGCTCCCAACCATCTTGCGCTGTATGTTCCTATTCACAGCGATATAGTTTGTCGCTATAGCGAACTCGAATTCCAACAGCATACCCTACGCCAGGAGTCCATAAGTGAAACAGCTCAATGGCTTCTAACGCATCTTCGTCTGGTAGACTTATAGCAGCCTTTTCTATCAAAGGCCGCAATTGCCTTGCTCTATCCTGCGGTCTCATTCACTCACCCCCATCAGAATATCATAAGCTTCAGCCTTGTCTTCTACGGTGATTTCATCGGGCTCTACAAGCTCATTGGATTCGCTATAGGTGTATGGGCAGGGCACGACATCTACTGCATCATCATAGAGGATATTCGTTTCGTTCTGCCAAATTTTATAGCCCGCGTCACTCCAATGATGAATACGTTCACCATTTTCAATCAGTTCTTCACGAATCATATTTGCGCCCTCCTTAGTATTCAACATAGGTATAGGTACTACTGGATGGATAATTTGTTGCGCTGGTATAGGCAGCCAGCGTGCCAGACGGCACATAAATAACACAGTCGGTGGGTATGCTTGACCAGGTGTTGCGGGATGACGCAGTGGGCGGAGTGGCCGCAACAAAGCGTATGAGACGAAGACCGCCACAGGTATAGAACGCACTGCTTCCGATGCTCGTCACACTATCTGGGATTGTTATGCTCGTTAGACAGTAGCAGTTGTAGAACGCACTGCTTCCGATGCTCGTCACACTATCTGGGATTGTTATACTTGTTAGATTGTAGCAGCAGTAGAACATATTATTCCCAATTCTCGTCACACTATCTGGGATTGTTATGCTCGTTAGACTGCAGCCCCCGAACGCACTGCTTCCGATGCTCGTCACACTATCTGGGATTGTTATGCTCGTTAGACAGTAGCAGTTGTTGAACACATAGTTCATAATGCTCGTCACGCCGTCCGGAATTGTTATGCTCGTCAAGCTGTAGCAACTGTCGAATGTGTTGGACCCGATGCTCGTCACGCCGTCCGGAATTGTCACGCTCGTCAGACTACTGCAGCCCCCGAACGCACTTTCCCCGATGCTCGTCACGCCGTCCGGGATGGTCACGCTCGTCAGACTGCTGCAGCCGTAGAACGCACTTTCCCCGATGCTCGCGTTTCTGCCGATCTCTACCTTCTGAATGGCATTTTGATATACACGATTAAACTATAAACTTCCGCTGGTCTTCCACAGCAGTTGAGAGCCGGCGCCGCCTCCAGTAATGCCCAAGCTCCCCGTCACATCGATAGTGATGACATATTTCCCTGGAGCTGGATAGACATGTTGAGTGTTGATAACGGTGTAGACATCGTTGCCCGTCACGGTATCGGGCTCGCTGTCGTCGCCCCAATCGATCACTGCTGTGCCATTGACAGCTATGCCGAGATAAGGCTCCAACCGTCCCTCTTCAAGGTGGATATACACCCGTGTCTTGCCATCGTCGGTAACATACATCTGTCCCATCCACAGCTTGCCATACTTCGCCACATATGCCTGGGCCTTTGCCAACGTCCAGTTCCAGCCTTGCGAAGTCAGCCCCGCGTGGGACGGATTCTCAGGCATCGCCGTAAGCGCCGCAAACTCAGCAGCTGTATAACTATGAACAATCGTACCATCGTAGTCGATAAAATTGACATCATTAACCTCAGTTTTGTCACCTCCTCCAGTTGGAACGTTGACAACAACTTCACTTAGTCCATCATATCCAGCATCTGGCGTGACCGTTCCATTCTGCGTAGTTGTTTTCGTTTGTAGTGTCGCCTGTCCGATGCTGGCGATTGCCGCCGCCATCTGGGACGGCGTGTAAGTTTGATTAGGCACTAAATATCACTCCTTTCAAGTCCCTCTGTCGGGCATGGGATGGTGGATCGGGGAGAATAATTTGTGTAATAAATTTCAGAATGTCATAGAGTTTGTTGGACATAGTTTTACTCCTCCTCCGGCACGTCCTCAATGTACGGCGAAGCTGTCTCGCTCTGTCCTGCGGTTTCATTCCGTCACCCCCATTAAGATGTCAAAGCCCTCTGCCTTGTCCTCGGTGGTCGGAACATACGGCTCCGGCGGAATCTCGACCAGTTCCCAAGTCAAGTCGGTGCGGAGTTTGTAGGCATATCCATCCGGGGCTGTCGGTGCATTCTGAATGACCGTCATGATCTCGTTGTACTCGGATTCCGTGATTTCCGTCTCCCCCGCTCCGCTCGATATGCTGGCGATAAATCCGTTGTCGATATTCTTGTAATATTTCACGCATCATCACCCCAGTAATAGCACTCGATGTTGTACGTTACACCGGCTGGTGCCAAAAAGTTATTGCCGTTCTTAAACTTTAAAATCCTGTTTTCCAAATCAATATAGTAATCCGTGTTTGCAGTCGCTGCGCCAGCAATGATTTGCACAAAAGCATTTTTTGACATGCTTCCAGTTGCCTTGTTTCTGTAATTCCCAGCACAATTACATGAATTACTAACAGAGATTTCATCATCAGAAACTGGCAGTGCAATTATCTGAATTATTTCTCCAAAGGCATAATCAGATAGCACCGTTGCTGGCGTATCGGATTTAATGAAAATAAGTTTAGGGAGATTTGAAGAGGGGAGCGGGAAGAGCACAGTGTCGACAACATCCGTCGCCGCTGTATATGTTGCGGTAAGTTTTGTAATCCCCGGCACCGCAACGGTCACAAGCGAAAATGCCTTGCCCGTCTCTTGGTATGTCCCGTTCTGCGTCACGGACAGCGGCTCCACGGTCACAGCGTTTGGGCGTACCTTGGCTGCGTTGATGGCGTCGGCAATGGCCTCATAGTTCGCAGGGTTGGTCTTGCCTTTGTCAGGCAACGTCGGATTGTCGCCGAAGGCCACAACGTCAACGTCGGACAATTTTTCAATATCACCAATATCTTCTGCAAATCCTTCAAAACCGTGATTAGAAGCGTCTATTCCTTGTCCTTCTAAAGCGGTTCTAATATTATCCCTAGCAATTACTAGTCTATGTAATTTATCTTCAACACTCATAGGACTGCCTCCAATACTTTTTCTATATCTCCAATAGTATCCCGTAGTGGCGAAACAATGCTTTCAGCATCGACTATATACAAGTCGTCCTTATCATACTCAACTGTTTTCCCATTAACCGTGATAGTTTTATTAGCTAGTAATTCTTCTTTCTAATCTTTGGTTAAATATATTATCCTTTTAAGCGTTGACATTTATTTAACCCCCTTTTAATTTTAAATATTCTAAAAGAGAATACTCATCTTCATCGTATTCTCTTCCTTCGTGACCTTCAGAATCTGTTATTGTTTGTATATTATATCTTTTATACACCGTATCATGGTTTATTTCAAACTCTTTAACGTCTCGAGGGCCACAATGCACTTTTTCTCTATGAATCATAATATTTTTCCTTTCTATTTTTTAGATGTAAAGGATTGTGGTTTTTATCCCGTCTTAGTTATTATTAGTTTTTAATCTAGAAAAATAAATAACTTAATGGAAAGCGAGGCGACCGCCCAGACCCGAATCCCGAACAGAGGGAAGCCAAAACACATCCAAGTAAAAGACCCCCGCATTGTCAAGCGCGCCGTAATCGCCACCAAACACAGCCGAAAAGGACGGATAGACCTCGCCGTAGTCAGCGAAATAGGTACTTGTAGATCCACTATCGCTTTCGTCATAAAAAGGTATAAAACCTGTAATAGTTGTACCAAAAATATATCTAATATACTGACCGTAGCTACTAATATTACTGTTTTCAACGGTAATGGTATTTACCTCTGCGCCAGAAGAATCGACCACTTCACTAATAATCAGACCATTATTTTCATTGGTGCGTAATCCTTCGACCCAATCATAAATGTTGCCCCAAAAATCTTCTATACCAAATAACTTCATACGATTAAGGTTATTATTTTTTGTTCCATAGCAGAAACCTAGAGAATCTGTGGCTCCTGTCATTTGAGCTGTATAACCACCACTGCTTCCATCAGTATATCCGCCTCCAAGAGCGGCTTGAGAATTTAGATTGCCATACTTAATCAAGTATAGACACTACAATGCCGTAATATGATAAAATAGCTGTTGATAATAGCCTGCGCCATTTGCGGTCGCCGCGGCACGGAATTCGGTGAGGTTTTCACTTACTGTTGGAGTAACTCCAGAAATTGACCGTAACTTGCCCGTATTCTCGTCTATATATCCTTTATAAGCACCTTCATACCAATGTTCACCAGTTAGCTCGGTCCAGTTGCTATATCTTTCATCCGATACTTTTGGGTCATTGGTAATAGAAACATAAATATCTGTACCGTCCTTATAGATACGGTATTTAAAATTAGGAAATTCTATCATTACATCTCCATCAGTACCATCTAATACTGAAGTGGTACCATCTGCTTTTTTAGTATAGTCATTGCGGTCTAGATAATACACAACCTATCCTTTGTTGAATACACAAGGTTTAATATCCGCAAATATTGGCATACTATCCCAGTCGTCACTACCCTTGGTCATACCAACTGCATCATCCATATAAGTACAGCAAGTATCTGGATTGCTCATTGTGTTATCTATTTTAACAGTATAGGTTACATAAAGACCATCAACTAAATTTATTAGCTCTATTCCAGTATCATCATTCTGCGCTGTTCCAGACTCTGAGAACGCAGAATCTAGTGTGGCCGCAGACTTGTTAATAAAAATATTTCTTCCGCCATTTAAATCGACTAGACAGAAAGTAATAATAGATGAACCATCTAATGAACTCATATTAACAGTTCCAAATAGAGCTTTATTATCTATTGTATTTATATACTTCAATAAAATTTCATTGTTGATGTACAAAGAAATTAAGTTACTATTTGCAATATTTTGCTTAATGGTAGATATTTCATCTTCTGGAAGAGTCATATCATATTCAATATCTAAAATATCAAGTATATTAGCTAATTCATTATCTTCAAAACTAGGATGGATAGCATATATCATACCACTATTTTCGATATTAATCTAAGTCTATAATTCTCTTACACTGGTTTTAATATTGCTAGAACACAATGCATAAGTTATTAAATCCATTTTTATCCTCCTTTTTTAAACTTTTCTTGTTAAATATTTGAAAAGAAACCAGCAAGAGCAACCCACAGCTTCCTCGAAGTGAGCTTTCTTTTCCAGTCAATCATGATTATTCCTCCTCAATGCGAGTGATGATGAGATCGTAAGAACTTTGGCCAGTTATCTGAGAAAGTTGCTCGTCAGAAATAATACTCCACTCTCCAGTAATACCATTGAAAAGCGTCATAGCACAAGCAATTGAGTTATCATCCCCGACATAAAGAAATACCACGCTGAGTGTCAGGTTATTATCAATGCTATTATTGCTAGCACATAACATGAGCGAACGAGGTTCGTCATCAACCATTAGCGGGCTCATAAAACCCTTTATGGTTGTGTTCGTCCCCATACCTATAGAGATAGCAGCAGAAGCCTTACCCGAATAGATATCACTGATAAGCTCTTCAAATTTCTCCTTAGTATATCCATTATCGTTAAAGATCGTGCTAAGCGGTCCGCTAATAGTTTCCGTGGTAACCTTAGCGCCGCCAGAGGGCTCTACGCCTTCATCCATATAGTAGAAGGTGAAACGGAAACGACCTAAATTATCGATATGATCCTGATCGATAATAGTTGGGCTACCATTCCTATTGATATAAGCAAAATATCCAAGCGCAGAAGATTTGGTTAGCCGCACTACTATGGATGCGCCCACATCCACCCAAAAACTGTTTTTAACATGATCTATGTACTCGGCTTCATCCGAAAAAGTCTTATTCCACTCAGAACCGGACATATCAAGCATATCACTATAAGCTACTCCGAATGTTCCTGCGCCAAAAGCGAAGAATCCGGGATCAGTGTCCTCCGGCGGAGGAAGATAAATCATTCCCATTTTAGTCTCGGCCATCTTTTCATCTGTTGCAGCAAGACTTTGCGCAACGCCAATGGCCCCCGCGTCCAGAGCAGCACCATATTTCTGAATGTTTTCAAATGTTAGGAGCTCACTTAACAAGCCCTCATATACTTCCGTCCGAACATTACCCGGTTTTTGCGTTCTGGTTTCTCCAGTGCCATACTCAATCCATTCTTCTCTACCTAAATCAAAAACACATCTTTTACCAGTATCTATTTCTATTAATTCACTACCATTGGCTATGTTCTCAACAGGTTTTTCATCATCAGAGGTACAAATGCCTTTTCCAAATTGCTTATTATCTATTGATTTTCTTAATGTCTGCCAAGTAATCAAATTAATTATCTCCTTTCATCATCTTTTTAATCTCTTCCAAAGCTGCATAAACAACTCCAGAAGTAACGAAGTTGTCACTGTCAGGGAGCGGCACGGAATCTAGCATAAAATATATCCCCGTATCTCCTACCAGTTTCCACTCTTCATCTATATACATAAATTCATTATATGAATTATCAGAAAATTTTTCTATCATATAAATAGTGTTAGTATCTATATCTTCTGTAGGAAGATTTATAACTACCTTGCGTTTTAGAAGGCCAGAAGCTGCGCTAGATAATGCAGTCTATACAAAAGCTGTAGTTGCAATTTGCGAGTTAGAAGTACCAAATTCTGCTGTTGGCGCAAGCGGCACTCCAGTAAATTTAGGACTTTCTATTGACGCTTTATCGCTAATATCCTAATGGGAAGTCAAATATCCCATATCATTATCAAAATCCGAAATTTTAGTAGGTTTATTTAATATTTCTCCCATTCCAGAAGTAGCGTTCCAATCACTCTGAACTTGCGGCAACGGGATGCTTAATAGCACCTCTCCAGTTTGCCCATTAACGCTAGTCACTGGCGCTTTATATTTTACATTACCAGACTATCCATTAAATGATTTAACATATTTCGTAGTATCTGGCAACGCCCCAACCTCATTAGCTGTATACCTTGGTTTAGTGGGTTCTTTAGCCCAAGATGGCACCGTAGGGTCGGTTTCTATAAAAGAGGTTAAATAACCAACATCATTAGTAAAATCTGAAAGATTGGTTGGTATCATCGGCTTGTTACTTAAATCATTATAGTCTCCAGTAGTAGCTACATTGGCCAACCTATCTGCTAAATGTTTTGCGGCCCCAGCCTCATCGAACTCTTCAACTGAAGCAAAGGCAGCGGAACCTAGACCTGCGACAGGAACATCTTCTCCAGCCACCTCTATTGTTCCTTCTTCAGTTCCGGTAGTTATATCCGCCGGCTGGAGAGCGCTATCCGCACTCTCCAAGCTATTTTGCACTTCCTGTGAGAACTTGTCTTTAGTTATACTACCGCGCAAAATACTAGCTGATACGGTCCCATCTGCGAAGACCGCAATCTATATGGCATCTTTTCGTTTGCTACCGGAACTTATATGATTAATTAAGCTATCTACTAGTATATACACATCAGACTTGGGAACATTTGCTAGGACTAGGTGGAGATATACTCCAGCCTAGCCCCATGTCCCAGCCTCGGATTTTATATCTATAAACCCATTTAATATCTCCATACCTTTTGGAATATTAATGGGAACTCCTATCGTTTGCCCATCTTTGGTTAGTTGATAAGAAGTCAAATAGTTATCATCAGAAGCCAATTCTTTTATATTATAAACAGGATAAATTGTCTATGGTACATATAAACCATCAGCTTTTAGTTCTAGGGCATTACCCTCGTCTTGAGATCTCGAAATAGCAATGGTTGGCTCCATCTCTGTGCCAGATATTGCGATACTTGAGTTGGCGGCCGCAAGTTTATCAACCCGACCCTTTTTACTTAACTCAAATTTAATTTTCTGCCACAGTTTTGCTACTCCATTATAATCTAAAAATTTCATTTACCAACCCCCTTTAACTATTAAAAATAGCGTCTAATTCTTGGTTGGTAATTTTTTCAATGTTTGTATTAAAATAGGATTCTAAATCTTCTTGGGTTAAAAAAAGATTTGCGTTTTTTATATCCTAATCCTATAATTTGCTAACTATTAAATTGTTAATATAGTTTAATAGTTCTGCTATATCTGTTGTTTGCATAATTATTTTAATCTCCATATTTTTTGCCCATTCCGCATATATCGGGCATTCTTAAAATATTGCTCCTTTCACGCCCATGTGACCCCACCATCCGTGGTGCTGATGGCGGTTTCCTGCCCGTAACCGGTTTTTGTGATCAGCGTTGCGTGTCCGATTGGCCCGTCGTAGTTCTCCAGTGTGCGCACGGTGCTGGCACTGCTTCCGTACTGCGCTGTGTCTGCCTGGACGCTCTGGACATGATCGCCGCAATGCAAATACAACATATTGTACCCGAACGTGTTGCTGTAGCAGCTGTCCCCGAAGGTGTTGCTGTAGCAGTTGTACCCGAACGTGTTGCTGTTGCAGCCGTTCCCGAAGGTGTTGCTGTAGCAGGAGTCCCCGAAGGTGTTGCTGTAGCAGCCGTACCCGAACGTGTTGCTGTTGCAGTTGTACCCGAACGTGTTGCTGTAGCAGCTGTCCCCGAAGGTGTTGCTGAAGCAGGAGTCCCCGAAGGTGTTCATCCAGTTGTGCATCCCCAGCCTGTTTCCGGAGATGTTGTTCCAGCCTTTGGAAGAAAGCTTCGCCGTAAACACGCTGTTGGTCTCCCACACGCTGCCCCCCAGGCCGAAGACGTTATACGCGCCCTGCATCATGGCAATCAGTGGTTCCGTCTCCAGCTCGATGTAGTTCTCCCGGCACGGCACCTTGGCAAGCCCGTTGAAGCTGGCGTCAACGTGGGCGCTCTCATCGGCGTCGTAGTAGTCGAAGGTGTAATACCAATCGGCCCCGAAGGTGCTGAGATACTGCGCGTTCGGTTCCGCAAACTGAATTGCGCCCAGGATATTCGCGCCTACAGCGAAGTCGTAGTCAGCCACCGCGCTGTCTACGCCTTTGTACTGGTGAAGGTACGGGTTGACGTAGCTCCCGGCGCTCATATACGCTTGCAGGGCCGTAAAGAGCTGATACATTCCGCCGTATCTGTTCGGCTGCGTACTGGCGTCATAGGCCAGCTTACCGTCAGCGGGTGGCGTATAGTCCCCCTGCGCGTCCGCCACCTTCAGCGCATAGCGCAGGAAGCGGATGTTCTTGAAGTCGTATCCCACCCGGTTGTTGAACTCGTCCTCCATCCAGAAGATGACGCCCTTTCCGTTGGCGTTGGCCCAGGCGTAAGTGGCCTGGTCGTTGTCAAGGCAGTATTTCAGCTTCCACGCCCCGATGGCGCTGTTGGCGAAATACGTGTCCCCCTCGTGCAGAGCCGCCCGTGCGTTCTCGTTCAGATGGCTCTCGTCGTCTGCGGTCACAATCACGTCAAAGGGGTGGCTTTCCGGCACCCCCGCGTTGTGTAGATACCCCTGCGCTCCTAGGGTGCTCAAATCGTAGCTACCTGTGATGACTGTCTCATAGTCCGTAATGCGGTACTACATTCCTGGCACGAGGTTGCCCCCGTCCCGCAGAGCCTTCAATTCCGCCCAAGTGGTCTCCGTCATAGGCTCCACTGTGGCTGTGGGTGTTTCAACTTTAGTTAGTTCTTTTATTGCATTAGCCATCTCAGATGGCTTTAAATTATCAATAGCCATATTGTATTACTCCTTTCAGGTTCCACTGTCGGTCAGCGGGTGGTGGATGATGGTCAAGGTAGTTGCGGTTGAATTGGAAATATTAGTTGCGGTCCCATTTGAGGAAAATTTTTTAGCGACGCTAAACGCTCCAGTGTTATCATACTGAATAAAGTATGCAGCAGACAGAGCAGCACCAAAAACCGTTAAACAGTCACCGCCAAAAAATCCTGCGCTATAACTCAGGAATATTCTAATATTCCACATTCCGTCTTTGAAATCTATATACGCCGTTGCATTGTTGTTCTGAATTTCATTTCGTAAAGTGGATATTTTCATACCACCCCACGGATTTGCCACGGTCCCAGTTATTGCCTCCACATAGTTCGGATTGCCACCTTCTTCAATATCAACATTCACACTTGAATATGCAATTCCCGATGGAGCAGTATATTTTTTATTCTCCGTAACATTTAGCTCTTCTAGTACTACAGCATCTGCCTGCTTAATCTCATTAATAGCTTTTGCAATATCTTCATAATATTGCGGATTTGAATTGCCTTTCTCTGGCAAACTACTATTACTGCCAAAATACATATTATCCAAGTTTGGTAAAATTAATTCGTCCATTTTTTCGATAAAATCTTTAGAAGTATATTTATCAGTTTCATTTAGCATACTTCTTAATTTATTACACATAGCTACATAATCATCTTGAGGCATTTTAACAAAACTCATTACATTCCCACCTCTGCTACGTTGATTTCGTTTTCTGGGTCTTCTTCATTTAAAGAAATCCACTTATTTACATCCATATAAATATAAACAACTTTATTAGACAAACATAAAACTTTATCTCCAACATTAACTACTTTAGCAGCTAATACCAAATCATCTTTTGATATAACTGCATATTCTCCTTTAGATATTTGGACAATATTTTGTATATTCATAAAAAAACATCTCCTTTTGTTTTTTAATCTCTATAATCTTAAAAAAAATATCTTATAAATTAACCTGTTATACCCAATTTGAATTTTATAAAAAAAAATAATATAATATATATAGAAAATAAAGAAAGGGGAATCTTTAATGAGTAAGAAGTATTATAAGATTATTGCTGGAGCTTTTAAAGGTGCGATTGGAACGATTGAAGAATTTCATTACGAACCTCGCCGGGTGATGTTTTATCCCATTGAAGAGAATTACCCCTATCGTATCGTAAAAAATAAGAACGATATTGGTCCTGTCTATGCCAAGACCAAATAAGAAAGGAGTTAGTGTATATGAGTGAAACTGTCCAGAAGGACTTGGTACTTTCTACGAATGAATATGCCTATGTCCTTGACCAGACCAAAGGCTTTATTTCTTGCCTCGTGGGGCCGACCAAGATGTCCCTTTCTCAGAGTGATAGCCTGGTGACTTTCGACGTCCGTAGCAAGAGATTTAAGCCCTGTTCTTACAACGAAGCTATTAAACTTCTAACTATTTGTCCGGAGAATTGGTATTGTATTCTCAAGAATCCCGCAAAGGATAATAAGCATCCCAATCCCGGAACGAGCAATGCCCTGCCCGATAATATCGAACTCGGCAAGAAAATCAACATTATGGGCCCCGTGTCTTTTGCCCTGTATCCCGGCCAGATGGCTAAGGTTGTGCGCGGCCACGCTCTGCGGTCTAATCAGTACCTGCTTGCACGTGTCTATGAAGCGAACGCCGCAAACTCTAATCGCGGCGAAATTCGTGATGCCGATGGGAATATTATCGAGACGACCCAGACCAGCTATGTAAATGGTCAGATTCTCGTTATCAAGGGTACCGAGGTTTCGTTCTATATTCCGCCCACCGGCATTGAAGTTATTGCTATTAATAACGATGATACCAATGGCTATATTCGTGACGCTGTAACGCTTGAGCGTCTAGAGTATTGTATCTTGAAGGACGAGGATGGAAACAAGCGCTACGTTCACGGACCCCAGGTTGTATTCCCCGAGCCCACCGAAACCTTTGTAACCAGCCCCAAGGGTGGCTATATCTTCCGTGCGGTTGAGCTTTCTCCCATTAGCGGTATTTATGTCAAGGTTATCGCCGAGTATAAGGATGATAATGAAGTTGTCCATCCTGTTGGAGAAGAGCTTTTTATCACTGGTAAAGACCAGATGATTTATTATCCTCGCCCCGAGCATGCCATCATTACCTACGACAACAAGATGATGCATCATGCCATTGCGATTCCCGAGGGTGAGGGCCGCTATATCATGAATCGCCTGACCGGCGAGATTAAGACCGTTAAGGGGCCGCAGATGTATCTTCCCGACCCACGCTTTGAGGTTGTTGTTAAGCGCAAGCTGTCTCGCCGCCAGTGTGAACTTATGTATCCTGGTAACGAGGAAGCTCTGGCATATAACGAGCAGCTTTCTGAAAAGTCTGTAGAAAAGTCTCTTAAGTCCATGTCTATTGACGAATTTACAGCATATTCTGTATCCAATAGTATCGGAGATACTTTGGCTAACCTGGAAGCTAAGGCCAACATTTCTCGCGGAACTTCTTATACCAAGCCTAGAACGATTACCATTGATACTAAATATGAGGGTGTCGTTACTACGGATGTTTGGACTGGATATGCGGTTAATGTTATTTCCAAGGATGGTACCAGAGAGATTGTCTGCGGCCCCCGCACCGTCATGCTGGACTACGACCAAACTCTTGAAGAGCTCCAGCTAAGTACCGGCCGCCCCAAGAACACCGACCGATTGATTCGTACCTGTTTCCTGCGGCACGAGAATAACAAGGTCGGCGATAGAATCACCGTAGAAACCAAGGACTTTGTTACCTGTCATGTTGATGTCAGTTACTGCGTTAATTTCGACCAGGAATATATCGACAAGTGGTTTAATGTTGATAATTACGTCAAGTTTATGACTGACCGTGAGCGTTCTCTGATGAAGCGTGCGGTTAAGAATTATACCATCGAAGAATTTTATCAGCGCTATGTTGATATTATTCGTGATGTTGCTATCGCAAGGGATATGGCAGAACTTGAGGATGAAACCAAGGCAAAGCATCCTGGTCGTTTCTTCCCCGAGAATGGTATGTATGTTAGCGATTGCGAAGTTCTTTCCATCGGTGTTGAGCGCGATATTGAGCAGATGCTGATTGAGCACCAGCGTGAAATGGTTGAGCGTTCTCTCGAACTGTCTACCGCGGATAAGAGAGTTCAGGTTGCTGAACAGCTTGCCGTGGCCCAGAAGAAGGAAAATGAACTGGCAAGCCAGAAGCTGGTTGATAAAATGAATCTCCAGCGTGAGGAAGCCATTCGTAAGCTTGAGATTCAGACCGAGGTCAATCGCATGAAAGAAGCCGAGGCCCAGGCTGTCAAGCAGGCCGAGAAAGACCTCCAGGTTCTCTCTGATACAATCGCCGATGCAGAGCGTGAGCGCAAGAAGAAAGATATTGAGCAGGATTTGGCCTACAAGAATGCGGAGGCCGCAATCGAAAAGGCTAAGCAGGAAGCTTACGCGGAGACAGTATCTAAAATTATGACTTCTATTGGACCTGGACTCATCGAAGCCCTGACCGCGACCGCGAATGTTGATATGGTTAATGCCCTTGAGCACGCCATTGCTCCTTACCTCATTGCAGATGGCTGCAACGAATCCATCACCGATGTTGTTGCTCGTCTCAGCGGGAAGTTGCCCCTGGGAGAAGTGATTAACAAGCTGGCTCCTAAACAGTAATCTTAAGGGTTATCATAATGATAACCCTTAAGAACAACTTATCAAAGGAGAGTAAAATGATAAAGAAAATTTGTGTATTATTTTTGATTGTATTATTTGTAATTTCTATACTAACTGGATGTGGGACACAACCAGGAGATGTTATTATTTCAGGTTTTACAGTCATAGAATCTGGGAAAATAACTCACAATGCCAGTACGTATACTTATGAAATTATGAAACATGATGATACTGGAGTGTATTATATTGTTTTTCATAATGTATATCAAGCTGGTATTTCCGTTATGCTAAATGCCGATGGGACACCATATATGGGATAAATCAAAAAACCTCTTAGAAATAAGAGGTTTTTTGATTTTTTATAAAAAATATAATATAATATATATAGAATAATAAAGGAGTGATATTTTATGACAAAAAAGGAAGCTATTGTGAATGTTTTGAACGAACACTCTTGCCTTACTTGTTTTGAAATTAAAGGGTTTGTCAAGCGTAAGTATGATATGGATATTACTCCTCAGAGTGTTGGAGGCACGCTTAGACCGTTGGTTTCTGCGGGAATGGTTGGTAAATCAACGAATGTTTCTAATAAGATGGTTTACTGGCTTACGGATTATGGAAAGGAGCATCTGTTCAAGTGAGTCGTGAAGGAAGTTTTTCAGATGTTCAAAATGTAATCAGAAATAATAAGCTTTCCACGAGATTTAAACTTCATTTAGAAATAGATAAAGATTTACACGGAAACTATTTAAAAGAAGAAAACGTTACCTATTTGAACTTTAAAACATGGGAAACTTTGTATTGGGCAGACAGAGAACATTGGAGTGTGTTATACGTGCAGCCTAGTTACACCCACAAATATGGTTTAATTCCCATGTATATAAAAGACGGAAAATATAAATATAGTCGTAATCCAGAATATTTACATTATATTAAATTTTTAAAAAAGCGAGACTACCGCAAATGGGAAAAATTTATTGTTAAATTGTTTAAAACTGGCAATACTTATGCCAATACCAAAGAAATATTAATGCTTAGCGAACTTGCAAGAAAAAGAGCTGAAGAAAAGGCTGCTGAAACTCATGCCAAAACTCAGCAAGCATATGAAGAAGTAATGCAAAATGTTAGCGAATATACTAAAAAAATATTATCCTGGGGTGATAACAAATGAACTATCATTCTAATGAATGGATTACAGAACGAGTGCGCGAGCACTATGTAGAAGCAAAGACTTTAATCCCTGGTGAACATATCGTTGGGATTTTTTATCAGGGTAGTGGTAACTATGGTCTAGACTACGAAGACTCAGACGTAGATACCAAGTGTATCACGACTCCGACTTTTAAGGAGATTGCGCTCGCACGTAAACCTCTCAGCACCACTCATGTAAGAGAAAACAATGAACATATTGACATGAAAGATATTCGTCTTTATGTTCAAACCTTTAGGAAGCAGAATTTGAACTTCTTAGAAATCCTTTGGACACCTTATTTCTTCACTAATGGATACTATTCTCATATTTGGTTTAAGTTGGTATCCAATAGAGAGAGAATTGCAAGATACTATCCCTATCGAGCAATTAAATCTATGAAAGGTGTCGCTTTAGAGAAGTTTCATGCTTTAAAACATCCTTACCCGTCAAAAGTTGATATTATCCAGAAGTATGGATATGATGGTAAGCAACTTTCACATCTACTTAGAGTAGAAGATTTTATTACTAAGTACATTGGCGGCGCCCCGTATAGTGAATGTCTGGAATCCCCACGACCCGACCTTTTAATCGAGCTTAAAAAGCAGGGTGCTGTAGACTTGCCGACCGCAGAATCTATGGCCGCAAGCGCCCTCTTGTCTATCGAAGCTCTTTGCAATGAATTTGAGAAGAGTATTGATAAAGACTGGTATGATAAAGAGATTGATGCTCTTTTTGACGAAGTGAGTTATGATATTATGAGAATCTCTGTGGAAATGGAGTTATAACAATGAAATGGTTAAATGATTTAGTAATACATAGTGTCTTTCTTTATTATACGCTAAATGACTGGTATATACGGAAGTGGTGTTATAAATGATAGAAAGATGGCTTTTGACCGGCGATTGTCATGGAGACTTTAGTCGCTTTAAAAACTACCAGGAAGAACTGCAAAAAGATAAATATACAAGAGAAATTATTTAATTTTTTTGGACAAAGATTATACATTTTGCTTAAACGAAACGCATATATAATAGAAAAAAAGGAGGAAGAAATATGACTCTAAAAGAAGTTTGTCAAAGACTTGGAAAAAGTGAAACTACTTTAATTACCTCTTTTAAAAGGACTTAGCAAAATCTAAAAAAGAAAGGTATTATTCTTATAAAAGAGGGAAAAGGTAAAACAGCAAATTACACTATTATATATGAAGATGGGGTGCAAATGAATGAGTAATATTTATGAATAGACTCTTACGCTTGAACAAAAAAGCTATATTTATGGGCTATTTTTAACAGATGGATATATTGATTATAGTGGTAAAAACAAACTTATTGGTGGAGCACATTTAGAATTACAATTACCAGATGAAGATATTATAAAAAAATTATCCAATTTAATTCCAAACAGTTCTTATTCAATAAGAACAAGGAATACCAATTTTAAAGAAAATTACAGCAGTATTTCTCTAAATATTTATTCACATGACTTTATGATTTTTTTATCAAACATGGGTTTTCCGCAAGAAAATAAAACTGCTGAAGCAGCACCGCCCACTTGCGATTATGATATAAATGCTTTTTGGAGAGGTGTGATTGATGGAGACGGTAGTTTAGGAATTAGAAAAACATCTAAAGGTGGACACGAAGGATTTCTGTCATTATCAACACAAAGCGAAAAATTAAAAGATGCTTTCTGTGAGTATTTACATTCAATTACAAAAGAGACATATAATCCCCAACGAAACAAGAGAGATAATATATATAATATTGGATGTGGAATGAGTAGTAGTAAAAAAATCTGCGATAAAATGTATGGCAATGCTACTATTTATTTAGATAGAAAATATAAGAAATATTTAGAAATGATTAATTTTATTAAAGAAAATAATATTAAAATTAAAAAAACATATATATTACAACAAATTGATCCCATTTCTAAAGCTATTATAAAAACATATAATACGTGCGCAGAAGCTGAAAGAGAAACCGGATGGAGTCACATAGCAGATTACAGTAATCCAAATAAAAAAGAAAAAATATACCATGGATTTATATGGAGGAGGACCTATGATGATTGAACACTGGTTTATCACGGGTGATTGTCATCGGGATTTTTCTCGTTTTAAAAACTATGATAAAAAAATGCAAGAAGATAAACACGCCGCGATCATTATATTAGGCGATAGCGGAATTAACTGGACACTTGATGAGTATGATATACAATTAAAAAATTCTCTAACTCAACATTACAAGTTTCGCATTTATTGTGTAAAAGGCAATCATGACGCTCCTATAAGAGATGTAAAAGATATGCATTTAGACTATGACGATGACGTTCATGGATTCGTATATATGCAAGATAAGTGGCCAAATATTCGATACTTCAAAGACTATGGCATCTACTGGATTGACGGACTAAGGGTCTGCGTTATCGGAGGGGCATATTCAGTAGATAAGTATTATAGACTTCAAAATGGGTATAGATGGTTTGAGAATGAACAGCTATCCAAGGAAGAGCAAGAGGATTGTCTTTGGTATTTAAGAGAGAGTTTTTCTGACGAATATGATTTAGTTCTCACCCATACTTGTCCTATCTCCTGGGAACCTACCGACTTATTTCTGAACGGAATTGACCAATCCCAGGTGGATAAAACAATGGAGATTTTCTTGGAGAAAGTCTTTGCTCAGATAAAATGGAAAGTGGCTTGTTTCGGTCATTATCATGCCGATAGAATAGAAAGACCATACGTGGAACAATTTTATCAAGATACGGAAAATCTAGTTGACATAATGAGCCGGTGGAAAAAATATGCTGAAACTGGAGAACTTGATTGGTGGCTTGTAAAAAGTCCTAATTTTTATATGGGGATGAACAATGATGCCAGCAGGGATTAACATAATTGACCAATACACACCTAGCTACATATTACCCTTTATTTTTAGTTGCATTGTTTTACTTATGGCCATAGTTTTGATTGTGTCTGGACTTAGTTATTGGCGTTCTAAATCTTGCAGAAATTTTATTGATGTTATACCTACCTTAGTTGCGGGTGTTATTTTTTTAATTATGGGCTCCTTAACTTTAATTATGTACATATATAAAACACAAATCGCAGATACTTATTATAAAGTTACTTTTACATCTTCTGCAAACATGGAAGAAATTACTAATATGTTTGATATTGTAGATGTTGAAGATAACATTTTTACTATTGTATACAAATAAAATAAAAAACCTTCTAAAATTTTAGAAGGTTTTTTATTTTTATAAAAAAATATATTATAATATATATAGAAAATAAATAAAGCGATTTACACTTTTTTATATGAAAAGTATTTACTAAAAGGAGGATAAAAATTATGAAAACTCTTATTATTGTAGATATGCAAAATGATTTCATCACTGGTCCTCTTGGCACTCCAGAAGCTCAGGAAGTGGAGAAACGCATTGTTAAGTGGCTGCGCACTACCACTTATGACACCATCATTTTCACCAGAGATACCCACACCGAGGATTATTTGACAACTCCAGAGGGTGAGAGACTGCCTATCCCCCACTGTATTTATGGCACTGAGGGATGGCTGATATCCAGCCCAATTACGGATGAGCTATATGAACAATGGAAACTTTACATCCTTGTTAATAAAACCACTTTCGGATATCCAAATTGGAAAGAGGTCCCCTTATGTGGCAAAGCTGATGATGAAATCGACATAGTTGGAGTATGCACCGATATTTGTGTGGTGTCCAATGCTCTAATTTTAAAAGCTGAATTTCCTTCCGCCGATATTAAGGTCATTGCCGCTCTTTGCGCCGGTACCACTCCGGAAAACCATGATAAAGCTTTGGACATAATGCGAGCTTGCCAGATTGATGTAATTTAAAAATCTCTCTTTGATTTTTTATAAAAAATATAATATAATATATATAGAAAGTTAAGAAAGGATGTTATTCATGCCCGGCAGGAAATCTAAGTATTCTAAAGAACAGACTCAGGCTCTCACAGTGGCTGCACTGGATGTACTTGCAGAGAGTCCAAATGCATTGACGATTTCTGACATTTGCGCGAGACGAATTAGTCTCCAGGGACAGACTACGCAGAAGATGGCGCGAGTGCTTAATGAGCTGGTTGAATACGGTTTGGTCCAGAAAGCGAAGAACAAGGCGGGCCGCATGCTCTATATGGCCACCGCTCAGCTTGAAGAGCAGGGTTATACCGATTATCTTTAAGAAAGGAATTGATAAGTATGGAAAAAATGTGGTATAGAGATAAAGAGCAAGACGTCGAGGTATATCACATCGATCCAGAGAAGAAAGTTGCTCTTTGTTTTAGTGCATCTGTATGCCAGCAGCAGAGTGGCAATGGATGGTTTACTGTAAAACTCGGTAAGTTGGTTCCTTATCCCTATGCAGAAACTTATAAAACCGGTATGAGTAAAACCCAGCGCAATAAGCTTAAAGAGATGTTGACTCTGACCTATGCCGAATGGACTTGCACCGACGGAAGAGTCTTTGAGAACTGCAACGAAGCCATTGACCATCAGGCCGAGATTGTTGCAAACGAAGAAAAATATAAAGAAGATAAAGTCAATATGATTTGATAAAGGAGGGAGTAAAAATGCTTAATAAAAATAGTGAGCGCGAACTTGCTTATGTTGTTTTGATTGACGGCATCGAGCCTATTCCGGGATATGACCGTGTTGAGCAGGCCATTGTGGGAGGCTGGCGAATCATCGTCCAGAAAGGACAATTCAGCATTGGTGATCCCGCTATCTACTTCGAGATTGATAGTAAAGTTCCTTCGGATAGAGAGTGCTTTGCGTTCCTTGAGAAGCGTAGCTACAAGGTAAAGACCTTAAAGATGTGCAAGACCATTTCACAGGGCCTCCTGATGCACGCTAAGGATTTTGGCTGGACCACCTGTGAGATGGAGAGCGACACCGGAGAAATTCGAGGAATCGTTGATGCGAATGGTAATACCCATTATCCTATTGATGAATCTCGTTTTCTTACTAAGGAATTGGGTGTCACTTATGCAGATGCAGAAGATAACGCTCGAAAAGCTCCTTCTGTTGACAAGTACAAAAAGATGGCTCAACGCCATCCTAATATCTTCAAAAAGCCTTGGGCACGCTGGCTGATGAAGAGACCCTGGGGCCGCAAGCTTATGTTCGTATTCTTTGGCAAAAAGAAAGATAAAAAGAATGGTTGGCCTGCTTGGGTTGAGAAGACTGACGAGGAGCGCGTGCAGAACATGCCCTGGATTCTAAAAGACGAGGGCACCTGGATTGCCACCGAAAAAATCGACGGCAGTTCTACCACCTTTACCATGCGGCGCGGCAAGCGTGGTAAAAAAGAATTTTATGTTTGCTCTCGTAATGTATGTTTTGATAGCGTAGAAAAACCTTGCTATTATGACACCAATATTTATTGGGAAATGGCAAAGAAATACAATATGTATGAAGTTCTCAGCATCCTGCTTGATAAGTTTCCAAAAGAAGAGTGGATTACTATCCAGGGAGAGACTTATGGCGAGGGCGTTCAGAAAAGAGATTATACTTGCACCTGCCACGAGTTTGCCGCCTTTAACCTGATTATGTCAACCACTGGACGTTGGAATAGCGAAAAAATGCGAAAGCTTCTAACCATCTACAAAATTCCTACGGTTCCCCTGCTCGGCACCCTAAATATCAATCAGTTTGCCAATGTAGATGAGATTCTGGCCTACGCCGAGGGCTCTTCCGTGATTGATGCTCTGCCTCGCGAGGGTATTGTCTTTCGTAGCGAAGATGGAACCAAATCTTTTAAAGCTGTAAGCAACAATTTTCTTCTAAAATATCATGGTTAATTAAATAAACAAAAGGAGAATAAAAATGGGTTTCTTTATTTTGGCTATTATACTTGTTGTCGGTGGATTGATTGCCATTGTCATGGGCGCCAAGGCGGAAGAGTCAGGCCCCAAGATTGGTGGTTTAATCGCCATTATCCTCGCTTTGGCTTGCTTCATCGGGTCACTAATCGGTGTTGTACCGACGGGATATACCGGTATCCTTACCACCTTTGGCGCTGTCAGCGATAGAACCATTGCCGCAGGTATTAATTTTAAAGCCCCCTGGCAGAACATTGTAACAATGGATAATCGTACTCAGAAGGTTCAGATTGATACCTCGGCTTTTTCAAGCGATATTCAGCAGGTTGATATTGTAATGTCCATCAACTATTCTATTGACGCAAATGCGGCCCGCAATATTTATCGCACCGTTGGAGAGAACTATTTTGACAACATTGTTTATCCTCGTATCTTGGAGAATACTAAAGCCATCTTCTCGCAGTATACTGCTGAGAACCTTATCTCCAAGAGAGAAGCTCTGAGTGACGATATTAAGACTCTTACCTCAAACGATTTGACGGATTACAATATTACCATTATTTCTATCGCAGTTGAAGATATTGACTTTACAGATGCTTTTACAACTGCAGTCGAGGCTAAGCAGGTTGCGGCCCAGAACAAGTTGACCGCAGAGACCGCGCAGGCGCAGAAGACTATGGAAGAGGAGGCTGCGGCCGAGCGTGCCATTATTGCTGCGAACGCCAAGGCCGAGCAGGATATTATTGCTGCGCAGGCAGACCTTGAAGTCGTTAAGATTCAGGCTGATGCGGCCCTGTACGCTGGTGAGAGAGAGGCCAATATGAACGAGCGCATTGCCGCAGCCCTGTCTAAAGAGTTGATTGAGTACTACTGGATTAAGCAGTGGGACGGCAAGCTGCCTACTACAACTCTTGGAGAAACAAGCAGCTTCATGTTGAATCTTTCTGAGTAATATGGCTATTCTTTTTATCATATGCCTAATATGTATTATTGGAATTGCCATTTGGTATGATATAAATGAAAATGATAAATAAGCTATGCCCTTTTCGTAAACAAACTTTTAACTTTGCATCAATCGGAGATAAGCATTATATGGCCAAACCAGATGACACGGAATGGACTGAAGAGTTCTTCTGCGAATGCGAGGGCAAAGGCTGTATGGCGTGGAATCCGCTATATGATAGTTGCGACCTTATAAAAACAGATAAAACAATCTAAAAAAATCAAACCTCTTTCTAGTTAATAGAAAGAGGTTTGATTTTTTATAAAAAATATAATATAATATATATATAAGAAGTGATAAAAATAAAACAAGAAAAAGGTGATAATTATGAGTGTATATAGTTGTGCAGATTTGCATGGAATGTATGACCTGTGGGAACAAATTAGAGATTTTCTCCAGCCTGACGATAGGCTTATCTTTTTGGGTGATGCAATAGACAGGGGACCGGATGGCTATCAAATTATGTGTGAAATGCTGTCTGACCCTCGTGTGACCTATCTCATGGGAAATCATGAATACATGATGTATCACGCCCTGGAAGAGGTGGAAAACGATATGCCGTCCGACAACTTCCACCTGTGGATGTATAATGGGGGAGAGCCCACCTATAATGCGTGGCAGGCCGCAGGAGGACATTTCGGCATCATTTCGACTTTGAAGGCTTTGCCTTATGAAATTGAATATCTTAATTCTTCCTCTGAAAGGGTATATCTGTGTCATGCAGGTTTTGCTCCGCAGATTGGGGCAGAACCTTCTTATCCAATGTCGGAAGATGAAAGATACGATTTGGTTTGGGACAGAACGCATATAACTTGCCCGTGCTCGAGTAGCGATTATTTTGTAGTTCATGGACACACTCCCTCTCTGAATTTAATGAGTACATTAAACCGCTATAGTCGAACTTCAATTTTAAGACAGTATAGAACAAAGAATGGCGTTGTGTTCTATGGAAATGACCATAAGATTGATATTGATTGCGGCAGCGTTATTACTGGTGCAACGGCCCTTTTAGACCTTGATACCTTTCAAACTATTTCATTCAAAGGAGAACCTGTATACCATGACATATGAAATACATGACTTTTACTGTATGAACTGTGGCAAAAAGGCAATGATGTTGCCCAGGAAACGCGGGCATCTACACAAAAGCGCCCACCGCAAAAAGCTTTATTGCATATGGTGTAAATGCGAAGTGAATCATATGGAAATTCGCAATGCAGAGGAAGAAGCAGAATTTTTGGAAAATTTCAAGAATGGAGTATATAAAGATGAAGTTGCCGACTCTTTGGCTGTGTGTGGGAATTCCCGGCTCGGGTAAAAGCACTTGGCTTAAAAAGCATTGCGAAAACAATGTCAATGCAATTATTGTTTCTCGGGATGAGATTCGTTTTAATATGCTTGGTGAGAACGAGGATTACTTCGCCCATGAGAAGTCGGTTTTTGCCGAGTTTATTAAAGCCATTAATCTCGGTCTTGAGAAAGGTTATGACGTTTTTGTTGATGCTACCCATATCAACTGGCCCTCTCGTCACAAGCTTCTCAGAACTATTTATGCAAAGCACTATGCGGTAAACTGTATCTGCTTTTTTACTCCCTTGCAGGTATGTCTTGACCGCAATCGTAATCGCTCTGGAAGAGCCTGTGTTCCTGATGAGGTTATCAGAGATATGTTTAACAAACTGACCAACCCCAAAACTGACCCTTATCGCTATGACGCAATTTATCAAATCCTTACCGGTGGAAATGGAGAAGTGGTAGAAAATGATTTATTTGACAAGTGATTTTCATCTGTTTCATGATAAAGATTTCATTTATCAAGCAAGAGGATTTTCCTGCATGGGGGAAATGACTGGAACGATAGTTAGAAATTACCTTGATACAATTACTCCCGAAGATGACGTATATATTCTTGGCGATATTCTTATGGGCGGTAATGACTATTTTGACATAGGTCTTAAAATGTTGAATAGCCTTCCGGGGCATATTCATCTTGTTAGAGGAAACCATGATACAAATAAAAGATGGAGTGCCTATCAAGAGCAATGTACCTGGGACTTGGTTGAAGCCAGCAATGCAATCTATCTCGATTATAAACATTATCATTTTTATCTCAGTCATTATCCTACAATTACCTCTAACAACGACTATGATAAACCTCTAAAGGCACGACTGCTCAATCTCTGCGGCCACACGCACGCCACTGACAAATGGGCTGACGCAGATAAAGGATATATTTATCATGTAGAAGTTGATGTCCATGACTGCAAGCCAGTCTCTCTTGATTCTATAATTGAAGATTTTAAACTAAAATTTTAAAGTGATGCTTTAAGCATCACTTTTTTGTTACCCTTAACGACCGTAGCTTCACATGCACCAGCCCTAGCAAAATTTTTTCCAAAAAAGGCCATTTTTGATTTTCCTAATTTTTTTTTGTACTATATATATAGAAGATTATTCAGAAAGGAATTATTTTAATGACGATATATGATTATAATGAAGAAAAAGCATATGCAACAGTAATCATTTCAGATAATAAAGGCAGAACCTTTATGGGAACTGCGGCCGCCGCCCCGCAAGACCTGGACATGGCGAATGAAAAGACTGGATTGTCGATAGCTTTTTCTAGAGCCCAGATTAAAGCGATTAAAACCGAGATAGAAGACTATAAATGTGAATTGCGGGCGCTCGAACATTTGTTCTCCTGCATATCCCAAAGCAAACAGTATGACGCAAAGCATTACGAAGCACATATGTTAAATAGATAGATTGAACATGCTCGACAAAAAATTAAGGTTCTACAGGAACAAGTAAAGAATATAGATTTTAATATAAAAGTCTATATCAAGAAAAAGGAAGAATTTTATCAACAGATTCGTAAACAAAGAAAGGCCAATTTTAATTAAAAATTTTCTTTGCTTTTTCAAATTATATGAGTAAAGTAAAGGAGTGATTTTTATCGAAGCCCTTTTATTTTTTATCTTTGGCATCTTTTTCGGTATTTGTATCATCAATGTTTTTGATTCTTTAGGTAAATTATTATGCACAATTTTAGAAAGTCTAACTGCTAATTTATCTATAAAAATAGCAAAAGCAAATAAACAAATTTAGGATATAGGAAGTCCCCAGGAGCATAACACCATGGCTATTGGCTTCTCTATACCATCTGAAGAGGAAGAAGAATATTATGAAGAAGATGATTAAGTATTTTGATACTAGTAGTTTATTATTAATGGCAGAAACCCTATTTAATAAAGAATATGATTTTGATGTATATATTACTTCAATTACCCTAAGCGAATTAGAAAATATTAAGGTATCTGCTAATAAAGATTACAGTATTAAATATGCGGCAAGACAACTTTTACACAAGTTAGATAATAATTTAGACAAATGGTATTTTTTACCATATCGCGCAGAATACGCTGATATTATAACTAAGTGCGGGTATGAAATCACTAATGATACCAAAATATTGGCGACTGCATATGCCCATGCTAGATACTACACAGAGAGTAATATAATAAAGTTTGTAACCAATGATTTAGCTTTAAAAATGTTGGCTAGTTAGTTCTTTCGTTATGATATAGAAAGCATAGACGAGGACGTTGACGAGTACATGGGATATTTAAATATATAGATGGACGAAAAAGAAATGAGTGAGTTTTATAGTAATCTAAATACTGGATATTATAATGAAAAAATTCACTTACTACGCAATGAATATTTAAATATCTTGGATAGCACTAATACTGTTATTGATACATACCGATGGGATGGAGCAAAATTTAATAAAATTAAATATGCTACTCTTGAATCTGAGTGGCTAGGAAAGACCAAACCATTTTAGGGTGACATTTACCAAAATATGGTAATTGACAGCTTTTTAAACAATCAAATTACCATGATTAAAGGGCCTGCGGGCACTGGAAAATCATATTTGTCAATGTCATATCTGCTTCACCTTCTGGATAAAGATAAAATTGATAAAATTATTATATTCTGTAATCCAGTAGCAACTAAGAATAGTGCTAAGTTAGGATTCTATCCTGGCTCGCGGGACGAGAAGCTTCTGGACAGCCAAATAGGAAACTTTTTAATCGCCAAATTGGGTGGCCGCATGGCCGTTGAACAATTAATTAACACAGAGAGATTAATTTTATTACCTTTTAGCGATATTAGAGGATATGATACTTCTGGTATGAACGCAGGAATCTATATTACAGAAGCTCAAAATCTTGATGTGTCTTTGTTAAAGCTAGCTCTACAACGAATCGGAGAAGATAGTATCTGTATTGTTGAAGGCGATGAAAAAACTTAGGTTGATTTAGTTGACTATGAGGGCGCAAATAATGGTATGCGGCGTATGTCTGAAGTGTTTAGAGGACAAGACCTGTATGGAGAGGTTACTTTACAAAAAATACATAGAAGTAGAATTGCGGAAATTGCTTAGGGACTATAATTATTATAGTCCCTATTGTTTATATATGGAGGCTGATTATTTTGACTGTTCAACAGAATGGCAATATTACAATTGCTGAAATACCAAAAGATGAAATTGAAAGAATTGATTTTGTATAGTGCGCTTAGCCCACGCAAACTTTAGAATAGTTTAAGGCTTCACAAGAAAATAAACCGGATTTAATTATTAATGGTGGATTTTTTGATTTGGCTTCTGGCAATTCTGTTATGGATTATATAAATGATGAAAAAATTATTTCTGATGACCCCTAGTGGAACTCTCTTGGGATCGGTATAGACCTATATGGCAAGCTTAGGATTGGAACATAGTCGGAAAGAGCATGGAAAGATTTTATTACTGCATATCCAATGCTTTTAAATAAAGGCGTATTTTATTATACTCCAATAGCAAGTGAACTAAATTATAGAGCTAGAAGAAGTATAATTGGATATAATGAGCTTTCGGTATTTTTTATTACAATAGATTCTCCAGGAGCAAACTTTAAGGAGGCCGCTAATATAGCTAGGTAGGCTGGCTGTGAGTATGCTGTTAATCTAGATGGCGGCGGAAGTACTCGTATGATTTGCGGCGACAGGGTATATGCGGCCGCAAGCTATAATAGACCAGTTGACAATGTAATAGCGGTATACCGCAAAGTGGCTGAGCCAGTTATTTATAGGGTTCAATTAGGAGCTTTTTCCAACAAGGAAAATGCCCAATCCTTTTGTGAAGAGGTTAAAAAAGTGGGCGGATTTGCTTCTTTCGCTTTTGTCGTATTCAAAGACCCTTATTATAAAGTTTAGGTTGGTGCTTTTAAAATTAAGCAAAACGCTCAGGTGGCGGTCAAAGAGTTAAGAGAAAAAGGTTTTAATGCCTTTATTACCGTGGGATAAAGGAGAATGTTTATGAAATATAACGAAAATAAAAAACCATTAGTTTGCATGATGACATAGAGTACTTGTTTTAAATCAACCAGAGATATGGAAATAAAAGGAATTCTTTGGCACTCTACCGGAGCCAACAATCCTAGATTATCAAGATATGTTCAGCCAGATGATAACGCATCCAATAGGGCAGAATTAATCAGTATTTTAGGTAGAAATACAAACAATTCCGATTGGAACCATATCCAAGTATAGGCAGGAGTTAATGCTTGGATTGGGTTGACTGCGGCCGGCGATGTGGAGACAGTACAAACTATGCCATGGAGTTTTAGACCTTGGGGATGCAGCAGCGGAAAGAATGGAAGCTGCAATAATGGGTGGATTTAGTTTGAAATTTGCGAAGACTCCCTGTGGGATAAACTTTACTTTGATAAGATATATAAAGAAGCCTGTGAATTAACTGCCTATTTGTGTAAAAAGTATAATATTAATCCAATAGGCAAAGTTAATTATAATGGCATTTCAGTACCCACAATTTTATGCCATGCAGATAGTTATCAACTGGGATTAGGTACAAATCATGCTGATGTATTGCATTGGTTCTCTATTTATGGAAAAACAATGGATTAGGTAAGAGCAGATGTCTTGGCCTTGATGACAGAAGAAGAGGAGGAAGAGGAAATGACACAAGAGAAATTTAATGAAATGATGAATGTCTGGATTGAACAGCAGGCAGCAAAAGATACAAACGCTTCTTGGTCTGCGGCCGCACGCGAATGGGCTGAATCAAATGGCTTTATTCAAGGTGATGAAAAAGGTCGAAAAATGTATCGTAAACCAATAACCCGTGAAGAATTTATTACAGTTCTTTATAGAATTTTAGGTAAAAAGCAATGAAAAAGAAGCAAGAGTTTAGTAAAAGACTACTTATACAAGAGTCTTTTCTAATTTGGATAATTACAATTTCTTATATTGTTCTAGCGTTTATCTGTGTTCTTTTTAATTATACTGGTTCTTTACCTTGGTTAAGTGTGATTCCTGGAGTTGCTTGGAGCGCATATGGGGTCAGCCAAGGATTCTACTATAATAAGAGCAAAAAAGAAAATACAAGAGATGGAATAAAATTTGAAACAGTAATGACAGAATTATTAAATGAAAAAGAAGAAAATATAGATTTGGATTATGGTATCTAATTTTATAGTAGAATAATTTTTTGTTATTGTCAAAGTTTTTAGAGGCTTGTAGTTTTCTACTACAAGCCTCTTTTTTGTTTTTTATTAAAAAATATATTATAATATATATAGAAATAATAGAAAATAGAGGTATATTTTTTATGAAATGGACTGAATTAATATCCAAAGATGCGCTAATAAAGGCAAAGCATTTAGAAGCTGCCGCATAGTATGAACGAGAGCGTGGGAAGATTATATGCCCGCCGCAGAACCAGATTTTTAGAGCGCTGGAACTGACGCAGCCAGATAATGTAAAGGTTGTAATAATTGGGCAAGACCCCTATCATACTATTGGACAAGCAAATGGTTTAGCCTTTTCTGTTACAAATGGAAATTCGATGCAACCAAGTTTAAGAAATATTTTCACAGAACTTGTAGATGATATTGGGTGCAATGTGCCAACAACTACAGACCTAACCCCATGGGCTAAACGTGGAGTGTTGTTACTTAATGCTTCCCTCACGGTAGAAGCTCGTAAACCCAATAGTCATGCGGGTTGGGGATGGGATATTTTTACCGGAGAAGCATTTGCGGCCTGCGCCAGGCTGCCCCAACCGGTAGTTTTTCTAGCTTGGGGAAACTTTGCGGCAGATATTGTTCATAAATCCTTTCCAAAAGGAACCGACTGGAATGAAGTAATTAAAAATCAAAAAAAGGCTTGTATATTCTGTAGTCATCCTAGTCCCTTGAGTGCTTCAAGGGGAAAACACCCTTTTAAAGGTAGTCATTGCTTTTCCTCTGCTAACCTCCTTTTGGAACAGATGGGGGCCGAGCCAGTTGATTGGAGTTTGGAATGACAATACAAAAAATTAATCTTGAAAAAGATGACGTTATACTCGTTGAAATAGACCCAGAAATAATGGATTTGGATACGGCAAGAATAATATGCCTAAATCTTCAAAAAGAATTTCCAGAGAACAAAATGATCGCCTATCTTAAAGGAACGAGCATTCATATTACAAAAGAAAAAGATTTTGAATATATGCGTACAATTTAAAACTGCACAAGGAGATATATTGAATGAGTATTTTTATAGATGGCAGTTGTCGTGGTAATCCCGGTCCCGGTGGCTTCGCTATTGTTGAACTAAATGAAAATAATCAAGTGGTATTTTGTCACCAAGAGTAGGTAAATTCAACAACAAACAATGCTATGGAATTATCAGCGGCGTTATACGCATTAGTAAAATATGGCAAGAAGGACTTTCTTATTCCTACAGTTTATTGTGATAGTACGTATACTATTAACACATTGACGAATTGGAAAAAGAGCTGGAAGAATAATGGTTGGAAGCGGCCTGGTAATAAACCAGTAGAAAACTTGCAATTAATTCAAAATTATGATAAAATAGAAGAAAAAGGATATAGGATTAATTTAGTTTATGTAAAAGGTCATAGTGGTATTTTAGGAAATCATCTTGCAGATATTCTTGCAACGGGAACTATGACTGAACAATAGGTAATGGAAAAATATGGAGGAGATAGTTAATGGACTATACTGCCAAAGATATAGTTTCTCTATCTGCTGGAAGAGCTTTTCGTGAAAAATTAGGTATGTATCTTTCCGCTGATAAACAGGAAGCTATTAATTTAGGATTAAGAGAATTAATTGTAAATGTTCAAGATGAATATGAGGTTTACAAACCAAGTAATCCAAAACTTATAATTACACTCGATACCAAATCCCACGAAATAAATGTAGAAGATAATATGCGCGGAATCCCAGTGGGTTTGCGAGAAGATGGAATTAATTCTTTAACTGCGGCATTTCTTATTCCTCATTCAGGAGGAAAACATACTGAAGGAGTTTATTCAAGCGCTGTTGGTATAAACGGAGAAGGAAACAAAATTGTATGCCACACAGCAGAATGGCTCGAAGTTGAAGTTCATAGAGATGGAAAGATATATAGACAACGCTTTGAATCAGACGACGAAGGCGCTCATGCAATGTCAGATGTGACAGAAACACAACCAGTTAGTGGCACTGGAACTTTTATCTCATATAAGCCAGACCCAAAGGTATATGGAGATATTTTTATTGATATAGATGCTTTACGAAAAATGCTGCATGAAATGTCTATGTTCTCTACTGGACTGAGAATTGAGTTATGGGTAGATAATAAACCTGAAATTTTTTATTCAGAAAGTGGATTAATTGATGGTTTATCTACCGAAAATCGACTTTCAAAACCATTTTCTTATTATTATGAAACTCCTGATTGTAAAGTTGAATTAGCTTTACAATGGGTAAGTAAAAAGGGTGAAATTAGAGGTTACGCAAATAATCTTTATATGCCCGACGGAGGAGCTTTTATTACAGGATTTAAATCTTCGCTAACAAGAACTTTTAATTCTCTTGCTGGAGAAAAATTTGATAGCGACGCTATTAGAAATGTTTTAGACGGCTTTGTAAGTGTAAAAGTTAAAATGGGACAGTTTACGAATCAACAAAAAACAGCTTTAGCCAATCCAGAAGCACGAACAGCCACTTCAACAGCCATTTCTAATGCTTTAAAAGAGTATCAACATGACAGACCTAAAGACTTTGCGCAAGTCGTCGAATTACTTACTAAACTCTCGCGTGCGGAAGCCGCTGCCGAGAGAGCGCGTAAGCAAGTCTTAGAGGCTACTAAAGACATTGAGCGAAATCAGAAGAAGAAGGTCTTTGCCAGTGATAAGTTAAAAGATGCCGAATATTTAGGTCAAAATTCAACCCTCCTTATAGTGGAAGGAAATTCTGCTCTGGGCGGAATGGCTCAAGCAAGAGACCCTTCAAAATTTGGCCTTCTGGCAATTAGGGGTAAATAAAATTGCCCCAACTTACCTAACCAATTCATTATTGGGGTCTATAAAATATTATAGGCTAACGGGGAAACCTGACCAGTTTCTAAAAGTGGCTCTTTTAGTTAAGATGAAGGCAATCCCGTGAGGACTTGTGAATTTGTTCATAGAAAAATTAGAAAAGAGGTGAAAAGATTAAATGGAAAAAGGACAAAAATTTGGTTTATTAACACTAATTAAAGAAGTGCCTAGACCCGAGGGTAAAAATAGAAAAGGTAAATATTGGTTATGTCAATGCGACTGTGGAAATCAATGTATTAAATATCATTATGATATTAGCCGTGGCGATACAAAATCTTGTGGCTGTCTGCAACACCGAAAACCGATTTATGATAAAAACGAACATGAAATTTCTAATCATGCCGGTATTTATGGTTTTCAAAATGTTTTTAATGGGCACTGGTACATTGGAAAAGCGAAAAATTTATATAACCGATACTGCCGTCATAAAAACGATTGGCAAACACATCAAGAAAAACAATTTTATCAAGCAATTAAAAAATATGGTTGGGATTCTTTTAATTATTATATATTAAAAGAATATTTAGAAATGCCGACTAGAGAAGAGCTTTCAGAACAAGAAGAATATTTTATTCAAAAATATGATTCTTATAAAAATGGATATAATGCTTCTTATATAAGTAGTGGAGGATTTTATTCAGAAGAGCATCAGGAAAAATGTACCCAGATTTTAAAAAATTTAAACCAAAAACAAAAGAATGAAAATCATCCAAATACAGATTTTACAAAAAACGAAATTTTAGATATTTTTCATTTTGCAATGTTAGGTGCCCCAGTAAAAGAAATTTATGAGAAATATAAACATCATGACATTTCGTATGAAGGCTTCAAACAGATTTATAGAGGTCAACATTTTCGAGATTATTTACCAAATAGTTGGGAGTCAAGACCTGTTGTTGCAACAAATTCAAAACTATGGGGAATAGATGTAATTGATATAAAAACACGTCTACTTAAAGGAGAAGATATTCAATCTATCTACCAAGATTATAAAGAGAAATGCTCTTTGGCAGTCATACAAAATATTAAAAACAATAAAACTTATAAACAAATTCACCCTTGTATCGACTAATCGCGTTGTTGCGATGTAAGATTTCTATTAATACGAAATCTGAAAAGGTAAGCACCATAAACTAGAATAGCCAACTAGTTGGTGAAAAGTTAGTCAGTCCCAGTAGAAATACTGGATAAGATGAAAATTATAAATGCCATGTCAAACAACGAAGAGGATATTTATCAAAACGAAGAAATTAAGCTCTTGCTTAGTGCTTTGAATATTACACCGGGCAAGTATGATGCTAAAAAGCTAAGATATGGAAAGCTAGGTATTTGCGTGGATGCGGACGCAGATGGTGGGCATATAGCATTATTAATCATGGCCGCAATGACGTATCTCGCTCCAGATTTTATTAAAGAAGGGCGTTTATGCTGGTTACGTTCTCCTTTGTATATTGTAAACAATAGAGGAAATGAAACGTATTATTTTTCCGATGAAGAATACAATAAAGTTCGTGGAAAAATAAAAGGGGAAGTAACTAGAAATAAAGGATTAGGTGAATTATCAGCAGAGTCGGCCCGTAAATCCATGTTTGACCCAGAATATCAAAGACTGGACATTTTAGAGTATGACCCGCACGCGATTGAGCTATTGACACAGTTAATGGGCTCTGATGTAACTCCACGAAAAGATTTTATTTTTAAAAATGTTGATTTTAGCACAATTTCAGAGTAAGGAGAATTAAATGAGTGATTTAAAAGAAATTATAGAGCAATCTTTCACTCAATATAGTGGAGCAGTATTGCAAAGTCGTGCCCTTATAGATGTAAGAGATTGTCTAAAACCATCTGCACGGCAAATTTTTTACGCACTATTCACGGATAAGTTTACTTACGACAAACCTCATAAAAAGACTCTAAAGGCTGTTGGTTCGCTTTCTCGATATTATATTCACGGTGATTCAAGCGCTGTTGGAGTTCTTATGAGGGCAGGCCAGCCGTTTGCTATGAGATATCCCCTTATAGATGTAAAAGGTAATGCGGGCAATCTTATGGAATCTGGTAACTGGGCACATCAGCGTTATACCGAAAGTCGTTTAAGTGAACTTTCTAACTATTTATTCGCTGACATTGATAAAAATACAATTAATGATTGGCGAGATAATTATGATAATACAGAACAATATCCAGGAGTGCTTCCTAGTAAAGGATATTATAATATAGTAAATGGCACTCTTGGAATTGGAACTGGTCTTGCGTCCAGCATACCGCAGTTTAACCTGCGCGAAATTAATAACGCTCTTATCTATTTGCTTCAGCATCCAGATTGTGATTTTGAAGAAATTTACTGCGCGCCAGATTTTGCTACTGGTGGATTATTGCTAAATGAGCAGGACGTAAAAGAATCGCTTAAAAATGGTAACGGCCCAGCTTGTAAACTGCGGTCGGTAATAGAGTATGATATTTCAGACCATTGCCTGGTAGTAAAAGAAATTCCCTATGGAGTTTATACTAATACTATCTGCGGCCAGCTTGAACAAATTATTGAAGCCGACGATAATCCTGGTATTGATAGATTTAATGATTTAACAGGTGAAAAGGTTAATATTAAAATCTATCTTCATAAAAATATTAATCCGGATAGAGTAATTAAGTATCTTTATAAGAATACTGCATTACAATATTATTATGGAATTAATATGACAATGCTTGACAATGGTAAATTTCCAAAAGTATTCACCTGGAAAGAGGCTCTGCAAGCTCATATCGACCATGAAAAAATTATTTATAGAAATGGCTTTGAATATGACTTAAATAAAATTAAGCATCGTATTCATATCATTGACGGGTTATTAATTTGTCTTGCTTCTATTGATGAAGTGGTACATACTATCAAGTCTTCTGAGAATACCTCTGCAGCAAGTCTGGCTTTACAGAAAAACTTTTTGTTAGATGCCGAACAAGCGAAAGCCGTTCTTGATATGAAACTTAGCCGTTTGGCAAACTTAGAGGTCAAAAAGCTTGAAAATGAAAGACAAGACCTTGACCAGAAGAGACAAGAGATTGAAAGAATCTTAAATGATGAAGAGTTGTTTAATCAAGAGTTAATCAAAGGATGGCAGGAAGTAAGTAAAAAATTTGGCGACGACAGACGTACTAAGATTGTTAAACTCGCAGAAGAAAATGAAAATGGAGAGTTGCAGGATATTGTTGCCGAAAATTGTATCGTTGTATTAACCGAGGGCAACACCCTGAAGCGTATACCCACGAAGAACTTTACCGCCCAAAAGAGAAATGGTAAGGGTGTAAAGAATCAAGAAGATATTACTTCTATGATTATTAGAACTAATACTCTTGATAATCTAATGATTTTTACCAACAAGGGAAATATGTATCGTCTTCTTGTTGATGAAATTCCAGAAGGGACTAATTCATCTAGAGGTTACCCCATTGATGCTCTTGTATCCATGCAGGCAGACGAGCAGGCGCAAGTAATTTATTCTATTTACAGAGACACCAATGCTCAGTATATTTGTTTTGTTACTAAGCAAGGAAATATTAAAAAGACCAGTTTGGAAGATTATTTAAAAACCAAGAAAAAGAATGGTATTGCCGCAATTAGCCTGCGCGAAGGGGATAGTTTAGCATCTGCCTTTTTAGCAAAGGATGAAGATGTTATTATCTTGACAAGAAATGGCTATGGAATTAAGATAGCTTCTAAAGAAATCTCCGCTTCTGGACGTGTAACAATGGGCGTTAAGGGAATTACACTTGGTAAAGATGATGAAGTAGTATGTGCACTCCCGATTAGAGATTCGAATGATTCACTCGCGGTCTTCGCGGAAGCCGGAACAGCTAAGAAATTCCCGATTAAGGAAATCACTCTACAAAATCGTGGAGGTAAAGGACTTATTTATAGTAAGGAACCTGCGGCCGCCGCCTGTTTAATCTCTGATGGAGATACAGTGCTTGTAGTGGGAAATAAAAATTCGATTTGTGTAAAAGCAGAAGATATTCCAGTAGGCCAAAGAACCACTATGGGCAATCAAATTATTAAAGGTAGTAAGGTTATCGGAGTGAGTAAAGTATGAATTTAAAAGATTTTTGTTTTTATAAAAATCAATTTGAAGAGTTAAAACAAGTTGTAGAGGAATACCCAATAACAATGGAACAAATCGTTTTGTGTGCAAAAGAGCTTGGCAAAATCGCGGAGTATGGTAAACTTGGGGTTTACTATCACATATTGTTCGATGGCGCTCACTCAACTTGAATAATTAAAAAATTTTTTATATAATAATCGTAGATTAAGGAGATAAAAATTCTTTATAAAAAACTAATGGAGAATGGGACGAAAATGATTAATTTATTATTAACATTTTTCATATAATTATGAAAGGTGATGATAATAAAATGGAAAAAGACGAAATTAATTTAGGAAAAGCAGAAGATTTGCGAGGATAGCGTTTTGGGTTTTTAGAACCGCAATATAGAACAAAAAATATTGGTAAACATACAGCATGGAAATGTAAATGTGTTAGAGATAATAATTTAGTATCAGTGAGAATAGACCATTTAAAAGAGGGTAGAGTAATATCTTGTGGTTGCTATAATAAAGAATAGGCTAAATAGAAAATAACTAAATTATAGTATAAAGGTAAAAATATGAAAGATATTACTGGACTTAAAAGTGGTTTTTTAATTGCTATTGAGCCAACTGAAAAAAGAATTTCTTATGGAGCAAACAATTCTAGAGTTGTATGGAAATGTCAATGTTTAAGTCCAATACATAAAATACCAGTTTTTTGTGAAGCAACTACGACTGATATTACTACAAAAAATAAATTATCTTGTGGTTGTATTAAATCGTATGGCGAGGGAAGAATAATAGAAATTTTATTACAAAATAATATTTTATTTGAATAGCAAAAAACTTTTGACACTTGTCGTTTTCCAAAAACAAATTATTTAGCATATTTTGATTTTTACCTACCAAAATATAATATTTTAATTGAATTTGATGGTAAGTAGCATTATTTATAGAATGCTGGATGGAATGAGTCATTAGAGAGTATTTAGGAAAGAGATAATTATAAAAATCAATGGTGTAGAGAACATAATATTTAGTTAATTAGAATCCCATACTGGGAAAGAGATAATATAACATTAAAGGATATTATTTATGAATGAAATAGACACAATGAAAAATATAGTTAAAACTCTAAATAAATATACAGAATTATATGATTTAGGGTGTCCCGTAGTTAGTGACAAGGAATGGGATAACCTTTATTTCCAACTTCTTGAAATGGAACGAAAGACTGGTATAATTTATCCCGATTCTCCTACTCAAACAATTAGTTACGAGGTAGTAAACAAGCTTTCAAAAGTAGAACATAGTCATAAAATGCTATCTTTAGAAAAAACCAAAAACGTGGATGAAGTTGAGGCTTTTTTAGGCAATAATGATTATGTGGTTATGGCAAAATTAGATGGACTTACGTGCTCTCTAACTTACGAAAACGGAGAGTTGGTACTGGCAGAAACCAGGGGGAACGGAGTAGTAGGAGAAGATGTAACTCACAATGCAAAAGTTATATCTTCTATTCCACAAAAAATCAATTATAAAGAAACTTTAATCGTTGATGGTGAAATTATATGTTTTGAGTCAGATTTTGTTGATTTTTCTCAAGATTATAAAAATCCACGCAATTTTGCGGCCGGGTCAATTAGACTTTTAGATGCCAAAGAGTGCGCTGGCCGCAAACTTTCTTTTATAGCTTGGGATATGATAAAGGGATATGACGAAGAAGATTTATTTACCAATAGATTAAATTTACTTCAAAATTTAGGATTTCAAACAGTACCTTGGATAAAAGAAAATCCGATTTATGCTATAGCAGACATGAAAGACTATTGTCAGCATAACAATTATCCAATAGATGGTGTCGTTTTTAAATTTGAAAGTGTAAAGTTTGGTAAATCTTTGGGAGAAACTTCACACCATTTTAAGAATGCCATTGCCTATAAGTTTGCTGACGATGAATATGAGACCGTTCTACGAGATATAGAATGGTCAATGGGAAGAACTGGAATTTTAACTCCTGTAGCAATTTTTGACCCAGTGGATATGGATGGTAGCTTAGTGTCTAGAGCAAATTTGCACAACATTAACATACTAACAGATATTCTTGGAGAACCTTATGTCGGACAAAAGATTTGGATAATCAAGAGTAATATGATTATTCCGCAGGTTATTAGGTCAGAGATAGTTAAAGAACATAATTCTACAATTCCATTTATTGCAAAATGTCCATGCTGCGGCGAACCAACCTCGATTATTGAATCGGACAGTGGAACTAAAGAACTATATTGTTCTAATCCATTGTGTAGTGGAAAGCTAATTAATAGATTAGACCACTATCTTGGTAAGAAGGGCTTGGACGCAAAAGGTATTTCAGAAGCAACCTTAGAAAAATTAATTGAATGGGGCTGGGTGTCCAATATCGAGGATATTTATAGTCTTTATTTATTTAAAGATGAATGGAAGAAAAAGCCCGGTTTTGGAGAAAAATCCGTTAATAATATTTTAGAAAGCATCAATAATAGTAAAACAACCACTCTTACTAAATTTATCACTGCTATTGGAATTCCACTGATTGGAAACGCAATGGCAAAAACCTTGTCTAATTATTTTAAAACATGGGAAGCGTTTAGAGAAGCAGTAAAAACTGGTTTTGATTTTTCTAAATTGGATGATTTTGGTCTTATTACTTCAGAAGCAATTTTAAATTTTGATTATACAGAAGCAGATAAACTTTATCTATATCTTAATCTTGAGATAGAAGATGTTCCAGTTTCTAATAAGTTAGAAGGCAAAAAGATTGCAATTACAGGAACACTTCATAATTTTAAAAATCGTTCGGAATTACAAGCTGTAATCGAACAAGCAGGGGGAAAAGTGGTCTCATCTGTTACAAAAAATACAAGTATTTTAATTAACAATGATACTGCGTCAGCCTCAAGCAAAAATATAACTGCCAAAAAACTGAATATTCCTATCATTACAGAAGAACAGTTTATGACGGATTATATTGACTAACAAAAAAATTTTTTATATAATAAAAATGTAAAAAATGAGGATGAAAAAAATTAAATGAAGAAAAAAGAGTTAAAGCAGTTAGCTCAAAAAATTGCTGATGCTGAATTAAACATTCAACGAAACGAAAACGTGGAAGAATCCAAAGAATTGATTATGAAACTAACAAGCCAAGTTGATTGGCAATATTTAGATTAGTTGGATGAATTAATTCAAACACTTCTTCACAAATCCGAAAATTAATTTTTTTACAAAAAACAAAATATTTTATTTATTAAAAGGAGATTATGTAATTATGGCTATGAAAGAGAATTCGAAGAAAGTTTTGTTATATCTAAAGGGTATTAACGGTCAGGACGTGACTGCCGCAGACGTTGCTGAGGCTCTGGGTCTTGAGAAGCGTTCCGTTGATGGTATTTTTACCTCTGCTATTCAGCGCAAGGGTCTGGGTGTTCGCACCGAGGCAGAAATCGAGCTTCCTGATGGTAAGCATCGCGCAGTTAAATTTTTGTCTCTAACTCCCGCCGGAATGGCTTTCGACCCCGATAGTGATGAGGACTAATTTTAGGCCAAAAGCTGTTAGTTTATATTTTATAAAACCGATATTATATCGGGAGGAATTTTCTTCCTCCCGATAATTTATATATGGAGGCTTTGTAAGATGCCAGTAATTGATTTATTAGGAAAGAAATTTGGTAAATTAACAGTTTTAGAAAGAGACATGTCTAAAACCGGTGGAGCAGCATATTGGATTTGTAAATGTGACTGTGGTAATATTATTTCTACAAGAGGAACATCTTTACGGGACGGCTCAAAACAAGATTGTGGATGCATAAATAAGGAAAAAAGAAGAAATAATGTTGACATTACAAAATATATAGGTTAGCGCTTTGGAAGATTCGTTGTTAAAGAAAGAGATCTTACTAAACCTATAGGACATGGAAATTCTTCTTGGTGGATATGTCAATGCGACTGTGGAAATATTAAGTCCTGTGATATTACACAATTAAAACGAGGAAATATTTAGTCTTGTGGTTGTTTAAAAACTGAAATGTTAAACAAAAGAAATATAAAGGATATAACAAATTAGCGTTTTGGAATGGTAGTAGCAAAAAAAAATACTTATCAAAAAAGCACCCACAATAGCTACATTTGGTAGTGTGAGTGTGATTGCGGTAATACTGAGTATTTTGTATCAGCAGAATCACTATTATCTGGAAAGATTCATTCTTGCGGTTGTAATACAAGATCCTATGGAGAACGAAAGATAAATGAATTATTGCTACAAAATAATATATTATTTATTCAAGAATTTAAATTTTTGGATTCTGATATTTCAAAATTAAGATATGATTTTGCTATTGTCGATAATAACTATAAGCCAATACGCTTAATTGAATTTGATGGAGAATAGCATTTTAAGCCAAAAGAATGTTTTGGCGGAGAAAAAGCTTTTCAAATATAGTAGCAGCACGATATGTTAAAAAATCAATATGCTAAAAAAAAGAATATTCCATTAGTACGTATCCCCTACTATGAATTAAACAATATTACATTAGAAATGATAATGGGGGATGAATTTTTAACATGACTATATTATATATTTTACTAGGTCTAATAGCGGGTAGTCTTGGGGTATATCTGCTATTAAGGCCCAAATTAAAATTAACAGTTTAGAAAAATCTTGCTATTGAGTAGGAGAACCAAAAGCTTGAAATCGAAAATGCTAATTTAAATAGCATGAAGAAAGATAAAGAAGAGTTATTGCACTAGGCCGAAAAAGAATATCTTGCCATGGGTGCCAAAAGAGAGGAAATAAGAGAATCTCTTGAGAATCTAAAGGAGACGCAAACCAAGGCTGCTGACGATATTTTTGTTTTGGCGAGACAAAATGCTGAGTAGGCTTTTGATAATGAAGTTGAAAGAATTAATCAAGAGCTAGAAGCCAATAGAGAGCAAGCCGACAAGGAATACAAACAAACTTTAAAAGAGTTAGTTGAAGATTTTTCTAAAGAGGCTGCGGCCGCAGGTTTAGAGCTCTCTAAGCTCAGACAAGAGTTGGCAGAAACAAAGTCTATAGTAGATAGCGCGGTTGCCGACCGCAAACGAGCCATCGAAATGGAAGAAAAAAGCGACTTTTATAAGCTATAGCTATCTCACGAAGATATATAGGAGATAGCTAAATTAAGAGAAGTATTACCCTATCTCCGGGACAAAGAGCCTTTAAATAAGGTTATCTATAAAGTATATTATGAAAAGCCATATACCGATTTGGTTGGCCGAGTATTAGGATAGGGTAAGCGCACTGGTATTTATAAAATTACCAATACTAAAAACGGTATGTGTTATGTGGGACAAGCGGTCAAATATCGGCCGGTGAAAAACTTTTCCTAGTTGCTGCTAGGGGTCATTTAATATTAAATGGCTAACGAGGAATGATATTAAAATATAGAATCTCGTGGGAAATTTTGTATAATTCATCTTTCACAAGCTTTAAATAGATATGAAGGGTGGTTGAAAATAACATGATTACAAATGTTAAAGATTTAACTAATAATACAGGGATTTATAAAATTAATTATTCTAATGGTAAAATTTATATTGGATAGGCTCTATCCTTTAGAAGTAGAGCTAATGAGCACAATTCAAAAAACGCATATCCTTGTGACAAAGCTTTAAAAAAATATGATGCTGTAATGGAGATATTACAAGAAAATATTCCCATAGACTAGTTGGACATTCTTGAAGAATTTTGGATTTCAAAATTTAATGCCACAAATAAAGAAATAGGATATAATATTTTATCTGGTGGAAATGCCAGTGGAAAACGTGGAATTGAAAATTAGAACGCAACGTTTAAAACTCAGGAAGAATTAAATGAAATATTAAATCTAATTATAAATCATACCGAATTGTCATATGATGATATAGCAAAAAGATTTAATATAAATAAAAATACTGTTTTAAATATTGCAAAGGGAAATACTTACAAACAAGAAAATTTAAAATATCCATTACGTTTAAATAATCATGATTGTCTTAAAAAAGATAAAATAAGTGACTATTTTGAAACGGAAGAACAATTAATTTTATTTAAAAATGATTTAAAGTTTCGATGGGATTTATCCTTAGAAGAAGATATTCCAAATAAATGGAATATTCCAAAAAGAGTTTGTAGACAAATCAACCATGGAGAATTATTTAACGAATACGGGACTTTTACGTATCCAATTCGCTCTAAGTCACATAGCCTAATGGATTAGCAATAGATAAAAAATATATTAAATTCATTAAGAACTACTAGTAAGTCCATGGAAGTGATAGGTTTAGAAAATGGTGGATTACATAGAAACACTATTAGTTAGATTAATTTAGGAAAAAAATATCCAATAAAAGGGTATGATTATCCAGCCAGAAAAAAGAAAATATAATTATACAAAAAACCTGTATCGACTATTCCCAAAGTCTTCTGGACCGGGAAGTAGGGCTACTATTAGCACGTAGCTGCATTTTAGGTAACGAAGTGCATTAAATGCCGAAAAGGTTTCCTGTATGTAATATTACAGTAAGAAATAGTCAAAATTAAAAACAATTTGCGATTTACGTGAAAGGTGGCGCCAGCATATCAAGCGCGGTGTCGGCGCCGACCCACCAACACGAAATAAACTCTACCCAGCTATGCTTGCTTTTGGAGTAGAAAATTTTACTTTTGAAATCATAGAAGAATGCTCTGAAGCAGAACTTAATAACAAAGAACAGTTTTGGTAGGAATACTTTCACACAAAAGATTTTGGATATAGTATAAAATAAGGAGTCAAATAGAATGATTAAAGTTTTTACGGTTAATGTAAATGGAAGAATTGAACTAACAAAAGAAGAACTTCAAGACTTATTAAATGAGGCATATTGGGATGGCTTTTCTAATGGTAACAAATCTATGACCTATACTTACCCCACTTCACTACCCATACAGCCTTATTATAGCTGGACAGCATCAGCAAGTTCTGATTCAACTACTTATACATTAGCATCAACAGGAATGGTAGATAATAATGACAGATGAATTTTTTGAAGCCTTTGTATACGATACGTCATTACCAAAGGCATATCATCAAGCCTTAACTATTCTTTAGCAAGCACAAATTACCCCGTGTCCAGATTGGGATACCAATCAAAAAGAATGCTCTATGACAATGGTGATAGAAAATCCCTTAGAAGAACCTATGATAAGTAAATTATCTTTTTGTGACCCAATGAGTCTAGAGCAATATCGACAAGAAATGCTTGATGGTATTTTGGATTTTGAGGTGGATTATGGTAACTGGAGTTATACCTATCATATGCGTATGGTAGGGTATCCTATTACTATATTTAATAAACCCGACTATCTTAATCAAATCCATTTTGTTATAGATGAGCTGCGGCGTAATCCATATTCGCGAAGAGCTGTTATAGATATTCGCAATAATGATGAAGACGCTTATAGTAACGATCCAGCATGTTTGCAACATATTCAATTCTTTATTCGAAACAACAAGCTTCATATGAAAGTATTATTTCGTTCCAATGACGCTTGTAAAGCCACTTTTATGAACGCATTTGCTTTAATAATGTTGCAACAGAGAGTTGCAAATGAATTGGGTGTAGAAGTTGGTAGTTATACACATCGAGCAAATAGTTTTCATTGTTATGAGAAAGATTTCAAAATGCTAGACGGATATGTTGAACGTATAAAAACCGATCCCGATTCTCTATGCTATTCTTATCAAGATGACTGGAAGGAGCTTATGGAAGAAGCCCAACCCGCTATTAATGAAAAAGTAGATTCCCTAATGGCCAAAGACTTGCCTTTGTATTAAAAATTTGATATAATATATATAGAAAAAGTAAAGAAAGGTTATAAATATTATGTCAAAAAAACAAGTATTTATTGATTATGTTGCACAGCTCTTTGATGAAAGTCACGACGATATTCCAGAAGATGCTTGGGACTATTGGAAGGCTTTATTAGCGGAAAAGAGTACAGAAAAACCCCAATTTACCGATAATGGCAAGGTTATTTTAAAGTTTTTAAAAGATAATGTTCAAATTGAAACATGGAAGTCAAAAGATATAGCCGAAGGTATTGGAATTTCTTCAAGAGGAGTTTCAGCGAGCGCTCGAAAGCTCGTAAACGATGGATATATTGATAAAGTAGGACAAGATCCGGTGTTTTATGTTTTGACAGAAAAAGGAAAAGAAGTTATATTTGAAGATTAAAAAGGAGATTAAATAAAAGATATGCGTAAGACTAAGAATACAACCTATATTGAAGGCTATATTTATGAGCACAAGCTTGAAGCTCGCGTGACAGGCGAAAATTCTAAGAATCCTGGCACTCCATTTATCATGGGCAACCTTGATATTGCTACTGATAATGCGATTACAAATATTGTAACCGTTCACTTTACTTATGTTACTCCTGTAACTTCTAAGGGCAATCCTAACGCCACTTACGAGGTATTGAAGGGAATTATTGATGGTAAGTACAAGACCGTCATGGGTAGTGGCAAGGAAGTTGCCAATAAGGTTCGTATTGACAGTGCCATTGGTCTTAATGAATTTTATTCTGATAGAAATGGCACAAGTGAACTCGTTTCTGTAAAGAGAAATGAGGGCGGCTTTGTTCATATTACCGACTCCCTCAAGGAAAATGAGAATGAGCGCAACACCTTTACTGCTGATATTGTAATTACTAACGTGTCTCGCGTGGAGGAGAATCCTGAGCGTAACATTACTGAACATTCTATTGTTCGTGGATGCGTTTTTGATTTTAGAAATTCTATTCTCCCCGTAGAGTTCGTAGTTCGTCATCCAGGAGCGATGAATTACTTTGAAAGCCTTGAAGCTACTTCTTCTCATCCTGTATTCACTCAGGTAAGTGGTGTTCAGGTTTCTCAGACCGTAAGTCGTTCCGTTGAAACCACAACCCCTTGGGGTGAGACTGTCGTTAAGACAATCCCCTCTTCTCGTAGAGAGTGGGTCATTACCAATGCTCTCACGGAGCCTTATGATTTTGGTAATGATAGTGAAGACTTGACTCCTGCTGAGCTTGTTAAGATGATGGGTCAGCGTGAGACTGATTTGGCAACTATTAAGAGCCGTCAGGATGAGTACAGAGCTTCTCGTGCGGCCACCCCTGCGCCGACCGCAGCCCCAGTCCAGGCAAGCTCTCAGGGATTTAACTTTTAATGGAAGTATGTGTTGATTTAGAAGAGGTAAAGGGCTTTGTTACAAGCAAAGCCTTTACCCGCTTCCTACTTGACAACAACACAGATATATCTGTGTCAGCTTATATTTTACAAACATTATTAAATCAAATTGGTATAGATATGGAGAAGTAGAATAATGGCAATTAATCTTTTAACAATTCAGCCCAATAAAGTGTCTCGTGACCTGAGCGGATATATCACCTATATTTACGGACCTCCTAAGGTCGGCAAAACTACTTTGTGTTCTAAATTTCCCGGAGCACTTCTATTAGCTTTTGAAAAAGGATATAATACAATTCCTGGTATTTTGGTTCAGCCCATTGAAAAGTGGTCAGAGGTTAAGGAAGTTATTAGGGAACTAAAGAAGAAGGAAGTTAAGGACGTATATAAGACGATTATTATTGATACCATTGACATAGCTGGTAGCCTGTGCGAAAAGTATGTGTGCAGTCAGCTGGGTATTGACAGTATCGGCGATGGCGGATGGACGAATAATGGCTGGTCTCGCTATAAGAAAGAATTTGAAGAGACTTTTAGAACGATAACTTTGCAGGGATATGCGCTTGTTTTTATCTCTCACAATCAAGAGAAAACTTTTAAGCGTAAGGATGGTACCGAGTATAACATGACCGTACCAACTGCACAGAAGTCTATCAACAATATTGCGAAAGATATGGCAGACCTGTATTGTTATGCAGAACTTGATGAAGTTTCTAAAGAGCGCAAGTTGGTTATGCGTTCTTTGGATAATACAATTGAGTGCGGCAGTCGTTTTAAATATATGGCTAATGAAATTCCGCTTGATTATGATGCTCTTGTGAGAGCGGTCAACGAAGCAATTGACAAAGAAGCAAAAGAAAATAATAATCAATTTGTTACCAATGAACGAGTGGTGGCGCCAGTGGAAGAGCAGTATAATTATGACGAACTATTAACCGAGTTTAATGATTATGTTACACCTCTAATGCAGAAAGACCCTCAGTATTATGGACCGCGTATTGTATCTATTGTTGAGAAATATCTTGGCAAGGGAAAGAAAATCGCAGACTCTACTATTGACCAGGTTGATTTAATTTATCTTGTTGTTTCTGAGCTTAAGGCAGATTTGAAATAAGCCAGAGTTTATACTCTGGTTTATTTTTTATCGGAGTGATTTTATGGCAAAACATATAGTTATATGTAAATATTGCGGAGAAAAATTTGATGCTAATAAAGAGCCTTATGTAATGGCTAGTTCAAGGCGCTACGCCCACGCTAGCTGCGCGGCCGCCGCAGACGCATCAAAAACCCAAGAAGAACGAGATAAAGAAGCTTTAGAAGCCTATATTAAACAATTATTTAATATACCCAAACTAACGCCAAAAATTAATTAGCAAATTAAAACCTTTTACGAAAAAAATGGATATTCTTATTCGGGTATGTTAAAATGTTTAATTTATTTCTTTGAAACGCAGAAACATTCTATCGACTAGGCTAATGGAGGTATAGGGATTGTTCCATATATATGGGAGTAGGTGTAGCAATACTATTTCTCACTTTGGCTTATACAACAAAAGAATGAAAATAAAAATATTCAAGAGTTTAAACCTCAAGAGATTATAATTTCCATCCCACCACCGCAAAGAAAAATCAAAAAACGAAAATTATTTAGCTTTTTAGATAAGGAGAATGAAGAGTGAGTTCAAAATATGTTGATACTACAAGTATAATGTAGGTCATCGGCAACGTCTACAAGAATCCTTCTCTCCTGGATTAGACAGATAAATATGTAATTACAGATGAAGATTTTCCAGACCAATTCCATAAGATAGCTTTTGGTACTATTTTTAAATTACATGAGCTTGGGGCGCAAAAGATTACCTTAAATGATATTGTAAATTTCTTATCAACTCGTCCAAAAAGTGAAGCTATCTTTAAGCAGCAAAAAGGCGAAGCGTGGTTTACCAAAATTATTGACTCTGTAATTCCCGAATCGTTTGACTATTACTATGATAGATTAAAGAAATTTTCACTATTAAGGGCTTATGATAATTTTGGAATTGATGTTAGTGATATTTATGATATTGATAATATTCTAGATTCCAAAAAGAAGCAACAACAAGAAGATATTTTGGATAACTCTTCTTTAACGCAAATCGCAGATATGATAGACAGTAAAATAGATGCTATTCGTTTAAAATTTGTTGATGATTGTTATGAAGAAGCAGAACAAGCCGGTGAAGGAATTTTTGACCTAATAGAAAGTTTTAAATTTCGTCCAGAAGTAGGAGTACCTTTGTATGGGCCTTTTATTAATACTGTGACGCGCGGAGCCAGGCTTAAAAAGTTCTACTTACGGAGCGCAGCGACCGGGGTTGGCAAGACGCGCAGTATGATTGCTGACACCTGTTACATAGGTTGCGACCGAATATATGATGAATATGTTGGATGGATTAAAACCGGAGCCGCGCAGCCAACTCTATTTATAACAACAGAGCAAGAAAAAGAAGAAATCCAAACAATGATGTTAGCCTTTTTGTCAAATGTTAATGAAGAACATATCATTAATGGGCGATATGAGGGTGATGAAGATAGTAGGGTATTAGAAGCAGCCAAGATATTATCCGAAAGTAAAATCTATATTGATGAACTACCGGACTTTTCATTATAGGATATTGAAAACCATATAAAGAAAAATATCCGTGAACACGATGTACAATACGTTTTTCAAGATTACATACATACCTCCATGAAGATTCTTGAAGAGATTACACGACGTAGTGGCGGAGTTCGTTTAAGAGAAGATAATATCTTATTTATGTTATCTAACAAACTTAAAGACCTATGTAATCAGTATGGAATTTTTATCATGTCCGCAACTTAGCTCAACGGAGATTATGTCGATGCCGAAACGCCGGACCAAAACTTGCTTCGCGGGGCTAAGGCGATTGCTGACAAAATTGACTACGGGAGCTTGCTTCTGCTCTCTCGTGAGCGAGACTACGAGGCTCTTGAACCCATATTATCAAAATCAACTTTTGAAAAACCAATTATTAAAATGTCTATTTATAAAAATAGACGAGGAAGATATAAGGGTATTTACCTTTGGTGTAAGGCCGATTTGGGTACTTGCCGCATACAACCCATGTTTGCAACCGGATGGGATTATGAATTAATTCAAATGGATGATGTAAAAATCGAATTAAAAGATGAAGCTCCTTGGGAGACAAAGAAAGGATAAAATCTAATGACAGTAAATAAGACAGGTTCTCTACATGAAAGAGTTGGAAGCGTAGAATATATCATGAATAGCGCAATGGCGGACGAAATTTTAAAAACTCGCAAGGGCGACGACAAAAAGCTGCGGCCGCAGGACTATTTAATCAAATATGTAAATGAGGATTGCGGACTGCTAAGAAATTGCACCAAAGTGACAGTGATTTAATTGTTAATTTTTGACAAGAAAGAAATTCGAGATAGTTTAACTCTTGAACAAGTTTATGAGCTTTTAGACCACTGGGGAGCTGAACCAGAATACTGCCCAACTGGTCTAATTGCTCGGACCATTTGTCACAATCCACCTAATGAGCCGGCTTCTCGCAAATTATATTATTATCAAAATACTACTTTATTCCAATGTTATAGTAATTGCGGATTATTTGATATTTTTGAACTAACAATCAAAGTAATGCAAATTCAGCACAACATCACATATGATTTAAATGAAGCGGTAAGATGGGTTGCTTAGTATTTTGGTTTTTCGGGCAAAGAAGAAAATATTGAAGAAATAAATTCATTAGAGGATTGGAATATTTTTGCCGGATATGATAGGATTTAGGATATATAGATTAAAATGCCCGATATTGTTCTTAAAGAATATGATGACGATATTTTAACTCGATTCAATTATGATGTAAAACTAGAGCCATGGTTGAAAGAGGGAATTTCCCAAACGGTATTAGACCATGCTGAAATTGGTTTTTATCCAGGAGGGGATTAGATTACAATTCCTCATTTTGACAAGGATGGTCGATTTATAGGCTTGCGCGGCCGCAGTCTCAGTGAAGAAGATGCCCAACTCTATGGTAAATATAGACCAATTCGAGTGAATAACACCATCTACAACCATCCACTCGGAATGAATCTTTATAATCTTAATAATAGTCGATTTAATATATCAAAAATTAAAAAAGCTATAATATTTGAGTCCGAAAAGAGCACCCTCTTATACCAAACATACTTTGGCTTTGATAACGATATTTCTACAGCTTGTTGCGGCAGTAATATTTCAGCCTATCAAATGTAGCTACTTCTGGACGCGGGGGCGCAGGAAGTTATTATAGCTTTTGACCGACAGTTTCAAAACGTTGGAGATAAAGAATTTATCGCATTAAAAAAGAAAATTACGAAGATATATGATAAATATAAAAATTATATAACAATTAGCTTTATATGGGATAAGAAAATGATAACCGGATATAAAGCCAGTCCAGTAGACGAAGGAAAAAATAAATTTTTGTAGTTATTTAAAGAAAGGATATTTTTATGAACTAAAAAGGGTGATAGTGATTAATCTAATAGAAAGAATTTTCAAGAATATTAATAGATGGTGATTAATATGAAAGGGGGTTGAATATTCTATGGAATATCAACTATTAGGCCCGGAACTCTTGGATAGAACAGATTTAACGCCAATCGAACGGGTCTTCTTAAACAGGGGCATTGAGCCTCAAAATATTAATCACTATCTTCAAACGACCGAAGAAGATATTTTAAATCCATTGTTGTTAGAAAATATGGATAGAGGGGCAAGGATGTTAGTAAAGCATTTTGCGGCCGGAGATAAAATTTTTATCTAGGTAGATAGCGATGCAGATGGTTATACAAGTTCAGCAGCCTTAATTAACTATCTTAACTTCATTGCGCCAGGGCATACACAACAAAATATCTCTTATCGGTTGCACGAAGGAAAGTAGCATGGTATTATTTTAGATACCATTCCTTCAAACATTAAATTACTTATTGTTCCAGACGCGGGAAGCAATGATATAGAACAATAGCGCATACTATCAGAATAGGGAATCGATGTTTTGGTATTAGACCATCACGAGGTTGAAGAAAAATCTCCATATGCTTGCATTATTAATAATCAATCCTGTGATTATCCGACTAAGTCTCTATCTGGTGTGGGTATAGTATATAAGTTTTGTTAGTATTTAGATACTTTGTTAAATGTAAATTATTCATCAAAAATATTAGATTTGGTCGCTATTGGAATTATAAGTGATGTAATGGATTTACGAGATTATGAAACAAGAGAATTAATCACTCTTGGTTTTAATGATATTGAAAATCCTTTTATTGCGGCTTTTGTAGAAAAGCAATCTTACAGCTTAAAGGGGGAATTAACCCCAGAGGGCGTATCATTTTATATTGCACCATATATTAATGCTACTGTAAGAATGGGTAGTTAGAATGAAAAATAGCTCTTATTTGAGTCAATGCTAAACTTTAAAGCCTATGATAAAATTCTATCAACAAAACGAGGAAGTAAAGGATAGCTTGAAACAAGAGTAGAGCAAGCTTGTAGAAATTGCACTAATATTAAGAGTAGACAGACCAAAGCAAGAGATACAAGCCTAGAGATAATCAGGTCTATCATCGAGGAAAATGATTTAGCAGATAATCCAATATTAATTATTTAGTTAGAGAATCCAGTAGAGGAAAATCTAACGGGATTGATTGCTAATCAATTAGTAGGAGAATATCAAAAGCCCGTTCTTTTATTAAATAGATACATAGAAGTTGATGAAAGCACTGGTGAGGTATTAACAAACTCTTGGAGAGGTAGCGGACGTAACGACTCTTATTCTAAGCTAGGGAACTTGCGCGAATTGGTAGCAAATAGTAATTTAGTAGAATTCGCGTAGGGACATGCCTCTGCCTTTGGACTTAGTGTTTTGGATGAAAACATAGAATCATTAAAAACATATTTATATGAAGTATTAAAGTAGTTTGATACATCTGCGTGCTATTATGTTGATTTTATTTGGAGTGGCAACAATGCAGAATAGTCAAAGAATACGATACTTGATATAGGAAGTTTAAAATCTATTTGGGGCCAGGGATTAACCAAGCCCCAGGTCGCCATAGAAAATGTAAAAGTAACCGCAAATAATTTAACTTTAATGTCGCAAGACAAAAATCCGACACTAAAAATAAAACTTCCTGGTGATTTAAGCCTGATTAAATTCAGGTCGAGTAAAGAGGAATATGATTCATTATATTCTGAAACTGGTTGTGTTATAATTAATATCGTTGGCACTTGCGAACAAAATGTGTGGAACGGTAATATTAGTCCTCAAATCATTATTGAAGATTATGAAATTGTAAGTAAAACTGCCTATTACTTCTAATTCAAACACAATCTTTCGGCCTAATGAATAATTAGGAGGAAAGTTATTATGAAAAAAAGTTTTAGACTAGTAATTTGTATAATTGCATTATTTGCTATTATGTTAAATTATGCTACTGCAAATTCACCATTTATTCCAACTGACAATTTAAGTTTAGATAATTTAGCTTTTATTAGAGAACTTAAAGAAGCATATCAAGAATTGATTGATAGTCAAGAGTATGCGCACACGATGGCGGAATGTGCCCGCGCACTCGGTTATTCAGAAGATTGCGATATTATTACAACAGCTAAGGAAGAATGGCATTCAGCTCAAGATGAAAGATTATTAAATGCCGAGACCCAACATTATTGGGAAGAAAAATATAAAGAATATCCTTATGCCACATATATTTGGTTATTCTTAACATCTGAATTAAAGTATAGTAATTATGTTGCTGCTGGCCTTTTAGGTAATATGATGGTAGAAGTTGGGGGATGCACTTTAGATATTCAGTATTGGCTCTATTCTTATGATGATGCTTATTATTATGGAATTTGCCAATGGAATAAAGATGACTATCCCGACGTAAGAGGAAAAAATTTAATAGAGCAGTTAAATTATTTAGTAGAAACAATTGAATATGAATTAAATACTTTTGGATTTGCCTATGCCCGCAATTATAAGTATGCTAATTTTTTAGAGCTGGAATCAACAGATGAGACAGCTTTGATGTTTGCCAAATGTTATGAGCGTTGTGCTGCAAGCACTTATTCTTATAGACAAAAATGTGCTACGATTGCTTATAATTATTTTGTTAATTAAACTCTAAAGGGGGTTATGGTTTAACCATAACCCCCTTTTATTTTTTAGGAGATATAAAGTGCTTATGATTAAAAAGATAGAATCTTGTGAAATAAAAGATGCAAAGGGTAATGTGATTATGCAATTTAATAATAACCCATCGGTAACCTTTACTTTAGACGAAATTAGCTCAGTTTTAGATGCGGTAGAACCAGCACAGCCACGAGCTTCAGCACATGAAGCCAGGGAGGCGTTGCGTAAATTTTGTATTAGTTTAACAGAAGTTAATAGAGGGCTCAAAAAAGCCTCAGACGTATTATCCGAACTAGCAGATAAATGGAATGAAATTGGAAATATTTATGCCATTACCCCGGATGAAGTTGCGCAAGGGCTGCTCCGGGCGCAGACGCCAGATACAACCGTCACACCAAATGAAAATGAGGTTTACAATTTTTTGGAACAAAATGCCTATGATGAGGATTTCCATATTTAATTGACTAAGTTAAAAAAATATGATATAATATATATAGAAATGAAAGTAGGAGTTTTGGATATGCCAGCAAAATGTGATTATGATAAAGCTTTTAATTTTAACGTTACCTGTTTAGACCAATATGACTTCAGCGAATTTTTGACAGATGGACGAAGTCTTTGGAATATTAGAGACGCAATTGAAGAAAAATATGATAAAGAATTTAAAGAAAAATATGATATTTATGTATTTGATAATCTTGACGGAGAAGATACTTGTCAATATTTCGCAAGTAGATATAATGTCTGGTTTCAGGAATATACGGATTGGGTGGTGAGACACGAGAATGGAACTGACGAAAAAACAGCAAGAAGGACTTAAAATTGCGATAGAGCGATATAAAAATCACGAAAAGTTTACCGTAATTTCGGGTTATGCTGGAACAGGTAAATCAACGCTGGTTAAGTTCATCGTAGAAGCACTACCAGATATTGAGCCTGAATTGGACGTAAAATATGTAGCATATACAGGAAAAGCCGCTAATGTTTTAAAAAATAAAGGTTGTCCAGGAGCAACAACAGCTCATAAATTGATTTACGAGGCTCGTATGATGCCAGATGGTAAATATAGTTTCTTCCCTCGCCAAGAGCTAGAAGGCCATCCATTGGTAATTATTGTAGACGAGGTCTCAATGTTACCTAAAAAAATGTGGGACAGACTATGTTCTTATAATGTCTATATTATCGCTTGCGGCGACCCCGCATAGCTTCCTCCAGTGGCGGACAAAGGAGAGGACCCAGACAACCACGTACTTGACCATCCGCATATTTTTCTTGATGAGATTATGCGGCAGGCCGCAGAAAGTGAAATTATCAGATTGTCAATGCATGTCAGAGAAGGAAAATCCTTATCTTTATATTGGGCAGAAAATAAAGAAGTAATGATGATTCCAAAAGGTGAGCTAACTAATGATATGCTCCTGTGGGCCGATGAAGTTTTGTGTTCAACCAATGGGACTTGCGGCCGCCTGAATAATCGTATGCGCCAGGCCAAGGGATTGTTCGGGGACCCCCAGGTTGGGGATAAAATTATTAATCGTCATAATGAGTGGGAGTTTTTATCAAATAAACAAAACCCTTTAACAAACGGAATTATCGGTACGGTAGTAGGTAATAATTATAAACAAGACATTTATTACCCAGGATGGATTCGTAAAGAAGACCACAACTTTTCCATCCCGGTGTATTGGTGTGATATGGCGGGTGATGAAGAGGGAGAGATTTTCTCTGGAGTCATGATGGACTATGAAATGATAAACGGCAGAGAAGAGAGTTTGAACGGTAGGGAAAAATACCTAATTAATCGCTCTAAAATTAAATCCTTTATTCCCTTTACTTGCACCTATGGATATGCCATCACCACCTGGAAGGCCCAGGGCAGCCAATGGGATAAGGTCTTGCTAATGGACGAAGGATGGCCATATGAGCCAGAATTACGTCAGAAATTTTTATATACAAGTATCACACGAGCTGCGAATAAATTGGTGATTATTGTTTAAAATTTTGACTTTAATTAAAAATAAAGGTATAATATAAGTATGTTTGGTATAAATAATGATTATTACGACGAAATGTTAAATTATCCATGTTTAAGCAAAATGCCTGGTAACTGGTTGGTTAAACATGGTTTTGATAAAGCTTGGGATATGCTGATAAACGATGGCCTATGTGTTTTAATGGAAAGGTTAGAATATTTAGCAAGTCAAGAGCTTTTAAAAGAGGGTGATTAGTAAGTGAAGATTAACGATAGATATTATCCAGGTAGTCTTCATAATTAAACCATACGGATTATAGCAATTTAAGACTACGCGATTCTATTAACACTATTTCAGGACTGATAGATTATGCTATAGAACTTAATCACGAAGTTATTGCTATAACAGACCACGAAAGTGTTAGTAATGCAATAAAGGTAGAGAAATATTATAATTCAATTAAAAAAGAACATCCAAACTTTAAAGTAATTTTAGGAAATGAAATATATCTAACCCGTGATGGCCTTAATGCAGAGAACTTTGACAAAACCCAAGATAAATATTATCACTTCTTGCTCTTGGCGAAGGACGCTATTGGACATCAACAAATTAGAGAACTTTCTACAAGAGCATGGCTACGTTCATACACCGCTCAGAGAATGCGAAGAGTGCCAACCTATTATCAAGATTTGATTGATATTATCGGGGCAAATCCTGGTCATGTCATTGCGTCAAGTGCGTGTTTAGGTGGCTTTATTCCAACTGAATTGCTTCAATGGAACGAAAATAAAGATGATAATTTTTATCAAAAAATTGTTCAATGGGTTATTCAAATGAAACAATTATTTGATAATAATTTTTACCTGGAATTACAGCCGTCTGCTTCAAAAGAACAAACATTCGTAAATAGAGAATTGATAAATCTATCAAGATTAACCAATACTCCATATATAATAACGACCGATAGCCATTATTTAACCAAAGAAGACGCAAGTATTCATAAAGCATATCTTAATTCGCAAGATGGTGATAGAGAGGTTGATAGCTTTTATGCAACAACCTATATGATGAGCACAGAAGAACTTGAATCACATCTAGACCTGACTGAAGAAGAATTAGTATATGCGTATGAGAATATTTTGAACATCAAAGAGTCGTGTCAAGACTTTAGTTTATTAAAACCGCTTCGTATTCCAGAGCTGCTTTGGAAAACATATCCAGAAGATAGAGAAGCCATTGAGCACTATTCTCAATTAATTCCTTATCTTCAAACTTTTTATACCTCTGAATATATTGGCGATAAAATATTGGTTAATGCTATTGTTGATAAATTAAAGAAAGAGACAAAATTAAACGAACAAAATACTTATGATGCTATAAATACTTGTTTGGAAATGACTTGGATTTCTTCGGAAGTAAACAAGGCGCATTGGTCGGCATATTATTTAAATTTACAAAAAATTATTGATACTTGTTGGGAAGCTGGTAGTATTGTTGGTCCAGGGCGTGGTTCTGGCGTTGGATTTATCTTACTTTATATTTTAGATATTACCCAAATTAATCCTCTATGGGAAGATGTGCGGACGTTCGCTTGGAGATTTTTGAATCCAGCTCGTGTGTCCGTATTAGATGTAGATTTTGACATCGAGGGTGGCCGGCGGCCGCAAGTATTAACGAAGTTTAGAGAAGTTTATGGCGAAGACAGAGTAGCAAACGTAGTAACTTTTGGAACCGAAAAATCTAAATCGGCGATTTTAACTGCGGCCCGTGGACTGGGTATTGATGTAGATGAAGCACAGTATATTTCATCTTTAGTTCCATCTGATAGAGGAATGATACGCACCTTAAAACAATGCTACTACGGCGACGAAGAAAATGGTTTTGCCCCAATATCTTCTTTTATTAGAGAAATGGATGCCCGGCCAGAGCTCTGGCAGGTAGCGCAAAAAATAGAGGGTCTTGTATGCAGAATGGGTATTCACGCTGGCGGAGTTATTTTTGTTGATGAACCGTTTACTAATACAACGGGTCTTATGCGGGCACCCGATGGAACAATTATAACAGCCTTTGACCTTCATGACGCAGAAGCAGTAAGCCTTATTAAATATGATGCTCTTAGCGTTGAAGCCGAGGATAAAATACATGCTTGTATGGATTTGCTATTGGCCGATGGTGTTGTTGAGCCAGGAGCAACTTTAAAAGAAACCTATGAAAAGATAGTGGGTATATATGGACTTGAACGCGACGACCCCAAGATGTGGGAAATGGTTTGGAATCATAAAATCCTGTCGCTATTTCAAATGGAACAGCAAAGCGGTATTCAAGGTATTGCTTTAACAAAACCGAAAAGTGTAGAAGATTTAGCCCACTTGAATTCAGTCATTCGCTTAATGGCTCAAGAAAAAGGTGGAGAGCAGCCTTTATCCAAGTATGCTCGATTTAAAGAGAATCCAAAACTGTGGCGTCAGGAAATGACAAAATATGGATTGACAGAAGAAGAGCAACAGTTATTGGTACCATATGTTGGAGGTTCTTATGGTATTTGCGAAAGCCAGGAGGGTTTCATGCAGTTGGTACAGATTCCAGAGTGTGGCGGCTTTGACCTAAACTTCGCAGACCGACTTCGCAAAAGTATTGCAAAAAAGAATCCAAAAGAGTATGAAGCATTAACTAAGGAATATTTTGAAGTTACTGCGGAAAAAGGATTAAGCAAAAATCTGTGCAACTATGTATGGAACGTACTGGTAGCGACAAGTCGTGGTTACGGTTTTAAAATAAATTGAAACCCTATATAGAGATATATAGAAAAAAATCATTTAAATTGCGGGAAACCCCTTAGAGCTTTAACAACCAAGTTTAAATAGTAATATTTAAATGGCGAGGGTAATGACTAAGGTATGGTAAAATCGTTAAAGATTGGGCAATCCGCAGCAAAATTTCGGACAAAAACTACTAATCCATAATATAAAAAATCCGAAAGATGTTCAGAGACTATAATAATGACTTCCTAAATGATGAAGAGAAGGAAGATGGTATAGTCCAGACTACAACAGAAAAAACTGGCTTAGGAAACTAAGAGTAGTAAAGAATTTATCACACACACTTGCGTATTCATTAGTAGCTCTTCAAGAAATGAATTTAGCTTTTCGATATCCAATCATCTATTGGAATTGCGCTTGTTTGATTGTAAACAGCGGTGGCAATAATGATGAAGAGAATTTTGATGATGAATCTACAAGTACTGACTATACAAAAATTGCAAAAGCATTAGGCGATACTATCATGGCTGGAATTAAAGTAAGTCTGGTAGATATTAATCGTTCAGACTTTGGTTTTAAGCCAGATGTTGATAATAACCAAATTCTTTTTGGAATGAAAGCTTTATTAAATGTTAATGATGATGTTGTTAAAGATATAATAGCTAAACGCCCATATGTTTCAATTAAAGATTTTTATTATAAAGTAAAACCAAAGAAACAAGCTATGATCTCTCTTATTAAGAGCGGCGCTTTTGATAATATGATGGAGCGCAAGTTAGCAATGGCTTGGTACATTTGGGAAACTTGTGATAAGAAGAGTCGTTTAACTCTACAGAATTTACCTGGATTAATTCGATATGGTTTATTACCAGAAGATACTGAAGAAAGAGTAACGGCTAGACGAATTTATGAATTCAATCGGTATCTTAAAGCTGTATGTAAACATAAAGAAAATTCTACTTGGTATTTCTTAGACGATAGGGCAATAACCTTTTTACAAGAATTGGGATATGATAATTTAATTCAAGAAAATGAATTTCTTGAAATTAAGCCCTGGGATAAGATTTATCAAGGTTGGATGGATGTTTTTAGAACCTGGATTGCCGCAGATAAAGAAACTATTCTTGATAATTTAAATACTTTAATATTTAAGCAAGAGTGGGATAAATATGCATCTGGCAATTATTCATCGTGGGAAATGGAAGCCATGTGTTTTTATTATCATGACCATGAGCTAAAGAATATAGACTATCAAAAATATGGCTTGAGTAATTTCTTTAAACTGCCCACTATTCCAGTAGTAGAAAGAAGTTTTACCAAAGCTGGAAAGGTTATTAATATTTTTGAACTAACTCGTATATGTGGCACCTGTATTGCAAAGAATAAAAATAAAGGAACGGTATCTTTACTTACTCCGGAAGGAGTTGTAAATGTACGATTTGCTAAGGAATTATTTGCTATGTTTGATAAACAGCTTTCTGAGGTCCAGGAGGATGGTACCAAGAAGGTTACCGAGCGTAGTTGGTTTAATAGAGGTCAAATGATTATGGTTACGGGTATGCGGCAAGGCGATGATTTTGTTGTTAAAAAATATGCTTCTACCCCAGGTCATAGATTATATCATATAGACGAAATTATTAATGGAACTGAATTAAGAATGTCAGTGGAGAGGAATAGCACAGAATGAGAAAGAATGTTAATGACATAGATGAATGGGTAATATTGGAAGAATTTCCTTCTTATAGTATAAACAGAAAAGGTTTTGTTAAAAATAACGAAACTGGACATATCAAAATTCCTTCTATGGGAACTAGAGGATATCCTGTGGTGTCCCTTCAAAAAAATAAAAAAACTTATTTAAGAACAATACATATTTTACTGGGAAGAACCTTTATTTTTAATAACGATCCTATTCATAAAACCTAGATAAATCATATAGATGGAGATAAGGCAAATTATAATCTTTCAAATTTAGAATGGGTAACTCCACAAGAAAATAACAATCACGCTAGATGTACTGGTTTATATTTATCAGACGGTGATAAAGCTGTTATACAATTAGATCAAAATAATAATATTATTGCCGAATATCGTTCTGCTTCAGAGGCAAGTAGAATTACAGGAATTGGGCGAGCTAATATTTGTAACGTATGTCGTCATTATGTTTCTAAAGACAATAGGCATTATTATACAGCAGGAGGTTATAAATGGGAATGGAAAAAAAATATGATGCAATAAATCCTTAGCATTATAAAATTGGCGGCATTGAGTGCATCGACGCACTTGCGGCCGCCACTACCGGGCTGGAAGGAATTGAAGCAGTTTGTACTGCAAATGCCATTAAATATTTGTGGCGTTGGAAATATAAAAATGGCCAAGAAGATTTAAAAAAGGCCAAATGGTATATTGACCATCTGATTAAAGAATTGGACAAAAATAGCCAATAAATCAATAAGAAAAACTAAATATAGTGGAATGGCCTTTTTGAAAAAAACTATATTTAGTTAGGAGGATATGTATGTTTGTTAAAAAACGTGATGGACAAAAAGTTATTTTTAATAAACAAAAAATTGAAGATGCTATAAATAAAGCTTTTCTTGAAGTAGATGGATAGCTTTATGAAACTGATACCGCAAAAGAAATAGCCGATGAAATAGAAAGCTTCTATCAGTGCCATAAAATGGAGTAGCCAGATGTTGAAAGTATCCAAGATATGGTTGAAAAATATTTAATGTTGTCTGAACGCAAAGATGTTGCAAAAGCATATATTCGTTATAGATATAAAAAAGAGATTTTGCGTCAAACAAACCAGACCTATAATAGCATCTTAGATTTAGTCGAATTAAATAACCAAGAAATTAAAGATGAAAACTCAAATAAAAATCCTATTCAAGCCTCTACTTAGCGAGATTATATCGCTGGCGAGGTGAGTAAGGATGTCACACGCAGGATACTTCTTCCTTCGGTTGTGCAAGAGGCTCATGACAAAGGACAAATCCATTTTCATGATGCAGATTACTTTATTGAGCACATTTTTAATTGTTGTTTAGTAAATCTTGAAGATATGCTGCAAAATGGAACCTGTATTAATAAAACTTTAATCGAAAAACCTCATAGCTTTAGAACAGCTTGTACTATTGCTACTCAAATAATCGCCGTCGTTGCATCTGGACAATATGGCGGACAATCTATTACCTTGTCACATTTAGCTCCTTTTGTTGATGTTTCTCGAAAAAATATCAGGGCTGAAGTGATAAGAGAATTATCGAATTTATTAAAAAGAACTCCAGAAGATGACGAGGTAGAGCCCATTGTAAGAGAACGCCTCTTGCAAGAAATAAAAGATGGTGTTCAAACTATGTAGTATCAGATTAATACTCTTAATACTTCCAATGGCTAGACTCCGTTCGTAACTGTTTATATGTATTTAGGAGAAGTCCAAGACTCTCAAACCAAAAAGGATTTGGCACTTATTATTGAAGAAGTGCTTAAGCAACGAATCCAAGGAGTTAAAAATGAAGTTGGAGTTTGGATTACTCCAGCTTTCCCAAAATTAATTTATACTTTAGAAGAAGATAATATTTATGAAGATTCTCCATATTATTATTTGACTGAACTTGCTGCAAAATGTACAGCGAAGAGAATGGTTCCAGATTATATCAGTGAAAAAATCATGCTCTAGCTAAAAGGGGATGTTTATCCCTGTATGGGATGTAGATCTTTTTTAACGCCAGATCGTTTTACCGATAAACATATAGGAAATATAAGCAACGCAAAGAATTATATCGAAGGTTAGCATAAATATTATGGAAGATTTAACTAGGGCGTAGTTACAATAAATCTAGTAGATGTAGCGTGCTCGGCTAATGATGAAACAGAATTTTGGAAAATTTTAGATTAGAGACTAGAAATCTGCCATCTAGGACTTCAAGTACGTCATAAGAGATTATTAGGAACTGTCTCAGATATATCTCCTATTCATTGGTAGTACGGCGCTTTAGCCAGACTAAAAAAAGGAGAAACAATTGATAAATTACTGTATAATGGTTATTCTACTATTTCATTAGGATATGCTGGATTATGGGAATGTGTTTATAAAATGACCGGTAAAAAATTAACTGAACCAGAAGGTAAAGAATTTGGTTTATAGGTAATGAAAAAATTAAATGATGCTTGCGCCAAATGGAAAGCTGAAGAAAATATAGATTATTCAATTTATGGCACTCCAATTGAATCAACAACCTATAAATTTGCAAAATGCTTATAGAAACAGTTTGGTATTATACCAGGAGTAACCGATAAACAGTATATCACAAATAGTTATCACATCCATGTGACAGAACCAATTGATGCTTTCTCTAAAATTGCATTAGAGGCTGAATTTCAAGCTTTAAGTCCAGGAGGCGCAATTACCTATATAGAAGTTCCAAACATGTAGAATAATATTCCTGCTGTTTTAGAGGTTATGAAATTTATTTATAACCATATAATTTATGCTGAACTAAACACTAAATCAGATTACTGCCAAGTTTGTGGATATGATGGAGAAATAAAAATTGTAACAGACGAGGAAACTCAGCGCCTAGTTTGGGAATGTCCTAATTGCGGCAACCGCGATCAAAGTAAGATGAACGTAGCAAGACGAACCTGTGGATATATAGGATCCAACTTCTGGAACTAGGGTCGTACCGAAGAGATTGCGGAACGGGTATTGCATTTATGAAAACATTTTATATTTATCGCCATACAAATCTAATAAATGGTAAAGTATATATAGGACAAACTTGTCAAAAGCCTGAATATCGCTGGGGTAAAGATGGCAATGGATATAAAAATTCTCCCCATTTTTACGCGGCAATTCAAGAATATGGATGGGAAAATTTTAAACATGAAATTCTTTATAGTGGTTTAACCCAAAAAGAAGCTAACGATAAAGAACAAGAACTGATACAATTATTTGATGCTACAAATCCCGCCCAAGGTTATAACTCTGAATCAGGTGGTAAAAATAAAATTCCTAATCAATATACTAGAGAAAAATAGTCCTAGGCTGCCCTTAATAGACCTATCGTTTCCGAAGAGACAAAAAGAAAATTATCTAAAGTATCTTTAGGAATTTAGAGAAGTAAAGAAACAAAAGAGAAAATGCGAATTGCAGCCGTGAGGAGAGAACAAAAACGTTCTACCAAGTCTAGCCCAGTTATATGTATAAATACTGGTCAATATTTCTCTTCATGTCGTAAGGCTGCTGATTGGTGTGGATTAGCCGGGGTAAGTGGTATCTGTTTGGTTTGTAAAGGAAAAAAACAGAAAACCGCAGGTGCTCACCCCATAACAAAAGAGAAGTTGTTTTGGAGATATGCCACACAAGAGGAGATACGATAGCATGAGATATGCAACAATCAAAAAAAATGATATTGCAAATGGTGAAGGTATTGGAGTGTCTTTTTTTGTATAGGGATGCCCAATAAGATGTTTTAATTGCTTTAATAAAGAAACATGGGATTTTAATGGCGGAAAAGAATTTACTATTGACACATTAACTGAAATTATTGAAGCGATAAAAGCAAATGGAATAAATCGCCATTTTAGCGTATTAGGTGGAGAACCCTTATGCCAAGAAAATTTATTTTTAACAGCTTTAGTAATCAAAACCGTTCGAGAAACATATCCAAATATAAAAATTTATGTGTGGACTGGTTATACCGAAGAACAGCTTCAAAAGCGTACTGATAGTAAATTATCTTATATATTTGAAAATATAGATTATTTAATAGCTGGGCCTTATATTGACAGCGAACGCGATATAACGCTCCCCATGTGCGGCAGCCGCAATCAAAAAATCATAAAAATGCATGAGGAAGATAAAAATGGGTGAAACTTTAAAATATATTAAAACATATGATGATTTAAAAAAGTCTAAACTTTTAAAAGAAACTTTATCAGAAGATGACAAGATTTATGTCATTGATGAAAACAGAGTATATAGCTATCGGAATGGACGTTTTGTGGTTTAGGAAATAGACAAAACATCCAACGTAGATGTTTCACTCTACGATATAAATAAGCAAATTATCTCGCAGATGCCAGAAATTACAAAGGAAGAAGCTATAAAAATACTGGATGATTACCAATGGATGCATGCTTCAACTAGTTATTTCGGTTTTATGAGCTTTGAAAAACATTATTTTACAATTTTTCATAGAACCGAGAATAAACAAGATACTATGTTTGCAGCTATCGCTTTGGATTGTATTCAAAATATAGGGCATTTGAAAACATTAAATATAGAAAATGAAACTTTGGAAGTATGGCTTGACATTGGAAATGAAATTTATCAATATCTTATATTCCCATATGACGAAGGGATTGTGAATTTTCATGGCTAACTATTTAGTTTGTGATTGCCACTTGTTCTTACCAAGTAAAATCTATAGCGTAATTGATGAAAAAACTCAATTTTTAGAAAGCAGTTCCCCGGATGAACTAGGCAAAACTTTAGCTATACTTTGCCACGATAATAATTTCCACCAAGTAAAATTTACTGGTAGTAAAACCTTTTTAAAAAAAGTAATTGCAGATATGCAAGAAGTTGCAATGTGTAAATTTGATTATTATGATATAGAAAGTGAGTATTTATAATGAGTAAGTATGTTGTTAGCGATACGACCGTTTATAGAGTGGGCACCGTGGCAGAAGTAGAGCAGCTGCACGATGAGCTTTTAGCTGACCCTTCATTTACCCTTGGGGCTTTTAGCTATAAAACCAAGTATGTAAAGGCCAAGGGCGAAATAATTGATGAATATCAGCTTGTTTCTGCGAAGAAGATTTTCAATGAGGAAAAAGAACCAACAAATCCAGTAGAGATAACATATACTGTGAAAGAATTCGAGGCGAGTTTTTAATGAAATTTGAAAGAATAACAAAATATCCCGACGCAGTTTTGCCGCAGCGTGGCACAGCGGGGAGCGCAGGCTATGATTTTTGCGTAGCTGAAGATACTATGTGCTATGTTAATGAAGTAACATATGTTCCAACAGGAATTAAGGCTCAAATCGATGACGGTTATTATCTACAACTGTCGTTGAGAAGTTCTGCTCCTAAGAAATATGGAGTTATGCTAGCAAATGGAATCGGTAGACTATAAACATAACTATGCCGATTTAAAACTCCGGAATTAAGCGGGAAGGCTACGTCGAAAGATATGCTAATCCGAACCGAAGGCTAATCAAAGATTAGTCAGGGGCAACGCATAGATGGTGAAAAGATATAATCCATCCAAGAGGCCGGAGCTATTGCAAAAGCAATAGAAAAGATATGCTGAACTTATAGGAAACTATAAGAACTATTGGATAAAAAGCCGATAGGATAACAAATTTGGTAGTTGATTCTGATTACTACAATAACCCAGATAATGAAGGACATATTATGTTTGCTATCTATCCTTTTAAGAATACTATTACACTAAAAAAGGGAGACCGTATCGGACAAGGAGTATTTCTTCCATATGCTATCACTGACTCAGATACTGCGGCCGGCGCGCGCACTGGTGGTTTCGGCTCTACATCATGAGACTTTTAGCACTAGACCAAAGTAGCCGCATTACCGGCTACGCGGTGTTTATAGATGATAAGCTTGAAACATATGGAAAAATAGATTTAAAAGATGACGATATAGGTATTCGCTTAAACTCTCTCCGCGACCAAATCGCCCTGCTAATTATGAATTATGGAATTGATGAAGTCGCTTTTGAAGATATTTACATGGACGGATAGAAAATAAACAATGTTTCTACTTTTAAAATATTAGCCGAAGTGTTCGGTGTATGCTATGAATTGTTTACTGATTTAAACATTTCAAATACAGCAGTATTAGCTGGAACGTGGAAATCTACTCTTGGAATAAAAGGAAAAACTCGTCCAGAGCAGAAGAAGGCCGCACAAGAATGGGTTAAGGCAAACTACAATGTTGCTCCAACACAAGATGAAGTAGATGCTATTTGTATAGGCGCCCATATTCTTAAAACTAAACAAAAAACCTTTAATTGGCAATAAAAAAACGGGGAAGTGTGATTAATCACACTTCCCCTTAATTTTATAAAAAATCCTATTGGTAACATCAATAATTTCCCCACCATAAGTCGCAATCAAATCTGCCAATAATTCTTCCTAATCAACTGTCATATAGACCTTATAACTAAACATTGCAGCGTGCGTAATCTCATGACAGAGAACTTTTTTGATTTTCCAACATGGAATTTTTTCACTCATATAGATTGTTTTAGTTTCATTATCACATGAAGCTAGCGCATATTCGCCATTATCTCGTCTAATTTTAGGATGATTGGGAGATACTTTCTTTATCTCCCAATCAATTCCATTTATATTAAACATTTTGTAGCTTTGTTGCTAAGGTGTTTACTTTTTTCTGCACAACAGCTTTTTCTTCTGGAGACGCATCAGCTAACATTTCCATCATATCGCTAGTTAATTCTTTCATATAATTTTCCAACTCTTGAATTTTCTTAGCGGAATCTTGATGTGTGGCTTTACTTTCCATATACATACGGCGCTTTTGACCACTCCGGCCTTCACGCTCATCCTTCCACATCATAGGATATGGCTCTTCGTAATAGTTACGACTACCAGAGTTTGAGGTTCCGTTACTACCACCCTGGGAGCTGCCTCCCCCAGAGTTAGAAGTTCCGCTTCCCCCAGAACCGCCATCATTATAGTACATTCTACCCTTCTGGTATTCATCCTATCTATCATAGGGATAATAAGGAAGATATTTTTCCATATAGTAGTAGGTACTGCGCTTTTCTTCATTCTCTTTTGCGTCTTCCATAGCGTCGGTTACCGCGCAGTAATAGCAAGCTTCTGCCAAGTCTTTAATCATATCAATTACTTCGCCAAGTTCTTTAGTATCTACGCAGCGAAGGTCACCCATCTAACCTTCAACTTGGGTAACTAGCTATTTTTTAATTTGTTTTAAATGTTCCATTACGCCACCCTCTCTATAATTAGATTAGCATTTTGAACATTTACAGGAATTGTACTGGTGTTTTCAACGCTAATCTGGCTGCAACATCCAATAGGTACATTAATATAAAGACTTGTGCCTACATTGTTATACTAATCAACTGCCGCAGGAGTTGAAATCATACTTGAGGTGGCTACTGGCTCTCCGTTGATTGCGATAGCAAGACTAATGGGGCCTACTGTTTCATCAGTAGGCACCGCAATATTAGCACCGAATTCAACGAGGAATCTCGCGCGACACTACCCATTGGGCAATCCGCGTAAGCCAACTAATCCACTGCCCTCTCTATGAATCATAGAGCAATTTCCAGAAACTGCTGTTTCTGTAAATATGACAGCCTAATTTACGGCTACAGTTTGAACCGCATTAGCAGTTATTTCCATCCTCTATTAACCTCCTTCTTACAGACCGGTATATCCGTTGCAAACGGGTCCACCGTACATGGCGTTATATCCATAGGTACCAATAGTACCGGTATATGGATTGGCTACCAAATAAGCAGGCTCTGCAGCCGGACGAAGAGCATTGATGAGATAAGCATTCTGCTCGCTTTGAGAAATCTGTCCTTTAAGAGCTGCATTCTCGGTCTGCAGAGTAGTGATGCGGTCTTGAACTAGGAAGTCAAGAATCTGGCGAGTATTAGCATTTTGATTGTCAATGACATCGCGTACACCAGTTGTAATAGCCGCGCGGTCAGCGCAAGCCTCGGTAGCAAGATTGTAGTTGAGAGTTGCGAAGTTAGAATCGATACGGTTCTAGGTCTGGCAACAACAGAGCTGTTCGTCTGCGCTGTGTGCGGCCAGCTGAGCCTGTAGCGCATTGGTGTTCTGTAATCCTGCGACTGTACCAGCATTAATGGCTTGGATGGTTTCAAAGCCACTATTGGCAATTTGAGCTTGAGTGCCAGAAAATCCATTTAATAAGCTGGTATTGAGATTGTAGAAGCCGTTAGAGGTGCTAGAAGCTAAATCGCGGATACCAGAAGAGACATCATGCATATCAAAGTTATAACCAATATCTGCGGTTACAGCTCCTCCATTGATGCCATTACCCCAGCCACCGTTGCCCCATCCGCCAAAAGCGAATAGGAATAAAAGAATAATCCACCAGCCACCAAAGCCGGCGCCATCACCAAACATACCGCCACGATTGCCGCCACTGACAGCAGCAATATCAGATAAACTATAGCCTTCACTTGTGTTAAACATAAAAAAGTTCCTCCTTACAAACCTAGCTGCTATTTAAAAGCAGCGAATTCTTTGTCGAAGTCGAGGCCCCTCTATGCACACAAGTTGCGCGCAAAGTTTTCTATCCCCTTTCCATCATTATTTTGAGCCATGGTGATAAGATTTTGCCCAATTGGAGTATTCCCCATTTGGTTTTGTAGCATATTCATCATCATAGTTTGCGGATTCTAACCATTCCGCATTGCTTGAATAAATTGTAGGATACTAGGGTTCATAAGTCCTGAAGCCTCCCTCGATTAAAACTTGAATTCCTTGTTAGAAGTTTGTGATTGAGTTTGATCAGGACTCTTTTCTACAATATTAGTCTTCGCTAATGCCTAATTCAGTGCGGCCATGGCATTATTAAATTCATCTCTTGTAACATACTATGCTGATAGATTTGTTGGATCTGGTGTAACAGGTATCTCTTTTATTTCATACATATTCAACGATGCGGTACCGTCAATGTTGCATTGTTTAGTATAAATTTTCCCGTTGGCCAAATCGGGAAAGAAAGAGACAGAGCCATCAAAATCTACCGCAGCCGCTCGGACTTCCTCAAGACTTGACACCGGACGACCTTTTAAACCTAATACTTGCTTCGTCATTGTGTTAGCTGTTTGAGGATAATAATAGGGTTGTGATTGATATGGCATTATTGACTAAACCTCCTTTTACCAAAAATTCCCGGAAAGATTTACCAAAATTTTTCTTTCCGTGGATATATAATTTTTGTTTTAAATTAATTATCCTACCGTGTCCAAAAATTTCCGGAAAAAATTGGTAGCGGGCGCTTTTATATAAAACGGTTACCGCAAAAGTCAATTATAAAGGAAAGTAAAAAAGAAAGGGATGATTAAATGGATTTTTTAGACATATTTGTCAAATATTGGCTATAGTGGCTATTTGGTTTAATAGCAGCTGGCATAGCTTTTGGAGCAAAACATTATGTAACACTTCAAAAGAAAAGCTGGCAAGCAAAATGGGACGAAAAAATTAAAACAGATGTAATTGATAAACTCGAAGCTGAAATGGCTGAGCAGAAGCAAGAATTTACACAAGCTGACTAGAACATTTACGCAGAGATAGAAGCATTATCAGCGGCTTTGGAAAATGCGACTATTGGCATTTTGTCAATCCAAAGCAAAATGTTTTATGATGAATGCCGCAGACTACTGGACCCAAACCATGTAATAACATTGGACGAATATGAACAATTTAATAAGGATTATGAAGCTTATAAGGCTCTCGGAGGCAACCATAGGGGAGATATTCTGTATAAGAGTGTGGTTGTTAAATTCGAGGAAAGCCTAAAATAAAAAATAAGGGCGAGAATTTTAATTGATTCTCGCCCTTATTTTTTTTTATCAATGAATATAATAAACTCTTGTTTCAATCATGCTTTTAATATATTCGTTTAAGTCAAGTGATATACTCTATAAGTAATTCCGTGCTTCACTTGGTAAAAGCTCTAGCACAGCTTTATAAGTATCTTCAAAAGCTTTCTTTTGAGCTTCTAAATCAAACTTACCTTGCTTTTTTAATGAATCGACATAGGTTTGCTAAGTCGTCATAACGCAGTTGGTAACTGTTTGATTTAGCATATCAATATATTTATTATAAAGCTCATTATTTGTTTTTGTTTTTAATTCCTCTGCCTTAGTAGAAATCCAGGAGACTAAGTATTTGGTTAGAATAATTAGCACTGGGATGATTACTAGCTGAAAAACAGAAGATATAATATCTTGAATGTTCATTTTATATTACTCCTCCTAAAGAAATTTATTGTACATATTTATCCAGTCTGGGATACATTTTCGCCAAGAAAAATCATAAGTCATAACTTCTGCAATCTTTTTTTGCAATAGTTTTTTGTTATTATAAAGTGAACAAGCTTCTGAAATAGCTTGGTTAGAATTAAAATATGGAATACAATTATGCTTGTTGAAGGAATCGCTTATTCCCTAAGACAACTAAATTATTGGAATAGCTCCATATCGACAAGCATGACGCGGCATTAAAGGAGAAATATCATTAATTGTATTAACAGTCAAGAAGAAATCTGACCCAGACAAAAATTTCACTGTATGCTATGGAGACATCCATTCATCCATTGAAATTATATGACCATATTTAATCTTTTCTGGACATACGCAAAGAAAGATTCCATTGTTTTCATCAATACAATCTGCTATTTCATAAAACAAATTTATGCCTTTTTTCTCAACAAAACGCCCCATATACAGAAATATCGGCTAATTTGAATTGATTGATAAGACTTTACATAAGTTGTTTTTGCATATAGTTTTACCAAGTTGATGTTTGGCATTATATTTACAAGGTAAAAACATTCCATTATCTGGATCAATAATATCATCCAATATACCTGTGGAAAGAGCATAGTCAGCACAGAATTTATGCTAAAGATTGGCAGATAAAACAACTGTTTTTTTATATAACCCACAGGGTATTCTTTCATCAATTGTATACAAAATCTTATTCCTATATTTCTTATTTATAAATGGCTCTATATCAACCAACTAGATAATATCTGGGTCTATTGTATCAAGCACGGTATCTAGATAATTCCAATTCGTTAGTTCATAAAAAAACACTTTTAAAAATTGACAAACAACATAATTTTCTTGTTTTTGTATGAAATCAGTGGAAAAATCTATAAAAAAAGTCTATTCTTTGTTTTCAGTAATAACATAAACTTCTTGACCACTATCAGCGAGAGATATTGCCAATCCATCAATAAATTCTGAAACTCCCGTCTATATTTTATTGCATATAATACTTTGGCTACCAATTAAACATATTCTCATTTTAAAATTTGTTGCACCTTTCTTTCATGGAGCAAAGATTTTACCATTCTCAATCCGGAAGCAGTATCCATAGTTTTTAGCAATTCTTCATTTGCGGCTGTTTCAGAAGTAAGTAATCCTTCCGCCCAATAGGTTTTATCAGTTGTCCATAATCCATAACATGTATCTTGTTCAAGTTTTATTTCTCTTTTTATTAGTGCAGGGGTTGAACCATCGATTTTTACAGCTCGTTCACCAATATTCCACAAATGCAAATATTGATAAAAACCTTGTTCGATATTGAAAAATCTATGTGGATTGGTTGTATGGACAATAGTGCCATCATCAAAATAATAATAATTAGAAACTGGACTTATTCCTTGATTGGCTATTTTTACAATTCCAACAGGGTTTTTGTTTTTTCCTAAAACTCTATCCTTAACTGTTAAATCCTTAATCATTTTCTAAGTTCCGTCAGCCATAGTTATTAAACTATCACCACTTAAACACTCAAACCTTATATAATAGATTGCTTCATCAACGTTTATATTTAAATTTTCATTTCCAGTTGCAAGACAACAAACATAAAAGTGATTTTCTGCGCCACTGGTAGCTGTAAATGCATCACTCAGCGTATTAGTAATACTCTATTCTTCTTCATTGGTTTCCCACTAAAAATAAAAATTAAAGTTAAGGTCTTCTCCTCCAGGGTTACTCAAACTTGTACCAGCAAAAAAATTCGCTATTGCATCGTCTTTTGTTTTCTCTTTGTTACTAATTAGATATACCATATCATTATATATACTCATTGAGTTTGGGTTAATACTACCCTAAATACTCCAAAATTTTTGAATAGGACTTGTCTCTGTGTTGCCATCTGAATGAACTGACCACTAAATTTGATCGCTATAATAAATATTATAATTTTCTATTGCTTCTACATCTATTTCCTCGTAATCATCAATAGGTTCAGTATATTCTTCAACGGCCAAAGTGAAAGTTAAAGTATGGTCCGATACTAAATATTGATTGGGATAATCACGCCAAGCTATAAGTGCCCATGAATATAAATCATTTTCATCGCATTGTAGCTATTCGTTATTAGTAATAAACGTAATATTATTTAACTACTCTTCTAAAAGGTAAAAAGGAGGGTCGTTTAAATAATATTTGAAATCATATATACTATTATCGCCAAAAGTAGCTTCAAACTTGGATTCAAAAGAATTTTGTGAAATAAGTCCCATAGACTCCGAATATATTTTTAACTACTATAATACAAAAAAAACATTTTCATTGTTAATTAAAAAAGAAAACTAAGACAATAATTCTAGAGGAACTAAAGAAAAATTTATAGATGAAATATTGCTCGAACATTTAAAATCTATTTGTTTAATCCTAGCTAATGTCCAATATACTGGAACATACATAAAAGAGGTTAGAATACAAGACTGTAGTAAGCCCGGAAAATCAGGGTGCGTCACCACAACACACTAAGCTCGTTTATTGTCGGCCCCCGTATTTATATAAGAAGTAAAAGATTTTTTTTTCTTGTTTATTTTGCATATTAAACTATCATTGCTGGATAATTGTAAATTTGATGCAGTCTAAGACAAATCCCGCACAAAAATAAAACGAGGTAATTGTTTCTCGTTTAGTAAATTCGGTGATACAAAAAATAGCAATCCGCTATATGCACTATCGGCGTCATAGTTTTCTAGCTGTGACAAATCAAAATACTTTAAATATGTCATTGGATTAGCACTTTGAATATCTTCATCTGATGCAAGAAAAGACTGCACATTGGTCATCATTTCTGATATAATTTGGGATAAATTACCAAAATACATTACTCCCAAATCAGACTAGCCATTTATTGATAGAAAGTAACAAGACAAATCTACATAGCTGCCATCCTCTAGAGGAAGTTGTAATATAAAGGTATCTGTATTTTCTGGCAAATAATTTAAGTTTAAATTCAAAGAAGAAATTTCTGTTCCAGAGTATATTCTTTTTTGTTCATCTGTAATATCATCTGTAATAACAAATTCTATTTGCGATGCTTCCTAGGAAGGCTCATTTGCTGGAACCGGTAAATAGTTTGCAGTTTTTGCTCCAATATGATGGATTTGTTCAAAAAAGGAATGTGTAGTTCCAGAAGTAAAAGTCCATTGAGACATTAATTATTCCCCCTCGTCCTATTCAGGAATATCTTCACTTTCAATAAAAGAAGAAACAACCAAAAATACATCGCCTTCTTCTACCTAAGATAAATCATCATCTTCCGAATATATGGTGTAAAGTTGCTCAATCTTTTCCGAAACCTAATTCGCCGTTAGTCCATTCTCCTAGATATTATCATCTAGAGTTTTTTCATATATACTATCAACTATACTTTGCCAATCCTCCTAATACATTTTTACAAAACTATTATTATCAGTCTAACCCATGTTTGCCTAAAATCCTCCTTTAAAATCCCTTTTTATTTTTATAATAACATAAAAAATATGTAATGTCAAACTTGACAAAATATATTTTTTATGTTATTATAAAAATAAAAAGGGATGAATAATAATGATTACACATTTAGCAATAATTCCAGATGGCAACCGAAGATGGGCCAGGGAACGTGGTCTACCCGATGGGGCTGGACACGCGCAGGCCCCAACCGTATTATTGCGGATACTTGATTGGTGTATAGATAAACAAATCAAATATTTAACAGTTTATTGTTTTTCTTCCGATAATTGGAAACGCTCTTCGGAAGAAAGAGCAAATTTAAATGCTATTGCCATTCAGTTTTTTACTGATTTTACAGATTGGTTTTTGAAAAACGATATTCGTTTTGTCGCTTAGGGAGATAGAACTGGTTTTAATAAATTCAGCGAAGAGTTATAGAGCTGTATCTATCAGGCAGAAGAAAAGACAAAAAATTGTTCAACTTTAACAGTTTTTTGTTTACTTAACTATAGTGGTCAACAAGAATTAATAAATACCATTTCTCAAGGCAAAACACCCGCAGACCTGCGGCCTCCGGTAGATGTAATTGTTAGGACTGGCAAAGAAAAGCGTTTAAGTAATTTTTTACCCTGGGAAGCTTGTTATGCTGAGTTAGTATTTAGAGACGAGTATTTTCCAGATATTGACTATTTTATTTTAGAAGATATTTATCAGGAATATGAATCTCGAGATAAAAGATATGGCAAATAACGGAGAGAAATTTTTAATTTCTCTCCATTATTTTATTCTTCTGGCTCTTGCGTTGGTAATGTAGGCGTGATAGATACATTTGTTATTTTATCTTCGGTAACAACCGCACCATCTACGCCCAAAATTGTTTTACCTTGGATAATATTACTTTCGTCTAAATTTGTATACGAATCGGTATTCATTAATAAAGTATATTCTAAATCATTCTAATGAATAGTAGCATAATTTGTTGTCGAGCCATTTTCCAATTCGTTATTCTTATTTGGTATTGTAATATTAGTATTTATTTCAACGTCTGCGACAGGTCTAAATGTATTTCCTTGCTTTACATAAAGCTCATTGCCAAGAAGCTATCCAATAGAGTGCTCAGAGTAATCTTCTCCAATAGTATATAGAGTATCATTGTTTATCTGAATCTAAGATTGTGATTTTGGTGATTTAGAAGCACTAATGTTCATTGTGCCGTTATGATTTAAAGAATAACTAATTTTACTCACAATATATTCCCCATTTATATTTGATTTTTCATCAAAAACCTAAATTAATGAATTTGGCTCTAGATTGTATATTGGAATTGCGGTTAATGAAATATTTTCTATACAATAAGCATATTGATAAATTAAATCGTCAATCTTATTTTTTGCACTAATATTTCGATAACTGATAGACAAATATTTATTAAAACCTTTAGGAATATAAATCCAGGTATATCCAGTCTGTGAATCTAACATTTCTTTTGATGGAGTTTGCGATATATCTTCTGAAGGTCTAGTATCATATAAAATTAAATCCGGAATTTCTTTAAAAATAATTGCCGAAACCTTATCATCGTTAATAACTTTTTGTCTATCTCCAACTTGTGGAATTGAGAATTGGCTTAATTCGTCTCCCTAATCTAAAAAGTCTATCCAAAAATTTAGAACCTCTGGATTATAACGGACATTTTTATTCCACCATTTAAAACCACCCTCGTCTTCATCAAAATACTCGCTTACATCCTCTTGCGTTTGGTCAACCCATACTCTTTGTTTAGTATAAAAGCCAGTTGTTTCATTACGCTTTATTTCTTCTGTATATTCTCCTGGAGTATACTTATATTCATGCGGAAAATTTGGATAATATAACTATCTCCAAAAACCTTGCATGTCGGTATAATACTATTCATATCCAGTATATCCAGTAGGATAGAGAGAGGGATTGCGGGCCGCCACTTCTGCGAGAAAATCATCTGGATAAATCATAGGAATGAAATTTCCTGGATTATTTTCATCTGATATATATAATGGCTATTCTTCTGAACAACCATGTCCAGCAAAATAATCCAAAGCCATCTGATAAATAATTTCACGCCAATCAACAACATTATCACTCGCGTGCTGATAAGTTGTTGTGTATACTTGTCCATTTAATGCTTTATAATATGTAGGTTTTTTATCAATCGCATATCTAGCATGAATTGGTATATCTTCGCCATTAATACCCTTTCTTTTACCCCAAACTATAAAATCATTTTTTAAATTAGTTAATACCGGAGTATTCTAAATAGCTGTAATTAAATTATTTCCTTCAAAACTATAAGAATACTTACTTAAATTATTGGCGTAAGTAACATATCGCTCATCATCAGTTGTTATAAAATGACTCCAGCTCGTATTCACGTATATAGGTTTGCGTCTAAATATAAATCTACCATCTGTATCATAAAAATATTCAAAATCGCCAAGCATATTTTTTATCTTATCTAATACAGAGGTAAGTGATTCTCCGATCGAGGTAATCAAATCACCGTTATAAACTAAATCGGTGATACGATATCCAATATCTTGTCCATATTCAATTTTTGCGGCGGTATAAAATTGTTTTTTCTCAGAGTCAGAAGCACTCTAATAGTCTTCTTCTGAAGATATAATAAAAGTTCCACTATCATTCCGGATAATACTTCCCGTAGTAGCAATACTTTCTTCTACCAATGAATCCCACTAAAATCCTTCTTCATTAGCAACCGAAAAATCTTTTAAAAATCTAACATTTGTAAAATGCCCAGTAGATTTTTGTCGTAAAACAACAAGTGGCTCATCACCACGCCATAATACTTGCTCTAAAGCGTATTTATCTACATCTTGAATAATAATATTATGGAAAGGTTCTTTAGCATATGCATGAACTGACTCTCTAATAATTTTTTCAAGAGGTATCTTTTTGATTGAATAATTACGTTCAACCTCATATAAATCTTTTAACTAAAAATTATTATCTTCGGATTTCCAGCTTGCGGTTGTGTTTAATAAATAATAATCGGGTTGGTCTTGTTTTTTATAGAAATAAGTATTTGCTATACATGTTTGAGTAGTATCGGCTGAAACAAATAACTAATGTGGAGTAATTATTTTTTTATATTTTGTATAATGATTTCCAGTATAAGTTTTGGGATTGGTATTATCATAAATATATGAACCATTTAATAGAAACCAGTTTCCACCGTTATTATCTAATTCAAATACGCACTATTCTATTGAAGTATCATTCGAATCAACTTTCTCATAATAATCATAAGACATAAGAGTATTTGAGTTATCAGCTGTTGGTTCAACCTTTCTTACTTGGTAAGACAAGGTTTCTTCGGTGCCAAAGTCAATAGAAGCGAATAACTAGCCGCCAAGTTCACCATTTAACATACACATCTTATCTTTGCCGGATAAAGAAATGGTTAAACCATTTACCGATAAAGATGTGTTAAATGATGTAAGAATATATGTTCCCATGGGAAACCAAACTATCTCAGGGTATTTTCCAAAAGTAGGAGAGTACTCATTGGATAGCAAATTGCTTATTCCTATTTCGAGCTTAAATTTTGTTTTGAGGCTCCAATAGTAGTCGTTGATGTTTACATCTGCGGCTACCATGGTTAGGCTGCAAGTGCGGCGGACCGCAGATGCTCCATCAATATTTATGCTTCCTCCGGTTATTTTTCCCTAGGCTTCATCTACATAATCTTCATTTATATTTAAAGCAATAATTTTTGCATAAAATGCTTTATATTGCTATTCATTTATTTGTTGTAAAAAATCCGTGTCTAAGAGATAATTCAAAATCTATTACCTCCTTAAAGATAAGTTATACGATTTGATTGCTTGTGTAATAAGTTGTGTTGATATCTGGAGTGCCTGTAAATGTGCCGCCTGTATTTAAAAACATGTTAGAAAGTGCGTTGCTCGCCGTCGTTCCCGTTCCTTCTGCCGGTATGCGGTATGAGGATTGGTATTCTTCTGACGTAGATAATTGTATTTTTGTACAACCTTTAAACATACTGTCATAGCATCCGGTTGTAAGTTTTGTTGCTGGCAGAGATGGTAAACCTATGAGCTCGACACACTCTTGATACATATATCTGTAGCAGTAGTTTGCAAGACTCGTTGCTGGAAGTCTCGTTGGTGTCTGGAGACTGCTGCATCCCCGGAACATAGCCTGATAGCAATAGGCCGCAAGAGTGGTAGCGGGGAGATTCGGCGCCTGACGCAGAGAGCTGCACCCTTCAAACATGGATGCGTAGCAAGATTGACCAAGCGATGTGGCGGGTAGCTCCGGGGGAATCTGCAAAGATGAGCAGCCTTCGTACATGCGCCCATAACAGTAAGCTGCTGCGGTGGTGGCTCTCAAAACGCCGGGATTCTCGAGTGCGCTGCAGTATCGAAACATAGAATGGAAGCAGCTACTATTTAGGCTTGTAGCAGATATATCAGGAGCAGAGAGCAGTCTTGTACACCCTTCAAACATACTTTGATAACACTTATCCTTCATCGATGTGGCAGGGAGCGCCGGAGCCGATTCGAGGGAAGTGCAACCCTTGAACATTTCACAGTAGCACATCGTTCCAAGCGTTGTTGCAGGCAGGGCCGGAGGCACCTTGAGGCTCGTGCAGCCTTTGAACATATTGGTGTAGCAGTACCCACTTGAAAGCGATCTCGCCGGAAGCTCTGGTGCATCTTCAAGGGCAGTGCAATTCTCGAACATGTATCCGTAGCAGGTCATAGGCAGCGACGTTGCCCTCAGCGCAGGAGCTTTGCGGAGCGCAGTACAGCCTGAAAACATAGAGTGATAGCATTTTTGGCCTAATGAAATAGCTGGAAGTTCAGGGGGCTCGACCAATGATTTACATCCAGAAAAGCAGAGAGTAAGGCAGTTTGCTCCAAGCGACGTGGCGGCGATAACGGGCGCTTCGCTTATCTTGCAGGCAGCAAACATCCCGTTATAGCACGATTCTGGGGCAGTTTTAGCTGGCAAGATTGACGGGCCTTTCGTCAGGTTCGTGCAGCCGTGGAACATATAAAAGAAACATTGCTCGGAAATTGTTGGCAACGGGATTTCAGGGGCAGAAACAAGCGCAGTACAACCATAGAACATGCAAGAAAAAGCACCTGTTGTCACCGACGGGTGAAGCCCATCAGCCACTTGTTGATAGTCAAGTAAGTTCTCGATGTTCCCTGAGCAATGGACATTTTCTCCAGTAATTGTCCATTTATAACTTGGCGGATAATTGAAATTATATCCGGTAATCTTGGTATTATTTCTCCCACGTAGATATAATTTGTTTTTCTATCCACTTGTAAGTGTATCTTCGCCATCCCATACCTCCCACGTCCTCCCATTAGTAGACCATTCCAGCGTTCCATTCCAATGCTTAAAAGCGGTCAATGTAAACGGTCCTATGCTGCTAAAAGTAAGACACGAATCATTCACAGGCTCTTCGGTTTTTTCCCAAAGCTATATATCTCCTTGATATACCTTTTTTATATTTTTTTCGCCTTTATAAATAGCCGAAATATTTTCCCAGTTAGAAATCACTCTTATTGCTCCTCTTCCTCAATAAAATAAAAAGTTAAAGTATCATGACTACTTAATTCATCATAGTCTTCTTGAGTGCCGGTCCAAATAGAATCTAGTGAGCCAATTGCAGTAGTGAGTTCTGCTAGTGTAAGAGTTTGGTTTTCCCCAGTCTTCAATCGAACCGCATCGACTATGTCATCTAAATGCTACTTTGATATAATAAATTCGGTATCCACTATTTTCAAACCTCGCTTCCAAAGCTAATTTCATCCCCTTGCTGCAAAGACCCTGCAATCAAACGTCCCTTAACATATGCCGTTTTTCCCTGTCTAATGTCTCTACTTGTTGCATTTGCACTACTAGTATCGACAATGTAATCTACTTCTTCTGGAATATTTTCTGAAGACTAGTTAATAACTGGAACCAATGCACCATTTTCCTCATTTATATTTATTTCTCCGACTTCTATTATCATTCTATCCTTATCTACATATAAAGAACCAATAGCATCCAAGAAATCAGTAGTGTTACCAATTCCAATAGCAGTAAGATTATTATAGTTAAAATCAGCAACTTCATATGCTTGGCACTAAAAACTGTGTATCATGCGGCCGAGCTAGTCCTGTGGCGTTAGAGAGACATTCATCAATCGCACTATAAAGTTTCCCTCATAAGGAGATTTAAACATTTTTATAGTGCCACTATTCAACCATTCTAGCAAAGCCATTTTGTATTCTCGTTCAACGCGAACGGTATACCCAGTTAAACTAGTAGCAAATATGTTACTTCTTATTTCTTGATAAGAAGGTGTCTCATCTCTTGGTGAGTTTTCATTGGAGATATTTATTAGTGTATAAATATGATAATCAGTTATTTTTATTTTTCTATAAAAATAACCTGGCTGATTTCCATTTACAAAATTTGCCATAAATTCACCATATGAATCCTGGTATAAAGATAAATCTGCCATAGATTTAGGATCTGTTTCAGACCAGTATAACTTTCCACCTCTAGAAAGATAAATTCCGGTTCTACTATTTCTCTCCATGTGGTCGTAATAGGATGATGTTGATGAATCTAAAAATGCAAGATCTATTTTATTCAACGCTAAATTAGACCAAGGCTATTGTGCTGAAAAATATAAATGTTCATTATCTATATGCTGCTCTGACGAAAAATTATCAGATATATCAATAAATTTTAAATTTTTATTATATAAAGAAATTACTTGATAATATTTATAAGAACTGTTATTCCAAAAGCCAGCAATTAGAGAACCTATATTATTATCAGTTATTTGTATTAAATCCAACTTTGAGGTTGGCGCAGAAACAGTTGTATAATAAAGATTATCCTTGTCAGTTTTAGTGTTTAACTTTCTTAGTGTTAAAGTGTTAATGCCGAGTTCCTAAAAATACTAATCATCTGGAAAAGCTGTAAATATTCTCTTATTCATTAATACGTCATTGTGATTGGAAACATAAATCTTTTTATCTAAAGGCAAAAATTGATTAGTTTCATCATCATCCATATTGAATGAAATTAATCCGTTAAGAGGAAATTCTCTGTATTTAACATTACCATTTCTAAAGAAAAAAGGATATTTACTTCCTATTGTATCCATCTTCTGCTCTAAAATAGTTTGTTTAAAAGAGCTTACTTTAGGATTAAAACGAATCTTAACTTGTTTATCTCCGTCATACAAAAACATATCTTCAAAATCAGAATATACAATATTAGAGGAAGAATAAGAAGATACATAGCCATATTTGTCGCACAGAGAATATCTGTACTAATGAAAAATTCCTTGCTCAATTGTATAATCGCGGTAAGAAAAATTTCTTAATTCAAAGGAAGAAGACAAATTAATAATATCAATTTTCTGCCAGGACGTAAAATCATCCCTATCGTCAGCTCGCTGTATTAAAATCGACAAAGGGAGATATTTAAAATTATGATGTATTCCAAAATCGTTAGGTAAAAAATCAAAAATATTACGAATATCTAAAACGGTAATAAAATACCATCCGTCGACAGTTCCAAAATATAAAGACAAATCTTTCTAATATATTACTTTTTTTAAATAACCTTGTTCTATTAAGTATTCATAATCCACGATATCTCCATCATCAAAGTATTGAGAACCCTAGCCTGGTAAAAAATAAGTCTCAGAACTATCATAAACTTCTCCATTGCCCACTATCATTCCACGTAAAGGAACTGTATTTGGTATTAATTTGCGAAGCTATGGTAATCTCTAGCTCGATCCACGATACTCAAATACTTCTTTGTAACCGTTTAATAAATATGGCGTAATGCTTCCATGGGCAAAAAGTGTCTTACTGTAATTGGTGTGCGGCAATTCAACAACAAATAGATAATCTGAATCCTCAACTTTAGTAATTTCACTATTCTCATATACTTGTTCAATGTAAGATAACGCCTTTTGTTTATTAGTCTGAAATTTTAAAGTAATATAACCGTTATCAAAATCATTGTCCGCGACTAAATCCATGATTTGCCGCACATCCTCAACATATACCAAAGCAATATTATATTCTTCTGATTGAATTTCATAATTGTTTATTGTTTTAACGCAATATTTTACTTTATATTTTTCTTGTGGCTCAATATCTGTTTCAAAGGTATATGTATCTCTATATACATAGTTTACGCTATTAACAGTATCATCTATTGAGAAATTATGCATCTACCAACCAGAATCTTCAATTACATTATTATCTTTCGATAATATAAACTTAAATTGATACGGTTTCTCTGTTACATCTGGGTTCACATATACTCCTGTGCAAACAGAAGAAAAATAATTTATTTTATGAATATCGTATTGTTGAATCTCAACAGTTGGGTGCTATGTATACTTTCCAGTAGCAACAGTAGAATAAAACCCAACAACGCTTGTGGTTATGTTAGTAGATGAATCTCTGGTTGTTTTAACATATGCCATCTGGAACTTATAATACTGACCAACTTTAAATCTTTGAAATACTGTTCTATTTTCACTGGCGTCTCTAATATAAAAAACAGCTTGATTGTTTAAAACATCCGGGTCAGTTGCCGTCACTATATAATTATTACTTTGTGCGGTTTTAATTTTTAAATTAAAACTATAAGATATATCGCTGTCGCTTTCCGCAGGAACATATGTTTTACTATGTATAAATGGAACAGTTATTTTTATCTAACAAGCATAATATACCTTGTCATTAATAATTTCTGTATCGGTAGATAATACATATGAACCATTTACATATTCATAGTATCCGGCAACACTAGGATTTGCGGAAGGGTTTACCTAGATAAATTCTTTACAGAATGCCGGTATCGTGCTATCTATAATTGGAGGCTACAATTTTTCTGCAATCGCTTCTATTGGCATTAATTATTCCTCCTATCTGTTTTGAATTTGTAAAATTATTTGTTTTAAATTACGCAAACAATCTGACATTATTAGGGTGTTTTCACCATTAGTAAAAACACCCAATAGATTGTTATAAACATAAATCAAACTATCTAATTCTTCTTTTTCGATCTTCATTTTTAAACTCCTCTTTCTCTATTATCTATCTTTATAATAGCAAAAATTTTTTATTTAAGCAAAAATAATTAGGAATCAGAATTACCGCCGCCGTCTACTAAAGCATCGACTCGCGCCTTTAACCTGTTAAAAACTGAAATTTCGACATAACTACTTAAATCTGAAGTTTTGACATAATTACTTAAATCTGAAGTTTTGACATAATTACTTAAAGATGAGCCGATATAATCAATTAAAGACTAGCCACTCTCGCCTATCCTAATAGCACCGATTAAAAAAATTTGCGTACCTGTAATATGAATACCATCGTTTTGACAAGAAACGTAATTTTTTACTTCACCGCTTCCATATTGATATGAAATCGCTGCATTAGACCCTGTGATTTTTACAACACTGTTTCCATCACCCTGGGTGCTTACGTGAATTCCCACTCCATCATCACCTTCAGTTGATCCAGGAACTCCGCTACTAACCTATCCAATAGTCCCAAGATTATTAATCGTTATATAATTAGTTGAAATACCAGATGCACTACTTAAAACGGTAGAACCCCCGGATAAACTATCGCCATTAATTGTCCATCCACCAATTTGACCGGCATCCGCCGAAAGATAACTGGCATAAACTCTACTACTACTGATAACGCCTTCAAATTGTCCACTCTAAATATAAGCAGTACCATCCCATCCAACTCTAAATTTACGCTAATTAATATTTTCACTCATTCCAATGGATAGGGGGTAGTGTTCTTGATTAACTCCTAATGTTATATATTTATTTGAAGGATTCTCTTCTCTTTTATAGTACTAAAAATCTACATTATACCGTTCGCCACTCTCCACTTGGCGATATCCCGAAGAATCGCGGTAAAAAAGATTGGAGGAATTAAAAGTCTCATTGTTGCCAGTAAAATACTAATTCTTGGCGATGTTATTAGAAATATAAGTATACTGTTCTGTATTTTTCACCATTTTAATATATCCGTCATCTATATCAAGCAACATTCCCTATGGACTATTCTAATTGGCCCAATTAGACGAAAAAATCTATGATTTTTCTCCATCAAGATAAATGCGGCCACGTCCGTCTTTGCCGATAAACCCAGTTCCATCATCTTTAAAAGCATATGACATAGCACCATGATTAAAGCCATAAATCCCTGTATTTTTTGTTACAGCAGTTTCTGTACTAGTCCTAGACCAATCTCCTAGCACCACTCCAGTGAATGTATTGTCCCGTTCCTTGCGGCCGGCTGCAAATCCCGAGGCTACGATCGTTCCAGTATCATTATCTGTCACTATATCCTTACCATTCCATTTATTTAAAGTTGCAGAAGGATATTTATTTTCGTAGACTAGAATTGGCTAAGTCCATATGGGTACATATTCTAATTCAGAACCAAGTATATCCTCCATATGTGATACCCCTTCTTCATCCTGCACCTCTTCTTGTCCAATGACAACGTCAATAGTTTTTTCTTCAAAAAACTGTATCCCATAGGGTAATGCATCGGGAATAAAAATGCTAATAGGATTTAAAACAGGTTTATCAAATGTATCTTCTCCTAGCTTAGTTCCAGTTTCTTGTAAGGCTGGCTTGAAATTGTTTTCATTATTATCATCTCTCGGAGGAAATAGTAATTTCCAATGTCCATTTAAAGAATTTGTATTGTCGCCATGTCTTTTTGGAACAAATTGACCATTTATTAATTCATATGCAGTAATTTGATAAGGATTTTTATAAAAATCTGCCTCTCCAGAAGAACCGTATCTTACTCTATCCGGACCTTCAATATACTAAATTGAATATGTTTCAGTTTCACCATTTTTTAAAGCTATTGGATAATAAGATACAAGGTCGTAATCTCCGAAATTTTTTATTGTTAATTGAAGAATGAATAAAGAATCCATATCAACATTTGAATCTGCAATGATAGTGACAGTATGATTATCATTATCAACTTCTGCTTTTAATCCACCATCACCCAAAAGATTTGGATAAATTTTTTCTTTTGCCTCTATTGGTTCATAGTATGTTTCGGCCTCTGAATAACCTTCCCATGGGTCTAGAACAAACTAATCGTTTATTTTAATAAAGTATCTTTTATTTTTTGAATAATAATACTGCTTATAATACTGGTTCTAGTTATCTTGAAGAAGTCGGATAGGTTCGGCACCATCACCATGATTAGGATTATATTCGCCCGTTTCCTAATTTAAGGGATCGCTTGCAAAAGTAACAATCTACCTAAACTCTAATTTATTCTTTTCTTCTTTTTTATAATATACATTTTCCTCCCAATTAGCTTTCTCTTTAATTTGTCCTTCTGCATCATATACCGTTTCCAATGTATTATATTCTTCTTCATTTGTAATTAAAATATACCCACATTTCCTATATGGCTAATCTGTTTTGAGATTTATCTCACTTGTAAATTTTTCCGTTTCTGGATCAAATTTTACATAATTATGCGTCGTCTATGATGGATTTTCAATAAAATAATAATAACCTGTTGGCTAATATAGAGCATCCGGATTATGTTCTAACCCAAAATTTAATGCATTATCACCGCTTGTAAAAACCGGATAATAAATGTCCTATTCTTCTTTTTCCTTTATTCTATGTTCACTTGCTTCATAGCCAAATTCGGCTACATGCCAACTCGCATCAATAGTCGCTCCTCGCGGCCAAGCCACTGTATCGCCAGCCTAATCAAAAATCTCTATATCTCCAATAAGAGCAGTTTCTGTTTTTTCCTCGTTATAAGGTTCTAAAAATTCTTCATTGTCATTCTTACTCAGATTTAAAGCATTCTTACCATCCCTCCAAGTAAGAATAACTTTATAATTAGAGCCATTATCCCCGGCCGTTCCAAATTCTGGCTATACAAAAGCATGATAGTTCACGCCGTCTTTAAGGACATCCAACTAAATGGTATTGTTGGTTGCTCCATTATTTAAATGTTTCTTAATGGTAAAACCTACCTCTGTTACACCAGAAAAAACAGTGTCACTTGAAGGAACGGCGTCCTTTGTCGTCCCAGTCATAGGGATAATCATTGTTGAAGAGGTGGGAAATGTCCATGTGATACTGGTGCACTCTTCAGGGATTAATTCTGCCTTATCATATACATTATTCGTAGAAGGATCAAAAACTGCGACAAGCTTTCTAATCTCACTATCTTCATTCTTGCCAATATCCCCCGCCTCATTATATAAAAAATAATGCCCTCTTTCATTATCGCCATATTTAATAGCTAAAGCATTCATATCTAAAATTGTGGCCGGATTACTAACCTATGTATCATTGGTAAAGGTTAAAATATTAGAGATGGCGATTCGCTAATAGATATTATCAAACTCTTTTTTTAATATAATGGCTTTAATTTGCTCAGTTTGATAATTAACATTAGGAATAAATTTAATCTATAGCTAGTTGGTTGCTTTGTCATTTTCTTGGGTTTTCCCCCAATCCTAATTCTCATCTGGTTCATCGGTAACTCCATAGAATCTTTCCCAATGTGCCCCCGCGAATTCATCTGGACTCTATGCCCCTAATTTATATCTATACCAACGTATTTCATAGTCTGTTGAAAAAATATCATCATACGAAAGAGCTTTTATTATACCGCTACTTTCATCTTTATGAATCCAACGAAGTTGAATATTTTTTGTATTATGGATAGTTCTATCGACAATAAAAGTAGCTTGTTCACCACTTCCCAGTTGAGCAACTTTTTTGTAAAAATACCCCTCTTGATTATTTGCAATAAAATCTTGCATAAAATTAAAAGATGTTCCAAGATATAAAGATAAGTCAGCTGCAGAAGTTGGTTCAGAATTAGACCAATATAAAGTACCACCCCTAAATAAAAACATCTGAGTTCTACTATTTTTTTGCATAAAAACATAATATGCAGGAACTTGATTTTTTGTATAAGTCAAATCATTATCGCAATAAATTTCTGCCGCATCATCCTAAAAAGTATCAATAGGAATACCGACACAAACAAAAGGGTCTTTAACATAAATGTTTGGAGAAACACTATCAAAATCTTCGTCATCTAGTGTAGGTACATCATTTCCCTCATTGTCTTTAAAATTATTTCTCTAATAAAGATATAATTTCAATCCTACTATTGGGTAATTAACATATTCACTTATATTAAATACCTCTTCTTGAGTATAATATGTTTCAAAATTATATGGGTCACCAAAAAAACTATCACTATCTAAAAATACATATTTATTCCAGGTCTAATTTAAAGAAGGCTCTTTAAAAGTAATCTATAAAGCTAAACCATAATTTCCTTGCGCGGTATAATAATCCGCAAGATATGAAGCAAACTATGCCTATACACCGAGCATTAAATACCCCTACAAAGGAGACTTGGTATAATCGCCTGTCCAAATAGGAGTTAAACTTACTTCATTAAACTCTTTATCAATGGGCCAAGAGTATTTTGTATCATTATAATTAGCCCAAATCCCCAGTCCATTTTTATAAGTCGAAGTACTCTTTATTAAATTATTTGATATATTGATAAATTTCTCAAAAGGAGTTTGATAAACCATTGGGTCATTTTGATTTACTACTTTCTTACTCACAATTATTTTTTGGTTGTCATAATTCCCTTGTGGAATTGTGACTAAAACGACATCTTTTTCTCGATATTGTGTATCATAGCTATAAGCTGTAAATTTAGCTGCCCCAGTAGAGACGATATATTCACCAGAGGATGCTTTTTTGGCGTCTGTAACTGTAGCTTCAATAGTTTCGTCAAATTTAATAGATTGAATTTTTTTGTCTATTAAAATTCCAACAGCATCAAACAAAGCCTCAGAAATTTCCATATATACTCACTCCTTTATCTCAGTTATTTCTATAATAATGTAAAAATTACAAAAGAATAATTGGTCAATTTAGCCCAATAAAAAAATAGGGAAGAGAGTGACTCTCTTCCCTATTGATTATTAAAAACGATTTGCATACTGAGAAGCTCTATTAACTAGATTGTTAAATGCTTCTTCAATTTCTAAGTGATTAGATACGTTCGGAAATTCTGCGGTGATGGTGACCGTTTGTTCTAGAGCTTGCGCTTGATTGCCTAGGCTTGGTAACGCAACACCCGCGGCCGCAGACATTGATAGCGCCTAAAGGTCTATTGCATCGGTAATATCTCGCAAAATCGCAACACTGGCCAAGAAGTTTTTAGTATCATCAGCATTAAGAACCAGCTCTTTTTCATGCAGCATTGCTATCTTTCCTTCTGGACCCCAAAAACCGGTATAGCCTCCAGTATCAAAAGCTACACCCGTGTTACTTTTTGAACTACCATTAGCCGACGATAAACCAGAAAAAGCCTTTTTTAGGTATTCTTCTAAGCTCTCGTAAAATTCATACTTTCCATTTTGAAATTTAAATAATGTACCTCTTTCTCCCAAGCTTAAATCTTGTTGTTCCATAAATGTATGCGCGCGATTTAGATTATCAAAATATTTTGTTGTTGGATAACCAGAAGAAGAATACATTATTAATTTATAAGGAGATTGATTATTTTTATTATTGACATTATCTCCCTTAAAATTATTTAATGTTCCGTTAGTGCTACCATCATCATTACCAGTTTTGACAGAAGCTGGTGGTGTGGCATAACTTGTACCAGTTGGACTGCCAACTGGGACATCATATACCGTTTTTTCATGCTTCGTAATTGTATATTCCTTATCTTCTATTTGGGCCAGCTCTTCAAGCATGGTCTAAATTTCTGTATTAATTGCTTGTGCTGCTTCAACAGCCCCTCCCTCTTGAAGAAGAGCCGTATACCACTTCTGCCACTCTGCGGTAGCGTCACTAGCTGCAGTAGCTTGCTCTTTAAGAGATGTAATAAGACCCTTTTCGTCGCCTTCTCCATCAAGTAGAGTAGCTAATACTAGCTTATCAGCCGCTTCAATTTTTCCCAAGGCTGTTTCTAGGCTGCCATAGCGATTAACTAAACTGCCCTCAAGACTTGCATCTCCAATGGTGTCAGCCAGTAACTGGAGTACTGGTAGATTCTTGGTTTTCATAAGTTCCATTTCGCTGGTAACTTTTTCCTAGGTTGTTTGGGCATTGGACATAATACCACTATAAAAAGCATCCCACAAAGGATTATTAGTATTAAAGAAATCCTAAGTTTTACCAGTCACATTGGCAAAATTGGTAGTCCAGAAGCTATCCGAAGCGGTTATATATTCATAGTGTTTTTTTGTTAAATCTTCCCATTCTTTAGACCACGAATCATTTTCTTGAGTAATCGAAGTATCCTAAAGAACCTAAGAAGCTATTAAATGGTCTTTGGTATTTGCTAAAATTAAATCATCAAAATACTTTTCTAAAGCGACTCTTTGCTCTAAATAAACTGGATTGGTCTAATCCGTCACATATTTAAGGTCTAGTTCTCTTAATGCATTGTATTTCTCTTGAGTAATCTAAATTAATTCTTTTGCATTATCATTAGCCTATTGCAAAGATAAATTATATAAATCGCTCTATTTTTGCGCCAAATTAGCTTCGGCATCAGAAATATTATCTCTATCAGCAGTATAAACATAACCAAAATTACCTTCGTTATCTCTCTATAGACGGACTGTAGACTTTGCATCCCGCGCTTCTTCAAGAGCTAGCTCAGCCTTAAGGACTTCATATTTGGCCTACTCGATAGCCAAAGAATTTTTACTTAATTGATTTGTATTTTTAAGATTTTCTAACTCTATAGTAAAATTTCTTAATCTGATTTTAGAGTTTGAATTATTTGTTTTATCAATGTCTTTATTAACTTGCGAAATTAATTTGCTCATTTCGTAAGCCTAATTCGTTTTAGTTAAATATTTATCACCAAGTTTTTCGGCCAAAGACATTTGCTGGTTTATAGCATCCCAACCCAAACCGTTGGTATAGGTTTTTTCAATATCCTGATATCCCTATTGAATAGTATTTTTAACTTTTTCAATCATTAGAGATATAACTTGATTAAATTTTTCTAATTCATTTTCTTCCGCTTCTTCAAAAGCTTTTGTAATAGCCTTTAATTCGTTTTCTGCTATCGTCAGACCATTTCTAGCCGCTTCTATAGCATTCTCGTCTCCAGAAGCAAGAACTTCTTCGTAGAGACGCTTTGCCTCGTCAAAGTCTAACCGACGAGCTTCCTTTTGTTCCTTATAAGCATCTGTGGTAGCTTTTGCTACTTCTAGCTCTTTTTCTGCGTGATTTAGAGAAGCATCAATAAATTTACCAATCGAAGCAAAATCATCTTCTTGGGTCAAGGACATATAAATATTTTTCATATGTTCTAACACGGTATTGTTGTGAGCAAGTCTATCGGTAAACCAAGAAATTTTTTCGCCCATTTTCTAAAGGGTATCGCTGTAATATGTTTTAGCTGTTTCATTTAAATCCTAGATATTACCAAGCTCTTCATAAAGACCATCACTAATTTTTTGAATTTCCTCATAATATTCGTCTTGATTAACCTAGCCAGCTGCTAGCAATGTGTTTAGCTCATTATAAGCAGACTAATACCGTTCTATGTTTTCTACAGCAAGGGAGGCTTTTGAATCGCTGCTCTAAGACCATAATAAAGCTGCTACCTCTCCTGTTTTATATACGTCATCACCCAGTTTAGATAGCTAATACTCAACCTCTTTTAAATCCCTGGCATTTAATTCAATATGAAATTCTAAATGACTGGTAATTTTTTCCATGCGTAAAGTATTCTGTTGACGTATCTTTTCTTGGTATTCAGTTATCTCTTCATAATTTTTATCTATAGTTTTTTCAGTTTGAGAAACTAAATCTTGCAATCCTTGCCACTGTTCTTTTTCATATTTCAAGAAGTTATCATCTTGATAATGAGCAGAACCTGCGGTATTATATTCATCGACAGCCGCATTGTATTTTTCCAAACCAGCTGCCATAATCTCATTATAATTAGCTATTGCTCCGAACTAGTCTATCTATGCGGTTAAACCATAGAAATCAAGGCCGCGTTGGTCGTATGCTACGCCATCTAGGTAAAAAGCATTTTTCTTGCCGTAATTAAGCTATGAAACGTCCTGTTCTAGATATTTTTCTGTTTCAGTCGCTAAAGCTTCTTGTGCGGCTATTTCATCATCTAGTAGGTCAATTTCTTGTTGGATATATTTTAACTTATCAGGTCCATAAGCATGACTTTTAGCTTTTTCAAGACGGTCATAGGCTTTGCTGAGATTATCCAATCGATCTTCTTCAACGTGATAGCGATCTTCCTTGGTTTCTTTATTTTCTTTTTTGGGTGTACCAGAACCCTTTCCTCCACCGCCACCCTTGCTAGAGGATGTTGTAGATGATAGCGATGGTGTAGAGCGACCTGCGTAAGTAATCTCGTTAATAGTCGGTTCTCCGGCCGCTTCCCCCACTCCAATTTGAGCAACATCGACATATCCATCAACCGTGTCATAGCCATCGACAGTTGTTGTAGTCCAAGACGTCTGTTCTGAAACTCCTTGACCTCCAGGTAGTATAACCCCGGGGACGGCAGAAGCTCCGGTTGTACGAGTAATAGTTTTATACCTGGGAACTTGATGTTTAGTTTTTACATGTTCTAGAGTAACATTTGCCTCGAGACCCAAAGAATTTAGGGTTGATTGCATCTGGTCCACTGACATGCCAGTTGCTACAGCCATTCTATTGAGCGCATCCACCCAATTCTAGGCATCAGTCCCCAAAATATCAGTTAAAGATTGTCCCACTAAATCTTGTCCAGATATTATCGCATCCTCCATGGTAGAAATACCATTAAGAATTGTATCCTTCCAGGTTTCAAAAGCTGAAGTATTAAACATGGAGCCATCATCCAGAGCAACATCATTAAGAATATCATTAGATGAAATACCTTCAAAAGTAGCTTTAGCTAGCTCAATACCCAATCTATTAACTGCTTCAGCGCTGCCGCTGGCAGCCTCCCCCATTAGGGAAATTCTTTCAGCGCCCTTTTCTGCGTCTGTAAAGAAATTATTAGGAATTTCGACACCCTCAAGAACGCCGACCAAGTCTTTTAGCGCGGATTCCATTGCCTGTATGGTGTCAATGTAATCCATAGAGTCTTGGCTTGTTGTATCCAAAGTCTCTTTCCATTTAGTCCAATTGTCTGTTAGGGTTTTTATCCCTTTGTTCATGGACTAATTTAAAACCGCCATTCTTGTTGCAGTATTTTGCTAATCTTCTAAAGCAGAATAAGTATTCTAAAAAGCTTCCGCCTAATCTTCAATGTCATCTACAGATAGCTTCATCGTTTCTGCTAATTCGGCAGTACGGATAGAATATTCTAAAATGCCACGAGCGCTTTGAATACTTTCTTCACTTCCATTGCTTAAAGCAATTTGAAATTTTTCTAATTCAGTAGAACAGGTATCATATTTGGTTGCTAAATCCTATAAGGCTTGATTTAAACCAAATTCTATTCGTTCTTCTTCAACTCCAAGGTCAATGAGACTCTAACGAGCGGTCCGCAGCTAAATTAAAGAGTCGGCTGCCAAAAGAACGCTATCAATATTTTGCTAATATGTTGCCCACTGCTCTTCCGTTATATTTCCTTCGACTCCGGCAGTTCGATATTTATCAACGTCAGCTTGAAAATTTTTTATATTGGTTAAATTGGAAGAAATACTCTCTCTAAATAAGCTATCATGGAACTACTAGGCATCTGTAGTGAGCTTGTATGTACCATCTTCCATTAGAGTAAAATAAGACTGTAAGTTTTCTGGAATGGTCTTAAATTTTTCTGGATCAATTGCGTCCCCAAGCTTTAAAGAACTAAACTCTTTCTTTAACGTTGCGAAATCGGACTAAATACGGTCTATTGGTACTATATCAGAGAAATCATTTTTTTCTAAGCTCTCTTTTGCCTATGTTAATATATTGGCTGCCGTTTCTGGATCTAATCCGTATGTTTTAATTAGCTAATTTAGAAAATATCCATTTTCAAACCTCTTGGTTAAACTTTCTTTTGATAAGCCTTGCTCTATCATATAATCAATACTACCTGAAAGAGCAGCGTCCAAGAGAGAGCCCTATTTTAACTATGGTAATGACTAACCCGATAAATTATTTTGAAAATCGAGGCTATTTAAAGCATATCGAAGCTAATCGTCAGAAATATCGGCTACTTCACTCTCGGTATAGCCTAGCCTGTCCATAGCCAATCGACGCAATAATTCTGTATTAGCAGAATAAGTTCCATTGACCTGCTTTAATTGTCCATTATCAATCACGTAATTGGTTTGATAATCTCTACTCCAATTACCTGTATCTGCAGCAAGAACCTAATCACTCACAAAAGCAAGCTATAAGTTTTTTTGTCCCTAACTGCCTGCGTTATATTGTTTGTTATTGGCTAAAAGATTAGATGCGTATCCCTAAGATAAAGCTCGTTGCTAAGCTTCTAAAGCCACTAATTCCGGATTAATATTACTTCCTATATTATGGATGTAATCAACTAATCCTTGCTTAAAATCTTTTGTAAGTTCGTTACTATCCTCCGCATAAACCTCTTCAAGAAAAGCATTTACAAATTCTTCGGGTGATTGAGATGAACCATTTGTTAAATATTGATTTACTCGTGATGCAAAGCTATCTTCATTATCTAATGAATATATATCTTCCTTAGATACTTTTAATGATGATGCGTAATTCTGCTTACTTGTTAAATTTACTAAATCCTAACTCTACTACGCACTAATTTGTTCGGTTTTTAGAAAAGCATTATTCTTCTAAGCCATTAAAGAAGTGTTCTACGCCATTAAAATTTGCTATTGCTACTACTCTAAAAATTTATCATAGCCTTCTTGAGAAATGGTAAAGATACCATTATTATTTGAGAAATACTGAGCGAGTCCAGGATAATTTTTAATTAGCTCTAAAACCTACTCATTTACTTCTACTACCGCTTTTTTCCATTCAGTAGTATTTTTTTCTAAATTTTCAAGAGTTTTATTTGCATCATTTAGTTTGGTCCAAGAATCTTGTAGACTTTGAACAGAATTATTTAATTCATTATAATGACTTGTTAATCCATTTAATATCTTCTCATTTTTTTCCAACTCAGAAGTGTTATCGGCGATAGCGGAAGTAATAGCAACAACAGCCCCGACAACAGCTGCAAGAATACCAATAATAAAGCCGATGGGGTGAGCCCGAACAGCTGCGGCATTTACATTCGTAGCAATTGTATTAGAATTAATACTCATAGTATCTGCATTTTTAACACCAATACCGGCCAAAGTTGAACGAATTTCCTATTCAGTTAATTTAGACCCTTTTTGTTTCTGAGCCGCTACTAAAGCTTCGGCTGCAGCTTGTCGTTTACTTGCTTCAATTTCTGGAATTTTAGCTAGAGTATTTAATAAAGTTTTATTTCTCTATAATTCAATCTGAGTGTTTAAAGTTTTTACTAAATTTAATACTGTCGGGATGGCCATGCCCCAGCTCCCCAAAACAGAAACAAGTCCTTGAATAGAAAAAGTTCCATCCTTTATCATGTTTGTTAAGTTGCTAAATGAACCATAAAACATATTAAATACAGAAGAAATAGAAGTTACAGCCTAAGCACTATTTACTAAAGTGGATTGCCAGTTTGCATAATTCAAATGCACTTGCTCCAATGTCTATGCAGTTTTTTCAGCCTATAATTTAATTAGTTCCTAAGACAGATTAAAATCGGCACCGGTTCGAGCGGCATTTTGCATAGCTAAAGCCAATTTTTGTATCTATTCTGCTGAATAATCAGCCCCATTTAATCCTAATTCCTATAACTACTGTGTAATTTTAGGAATGTATGTCGTTTTTACTTCATCATCTAAATCCTTTTTAAACTATCTTATAGTGCTACGAACTTTTTCAGCATTATCACCTACAGCTTCTAACTATAATTTTAACTTTTGTAAAAGCGTATTGTTGGGCTACTTATCAATTTCATCTTTTAATTGATGAATAATTTTTTTTGTAATTTCAGAATTATCACCGGCCTCTGCCAGATCCTTGATAAACTTACCCAAAAATCCAGATGTTTCTTGGTTAGCTCGCATTTCAGATAACAAATTTAAAGCATTTTTTCTTGTAGCTTCAAACAATGATTCTAAAGAAGCATTTGTTTTATTAATTTCCTCATTAATAGCGTCAATTTCAGCCTAAGCCTCTCTCATCATTTCACTTCGTCTTACCTGTGTTGCTCTACGCCATTGATCCTTGCCAAACATATCTTTTGTAAAGTCTTTTAAATTTGGATTAAAAGCTTCGGTCTATTGATATGGATTCTGTGAAATTCCAGCAATATCATCTCTTAATGGCTAATAGTTACTATTTAGCTCTTTCTAAGCTTCATCCGCTAATCTACCTTTTTCTTCTAAAAGTTTCTAAGTATTATCTAACTATTCAATTAGTAATTGGTTAGTCTATAATTCGATTTGATTATACTCGTGGGCGTGTTCATTGAAAAGAGCTTGTAAACGTACTTTTTCGCCAAGTATTCTATTGCCAGCTTCCTCTTGCTTGGTGGCTGGCATGCCTAAAGCTTTGTTGGGCATATCAAGAAGTTCATCAATTTCAGCTCTGCGTTCTTCCCTTAGCTTCTGACGGCCTTTTTCTGTCAAAGATTTCATATTATACGTTAAATTCTACAAACCCTAAACCATTTCTTTTTGGAAAATTCTCGTTACGAGAGTGGCCACAACGGATAAAACTCCAGGTAAACCACCCAATGATTTAATCAATTCATTGACAGTACCCAATATCCACTCTAAAGTGTTAGACATAGTAATAAAAAATTTATCATCAATTAATGATTTATAAATAGCTTCCGCAGCTGCTTGAACCCGCTTCTGGGCAGCCTCCCAACTATCTGCGTAAATATCTTGCTACTTTTGAAGCTCTCCAGAAGCATTCCGAGCGGTCTCTAAATTCTCTTGCATAAAGTCCCAGTTATTCATCAGAGAAATCAAAGTATTATACTGTCTAACACCCGCAACGGTCTGCGCGAGAGCCATTTGCTGGTCTCTAGATAGAGTCTACCATCTGCCAGAGAGTTCATCCAGGATAGTATCCATATCCTTCAAAGACCCATCAGTATTTTTAATCTCGACGCCTACGTTATGCAATGCGGCAGAATACTTATTTAAATCAGTATCATCTTCTAAGGTTTCACCCAACTTTAAGCCCTCTAAACGAGCAAAGATGGTCTTAAAAGCATTACCTACTACATCAGCGCTTTGACGAGTGGTGGCTGTAACGGTAGCTAGAGCAGCAGTCGCATACTCATAAGATAGTCCTACTGTTTCTGCCACAGCAGAGAATTTCTCTAGACCTGCAGAAATTTCATCGGTACTAGATGCAGTGGCCGCACCAAGAGCGGTCATAACATCTGCAAAATATTCTAGATTATCTGCGCCCTTGGCGAAGTTATTCCAGACGGCGGTCAGCTATTGAGATACTTTTTCCGCAGTTTCACCAGTAACATTAGCCATCTTAACGGTAACATCTGTTCTGGCTTTTACTTCTTCATCTGACAAACCTTGCTGATAGTAAATCAACGCAGCATCGGTATAGTCCAGCGTACTCGCACTTAGAGCTTTAGCAGCCTTATTTGCGGTGGCCGCAAATCTCTCCATCTATTCAATATTCTATCCAGTAACAATTCTAATATTGTTTAAACTCTAATTTAAATCCTAAGCGTATCCATATGCGCTCTATACGGCTCCCATAAAACTATGAATTGCGGAACTTGAAATCTGCCATTTAATAGTATTCTTTAAAACAGTTCCCATTTCACGCAAAGTGTTACTAATTCTTCTTACCGGAATTTCAGAATTAGATACAGCAGTAGCTAACTTCTAAAAAGCCTGCTACCCAGAAGGTCCTAGTTTTAAAAGCTATTCACCATAGTTTGCTAATGACTATCCACTTTTCTTAATTGAATCATTTAATCTTGTGAAGTCTAAAGTTCCAGTTTTCATATTAGTCGCTTGAGATAGGTGTGCAGAAAGCTCAGCTGCTGCCTTCGACGCTTTGGCTATCTCGTCACTAAAATTTAACTTATTAGTACCAGAACCAGTAGCTAAAGACTGTAATTGTTGCTATAAATCTTTTAATTGCTTCTTTGCTTTTTCAGTATTAGCATCGAAAGTTAATCGTACCTAATACTCATTTAATTCTTTAGCCATACATAAACTCCTTTCTCTCCAACTTTTTTTATTTTTTGCAAAAAATAAAAATAAAGGGATAATGAGAAATAATCTCATTATCCCCTTAGATTATTCCTATTTATTTTAAAAAAATAGGAAATTAAATTAACCTAATTTGGTTACAACATCTTTTACAATATCAAGATTCTCTGCGCTAGCAAGCTTATCTCTGAGTCCATCAATATCCAGATTTAAGTTGCTATAATCGGTTGAAATAGAATCCAAAATACCAAAAGCAGAGTTAGTTTGTTCGTAGATGCGGTCGGCCATGTTTATGGTGTCATTCCAGAGTCCTTCGTAGAGGCCTTCAGGCATGGCGGCCACAACTTCCTCAATAACGCTATTATAATCTAACAAGTCATACAATTTAGGAAGATTCTCTTTTTGCTTATCTGTAAATACGATATTAGAGAAGTAAAAAACAATCTCCAAATCAAAAAACATTTTGAGTTTAACAATATTCAAAAACTTGTTACTATCAGATGCCTCTTCTTGATTAATTACATCGCCAATTAATTCCAATTCATCCTCTATTGGAATATATTGTTTAATCTCAATCTCTTGATCGTATAGAGTAATCACTTTAGGCTCTGAATTCAGCTTTAAGTTCATCTTAGCGAAGGTAGGCTTTGCCATATAAAACACTCCTTTTTCTCTTTATAAGTTTATAATAACAAAAAATTTTACATTTGTAAAATTTTTGAATCTAATTTTATTTTAATTCCAGATAAAACACTCTAAATATGAGATATATAAGTCTGTTGTAAAAATTCTTTAGTAAATGACAAATTTGCAGAAACTTTAGTATCGTCATATCCAGATAAAGAAAAATAATCCAACTGCTCGCATATTTTTTCTAATAAACTATTAATAGAGAATACTTTTATTGGCTTTTGAGTACTAGATCTATCATATATAACAATAGTATTAGCAAAGTTATTTTTCTAAGAAAATCCCATTAAAATATCTAGGACCGATGCTAATTTTGCAAACTAATGTAATTTAATCTCTTCCCATAATTTACCCTCAGAATCAAAATAACCAGCAACTAATCCATATTGTAATGTTTTGTCAAAATTAACGGTTCTTAGCAAAGCGCTCCACAATGAAGTTTCTCCAAAATCATGTCCAGCTAATCCAGACCAGCTTTTTGCAGATATTCTGAATAATTTATCTTTTAATTCTGGTAATTTAAATTCAACATCAACTTTTCCGCTTCGTTTATCAAAAGGTGAACTTTTCACCATTGTATGGATACTACCATAAGATGTTTTTTCTGTGGCCGAAACCGAACTCTATGATCGTAAACTCGCTTTTCTATTTTTTGTAATTTCAAATAATTCAGAAGTCAACATTCCTCGATCTGCAGATTCTTTTCCTTTATTTTCTCTATGTAAGGCAAAATCTTTCATAAAATCATCTATATTTTCTGTTACACTTCGATTTATATAAGCATTCAATATATCTAAAGAAGCCTCAAAAGCCTCTCCATATTCTTTTTCTAAATCACTATTTATTGTTGTAGCAATTGAATAGATATTATCCATTTGGGAAATTAATTCATTGAAAGAAGAAGTATGCTGTGTTAAATAAAGACGCTAATCTAACATACCTAATAAAGTCTATTGTTTCTCGCCAATATTAACAATCTATTCTAAGGAGCTAACAATATTTCTCATTTCCTATTCTGTTTGATTAAAAATTTCATATATTTTTGCGCTATCCACTTGCACAAGAGCATCTAGTAATTTTAATATGTAATCACATCTATTTTTAATAGTTCTTAAAGCAATCCAACTGGTATGCTCCTTCTACTAAGAACCACTTCTTTTTAAGCCAGGTTCAAAGTCCTTTATTTTGTTCTTAACTAATTTGTTAAAGTAATCATTAAAACCAGCCTAGAATTTCTCTGCTTCTATAGTCTTATTCTATAAACTAAAGAACATATTTAGCTTATCTTCTAACACTTTACAATCCTACTCAGTAATCTAATTTTTTAAACGATTCCGTGCTTCAACCAATAACTATTCTGGATTTTCTGGATTTGTTAAAGTTTTATAAGAGGCTCTAAAAAGTTTTCCTAGGACCGAGTTTGTCTAAGAAGTTTGTATATGTTCCATAACCATTTCCCCTTATATTAAAAAATCACGAAGTGATTTTTAAATAAAAAAAAATAGGGAGAGGATACTATATCCTCTCCCTAAAAATCTAAATCAAACCTCAATGAAAGGTTTATGATAGTTGGTATAATTTGTATTAATAGTACTATCTAGTGTGGTTTTCGTACCATCCTCGTTATAGACCACAGAGTCGTGAGGAGTTCCTAAACGATCTAGATCGGCTCCAACAGCGCCAATATCGAAAACCTGAATTGCAGCAAATACTTTCTTTGTTTTATCCCAGCGGGTATAATCTGGAAAAGCATCCATTGTAAACGTAAAGGTGCTAGGATCTCCCGAAGACGCCATCGAGAATGTAAAGTTTGATTGAATTTTGCAATTGGGAATTACAAACTCGGCAGGTAGATCGGTACCATTGGTATCACGGAATAGAGTAGAAGCTTCTAAGTAATAGTTACCACCAAACTTATCGGGAGTAATATTAATTTGATATGCTCCAGTCTTTCTTGCTGTGTAATAATCAACAAATACGACGCATCCATTGTAGAAACCTGATAAATCATTTTTACGCAAAGATGTTGTGATGTTGTCTCCACTATAAGGATCATCAGATTCATGAACAGTGGAACTATGAGACTCAGCGGCATAAAGAACAACTTTCCATGTGTCTGTTGAAGTATGAATTAAATCAACTTCAGAAGGAATATATGGTTCTGAAATAATCTATCCATCTTCCATTCTCATTATATATATATAATCTTCTTTTCCATCCACCGTCAAACCCGTAATGGCAGTATCAACAGCAGAGGAATTATCGACTATTCTTTGAGCAGCAGCTCCAAAATAAGGGCAATAGCTTAGTTCAATTGTTGCATAAGAAATATCGTCTCCAGATTTAGTTATTTCAACCTTATCGGTCTGCTCAGTCGTATGCATAATAACAGGTGTCTCTTCACCTTGCACCAAACCAGCACCAGTTAAGATACTAAAACCTTCGGGTGAAATTAGCGCATCTTCCATGGTGAACGTAACAGTGCGCTCACCTTCCCAAGCGATTAATCTAGCATTACCACGTCCACCTTGGGCATAGACAGTGGTAGAAGCGCCCTCTAAACTAGAGGTCTTCAAGCTATCAAAGTATAAGACAGGCTCGTTCTTGTAAAAGACCTTATTACCAACCTTCTGGGCGGTTTTGGCCTTGAGTACTACATCGCAAATCTCGCGGATTCCGAACTTCATACCTAAACTCCTCCTTGTTATTTTAATGAATATTTTTCATCCAATTATCCGGCTTATCATCCGGTTTACCACCAGCTAGCCGAGATTTTATATCCAAATCCCAATTCAACCAAAGTGAATATCTTTCTATTAAATCAAACGTCTAAAACATTGTTAAATTTAAACAATCTTGTAAAGACATTGACTATAGACCAACAGTAAGAGCTGAAGCATATTGAACAAAAACGCTACCTTTATCTTCACCCTTCTGCGCGGCTACTCGCTAACGCGCCCGCATAAGCTTATCCGCAATTTCTTTCGCTTTAGCATTACCAGGATTGAAATTCTAGTTATTATCTGACCTGATGCAGAAAACTTCTTTTAACACACTCTGCAATGCTTCAAAATTATTTTCATCAATAGTAATTGTGTTCTATTCTCCTATCATTATCATACTTCTAGGAGTGAATGAAATTTTATAAGCTGGAACTATTAAAGTTAAAACCTACAAAACTGAATCTTTTTTATCTCTAGATTCTTTCTCTGTCATCAATGTCATAAATATTTGAAAATTATTTGTATTTCCTAAAAGAGTTTCGCCCTAAGCTATCATATTTTTATTAATGGTTAAGCACTAAATACCAATAAAAAAATCGGTATCTCCTATTAAAGCAATCTCTTTTATAGTTGGTTGATGAATTGTTAGCTATAACTCCGGTATTGGAATATCAATACCGGCCATTAAAGCCAGACGAATATCCATTATCTATTATTAAATATCCTATCAAAATTCTCAACTAAATCAGCTTGCTCAACAGGATTTTGAGCTCTTTTGGTATCCTCTCCCCCATGAACAGCCCTATACATTAAACACAAACCAGCATATTCATCAGTAAGAATCATCTAATTAGCTCCTATAAATTCTAGTTCTCCAATACCGGTTAAGGATTTCCCATTTAGCATGGTGTCTATTTCTGCGGCAATTTTATAAGGCCGCAGTTGAAAATCTTTCAAATTCCACTAATCAAAATGACAAATAATATCAAACTCAACGATATTATCACGAAACTCTGGGTTACCACTTGGTACAAAGTTATCAAAACTAATAATAATATAGTTCAAAACAGAACCATCGACATACAGTTTTGGTACTATTTTAATCTATTGACCAAACATAGAAAATGTTTCATCTTCGGTTATATTTGGCCTAGATAAACAATCATTTGTAGTATACCACAACAATTTCTTTAATCGTTCATTTTTTAAAAATAAGTCTACAATAATAGACATATCTTTTTCTGTGGATAGAAAACTAGATTTTGGAAATTTATAGCTTTCTATTTTCATAACAAAACTCCTTTATCTCAGAACAGCGATTCAACAACTATTGTTTTCGTTAAATCTTTAAATTTTAAATCGAACTAACCACTATACGAAGCCGTCCACTTTAAATCAATAGAATTATCATCGTTAATCTTGTAAACAATAGGCAATTTATTGTCAAGATTCCAAGTACCATCGGCATAAATACCATCGTAATAATAATGATATTTTCTTTTTGGGGTGATAAAAGTTTCCCCAACAATGGCGGCTTCAATCTCTGCAGGATTAATATTAACATCTTTAACTACCAAAGAGCCTACTAATCCTTTTTCTACGTCATCTTCTGTTTCATTGGCGTAGTATTCAACAGCGGTAATTTCTAGAATTCCAGGCGTGCTTATCCAGTCTGTTGCTTCAACTCTCCAACACACAGAATCATTCTGTAAATAGAATTTACTATATCTTGTAAAATATTTTTTTGTAGCATCTGTTAAAGGCATTAAAATGTGTAGAGAGTAATTTGGATTATCTACACTAATACCATGTTTCTAGATATAATCTATTTTTGTTTCAACAGGACCTCTAACCGCGGCATACGTATGGCACTTCTCGTTGTTTTCATCCAACCATTCAATTTCATAACGACATCTTCGAATGTCTGCACGAAAGTACGCTAATTCAGTTAAATCCTATAAGCAAACAAGCCAATAAGAATTTGTGTTGCACCACTCAAAAACATCACCCGCGGCAAAGTTGTGTTCAAATCCTATCGAAATAATTTTATCATCATGGTCATATTTCAGTTTGTCGGGATTGATTAGCGCTCTAACTGGAGGCTAATCACTTTCATATCCTTCCGAAACTTTTTTAACGAATGCTCCTTGGTAAGAATATAGAACTGCCTTATCTAGGCTACGCTTTTTATCCCGTATCATTCTATTCTACTACGGAAAACCACCATGATATTCTAACCTGGTGGCCATTTCATTAACCCCAGTCTATACATTTTGAGTAAACTCCGGAGATAGAATATATCCTCCACGATTAGCCATTAACCTCAAACTTGAATTTAAAAATATATTATTAGCAAGTCTTTCCATTGAAACAACCTCGCAATAAAGAAATACACTCAAAAATAGTTTTGCGATAAACTCCAAAAGGAGTCTCTACTATAAGTAATCCTTGTAGTTTTGCAAGCAACTATAAAAATTGCGGCACTTCGGAAAATATATTCCCTAAGCCCGCAATCTCTATTATTAATGTATTTAACTATTTTTTCCAATCTTCTTCGTTTTCTCGCATTGGAATTAATTTCCATAACTAATTTACCAGTCTAATAGAATTCTTTTCTAAAGCCTATTCAGAAAAACATTTGTCCATTAATAATAAACTCCAGTTTTAAAAATATCCCAATTAGACCGATATAATTCTGTATTATCTGCACCTTTCTCAGGACGACGCCTTTTATAAAGTCTTTGCAGATGTCTAGATTGTCTCTAGCACTCTCCCAACAGTGAGAGTAATTTTTGAAGATGATTGGCTTGACTGGTCATCTTAAAGTCAGCTCCGCTAAATTTCATACGAGTATTTTCAATGGAAGTCACTTGACGCTACACCCAAGCGATCATCATTAAAATAGCTAATATATTTATCTCTTCTGGAGTTAATTCATTATTAAAGCAAGAATTATCTACAACAACGTTTTCCGAATTATCAAGTAATGCCGATAAAGCAAAATCCTCTCCGGTAACTTCTTCTTTGGGTATGACTTTAACATCTTCTACATAATCATACAAATCAATTCTTGGAAATTCAAATTCAGGTAATGCTTGCATAATTAATTCATGCAGGTCTCGCAAAGTATCTTCGGGGGTTAATTCTACATACATATCGTCTGTTATTTTACCTAAAAAACGATTATATACCTTGGCGAATTTAGTCTATATAACAGGAGTCTCATTATCGGTATTTGTATTCATTAAATACGCCCCTTTGCTTTTAATTAACCCTTTTTTACAACTTTATACTTCGATCCAGAAGTTCTACGAACAGGCTCATCGACAACCGTCTAGACCTTCTCCTGTTGCGTTCGTCTCTAGACGGGCTCTTCGGATTTCTTAGATTGCTCTTCAGCAATTTCCTCTTGTCGCAGCTAAATGATTTTAGCTAAATCTGCTCCAGTTTTTTCTTTGAAGGCGTTCATCTTTCTAGTGTCTGTTAACGGCAACTCAATACTTAGTTCTTTAACTAAATCAATAACTCCTTCCGGAGCAAAGTCTAAACAATCAAGCCATTCATCTAAAGAACCATGCAAAATCAGCTCTTTAACATCGGCTGCAGTCATATTGTATTCAGGTTCTGTGTGACCAATAAACTCTTTGGTAGCTGCTGGGTCTTCAATCAACAAGTATTCCTTTATAAGAGCATGGCCACCTGGCTAATAATTTAAGCCCTATAACTCCTCAAAGCTAATCTTTTTCTTCTCGCCAGGCTAAAAATCTCTTGCTAAAACACCAATCTCTGGGACAGAATAAAAAATTCTACTAGCGCTTCGATTGGTTACAATAAACATTTTACTCATATAATAAACTCCTTTTTCTCCATAAAGGGGAAAAGAAAAAAAAATCAATTCCCCTTTATATATTTAAATCTAAATTAAGACTTTACAATGTAATAAGTCTTACTACTATCGACTTCGGTATCCTCACTTGGGACATATTTACCATTTACAAACTCATAATATCCAGAGGTAGAAGGATTACCAGTTGGTGAAGTAACCTCTTCATACTCAACCGCAGAAGATGTTACAACCTCACCATCGATAGTAACAACATTCTTAACAGTATCCTTCAGATTAAAAGCACCGCTCTTGGACAAGCTGGTATCCTTATAAACGTGAATAGCATTATCCATCATGCAAGCAACACCAACCTTCTCGTAAACATGGATGTCACGAGACCAGTCATAATTTTCGAACTCATTGGTATAAAGGTCGCCCTCAAAAGCAATCTTTACAGGCTTCTAATCGGCAGAGGATGGAACAATCCAACAAAGAGAAGGATCAAGAACTTTCTCAGTACCAAAAGCATCTTTATACTGGTTAGGCAGAATAACAATATTCTCACCCTTATAACCAGCTAAACGACCAGTGCGATACAGCTCATCCTTCATAGCTTCGGTATATCTCCAAGCCTCTTGAGGAATCATTTTAACCGCAAACTCGTTGGTGCAATAAACTGTTACATTACCATACATTTTTGCATGATTCAGAATTGCATCAAAAGCAGCCTCGTTAAAGCCATTAGAAACAATCTTGTTCTCAGCAGGAAGTTGATCAATACCTTCATCAAGAGCCTTGCCAACTTCTTCAAAAATAAGATCTTCAATCGCCTCGTAAATGATATTTACTAGCTCAGGCCAGTCAACACGACCATCTAGAAACTCTTCAAAACCAATCTAAGCAGCTCCACCAATCGCGTTAGTGGGGACCTCAAAGCTCTCCTGAGCGCTTCCCAGCTTGAAGACCTCATAGATGCCAGCCAGTCCAACACGAGTGACAAACTGCTTACCGCGAGTACGATTACGATTCAAAGTCTTACGACGGAAAATGGGCTTGTCACCCTGTGCAAAGCGCTTAACCTCTGCCCATTGCTCATAATTAAGCTTAGTTCTTTCTGGAACACTCTCACTAAGAGTTTCCTCAATGACACGGAAAATAGTATTTTTATTTTCTCTATAAGCACGATAATCTGGGGCTAGCGCAGAGAATTCTAAACGTAAAGCTTCTTGTACATCATCATAACTAAAAGTTTCATTGTTGAAACTATATGCTACAGGAGCGGAACGCTTAGCACCAGCAGCAATCTTAGCTAATTTAATTAAATCTTGTGTATTTAATGCCATCGTTTCTCTCTCCTTTCATTAAGCAATACGCATAATCTTAACGGCCTTCTGACGGTCGCCAAGGTCATACTTTTTAACAACTTGCCACTTCATAGCAGTAGTATCTCCAGTAGTACGAAGAATACCATCTGCAGGAGTGGGGGCAAGGATGGTTCCAATTGTTAGAGTCTCCCATGACTCATCAACCATATTAGTGGTATAAATATCGCCAACTGCAGTCTTTAGGACACGTGGGGTCATAACTGCACCAGTGGGCATATCCTTAGGTCCAGAATAATCCCAGGTAGACAGGAAAGGATTATCAGTAGAATCCCACTCATAAGGATCTGCAGGGGTTACAACCTTAGGAATATCATTACCATCAGCATCTTTTCCACCATAATAACGTGGAGAAGACTGTTGAGTCATTGTCGCTTCGCCATCAATAGGACTATAAACACGAGCTACATAATTATCCTTTAGCATAGCAAAGTCAGCATCAGATTCCCATTCACGATATACTTTAACCTCATTAAAAACAAGCATCCACTCGCCCTCAATTGCCTTATTCTTTTCAAAAGTGGTAAGACCAAGAGCATAGTTGTATTTTACGAACTGACCATTTTCAAGCTTTGTGATTGTTGGATCGGCTGGTAGCTGACCATAAACCTGGCCATTTCTTTGAGCTGACAGATGGTTGGGCTCAACTTGGCCATAGCCACGCTCAACAAGTTGAGCCGCACTTAATCTAGTTTTAGCCATTTATCTTTCCTCCTATATTACTTTTCATTTTTCTTTGTCTTTCTTAAAAGACTCAACCAAGCTGGAACGTTTTCCTCTTCTTCAGAGAAATTTGCGTCATCTAAACTAAAAGTAGTCTCCGAATGATTGTTTTCTTCTTCACTCTTCTCAGACAAGTCTAGCTTATTGTGAACACAAATGATAGAAAGCTTTCCTTCTATTTCGTCTAAAGAGTAAGTATCAATATTATCTTGAACATCTTTCTTTTCGTCATCAGACAACATATAGAAACTATCAATCATAGCCTGCTTAGCTTCTCTATCTTTCTGCTCTTTAAACGCAACGAGAAGATTGTAATTAGCTTCCATTACATTAAACTTCTCTTGTAGTTCATTAAAACTATTTTCAAGAGTAGAATAATTCTCTTGTAAAGTTTGAAAATCTTCAAGACTAAATTTAACGCTTTCGTCCTAAGAATTTTCAAGTTCTACGTCTTCGCTCTCTGCGGTTTCTGGCTCAGTGACCTCGGGCTCTACAGCTGGGGTCTCTGGTTCGGCTGCCGCAGGTTCCGCTTCGGGTTCAACCGCTGCGAACTCTGTTTCTGGCTCGGCCGCATTTGCTTGGACTTCTTCATTTTCTAAATTCTTCAGTGTTTCATCCATAAATGACAATTCTCCTCCTTTCAACTTTTGAACTTCCTTCATTAGTGAGTAAACTTTCTGATGGAAGTCTCTATCAAGGGAGAATTTTTCAATTCTGGCACCTTCAAAGCAGGGTTCAAAATCTTCTCCCAAAATACAAAGTTTAGAAATTATTGCTTCATTAATAATAAAAAATTCAACATTAGAATTATTGTCAATTGTCCAAGTTCCTTTCAAAGTTTCCTCATCCAATTCCATGGACTAATTATTTCCTCGTTCAATAATTCTTTTGCTTTCTGGAAACTATTCTGTCCAAATATAACCCTCAGTTACAAGATATGTATGTGGTACTCCATCATCAAGATAATCCTAAAACCACGTTCTAGCATTTAGGTCAACAAAGCCATATGCTTTTGTACTATCTTTAATTCTAAGAGTACCTCCGACGATTTCAATAATTTCATTATGCTCTTCAAAATCTCCGGTTGCTTCATTATAATACCCAACTATTGGACTACCAGGAAGAGATTTCGCCAGCTCTATTGCAACTTCTTTTGAAATCACGCTGCGATTTCTATTCTATCCAATATAACAAACTTTGATACAACATCTTGAAATAAAAGGATTATACGGTACAACATTAATAATTTCACATGGGCTATTCATTATAATACTTGTATGTGACATTTATATCTTCCTCATTTCGCAGATTCCTTATTCTAAATAGTTTTTTCACTAAGTTCGCCTTCTTCTTTGGGAGGACGTCCTCCTTCTGATTTTGAAGTTTGTATTGTATTTGTTTGCTTATTACTGCCCAAATCTTTTAAATCAGCAGAAGAAAGTGTAGAGGACATGAGTGGGGGAAGCATAATTTCACTAAGATGAAGTAATTCATTCTCAAAGAAAGCCGTGTTAAGTATAAAGCTCTAAGACTGTCCAAGAGCAATCTATGGAAGCATTTTTGAAAATCCTACCTAATCCTGTTCTTTATACATTTTTGATAGGGTCTAATAATTGTACTGTGTAGTAAGAAGCATATAAAATCTAAAAGTCCATTTCTTTTTATTACTACTTCGTTTTGAAGCAATCTGAGAAAATAGATGTTCATACTATAAAATCAAATCTCTTAGGGTTCCTTCATCAGCCAAAATAGATTTTTCCAATGCTAAATTACCATCAGTATTAAATATATTCTTCGATACTCCAAGAGCATTATACACTGTTTTTTCAGCATTGTCAAGGGAATTGTCCTTAGCAAGAGAGGTTGCCGCAGACACATCAACGTCTTGAATATCAGCAAAAGTGGTAAGTACGTCAACGCCAACGCAATTAGCTAGCATTTCTACCGCATTATTGTGTATGTCTCTAGCTTCATCAATATCAAAAATTAAATCGCCATTTTTATCAAGCGGCAATTTCTAAATAATAATCTTTAATAATTGCTATAATTGGCGCTTGCGGTCAATGCCTTGTGCCACTCCTAGGTCAATAATCTCTGGAATAGCGTTTACAAACAAAGGCAATTCATTAGTTCCAAAAAGATTGAATTTAAAAGCACACCCTGGGTCTAGAAGATACCAATGTCCCTTCGCGGTTCCTATGGGTACATAAGGGTCGTCCGCAGGTAGTTTTCCTTGCTTATAAAGTAAATATCCTTTCTTGAACTCGGGTGGGAATAAATCTAATATCTTCATTCTATAACCAATCTCAGGAAACTTAGTATCGAAGAACTTCATATCAAATTCGATTGCTGGCATACCTCTGATTTTATATCTAGACCTACACCATTTCCATGGTAATTCCTAAACAATAATACCCTCGGTACCCTCGTAAGCATAGCCATAATAGACTCCATCTCTCAAAACAGAAAGAGTAAAGTCAGCACATAGTCTTTTAATATTACTATTATCAAAGTAAGTTAATGCTTTATTAAAATCAGTTAATACTTTTTCTTCGTTCACAGTTTCGGTAAAGGGTTCTGCGACCATGTACCAATCGAATCTATACATTGTAGCGAAGTAATTAACCACTTTCTAATAAATACCATTTGTACGATAAAAATAATTAGATATAGCGCGTAACAAAGGAACATCATTTTCTATTAATGCTTTAATAACAAATTCTTTATCTCGAAAATGTCTAAAATCTAATTTATCAAAGTGCTTTAAATCTACAACGGCGTCATCATAAGCTTTAGTGCCTATTTTTATACGGGCATAGTTACCAGAATCTGGGGAACCACGCATATTGAAGCCCTTTTCATAAATCTAATCTAGTCTTTCCTATTTTTCCAAATTAAATGACACCTCCTTTAATATCCAGCTTTAGACATAATATAATCATATGACAAAAGATTTTCTTCTGTATATGGTATTTCTATTAATTTAATTCCGTGAAGAGCGCAAAATCTTCTCTTCTAATTATCATTGTATTGCTGCTGGTAGAAACCTCTTTTTCCACCAAATTTAGGACTGGGTTCATAATGCTGGCGTCCTTGATATTCTATAATGAAATCAATTCTTCCTTCATCATCAAAAATTACAAAATCAAACCTTAATGGTCTGCCATTGGGACTATTTAATCCTTCGAAGCTGTATTCCATTTTAAAATTTAACCCTGCATCTCTCAATATTTCTTCAATACAAATCTCTGCTCTTGAAGCCCGCATCTATTAACCTCCTTGTCACACTCGTGCTGGAGTAAAGAACTTCCACTCGGCCGCATTAAATTTCTTCTTTTTCTTTTTGTTATCTTCCATTTCTTTAATATAATACAAACCATATTCAAAAGCGGAAAACGTATCTTTAGGAACGTTTCTATTGGCTTGCTTTAAAATAATATTTACACCCTCGTTATCTTCGCGTAAATTCATCATTTCATCCCGAAGAATGGAGGTGGCCGTAAATGGATAAAGAAAGATTTTTCTTTCTTCCGGCTTCATGGCAGCTCCCTTTACCGTTCCTAACAGTTTTGTTTTTGCGATTTTTTCATCAATTAAAAATTTTATTTTTCCAGAAGCAAGCTAAACTCTGACGTTAGAGTGCATCTCGGTATTAATTGGGGCGTTTGCTTTTATAAGGTATAAAGCATCATCTTCGCAATCTGATGTTCTGAATTTTTTATACTCGTCTTCGGCCCCATCGTAAGTGCCTCCATATATACCAAAATCAGGATAGGTTTCATTCGTTAATGGGTCAATGGAAGGTTTTACCATATAGTCAACAAGGCCGATACCAAGACCATTCGCATCAATAACCATACGCCGCGCTCCATAGGTATAGAATAATTTCTTTAATTCTAAAGCCTAATCTCCAAAATGTTCGTTACTAATAGTCACAATATTAACCAATTTCTTTATTGAGCCGGAAGTGGGTTGTGGGATTACATTAAATACACAAGCCTTTGTATCGCAGCCCTTTCGACCAACGTCAACAGATATAATATAATAAGAACTTTTACTGGAACGCCCAGATGATTTATACTCTGGTTGATTTAATATACGATTGCGTTCAAAATGTTCGGAATTAAAGAAAGCATCTTCAACGTCTCCAGTCCACCTGGATTCAAATTCTCGCTCAAATGAAGCTTCATTAAATGTTCCATCTTCCTTTTGGTCTTTTATAAAGGTTTTACTCTATAGACCAACCGCTACTGGCAAACGCCAAGTACCACCAAGAACCATACATTTGTCTGGTTTGGTGACCATGCGTACCAAAAACTGTATTAGTTTATCGTAGGGGAACGTTCCCTTGAAACCAGCCGTAGTAATAAACACCTGGCTCTTATTTACAGATTCTTCTTCATGTTTTGTTCCGTCCATTGCTCTACGAGAAATGGCCATGGTAGGAATAATAACTTCTTGCAAAATCTTTCCATCTACGCCTACGCACTCTTCTACAAGTCCTCCGGTCTTACGCTTACCTCTTGAGCTTTCACGGGCCGCAATATTATCAAGAGTAGAACCACTTTTAAAGATGTATCTACAATAATCTTTACCTTCTTGAGTTTTACCTCTGCGCCAATCAATCTCTTTTTGAAATGCGGGAATTAAAGTACAAATTTCATTAACCTTATCTTTGAGAATGCCAGAAGCCTACTCTTTACCCCCGCTTGTCACGAACAAGTTGCACCGAGGAAAGAGTATACAACGACACATGAGCGCCATTACAGAGAGGAATGACTTAGAATATGCCAATAATATGTTCCATATAGGTCGTTAATCTATATGCGTTCTCTCATGAACTGCTATATGTCACCATATAGTTCAGACTATATCTTCACCTACAACTTTACTTGTTTAGGGCTTACCTTTTCGACTTACTTAAGTCTACTCTCTTTCGAGATAGTCGTTGAACCTTCTTATTTATACTAAAAAGTTTTTCTTTCAGGTTTTCCCAAAGGCTGGGTGATATCCTAAGTTAAATATTTCCACGTTTCTTTGCGTCTAATTCGAGCAATGAAACTACGAACTGGAAAACCTGTTAATTGAGAAATTTCTTTATCCGTGTACTAATTGGTTTTTAATAATTCGATAACTTTTAATGCATCTGCTTCTGTATAATGAGCAAAATTTGTTTTTTCTCCCTATAAATATTCAAATTTCGTAAAACCATTTTTAATAGAATGCTAAATATTCGCTTGCGGACTAACCCATTCTAAATTATCAAAACTATTATTCTATTTATTACCATCTTTATGATTTATCTATAATTTTTCCATATTTTCTACTGGTTTAAAAGCCATCATTAATACACGATGTAATTGTACATAAGTAGTACCACCAGATTTTTTCATTAAAGATACACGAACATATCCATCCGTTTCAATTTTTTTCTTAATAAAATTTCCGGTGTTAATATTGCGTATTTCGCCCGAATCATTAATATAATAACAATCCTTAATGTCGGGATAAAGCTCGCTAATTCGCTTTTCCATATATATTCTCCTTTTTAAATAAATAAGCTTGGCTGCTGATTGTCTTTGTAAAAAGATTTTCCAGCAATTAAATAAGTAATTTTGTTACGTTATTTCTAACGCACCTCGCACATATACTTCTACGAGGAAAAACAGCATATACATACTAATAGCGCATAACCGTTCTTAAAAACACTCGCTAATAAAAGTAAAAATGAAATTCTCCTTCTAGAACTTCTGTTCTAGTTCCGCGTACCATGAAGTCGACAAAAAGGTCTGGATATTCTCGCCAAAACGCTATGTATTGGCGGGCCGCAGGTATTATACCCCTGATTCGTTCCTCAGATAGCCCAATTTTCTGCCTGCTGCTATCTAAATTTAATAAATCTGCTAAGGCCATTATTCATTACCTCCGCTCAAGAAGTCAGTTAGAAGCTAATCATCAATTTCTTCTTGTTCTAAAAATTGATTAAACTCTTCGTAGTCATCTTCTTTGAGTTCTTTTTCGACCTCTGCTACATCATCATCATAAACGAAGATATCGTCGTCTTCTTCTTCTTCCTCGGCATCTTCTTTTTGGATTGTTTTAATAGCTTCTTCCAGGAGCTGTGTTAAGTTGGTTTCCTCTTGGACTAGTGTAGTAGTATATCTCTACATATCCTTGATTGTTTCATCAACCTTATCATTGGGCTCACCTATATAATAACGAGGTATAAAACCTTCTTTCTCGCAAATAGCCACAAGCTCTCCAATAGAATCAACGAAATCTCCAGTAGCAGCTTTGTTCTGCGCGGCTGTGCATATTACTCTACTATTTCTAGTAGTACTGACTATCTTTTACTATAACATATGTTATAGGAAACCATTTCGAACTGCGTACCAATAGCAGTCCTACTCCTCCGCCCAGAAGGCAAAGAGGATAGTCGATACAGGTTCCTTAAATATATTCAACATAATATCCATGATAGAGCTTTTTCTTTTCGATATAACGTTTTAAAGTATCTGTGCTGCCATTAGGGCTTAATCCCAAAAAAACTTTAAAATCTCTTTGAGTCTCAAAATCACGAATAAAATTTCCTTCTTTATCATAGATTCTAACACCTTTAGCAGTGGGGGCTTTTCCACCCTTTTTGGCCTATCGCATTTTTTCTCTCGCTTCTTTGGTATGATGTTTTCCATACATGGGATGCTAATCTCCAGAAAAATGCTTCCCATAAAAATAATTTTTCTCACCCTTACAAGCTTCAGATAACTTTTTTCTTCTTGCGACCTCCGCTTCTTTAGATAAGCCGGCGCAAGGATTACTATTAAATCCACCCTCTGCAATATTATAGAAATTATCATCTTCTACGGCATTTAATTTTTTTATCCATTTTCTTTCTGCGTTATTTGTTTCTTCGTAATTATTGCAAATTTCTAAAATTTCTTTTTTAAAATTTTCTTTCCCATACTTATCAATTGCCTTTTTTAACAAAGAACCACTACCTATATAGGTGTCATCCGGTTCTCCATAATGCTATCCGATATATTTCTTGTTATTTATTTGATTAGTAGTTAAATATATATAATATTGTTTCATACTACACAATCTCCTTTTGAATATATTTTTGGTTTCCCACGGGATTACCATGCCATTTCTAGTTTAGGCTTCCCCGTTAGCTATAACTTTTAGTTATAACCCCAGTGGTAACTGGTAAAGTTTTTCATACTCCAATTTGAAGTTTCCCGCTTTCATCAATGAATCATAAACCTTTGACATTTTTTGGAAGCCCTCAACGTCGCCAAGGTCAATGAGCTAATTTGCTTTCAAAGAAGTTTTACATATTAATTTCAAAGTATCAATATGTCCTGCGGTTTGTATATCGTAAGACTACATCATTTCATTATAAAGCTTTTCAAGCTAAACCCATTCAGAGGGCTTATAGGCTTTACCCCATTTTAGCCGAAGCATCGCGGTGTCTTCTTCCGTTAGGTCTACTTCGTCATCTGCGGCGCTTGGTTCTGCGAAGTAGTCGACGGGCTCTTTGGCGATATAGTCGTCGAAGGTGCCCTCGGGGGCCGCAAGTGGTTCGTTTGGTACGTCAAAGGTGGCTTTTGTTATAGCAGTAGTAATCTGCTACTAGTCAAACCCTTGACGCTTCATTGTTTGTTCTATTTGGTTGTTTTTGAGTTCTTGTAAAAATTCTGTATCTTTCCATCTATAATCTCGAAATTGCTTTAAACGCATTTTCGCTAGATAACGACCTATAATGGTTAGTCCAGTAACTTTGCTTCTATCTTTTGCGTAAGTGGCTAGAAGCTTGTTCCATTCATCTGGAACATAGGGCACATCGCACTCTTGCAAAATCCATAGATATGTTTCTGGATTCCAATTATCTATATGCATGGAAGCGCACTTTTTACAAATATGTAATTTACCTTCTGGATATTTTTCTAAATTGTTACTAGAATAAAACTAAATGTCCGCCATGGTTTTATTACATTTTTCACAATAATACATTTTATCTGGCATATTATTTCCTCCTATTTATTTTTTAAAATTAAGTAGAGAGAATTAATAATTTCTGCCCGAAATTATTTTTTCTTTTTATTACGACATTCTTTACAAATACTGTAAAACCCATCACGGCTTGTTTTATTCTTGGAAAAATATTTATTATGGGCTAACTTAATTTGCCCACACTTACTACATTTTTTATATCGGCCATATTCTTTATTTAAATAATACCAATTTAAATATTCATCTTCAGCGGTGGCCGCAACCAGCTTAGGAATTTTATTGCGCCATAGGCTTGATATATATTCCACACTATGTTTAATACCATAGTTTAATTGAATATATTCTTGAATATCAATATTTTGGCAACCGTCTATCTTCATTTCCACAATCGACATATAAATTGGGTAGGGCGCAAGAGCTTTATCGCAAGTGCGCTCAAAATCATAAAGTAAATACCATGTGTCGGCCCCAAATACTCCCCAAGACCCTTCTTTTAAGCGAGAATAATTACAAAGGATTGCTGAACAGACTTCTGGGTCCATTAAGGAAATGCCTTGCGGCACTGGATATCCGTCTGCGTCAAAGGAATCTGTGAGGTCGTCGAGAGGGATATAATGCTCTGAACGACTAATTTTAGAAGTGGTTATTGGAACACGATAAGCATTTTTAATTATATATTGGTCTTTCCGCATTTCAATAAGAGCTTTTTTAATTGTAAAAGCGTCTTTTCCTTCTGTCACTTTGAGCCTTGCTTCCCAGGTCTCTATGGTGGCGCGCAACTAAGCTAATAAAGGTATTTCTTCTAAATCTTTCTTTGTTATTGTTACTTTTGGCTAAAAAATTATTTGTTTATTTTCTGTTATAAGGTTATATATTCCATCTTCGCCATTTTCAAGCTAAGAAACAAGACCTTCGAAGGAGACTTCACGTTTATTGACTGTTGTTAGACGATTGTCCGTAAGAATTTTTCTTTCTTTACGTTCTTGTTTCTCCAGGCAAAAGATTAAATAATCGGCTAAAATTTCTAAATATTTTTCATTAGGGTTGGGGTTTTCCGCAAGTATTTTTTTAACCAATTCATTTCTTTCTTCTGGAGTTTGCAGAGAATAATCTAATTTAATCATTTCTGTTCTCACCTCCAGTCTAATTATAGTATAGCAAAAAAATTTTTGAGTTGCAAATTTTAATTAAATTTGATAATATAAATATAGAAAAGTAAGGAGGTTTTATTATGATTTACGCAATTCTAGGTGTGATAATTTTGATACTAGTAGGTGTTATTTTGTTATATATGGCAAGAAATGTAAGATTAGGAAACACAATTAGCTATTTGGTGCAGTCCATGAAAGAGGATAGATTTCAAAGAGATGGAAGTATATTGGGCGATGACTGCATCAAGACGTGCTACGAAGATGTAAAGTTGTTGATTCATATTCAGCCGGACAAAGAAAACAGGGGGATACCAACGAAGGTGTTTGATTTGTCCAGGTTTGAAGAAGAACGATTAATTAGTTTCCAATATATGGTACCTTATAATTATGACGAATTTACTGGGTTCGTGCCTCATGCGACGGTCTGCGAGCTCGCTTCTGGAGATTGGGTCTGGAGGAGCCTCGATGACGGAGACTTTGAGGATGCGTGGTAAAAAATAAAAAGAAAATGGTGGATGATGAAAATGGGAAGTAAAAAACCCGTAATTTGAAATTGAAAAACAATTTGTGCCGTAATCTGAAATTGAAAAACAATTTCGTGAGTTATGGGGGCAGGGGCAAACCTTTTGCGAACAAACATTCGATTTTTTCCCGAAAATATCCCCCGGTAAAACCTACTAAGTTTATAGGCTTTTTTCGAGATACAAGTGTGATACAATACAATACACGCCCCTAAAATGACGGATACAAGACAATAAAAAAATGACGGATACAAAGCGATAAAAAATAAAAAATATCAAAAAAAAATATTGACAAAATATCCCGGCGGTAGTATACTTGAATCGTCCTCAGGGGGGGAGCCCCTAATCTATAAGAATGGAGTTATTATAATGTATACTAAAAAAACCGCCGTTTTCCTTGGAATTACCATTACCATTTTCTATAAAAATGGACGCATCATCGCCCGCCGCCGCAAAGGTGAGTCTATTCGCTTAGTGCCGCAAAAGTAAACCTATTTATTTTGTAGAAAAGAGGTAAACCATATGGAAACTAAACTACTTGCAACGCTCATTATGGATATTATGAACAAGGGCTATGCTAACTTTGATACCGACCGGACTGCTTTTGACGATTCTGTAAAAGCTATGGAAGCATATGACACCATCCGCGATTTTATCAAAAAGTATTTTCCGGACAATTCCATTAGCCTTTTGGCTGAAATCTATAGCAAGTGAATTATAATTTCATGGGCAAGGGGGGAATTCCCCCCTTGCCATAGATAAAAGAAAGAGAGGATATATAAAAATGTTATCGTTCACGCTTAATACTCTGCTGGAAGAGTGCAACAATAAAGAAGCCCGTCACGCTATGCATAAAGCCTTTTCCAATACTGATGAAATCACTATGATTGATTTTGATAGCTTTGTTGACGATATGGGCTATAGTGTGTCCGATGAAGCGTTCCATGCACTGGATAGAGTTTTGACTTATATGCAAAATGAAGAAAATTATGCCTATGCATATGAGCTGGACAGACAAGCGGCGGCGCGTGAGTATTTTGGTTACTAAATATAAAGGGTATCATATGATACCCTTTATATTTCTCGGCCTATTAACAATGTTAATAGATAGCAATATATATAATCATAACTTATATATAGTATTAATCATTAGTCATATTAATGATTAACGGTATATATAAGTATAATTAATAGTAAACGATGACTTATAAGTATAGCTAATAAGTATATACTCTGTATAAGTGTGGCTTATAATAAATAATAGCCTATAAATATAGCTAATATGTATATGTGACATATAAGTGTGACTGATAGATAATATATACATATTAACTATACTTATACATATGCTCGCCGGCGCGGCGAGGGTCGCGGCGCGCCGTTTTATGCTTTATATGAGGCTTCCAAATCCTTTATGCATAAATATGCACCCTTTATGCATACTTATGCATTCCCAAAACTTGCCAATCGAACAAACGTTCTATTAGCAACGCTAATACATCAACGAATCTATTAGTATTACTAATAAGTATAATGATAAATAAGTAACGCTAATATAATAATCAAGTATAAGTTACATTAATGACTAACAAGACCTATAAATAATACTAATAGAACAAACGTTCGATAAGTGTTACTAATACATCAGACAAACCATGGGTAATGCCAATAGAACAAACGTTCGATAACTATCACTAATACATTGAGTAAACTATTAATAATACTAATACATCAATTCAAGACTTTTGGGGATTCTTAATCGAACAAACGTTCGATAAGCCCAGCTAATAGATTAAACAATCCAGAAGTAGAGCTTATAGTAGAATAGAAGTATTAAGCAAACTAATAGATACGCGCAAGCATAAGTATTAGTAATAACTAAGCACATCTATTAAATAGACTAATAGATTCAACAATAGCAAAACAGGAAACTTGCGGTTTTGCCATTTTTTGGTAAAACGCAAAGTTTAAAAAAGCAAAAAATTTTTTCAAAAAACTCTTGACAATGCCCGGGCAATGTGGTACAATTAAGACAATCAAGGGGGGTCACCCCTAAAACAAAGGAGATAGAACAATGTATACCACTTATGTTATCAAGAACACCAACGACAATCGGTTTATGGTTGCACATCGGGAATTTGGCGTGGATAGCCGCCATAGTGTGCATGATACCTATGAAGCCGCCTACAAGGAAGCTAAAATCTGGAATTGGGGAAGAGAGCCCATTGACGAAACGAAACATCATTGAAAGGAGATTGCCCCCATGATTACTAATGTTCAAACTTCTATCCATGTTCAAGAGGATAGATTAGAACGATTAACTAAAATCGGTCTTACTATTGGCTTTGGGAATGAGTTTACAAGCGTTTCACTTGAAAAAGAAAGTAAACGCTATGTATTAACTGATACCGGCGTGTTAATGGTCTATGGCTTGCAAGACAAAAAATTAATTACTGTTTTCGTGCCGAAATTACAGTATGTCAAGAAATATTTTGCGGTCTTGCCTTTTGCTTTAGAATTGATTATCCGCAACAATCAAAAGAAAGGATACTACAATCTATAGATAGAAAGAAAAGAAGAGCCTGCGGCCGCAGGCTCTTCTTACGCCCCAATTCTTTAGCGATTTAAAGTCTTGAAGTTAGCCACCGCTAACGACCCACACTTCAGCGATTTAAAGTGTTAAAGAATTTTGTTTTTGCAAGTTAGCAAAGGCTAACTTGCAAGTCACTTCCCGAAACGAACTATTATTCTATTATAAGTTTAGCTTATAGTTGCTTCCATTTATAAGTTTAACTTATACAAGTTTTCATTCATAAATTTCATTTCTATTTTGTTTTTATTTTCGTTTCGTTTTTAGTTTCACTTTTTAAACGAAAAACAAACAAAGATACGCTAAAAATTTTTTTTAATTTTTTCAAAAAAAGTATTGACTTTTCCAATTAAAGTGCTATAATAGATAGTGTCAGGAGGGGTTAGACCTCCAATTAAAGAAAGGGAGAATGAAAAAATGAAAAAGGTTAATCTTTGGAAAAGCGTGTATACTGGTGAAATCTACAAGGCCCCCGTTGATTGGTTGCCAAAATTTGGGGGCTGGGAGCTTGTAGGCACTGAAGAACAGCCTGCTAAGTAAAAAAAGGGGAGAAAAAAATCTCCCCTTTTTTAAAAAAAGTCTTGACATTCTCTAAACAGTATGCTATACTATAATCAGAAAGAGGGGGGCGCGGTTGAGAGCCGCAAGAGAAGTCGGCGCCGATAAAAAGGTGTGCAGCTTTGAGTCGTTCAAGAGACCGCCCCCTTTTTCAAAAAAAAAAAAA